>Ga0209702_10001097_pt1 | contig 54165 bp, 41 predicted proteins | sample FRY01_FD_187210 | JGI IMG/M metagenome (GOLD analysis project Ga0209702, IMG submission 187210) | Freshwater microbial communities from Lake Fryxell liftoff mats and glacier meltwater in Antarctica - FRY-01 (SPAdes) (version 2) | ecosystem: Environmental > Aquatic > Freshwater > Ice > Glacier...
TATTGAATGGTGCGGAGATCGCCGCCATTTTGGTCTCCTCCGAATTTCGAAAGAGTGCGATTCCCGATGGCATCATACTGGTATTCAAACTGAAGGCCACCCAGAACTTGCCCGCTTCCCGATCCCGCCCGGTTGGTGCTTTTTGGCGGAGGTGACTTCGCCACGAGTGTTGTAGTTGCATTTCACGTTGTCAGACAATGAGCGCAAGCTGTTGAAGCTGCAATGAAAGCCTTCCGCCAAGATCTGCTCTGGTGTTCGTTGTCGTCCCACTTCAAAGCGTTTCGGTGAACGGACTCGCCTCCCTTTGGTCGCTCGGAAGGCCAGAGCGGATGAGATATAATGGAGTGGTTTCAGTGCGATCTACTGGAGAACCGAAGCACTCCCAAGGCAAGTGGCCGTGATTCCTGAGCTTACTATGAGTGGTAATGCTCTCCGTTATCTTATTGGGCTTGTGGTGTCGCAAGCGGTGATCTTGAGATGCTCTTGAGCTTGCCCGGAACTATGGGAGGAAGCGGAATTCGTTGGAGTTGAGGAGGGCCCAGCGGAGGTCGGCCAAGCCTTCGGCACCGCCATTGACGATGGCGTGGGCTTCGGCTTTTTCTTCCGGGCTCGGCAAGCGGGTCAGGATTTCCTGGTAGGCCCAATCGATGGCGAGGTTTGGGTCTTTCTTTAATAAATGGTGGAGTGGCTCCAGCGATCCGACTCGGGAGGCTTCGTGGGTCATGCGACCGTTGAGCATCATGAGTTGTTGGCGCAGTGAGGAGGCTTCATCTCGAAACTCACCCAGTCCGGTGCGGTCGGGTTGCCCGAAGACCCGGAGGAAGTGGGCCGGCGGGGCTGGGGTGGCCATGCGCATGGCGCTGTCAAAGCGAGGATTGTCATCGACTGTTTCGGTGACCGTCTCGGTTTTGTATTTCATGACCTTGCGTTCTTCGTCCTTTTGCATCGCGATCATTTCCTCGGCCTTGAGTTGTTGGTCGGACTTCACCCGCATTGATACGAGTTCGGTTTGTTCCTTGCTGCTCAGGATGGAGTTGAAGTCGATCTTCAGGGACGATTCGAGATCGTAGCCGTCGCCGCGCATGGCGGGTTTTTGCGCCATCATTGTTGTGTCCCCGCTACCCTCGGCTTTGATCATCGCGAACTCTCCGGTCGGGACCTGGATTTCGCGCGAGACCTCTTTATGGTTGGCACCTTGCGGCCATTTAAAATCCCCAAGATGACCGGCGACCACGATGCTGTCGTAGAGGACTTCCCCGAGCATCCGGCGGGTCGGGGCGGCGGAGAAGTTCATCTCGCTCATTTCACGCAATTCGAAGGGGGTGTCGGCGGGCAGGGCCGAGCGGCGGTAGGTGTCGGAGAGGGTGATGATGCGCACCAAAGTCCGGAAATCATAGCCGCTGGCGATGAACTCCTGCGCGAGAAAATCGAGGGTCGAGGGATGGTGGAGTCCGCTGTAGTCGGAAAAGTTGTCGAGCGGTTCGACGAAGCCGTGACCGATCAGCTCGGCCCAGAGGCGGTTCACGAAGGCCCGGGCAAAGTAGTCGTTGCGCGGATCGGTGATGAGTTTGGCCAGTTCGTTGCGCAGTTCGCTGGAGCGGTAGATGTCGCCATGAACGTCGAGTTTGCGGCTTTCCTTCTGGGCTTCCTCCAGCACGTGATTGCTGGGACGGCCGACATTCGGTTCGATCGCATCGAGGAGGGCATCGAGGGAGGCGGTGTCATCATCGGTGGAGTTCAGTTCTTCCTGGGCGAGACGAGTTGCTTCAAAGCGCTGGATGTGGAAGGGAGGGTTTTCGAAGTTGGCTAACTGGAAGGGGAAGCGCGGCTTGACTGGTTTGCGTTTACTGGGCTCGGCCTTGTCCTCGGGTGGCCAGAGGATCGTCATTTCGTCACCTTCCGTGGTATAGATTGCGCCACCCTGACGCCGACTCTCCATCTTTTTGGTTTTTCCGAAGAAGGCGGCGAGGTCGTAAAAATCCTCCTGCTCCCAGTCATCGAAGGGATGGTCGTGGCACATCGCGCAGCCGATTCGGACTCCGAGAAAAATCTGTGAGGTGGCGGCCGCGAGTTCCATCGGCTGGGCATCATCGCCTAGGATGTAGCCGACGGCCGGATTTGAGTTGGCCCGGCCCGAGGCGCTGATGAGCTCTCGCACTAGGACATCGTAGGGTTTCTCCTGCTCGATGGATCCGTGGATGTAGGCGAGCAATTGATTGCCTCCGGTGACATTGGAACGGATTCGCAACATGTCGGCCATGAAGATGGTCCAGCGGTCCGCGAAGCGCGGGTGGGCGGTGAGTTTAGCAATAAGTTTCGGCCGACGATCTTCGCCCCAGCCTTCATACTCGCGCAGTTCCTTCATTGTTGGGATCCGGCCGATGAGGTCGATCGTGGACCGTCGCAGAAAGGCGTCGTCGTTGATCGTGGTGGTAGTGAGGACCCCGGTGTCGGCATTTTCACGGCCTAGGAGTTCGTCGAGCATCACCGCTGCCTCGGTGGTCGAGCCGGGGGTCTTTTTTGGCATGGTCACTCGTGTTGGGACTACTGGCTTCCGCTCGGTGAGAGTGATCCCTTCAGGCCAGTCTGCGCCGGCTTCCACCCAGGCATCTAGGAGTGCAACTTCCTCGGGCTGCAAGGCCTGTCCTTCATCCGGCATCACCCCTTCGTCGATTGGGCGGAGGTGGATCCGGATCAAAAGCTCGCTCTTTGCGGGATTGCCTGGCACGAGGGCGTCGGCCGTCTCACCGCCTTCCAAGAGCTTTTCATGTGTATCCATTCGCAGTCCACCTTTGACCTTCGAGGCGGTGTGACAGCGTATGCAATTGCTTTCAAGGATCGGCTGGATTTGCTCCCGAAAGTCCGGGGGAGCTGCGAAAACGGGCAGGGCTATCGCCAGAGTGCTCAGGACGCGAATGATGGAACGTGGGTGGCTCAAGGTGTGAAAAAGTAGGAATGAAAGCCTGATCAGGATAGTTACCCCGAGAGAAAAGGGAACCTTTCGTTTCCGTTTCCACCGGGGGGCAAAGTAGAATTGGCCTCCGCCCGGCACAAGGCCACCGGTCAGTCCCTCAGTCCCTTGAGCACGTCATGAGACACCACTCCGGGTGGGTTTCACTTCCCAGCTCCTGGTTTGAGCTTGCTAGAAAGGTGGCCTTTTCTTGGGAAAAGGATGGGTGAATATCGCGCCCGCGCTCTGGCTCTAGTGGAGTGAGAAGTGGAAGCCTTCGGGCTTTACCGCGAGGGTCGAGCAGGGGGTGTTGTGAATCAGTCCCTCGGCGGTTGTTCCGAGGAGAAGCTTCTTAAAGCCAGTGCGACCGCGGGTTCCCAGGACAACGAGATCGGCTTCCATTTCTTCGAGGCACTCGGTGATTCCGTGGTGGATGGTGAGGGCGCGTTTGACGACGGTGGAGAGATTCTGGAGGTTATACTGGGTTCCGATATGATATCCTAACTGATCGAGGCGATTTTCACAGCTTTCCTGGAGATTGGGCTCTTCGATCATCGGGAAGGCTGGCCCCAACCAACCGATTTCTGAATCAGCATAGATCGGCGGGCGATAGACGAACACGAGGCGGAGTTCGGCGCCGTCTTGTATCGCAAGCTCGGCTGCGCGATGGACGGCCCGGTTGGAGGTGTCGGAGAAGTCGACGCAGGCGACGATCCTTTGGAAGGGACGGTCCTGGTAATTGCGGACAAGGAGGACCTCAACTGGGGCCTTACGAATGCAGCGGGATGCCAGTGCTCCGACTTGATGGTGCGCAACGGTGGCGTAACCTCGTGAACCGAGAACAAGAGTTTCGGGAGCATGGGCTTCGATGAGTTTCAGGGTTTCTGCAAAAGGGTGGCCGATGGTCACGACGGTTTCAAGATCGTTGGCCGTTCCGATAACCTCTCTGATAAAGGCGGCCAATTTTTCGCGGGCGAAGTTGAGGACGCCTTCTTCGGTGTAGGCCTCCATGTGCTTCAGTGCACCCAGGATATCTTGATCGAGGATGTGGAAGCAGATGAGAGACAGTTCTCGGGCGTTCGCCATTCGCGAAGCTTCTTTGAGGGCATTCTTGCTATGTGAGGAGTAGTCGACTCCGACGAGGATTGTTTTCTTTGAGCTCATGGCGTTGATTGGGTGGTGGAGTTGTTTTATTTTGTGATTGGGACGACAAGGATGGGGCATTGGGCGTGGCGGATGATCGTCTCGGCTGTCCCGCCGATCAGATCGGTCAGGATGCCTTTGATTCCTTTTCCGGAACGCCCGATGACGACGAGGTCGCATCCGGAGGATTCGAAGTGTTCGAGAAGAGCCGTGGTGGGGTCTTCGTGTTCAAGGCGGACTGTTCCGGCATTTCCCGAGAAGAGGGGGGCTGCGGTTTGCAAGATGCCTGCGAGTTGGCCATCCATAATCTCGCGATACTGTTCCTTTTGCTCTTTGTTTTCGAAGACTTCGGTATGGTAACGGAGGCGGGTTGGGTGCAACCAGGGGGGGCGGGAGGCGTGGAGAATCTCGACTCTGTTGTTGTGGCCGGTGGAAACGCGGGCTGCGTTTTCGAGAACGGGATTGGTGGAGTTCGAAAAGTCGACGCAGGCTAATACGAGACCGCTGGGGTTTTCAGTGGGCCGGTTGACAAGGAGCACCGGCATGGTCGCGAAGCGGAGGCACTTGATTGCGAACTGTCCGGACTTTCGAGAATCGGTGGCGTAGTCGTCATCGCCGAGAACGAGAAGGTCAAAGCCACCTTCATGGGCCTGGGAAACTAATTCATGATGGGGGATGCCTTCGCCCACCTGGCAGGTGACGTGATGATCATTTCCGAGGACTTCTTCGACGAAGTTTTCGAGGCTGGTCTTGGCTGCCCGCATCATGATCTTGTGCTCGATCATGTAGAAGGAGACAAACTCGTTGAGTTCGACAGGGGGCACGGCATGGTAGGCCGTGACGTTGGCTCCCGATTGCAGTGCGATCCGATTGGCCTTCCAAAGGGCATGCCGGGAGGCGTCCGTGTAGTTGATTCCGACGAGGATGTTCTGATAGGATTTCATGGCGTTTGTTCGGTTGAGTAGCGGAAGAGGAGGGATTGAGTCACCCTTACACATTGGCTAAGATAGCATGCGGGTGAGTCATTGCTCCGCATTAATTATCAGAGTTTGCGCATCGGTTGTGCAAGGAGGGGAATTGTAGGGGCAATGGTTATTTTGATGGTTAAGTAAAACGCTTCGTATGGCGGTTTGCCTCTGTGTCCTCTCTGGAGGGCGGGACGTGTGCAGCTTTAAAATTGCCAAGAGCTCAATCTCATCAGAGAGTGTCGTTGGCCCATTGAGCAAAGAGTCTTCCTGTCTTTAGGATTTCCTCCTTGTTGTAGGCTGTTTCTAGATCTTGATTCCTATGAAGTCCCTAAATCTTAATTCCCTGCTTCTGGCGGCGGCATGCCTTGGTTCGCAAATCTGTCCGGCACAAAGCAATCTCTCGGAAGGAGTGTTGCCTCCGATGAATCCCGAGTCGGTCGCATTTGAAGCGAAGCCTGCTCCTTCCAAGCTTTCAGTATCGAAAGGTGATAACGTGGTCATCATTGGGTCAGGAATGGCCTCACGGATGAACCACTTCGGGCACTTTGAAACTGAAGTTCAGCTCAATTTCCCGGACAAGGAAGTGACCATTCGGAACATGGGAGACGAGGGGAATACCCCGGGTTTTCGACCTCATCCCGGACGTGGATATGATCAGCAATATGCCTTTCCTGGTGCCAAAGAATTGTTGCCTCCGGAGCTCCAGGTTAACACGGGACCAGAGGGGCATTTCGAAACTCCAGATCAATGGCTGACCCGTCTTGGCGCTGATACCATCGTTGCGTTTTTCGGATACAATTCATCCTTCGGTGGACCTGGCGATCTTGGTCGTTTTAAGAAAGAGTTGGAGGCTTTTGTGAAGCACACCCTCTCCCAAAAATACAACGGAGAGAGCATTCCCCAGCTCGCTCTTGTTTCTCCCACGGCCTTTCAAGACCTGTCCGCAAGCTTCAGTGTTCCGAATGGGAAAAAGGAGAATGACAACCTCATGCTTTACGCGGGAGTGCTGAAGGAAGTGGCGGCCACCAATGGCGCTCTCTTTGTCGATGCCTTCTCTCCAAGCCGGGCGTGGTTTTCGTCTTCGGATGAGCAACTGACGACCGACGGAGCCCTGTTCAATGATGCCGGTTACAAGAAACTGGCTCCCGTTCTCGCACAGGGACTTTTCGGAAAGACTGCTTCGGATCAGGTCCTCCGTTCCGGGGTGCATGCCGCCGTGCAGGAAAAGAACTTCATGTGGTTGAATGACTTTAAAGTCCCCAACGGAGTCCACGTTTACGGACGTCGTTACAATCCCTATGGACCTGGGAATTATCCCTTCGAATTGAAGAAGACCCGTGAGATGACGGTGAACCGTGACCGTGCTATCTGGGCTACTTTCTCGGGAGCCAAGTTTGACCTCGCGGTCGAGGATGCCAAGACTACGAAACTTCCTCCGGTTGAGACCAATTACAAAGCCAGCGCTAAGAATGGGCTGCCGGAATACACTCCGGGCAAAGTGGCGAAAACCAAGATTGACGTCGCCGAAGGATACCAGATTGAACTGTTCGCCTCCGAGGAGACCTTCCCCGATCTTAAGAATCCAGTCCAGCTCTCCTTCGACAACAAAGGTCGTCTCTGGGTGGCCACGATGGAAAGTTACCCACACTATCGGATTGGGGATCTCCGGCCCAAGGACAAGCTTCTCATTCTCGAGGACACCAACAATGACGGAGTGGCTGACAAGCAGACCGTGTTTGCGGATGATCTTCACATTCCAATCGGTTTCGAGATTTCCCACGACGGCGTTTATGTTTCACAGAGTGGAAGTTTGGTCCTCCTCAAGGACCACGATGGTGATGACCATTATGATACCAAGGAAGTTCTCCTGAGTGGTTTTGACGACCATGATACTCACCATGCGATCTCAGCATTCTGCGCAGATCCCAGTGGTGCGTTCATCATGTGTGAGGGAGTGTTCCTTCACTCCAATACCGAGAGTGTCTATGGCCCGTCTAGGGGAAGTAACGGAGGATTCTTCCGCTACAGCCCGCAGCGGAAGAATATTCATCGCTACTCCCAGTATAGCATTCCAAACCCCTGGGGCGTCGCTTTCGATGGCTACGGACAGGATTTCTTCCTCCACACTTCCGGAACTAGCATGTCCTGGATGCTTCCGGGAACAGTGAAGGCCCGTTATGGTGCTAACTTTAGTGCCCCCGATCTCATCACGAGCAACAAGGTTCGTCCGACTTCTGGAATCGAATTTGTTTCGAGTCGTCATTTCCCCGATGAAGCGCAGGGCGATCTCCTGATTAACAACAGCATTGGTTTCCTTGGTGCCAAGCAGCACCGGGTGAAGGAAGATGGAACTGGCTTCACGACGGAGTTTGTCCAAGATCTGTTCGTCTCGCAGGATCTTAATTTCCGTCCTGTTGATTTGGAGTTCGCTCCTGATGGTTCGCTCTACGTGGTGGATTGGCAAAATGCCCTGATCGGACACATGCAGCATAGTGCCCGCGATCCCCTTCGTGATCACGAACACGGTCGTATTTACCGCGTGACCTATCCCGCACGCCCTTTGGTCGAGCCCGCGAAAGTCGATGGTGCCAGTATTTCCGAGTTGTTAGAGAATTTGAAACTCCCGGAATACCGGACTCGCTACCGGACCCGGCGCGAACTTCGCGAGCGTGAGGGTGTTGAGGTGGCCAAAGCGGCGGCGGTTTGGGCTGCGAAGCAGAGCGACGACCGGCACAAGTTGGAAGCCCTTTGGGTGACCTGGGGAGCTGATCAGATTGAGGCAGCATTGCTTGCCCAGCTTTTGGATTCGAAGGACCATAAGGTCCGCTCGGCTGCGATCAGAGTGGCACGTTTCAATGAGCACAAGCTCGATAACCTTCATCAGATCCTTCTGAAAGCGGCGGAAGACGAACACGGTCGGGTCCGTCTCGAAGCCGTCGTTGGGGCGAGCTTCCTGCCTGCGGCACAGGGACTTGAGACCCTTGAGAAGGTCAAAGCCACGGGCGTTGATGACTTCATGAAGGAGAGTGTGAAATTTGCCGAAGGAGTCTTTTCCGGTCATGCCGTGGAAGAAGAGAAAGCGAAGCGTGTTCGCGCTCCGAAACATCTTGCCAAGGCTGAGGCCCGTCTTTTTGTTAAAGGTGCTGAAATCTACGCTCGTGAAGGTTATTGTTCCACTTGCCACCAAGCGAATGGCGAAGGCCTTCCCGATGCTGGCTTCCCGCCACTCGCGGGGACCAAGTGGGTCCTGGAAGATCCAGATCGCTTGATTAAGCTGACCCTGAAAGGTCTCATGGGGCCGATCGAGGTGAAGGGTAAGACCTACCCCGGATATGTTCCGATGACCGCTTTTGAAGGTCTCTTGAACGATGCGGAGTTGGCTTCGGTATTGACCTACATCCGGAACTCCTTTGGAAACAACGCTTCGGCAATTCAGTCGGGCGATGTGAAGCGAGTGCGGGCAGAGTTGCAGGGTAAGGTCGACCTGTTCCAGCCTGAAGAACTATTGAAGCTTCACCCGCATGCGGCAGGAAAGTAGCCACTAGTTCTTGAAATTTAGACCAGGAAAGTCTCCGACAATGTTCGGAGCTTTCCTGTTTTTTTGTGCTGCTGCGAATCGATCTTGACGCCCTCTGAAGTTTGCCGCGTTTGCGGTTCCGGGCTACGGTCCATTCGTGGGTGATCTTGATGACTTGCTGGGCTCCGGAGGCAGTCAGGAGCAAAGTGAGGCGGTTCAGTCCGCCTCTGCGATGCGGTAGAGCGCCTTGCTGGTCCGAATAAAGAGGTCCTTGCCTGAGATGGCGGGGGTGGCATTGGTGGCTTCGCCGAGGTCATTACGGGCGAGTAGTTCAAACTTCTTGGGATTTGGGGCAAAGACGATCGTTTCGCCCTCCTGGTTGGTGACGTAGAGGCGTCCGGCCGCCATCACGATCGAGCCCCAGAAGTTCGGGCCGCCGGTCGGTTCACTCCAGACGTTTACTCCGGTCTTCGGATCGATGCAGCGGATCGCGCCGTTTGCGGCGTCGGGGATGAAGACGTGTCCCTCCGCAAAGACGCCGGAACCGATGTTCTGCGGATTCTTCTGATTGTGCCAGAGTCGGTGCTTGTCGGTGATGTTTCCTTTCCCGCCAAGCGTGAAGCCGAGGGACGGCCCGCCAAAGCCGCCGATCTGCATGCAGATCTTTCCGGCAAGGACCGGTGAAGAGTAGGCCAGTTCGCCCTTTATGCCGATCAGTCCGTCGCAGCTCCAGATGATCTTGCCATCCTTCGGGTCGTAGCCATTCACGCGGGTTGACATGGCGCAAATGATCTGGTCCGCCCCGTCGATCTTCGTGATCACGGGAGTGCTCCAGGAACCGACGTATTGCTTTTTCTCGTTGTAGCTGCCGTCGCCCTTCACCGGTTCGTCGGTTTCCCATCGTGTCTTGCCGGTTTTAAGATCGAGAGCGGTGAGAAAGACCCGCGTTCCGGGGCCGGCGTGCAGGATGACCATGTTGTCATGAATGACGGGGGCGGAAGCGTAGCCCCAAATATGACGGAATTCGCCGAGGTCCCTCGACCAGAGTTTCTTGCCCGCGAAGTCGTAGCAGTGGATTCCAAGGGAGCCGTGCCAGACGATGACGTGTTCCCCGTCTGCGACCGGGGTCGACCCGCAGTAGGGATTCGTGATGTGAGTTGGCATGATCTTGTCGGACTCGATGGTGCGGACCCACTTTTGCTCGCCTGATTCACGATCGAAGCTGTAGAGGCTGCGTTTCTTGCCCTCGTCCGCGGCGCAGGTGAGAAAGATCGATCCGTTGGACACGATTGGGCTGCTGTTGGCGGAGGTGGGGAGCTCGCTGCGCCACACAACGTTGGTTTTGGGGCCCCATTTGAGTGGGATATCGGCCTCGGTGGTGGTGCCGTTGCCTTCTGGACCGCGGAATTGCGGCCAGTCGCGCGCCGAGACGGGGAGAGTGAGAAGAGTGAGAAGGAAGAGGAAGGAAGTGTGTTTGAGCATGACGGTGACCTGAGTTGGTGGAATGATGCTACGGATACTGGGCAAGCGGGGGGCATCTTTCTAGGTGGGGATTTAGTAGTCTTCGACTGGGCTCTGGGAGGGGAGGGGCGGTTCGAAGCGGTCCTGGCCAATGATTTTGCGGGTGAGTTCCGTTAATTTTGCGTTGATTTCATCCCAACGGGCGATCGTGAAAGCAGGAGGGCACTTGAGCTTGTTGCGATACTTTTCAATGCGCTGGAGGGCGTCTTGATCGTCGGTTTTGAGGTCGGCGAGAGCTTTAGGAAGAGACTGTATTTGGTGGCAAACCAGGGCGATATCAGCGCCGGCATCGAGGGCGAGCTTGATGTCGTTGCCGCGACCGTAGTGGTTCACGATGGCGCCCATGTCGAGGTCATCGGTGAGGATGAGTCCGTTGTAACCGAGTTGATCGCGGAGGAGTCCGGTCAGGATACGGCGGCTCAGGGAGGCCGGCCTTTCGGGGTCGAGTTTTGGAAAATTGAGATGGCAGGCCATGATGGCATCCAGCTCGGGCATGAGCGCGGTGTAGGGGATGAGATCTTCCTTGAGGAGGTCTGCAAGAGAAATATCGGCGACGGGGAGGTCGTGGTGGGGATCGCTGAGGGCAAGGCCGTTGCTGGGGAAGTGTTTGCCGCAGGAGAGAATTCCTTGTTTGCGTATCCAGCGGTTGAAGGTGCCAGCGTGATTGATGACGTTCTGGGCATCGTTTCCCCAGCAGCGACCGCGCAGGCCGTTATTTTGGTTGGGGAAATGGTCGAGATCGAGAACCGGAGCGAAGTTGAGATTGATGCCGAGAATTCCCAAAAGCTGGCCAGTCGACGCCCCAAATTGTGCGATTTGGCGCGGGGTGGCTTTGGCGGCGAAGGTGGCGGCGTCTGGAGGGGCCGCGCTGAATTCACGGGTTCGCCAAACACGGCCGCCTTCCTGGTCGATAGAGATGAAGGGGCGGTCGAGGGAGAGCGCGGTCAGGGAATCGGTGAGCTCACGAATCTGGGCTGGTGAGACGAGATTCCGGCTGAAGAGGATGTAGCCAGCGGGTTCGATTTCGCGGAAGAGCGCTTCTTCGCGCGGGGAGAGTTCTGGTCCATCCAGTCCGACGATGAGACGGGCGGCCTTCATGAATTCTCAAGAGCCGCTTTCACGAAGCCCGAGAAAATCGGGTGGGGTAAATTGGGCTTCGACTTGAACTCGGGATGGAATTGGGCGGCGATGAAGAAGGGATGGTCGGTGATTTCGATAATTTCGACGAGGCCCTCGTCTTTGGAAACCGAGGCGATGACAAGTCCGGCGGATTCGAGTTGTTCACGGTAGGCGGGATTGAATTCGTAGCGGTGGCGGTGGCGTTCGAAAATGGAGTCGGCGCCGTCGTAGAGTTGGTGCGCGAGGGTTCCGGGCTGGAGTGTTGATTCGCAGGAGCCGAGTCGCATGGAGGCGCCCATATCAGTGAGGCCTTGCTGTTCTTCTTGTAGACTGATGACGGGATGGGCGCAGTCTTTGTCGAACTCGGTGGAATTGGCTTCGGCAAGGCCACAGACGTTGCGGGCAAATTCGATGGTCGCGATTTGCATTCCGAGACAGATGCCAAAGAAGGGGATCTTCGATTCCCGGGCGTATTGCGCGGCTTTGATTTTCCCTTCGACTCCCCGTTGTCCAAATCCTCCGGGGATGAGGATGCCGTCGACTTTTCCGATGATCTCGGAGGCTGGAGATTTTTCGAGGTCCTCGGCGTCGATCCGTTTGATTTCGATGGTGGTGTCGTGTTCGGCACCAGAAATCGTTAAGGATTCGTAGATCGATTTATAAGCATCTTGGAGTTCGATGTATTTCCCAACCACCGCGATTTCGATGTGGTGGGTGGGATTGACGATGCGATCGACAAAGCTCGACCACTGGGTGAGATCGGGGGTCTTAGATTCGAGCCCGAGGACCTCGGTGACGAGGCGGTCGAGCTTATCTTTGCGGAGGTCGAGAGGGCATTCGTAAATGGTGTTCTTGACATCACGGAAGGCGACGACGTTTTGTTGGGCGACGTTACAGAACATGGCGATCTTGCGGCGGTTGTCCTCGTCGAGATCGTGCTCGGTGCGGCAAACGATGATGTCCGGTTGGATCCCGATTTCGCGGAGTTTGGCGACGGATTGTTGGGTGGGCTTGGTTTTAATCTCGCCAGCAGCTTTCACCATGGGGAGAAGGGTCACGTGCATGAAGCAGAAGTTATGACGCCCGACATCTTGTGAAAATTGGCGGAGGGCCTCTAGGAAGAGGTGCCCTTCGATATCGCCGACAGTGCCTCCGATTTCGGTGATGAGGACGTCGGTCTCGGGGTTTTTGTTGGTGATTTCGACGAGGCGGCCTTTGATTTCGTCCGTGACGTGGGGGATGAACTGGACGGTGGCACCAAGGTATTTTCCTTTGCGCTCGTTTTTGATGACATTTTCGAAAACTTGGCCGGAGCTCAGGCTGTTGATGCGGGAGAGGGTGCAGTTGGTGAACCGCTCGTAGTGCCCAAGGTCGAGATCTGTTTCAGCGCCATCGTCGAGAACGTAAACTTCGCCGTGCTGGTAGGGCGACATCGTACCGGGGTCGACATTGAGATAGGGGTCGAATTTTTGGAGGAGGACCTTGAGTCCACGAAGTTCCAGAAGGGTTCCGAGCGAGGCCGCGGCAAGGCCCTTACCGAGAGAGGAGACGACGCCTCCGGTGACGAAGATGTATTTCATGAGGATGTGGCAGCGAGAAGAGATTCGATGAGTGGGACTTGATCGGGCGAGTCGAGCCCGATGGCTTCGTGATTGGTCAGGTGAACGCGGATGCGCGCGCCGTCTTCGAGCGCGCGGAGTTGTTCGAGTCCCTCGGCTATTTCCAAAGATGAGGGTGGGAGCGAGATAAATCGTTTCAAAAAATCAACACGGTATCCATAGAGTCCGAGATGCCGGTAGGTGGGGAGATTCGGAGCCTCACTTCGTCGGTATGGAATGGGCGAGCGGGAAAAGTAGAGGGCTTCGGAACGGCTGTTCAGGACGAGTTTGACGATGTTGGGATCGGCAATGAGTGCGGGATCATTCAGAGGACTGCCGGCGGTGATCATTTCGAGCGAAGGATCGTGGGACATTGCGGCCGCCAGGGTGTCGACGAGATCGGGATCTAACAGAGGTTCGTCGCCTTGGATATTAATGACGTGAGTTGCCGCTTCACAATGGGCGGCGGCTTCGGCGATGCGGTCGGTTCCGGAAGGGTGGTCTTTCCGGGTGACGACGACGCGGGCTCCGATTTTTTTGCAGAGCGAGACGATGCGGTCGTCGTCGGTGGCGATCACCAGTTCATCGAGTTCGGTGCATTGGGAAGCGCGTTCGAAAACGTGTTGCAGGAGCGGTTTTCCTAGGAGTGGAAAGAGAGGTTTTCCGGGGAAGCGTGAGGAGGCCCAACGGGCCGGGATAATACCAACGATTCTTGTTTTTTCGTCGCTAATTTCAATCCTCCTTTAACGGTTTCTGGACGCTAGGCAGAGGGGTCTCGACTCACAAGGCTAATTGAGCCGAGAGAGAAGAAAATTGTCGGGGGTGGACAGCGAGGACGGAAGTGGGCAAAGTTTCTAAAATGAATGGGTGGTTTACGACAGCGGATTGGATCGTGCTTTTCGGGTATTTGATTCTGACAACGGTCGTCGGGCATTATATGGGAGGGAAGCAGGCGACGATTAAGGATTTTTTTGCGGGGGGGAAATCGCTGCCTTGGTGGGCGGTGTGTGGCTCAATCATTGCGACTGAGATCAGCGGAGTGACTTTTATTGGCGTGCCGGGAGGGGTGATGGCGGCGGGCGGGAATTTCACTTACATGTTGTGGGGGATTGGGTCGATTATGGGGCGGGTGATTGTGGGGATGGTTTTTGTGAAGGTTTTTTACGAGGATGAGATTTATAGTCCCTATGATTACATGGGGCGGCGGATCAAGCCGCAGTTGAAGACGCTGGCGACGGTATTTTTCACGGTGGGTTCGATATTGGGTCAGAGTGTGCGGGTTTTGGTGGCGGCGTTGCCGTTGAAGGTCGTGACGGGATTGCCCTTTGAGGCCTGCATTTTGATCATCGGTGTTTTTGCGATTGGTTGGACGTTGATGGGGGGAATGCGAACGGTGATTTGGACCGATGTCATGCAGTTCGGGTTGTTCACGCTTGGAGGCCTCGTGACGCTTTTTTGGATCGTGGCTCACCTTGACGGAGGGTGGTCGACGCTATGGTCGGTGGCTGATGCGACTGGGAAGAGCCAAATGTGGGATGGTCGTTGGGGAATTGGGCCTGAATTCCAATTTACCTTTTGGGTCGCGATCATCGCGGTGCCTTTTCAGAATCTCACTGCGTTTGGGGTGGATCAATTGAATGCGCAGCGAATGTTCTGTTGTAAAAGTGCTGCTGACGCTCGGAAGGCCATTATTTTCAGCTCGGTTGGGCAGGCTCTTACTTACTTGATGTTGCTGGTAGGGGCAGCCTTGTTCACTTTTTATTACCTGAATCCTCCCGAGGGGCGAATTGCGGCTGAGCTGGCAATTCAAAAAGGGGGGGAGTGGGCAACTCTTGCGAACGGGGGTCAGCCAGAGCCGGATGGAGACCATGTTTTCCCGATTTGGATCGTCACTGAACTCCCTCCAGGGCTTGCGGGTTTGATTCTAGCGGGGGTTTTCGCGGCCGCGATTTCGAGTCTGGACTCTATCCTTGCGGCTCTGAGCCAGACGACGATCTCCTTGATTTATCAGCCTGAAAACAATCGCTCTCTTGACCAGCTGAATCTGGTGAAACAGTCCCGACGGTGGGTCGTGATCTGGGGGGTGACCCTGACCTTGTTCACCCTTTTGATGAACTACGTTAAGGACAACCTGGGAGTGCCGATTCTCCCTCTGGCATTCGGGATAACTTCATACACGATGGGGCCGTTGTTAGGGATGTTTCTCTGCGCCCTGCTTGGCAAGGGGAGTTTTCGAGGAATCTTGATTGGGGCCTGCCTCTCCTTTGTTCTCACCATGTTTGTCCGCATGGATGTTTGGTTTCTCGTCGAGAACGTCACAGGAGGTGTGGATTGGCTAACCTACTTACCTTCCTATCAGTTCAATGATTTAGGCAAGGTGGTCCCGACAATCGGCTATTTCTGGATGTGGCCGCTGGGGACTCTCATCACCTTTGGGTGTGGCATGCTTGGAGCCCGAAATGAGCGATTAGTTAAGGGGGCTTAAGAAAAGTTCCATGACAGATCTTTTTTAAAAAACCGTGGATCACCCGTGGAACAAAGAGGGCGAAATTTAAAAAACCATCCTCACATTTTTGATTCCCGTGGGGGGTTTCTTTAGGTGCACTTTAAGCGGGTCACGCAATGGGGCTACGGTTCCCATCGTACTTATTTTTTAAATTTCGGGATTATACACACAAATGAGCAAGCATTCGGAAGGGGTCAACAACGATGAATCAGAGAGAAGACAGCACGAAGAAGAGATTGGAAACGTGGCAATTTGGGATCGTGTCAAAGCCAAGCTTTCCGAATATCTAAGCCCTGATGCCTTCAACCGTTGGTTTAAGAATGCTGGGTTGGTAGCGCACGAAGACGGGGAGGGCGTGATCGGAGTTCAGTCTGACATGCAGCAGATTTGGATTGAGACGAATTATCTCGTCGAGTTGCGGGCGGCATTTGCGGAAGGAGCTGGCATTCATTGCTCGCCACGGGTGGTTGTGCTGGGACAGGAGCAGTCTGCGACCGAGCTTGTCACGGCAGCTCGCAAGCCGAAGGCCGGGGAGCAGATCAAGGTCGTTGTGCCGGAGGGCAAGGAAGGGCGTCCGGATTCCTTTGAGCGTCGTCTCAAGAAACTTGGGATTAACCCCGAGTTCGATTTTGACAGTTTTGTGGTGGGAGACAATTCACAGTTTGCTCACGCCGCTTGTTCGGCCGTGGCGTCCCAAGAGGGGCGAAGCTTCAATCCGCTCTTCATTCATGGACGGGCTGGATTGGGGAAAACCCACCTCATGTCAGCAGTGGCGCAGCAATATTTGGTCAACAACCCCAAGGCCAAGGTGGTGTTCCTTACTGCAGAACATTTTGCCAATGAGTTCATCGAGGCTGTTCGCAAGGGGAATCTTGATATCTTCAGGAAAGCTTACCGTAGTGCTGATGTGATGTTGATCGATGATATTCAGTTCCTTGCGGGGAAAGAGCGGACGCAGGACGAGTTTTTTCACACCTTCAGCACTCTCCTGAATTCCCAGACCCAGATTATCGTGACCTGCGATTGTCCGGCACCTGAGATTCAGACTTTGGAGCCGCGGTTGATTAGCCGTTTCGAGAGCGGCCTGACCGTTGAATTGCAGCCCCCGGGCTTCGAGACCCGCGTCGCCATTCTTCGTCGCAAGATGGAGCAGTGGAAGGTGGATCTGGATAACGGCGTCGTGGTGCACATCGCCAATCTCATCAAGAGCAACGTGCGACGTCTCGAAGGGGCGCTGACCCGTGTGGCCAGCTACAGCTTCCTGTCATCGGAAAAAATGACAATTGAGAAGGTTGATGAGCTTCTCAGGGATTTGGTGCGGGATGAGAATTCCCAGCAGATCACGGTGGACCAAATTCAGAAGCTGGCGGCGGACTATTATGACCTAAGTCTGGCGGATATGAGCAGTCGGCGACGTCCGGCCAGTATTGCCTTCCCGCGTCAGGTCGCGATGTATTTGGCGAGGCAGTTGACTAAGCTCTCGTTGGTTGAGATTGGTGAAGCATTTGGTCGGAGAGATCACGGGACGGTGATTCACGCCTGTAAGAAGGTGAAACAGGACATGGAAACCAATCCGGAGGTCAAAGCGGCCGTTGAGAAGCTTACCTCTGCCCTACAACGCTAAGAGCCGTGTTGATTGTTGAGGAAATACTTGCCAAGGGATGCTCTGACGGGCAGCTTCTCAGCAGCCCGAAATGGGTATGATTTCTATGAAGTTCCGGATCACTAAGGAGGCATTTTTAGACGGGCTGCAACAGGTGCAGCACGTAGTGAGTAGCCGTACTACGCTTCCCATTCTCTCAAACGTTTTGATTGAAGCGTCAGACGGTGGGCTGAGGCTAACAACGACGGATTTGGATGTTGGGGTGAGTGGCACAGCCCCTGCCGAGGTCTCCAAGTCTGGATCAACGACTTTGCCGGTCAAACGGCTCGTCAATATTATCCGTGAGCTTCCCTCTGCGGAGGTCGAGGTGTCAGTCGATAGTAAGAACGTGGCTTCGATTAGCAGTGGCCCCAGTTTCTTCAAGATCATAGGTCTTCCTGATGGAGAATTCCCTCCGCTGGCGAACTTTGATGACGCCAAGGAGTTTAAGATTCCCCAGGCCATTCTGCGCAACGGGCTCAAGAAGACATCCTATGCAATTTCCACCGATGAGACCCGTTACGTTCTCAATGGCATTTTTGCTTCCTTTAAAGAGGGCAAATTGACCTTGGTCGCTACGGATGGCCGCCGACTTGCGATGGTTGATCATGAGCTTGAGTTCCCGGCGAGTCACGAGGTGGATTTCATCATCCCCACGAAGGCGGTCCAAGAACTGCAGCGCCACTTGGGAACCGAAGGTGACCTCATTCTCCGTCTCTCCGACAACCAGGTTTGCTTTGAGGTCGGCTCCAGCATCATCGTGAGTAAGCTTATCGAAGGGAATTACCCGAACTACCGTCAGGTGATTCCCGGTGAAACCAAGGAGCGTTTGACGCTCAGTCGGGAGCAGCTCCTTGAGACGACTCGCCGGGTTTCGCTCCTTTCTTCCGAGAAATCGAACTCAGTGAAGCTGACCTTCGGCTCCAATCGGATGAACGTGACAGCCAACAGCCCTGATATTGGTGAGGCGAATGAGTCCATTGATGTGACCTACTCTGGTAAGGAATTCTCAATCGCTTTCAATCCTGAGTTCCTGATGGCACCCTTGAAAAATCTCGAAGAGGATGAGGTGCATCTTGATCTCATCGACGAAATGAGTCCTGGGGTACTTCGCACCGAGGACGCCTTCCTTTACGTGCTCATGCCAATGCGCGTGACTTCTTAGAGTTGCTCAGACGAAGTTTTAACGCGTGCCTCCTTTAAAACGGGGGGGCGCTTTTTTTTGTGACCGTTCGTGGATTTGGAGCTCTAAGCTGTCACCCGGTCGACAAGGCTCCGGTTCCACTGGATGGACATGCGGAGGATTCGCAGTTGTGACAGGAGGCCCTTGTGGGATTTGCAGGCGGTTTTACAGTCAGGGCGCTTGCCATTGATGCTCAGGAATCGGCCGATATCGCGACATAGTTTTGAGTGTTCCTCCTGAAGAAGGCCCTGCTCGGCAAGGTATTTGGTAATGTCTTTGTTGGCCTGGCTGATTTGCGAAAAACTTTCCTGGGTCTTGTCTTTTGAGCCTTTGAGCTTGTCGGCGATTTGCGCTTGAAGCTTTGCCAGATCGGTATCCTTGTCGTCGATCTCCTTGTCGAGGGTGCTGAGACGCATCTTGGTGTCCTCAAACTCTATCTTGAGTGTCTCGAGCGACTTCCGATATTCGGCGATCTTGTCGTTGCTTTCATTGCCTTCCTCAAGAAGCACTTTGGTTTTCATTTTGAGGGCGCTATGGTTCCGCTTCGTGACTTGGGCTTCGAACATGATTTTGTCCCTGGTGTTGTTCAGGGATTGGATTTCTTCAAAGAGCTTTCCCCGAATTTGAAAGAGTTCATTACCGGTTTCCTGGGACTGACCAAGCAGTCCAATCCGTTTCTCCTGTGCGCTATTGAGAGTGACTTCTGCGGCTGCGACATTGGTGGAGATTGCGGCCTGTTCCCGTTCTAGGCGTCGAATGGTCCAGTATTCCATCGATAATTCTTCGATTCCCTCGGAATTTGGCCAGCAGGCGGCTCCTAGCAAGCCCTCACCGTCCTGCAAGAGGTGTATCTCGAAGGCAATATCGGTGAGGCGCTTGGTCTTTCGAACAAGGCCAAACGATTGAAAAAAAACGGCGAATCCGTAACTGGTCCGAGTCATGAGTGGAGGACTTATTTTTTGAGGTTTTTCTGGAGTTCGGCAATGACTGAGAAGTCCTCGAGTGTTGTCGTGTTGCCGGAGACCTCTCCGGTTGCGACGAGCTCTTTCAAGAGTCGGCGCATGATTTTTCCGGAGCGGGTTTTGGGCAAGGTTGGAGTGAAATAGATTTCATCCGGCTTGGCAATGGCTCCGATGACCTTTCCGACGTGGGCGCGAAGTTCCTTGGCGAGGGCGTCAGAGGTTTTGATTCCGCTTTTCACGGTCACAAAGGCAACAATTCCTTGGCCCTTAATCTCATGCGCCCGACCGACCACGGCGGCCTCGGCGACCACCTTATGGGAAACGAGTGCGCTTTCGACTTCGGCTGTTCCGAGACGGTGGCCGGCGACATTGAGGACGTCATCGAGGCGTCCCACGATCCAGAAATTGCCCTCTTTGTCGGTGCGGGCGCCGTCGCCTGCGGTATAGAGCCCTTTGTAGTCGTTCCAATAGGTGTTGCGATAGCGCTTTTTGTCGCCGTAGATGGTGCGGAGCATGGCTGGCCAGGGTTTACGAATGACGAGTTTGCCGCCTTCATTGGGGCCGCATTCAGCTCCGGTCTCATCAAGAATGGCAGCATCCACGCCAAAAAACGGCAGGGTTGCGGTGCCGGGCTTGGTGGGCGTGCAGCCGGGAATGGGGGAAATCATGATGGCACCGGTTTCGGTTTGCCACCAGGTGTCAACGATGGGGCAACGTCCGCCGCCAATTTTCTCGTGATACCATATCCAGGCTTCTGGATTGATCGGTTCCCCGACGGTTCCGAGGAGACGGAGAGAGGAGAGATCGCGGGAGGCTGGGAATTGATCGCCTGCCTTGATAAAGGCGCGAATCGCGGTAGGCGCGGTGTAAAAGATGGTGACGGAGTATTTTTCGACAATATCCCAGAAGCGACCGAAATCGGGGAAGTTCGGTGCTCCTTCGTACATGACCTGGGTCACGCCGTTGGCGAGCGGACCGTAGGTGATGTAGGAGTGGCCGGTGATCCAGCCAACATCGGCGGTGCACCAGTAAACGTCATCGTCCTGCATATCGAAGATATATTTACAAGTGGCGTAGGTGCCGGTGAGGTAACCTCCGCAGGTGTGGAGAATGCCCTTGGGCTTTCCGGTGGAGCCCGAGGTGTAGAGGATGAAGAGCGGATGCTCGCTATCGAAGGCTTTGGCGGTGTGCTTGCTGGAGACCTTGGCCGCTTCTTCATGCCACCAGACATCACGGCCACGCTTCATGGGCACCTTGTCGCCAATGCGCTGGTGGACGATGACGGTTTCGACCTCTTGGTATTTCTTGAGAGCGGCATCGACATTGGCTTTGAGAGGGACGATCCCTCCGCGGCGGTATCCGCCATCGGAAGTGATGATGGCCTTGGCTTTGCAGTCTTCGAGGCGATCGACAATGGAGTCGGCTGAGAAGCCTCCGAAAATGACGGAATGAACTGCGCCGATGCGGGCGCAGGCAAGCATCGCGATGACCGCTTCCGGGGTCATGGGCATGTAGATCATGACCCGATCCTTAGGGTTGATTCCGTGAGCCAGGAGGACATTGGCAAAGTTGCAGACTTCCCGGTGAAGTTGGCGGTAGGTGAGGGTGCGGGATTCACCGGGTTCGCCCTCCCAAATGATGGCCGCTTTGTTGGCCCGGCCATTGGTGAGGTGTTGGTCGACGCAGCTTTCGCAGACGTTGAGCTTACCGCCGACGAACCACTTGGCGTAGGGAGCCTTCCACTCGAGAACTTTGGTCCACTCTTTTTGCCAGCTCAGTTCTTTGGCCTCCTTGGCCCAGAAGGTGTCGGGGCTATCGATCGACTCACGATACATGCGCCGGTATTGCGCCATGTTCTTGATGCGGGCTTTTTTGGAAAACTCTTTGTCGGGCTTGAAGCTTCGTTCCTCGGTTAGGTGGCTTTCGATGTTGTTGCTCATGTCGGTGTTACTGGAAACCTTAACAAGCCAGTAAACGACAGGACAATTCCCGAATCGAAAGATTATTTCTTCCGGGCGGACTTGGCTGAGAGAGCCAGAAGGGCGTCGCGCTCGTTCCTTTCAAGAGGGCGCCATTTCCCCGGAGGGAGGTTGTCCATGTTGAGACCGCCGATGCGAATGCGGACCAATCGCTTCACGCGGTGTCCCACGGCTTGGATCATATAGCGGATTTGCCGTTTGAGTCCTGTATTGAGAATGAGTTCCATGCGGCGGGATGACATCCGTTTGACCGAGACCGCGCGGCACTTGCCAACTTCAGTAAAGACGCCCTTTTCGAGCTGGTTAAGAATGGAGTTTTCGAAGGCCGATTCGGTGGTCACGTAGTAGACCTTTTGAATGCTGTGGCTGGGATGGGTCAAGGCTTGGGAGAGCTCACCATCGTTGCTCATAATGAGAAGACCTTCGGACTCCATGTCGAGGCGGCCTACGTGGGCAAGGTGCTGGAGGCGTCCCGGAAGGAGTTCGTAAATGGTGGCGCGACCGTTTTCGTCACTGCGGGTGCACACGAGTCCGGCGGGTTTGTGAACTACGATTGATTCGACGCGAAGAGGCTCAATGCGTTTTCCCGAGGCGCGAACCTGGTCGTCCGGTTGGACGCGGTATCCGGGAGTCAGGCAGGGCTCGCCGTTGACCAGGACTTCGCCTTGTAGGACCATGGCATCGCAAGCACGACGGGATCCGACGCCAGAGGAAGCGAGGAATTTGTTGAGGCGGGTGCCTTCGTTGGGGTCTGTAGAGTCGTCGGGCATGGTGGGAAGAGGGGCAAAAAAAGAAGCGGAGCCTCAAGAAGGCCCCGCTGGAAAGGATTCAATTGAGAAAAACCGGCGGAGCTGGATTAGCCCTCAGCTTTGGTCTTGGGAAGGCCGATGGCACTTTTACCTGCGGACCATTCACCGCGCTCTTTCATGAGCTTTACGCGCTCGAAGCGCTTCATTACCGAGCGCTTACCAGTGGCGCCACCTTTACGTTTGAGAGAGTTGTGCTTGGACATAGGATCAAGGAAGTGGGTTAGAGGCGCGGAAGCTAGGAAGAAGAGGGTTCTTTGGCAAGGATGAACTTGGGAAAACTTGAGGTTTCCAAATGGGCTGATTTCCGCCTCGCCAGTGGAGGGAAAGCGGGATATTTCCTGTCGCGTGGCTGCTGATCTCGAGACAGAACATCAATTGCGATTGGAATACGAGACTCCTCGTTTTCTTCAGTCCCTTTTTGGGCATGAGGAGCGGGAGCTGAGGTATCTCGAAGCGAAGGGCGCGGTGAGTATTGTGACGCGGGACGGTTGGCTTTTGGCGAAGGGTTCGGAAGCAGGCTGTGCTCTCGTGCAGCGTGTTTTCAAGGATTTGGAGGAGGCCCGCCGAAATGGCGGAGAGATCTCGCCCCGTGATTTTCGGACGGCGGTCGATTTGGCTGCGGTGGGTGGAGCGGGTGTTGCGGAACTTTCTAAAACCCAGTTGGTAGGTGCCCGGGGGCGTAAGCCGGTGGTCGCCCGCACCGCACATCAATTGGAGTATCTCAATTTGATGGCGGAGAATGTCGTCGTCTTTGGCCTGGGGCCTGCGGGAACTGGGAAGACTTACCTGGCGGTGGCGATGGCGCTGCATCTTTTGAAAAATAAGGAGGTGAGCCGGGTGATTTTGACGCGTCCGGCGGTGGAGGCCGGTGAGTCTCTTGGTTTTTTGCCCGGAGATATGAGGGAGAAAGTGGCTCCTTATCTCCGCCCGCTTTACGACGCGATCGATGACATGCTCGGGTATGAGGAAGGTCAGCGGCGGCTTGAGGATGGCTCCATCGAAATCGCCCCTCTGGCGTATATGCGCGGTCGAACACTTTCGAGGGCGTTTGTCATCCTTGACGAGGCTCAAAACACGACTCGCGAGCAGATGTTCATGGCGCTCACGCGATTGGGGGACGGGTCCCGCTGCGTGGTGACCGGGGATATTTCTCAAATCGATCTTAAAGATCAAAAGGCATCGGGTCTGCTGGAGGCCGAGAAGGCTCTCGATCATGTCGAGGGGGTTGCCTTTCAGCATTTTGACACCACCGATGTCGTCCGCCATCCCGTTGTGGGACGGATTATTGACGCCTACGAAAAATTTCGAACCGAGTAAATCAAGGTCATGAATATCATCATTGTCGGAGCTGGCGAAATCGGCCGCCACCTCGCGATCGAGCTTTCCCGCAACGAGCATTCCGTCTCGGTGATCGAGCGCGACGCCAAGCGGGCCGCCGAACTTCAGAACGAGATCGAAGGGCGTGTCGTGGTCGGCGACGGGGCCAGTGTGAACACCCTCGCTGAAGCGAATGTGGGTGATTGCGAGCTGTTCCTCGCTCTCACCAGCGATAACTCGGTCAACCTCATCTGTGCTTCCATGGTGAAGGCAATGGGGGTGGAGCGGGTCATCAGTCGGGTGCATCCGGGACTTCAGCGCGAGGAGTGGTTGTTTGACTTCCGGGGGCATTTTGGAATCGACTATATCTTCAGTTCGGAACGTCTTGCTGCCATTGAGTTGGCAAAGTTCATTCGCAATCCCGATTCTCTTGTGGTGGAGGAAATTGCGAGGGGGCGTATCGAGTTGCAGCAGGTCCGGGTGAGCCCCAAAAGCGATACCATCGGTATCCCTCTTCGGGATTTGAAATGCCCCACGAATACCCGGGTTGCTTTGGTGAGTCGTGATGGAAATCACGAGGTCGCCCATGCGGAGACCGTGCTCGAAAAAGGCGATGTTGTGACCGTCTTTGGGGAGCCTCGGAAGCTGAGGAGTTTGGTCGAAAGACTACAAAAAGAGGTTCATACGAAGGCCGGTCCGTGTGTTGTGATTTTCGGAGGCGGGGAATATGGCTTTGCGCTCGCCCAGATATTGGAGAGCTGGAACTGCCGGGTGCGGATTATCGAGCGCGATCCAGAGCTGGCCCGTGTGCTGACCGATCGCCTGTCGAATACCACCGTGATCAATGCGGATGCGACTTCGCTTGCGGAGCTGGAGGAAGAGCAAGTGGGTGATGCGGATTTCTTTGTCGCGACGAGTAGCAGCGACGAAGATAACGTCATGACCTGTTTGCAAGCTCACAGTCTCGGTGCCAAGAATTGCCTCACGCTCATTCACCGGGCGGACTACGCGAAGGCCATCAGTGCTTCAGGTCGTCACTTTGGAGTGATTGCGGCGGTTAGTCCGCGCGAAGCATCTCGCAAGGATATTTCCCGCTACGTGACCACTGAGAGGTTTCATGTTGTCCGAAAACTTGGTGATGGGATGGTGATTCAAACCCATGTCGCCAAGGATTCCAAAGCTGACGGTAAGACCGTAGGTGAGCTGGAATGGCCAGAGGGCTCCGTTTTGGTGGGTCTCTTGAAAGGCCTTCTAGCGGTTGTTCCCGGCGCTGACGACAAACTCAACGCGGGGGACCAAGTCTTCGCCGTGGTCGGAGAAAAATCGGCAAAGAAGTTCCTCAAGGTGGTGCATTGAGCTCAGAGTCGGGTGATGCGGGCGATTTCGGCGATGAGTTTCTGGATGTTGAAATTGTGGGCTACGAATGATTCGTGGAGGTCATCCATGCGGCTGTATCCGTAGCTGTTGACGGGCTGTTGGGCGAGGTGATGGAAGAGGTGTTTGATGAAGGCGCGATGAGCACCGGGTGATTCGACGGCGAGCTTGGCGAGATCCTTCGGCCCGGTAATTTTCACGAGGTCATCCTCTTCGGTGGCGTAGTCGCTGGTGGTGTCGATGGGGTTGTCCAGTTCGTGGGTGCGGAAGCGGCCAATGGCATCGTAGTTTTCCAAACTGAACCCGATGGGGTTGATGATGGAGTGGCAGGCCATGCAGCTTTCGTCCTTAGTGAGTTCCGTCACTTTCTCACGCATAGTGAGGTGCGGATTGAAGTCGGAGTCTTTGAACTCGATCGCTTTCGGGGGGGGCTTCAAGAAGCGGCCGAGAACGTTACGACTGAGGTAAACTCCCCGGTGAATTGGGGAGGTTTGGTTGTGGTAGGAAAAGGCGGTGAGGATGTAGGGATGGGTGAGAAGTCCGGCCGGGTTTGCGCCCTGTTGATAGAGCTTTTCGAGACGCGGAGTGAGAGGGAGTTCGGGCGAGTTGAAAAGCTGGCGGTAGTCGGATTGCTCGGACCAAACGGTTTGATTGAGGAACCGTGAAAAGGAGGTGCGGAGATCGGCGATGGTGGCCTCATCGAATCCGGGGAAAGCCTGGTTGTCTTTGGTGAGATCGTCCTTTTCGTTGAGATTGAGCCATTGAAAAAAGAAGCGTTGGATTTTTTCCTGGGCACGCGGGTCTTTGAGCATGCGCTCGATGTTCTCTTGGAAATGGTTGTGGTCGTTGATCCCGCCCTTGGCGGCGGCTTGTTCAAGCGGGCGATCGGGGATGGAGTCCCAAAGTTGGAGCGAGAGGTTCAGGGCGCGAGTGTAGTCGTCTGGCTTGCCCTCCGCGTTGAGGTTTAAGGAGGGGTAGAGAAAGTAGGGTGAAGTCAGGGTGAGCATCAACGAGCGCTTCACCGCAGTTTCGGAATCGTGGCTGGTGGCTGCGAAAATGTCATCGACGTAGGTCTTTCGCTGGTCGTCGGTGAGAGGGCGGGAGAAGGCTTGTCCGGCGAAATCGGCGCAGAATTCTTGGAGCTTCTGAATGCGATCTTGGTGGTCGGGCGTGGTCTTGGCGAGGGCATCGATGTCATCGAAGACTAGTCCGGCAATTTCGATGGCGGATTTGGTGACTGCTTCGCGCCAGGATTTGGAAATCGAGGAGCCTCGTTCGTAGCCCATCGAGGCGTCATCGGGTGGGAATGAGGTGGTGCAGATGGCGACCTTGGGCGAAGATTCGGTGAAGAGGAAGTGGGGAGGAATGGCTTGCCAAACACCGTGGGGGGCTTTCCATTCGAAAGCGATGGAGGAGATTTTTTCCTTGTAGGAGATGAAGTGAAGTTCCAGCGGGACGGCGTGGCCACCGAGAAGGAAGATGGAACTCGACGATTCACGCATGGTGTTTCCGGAGGATACCCAGGCATCGATGGTTGGTTCGGCGTTGCTGTTGAGGTGGTTGAGCCAGAGTCGCGCTCCATTGGGGGTTCTTACTCGGAATTGGTAGGCCCCGGTTTCTGGGGGGAGAAGGGAGCCGCGCCAAAAGATGGAGAAGCCATTGGGATCGAGTCCCTCCACGCCGTGATTCTCGGCGAGGTCGAAGGAGGGGTTTTGATCGATCCGTTTGGCCAGTTTGCCCTTGCGGTCGTCCATTTTTTCTTTGTTGAAATACTCGGCGTGGAGGCCGTGGTTTTCGCCAAGATCGGGTCTCGATCGGAAATTGGCGACGATGTCGGCGAGAGCCCGGCGATGTTGGTGCTGGGTGAGTCGCAGCATGTCGCGACGAATCGGCTTGAGTTTCCCCTGGGCTTCCGGTGAGTAAAATTCTCCGTGGATGTATTCGGCGACTAGGCGGGCATCTTCATCGATGACGGTATCCTCGTCGTCCTCCGGCATGGTCCGGTGAATGTATTTGGCGAGGGATTGGATGGTTTTTTTCCCGACGAGTGCTTCGTCGTATTCATTGGCGACGCCTTCTCCCTTGTCTCCATGGCACGAGGCACAATGCTCGACATAGATTTCGGCACCACGGTTCGCGAAGGCAGGGAGGGGGGAAAGGAGGCTCAAAAAGATCCAGAGGCGCATGGCACAAATACGCCAATCCCGAACCTTTATTTCACAATCTTGATGATTGATTAGTCGTAGAGAGAGAGCTTATTTCTCTTGTTGGATTGGCGATCCTTCACGAAGGCCGCTTCGAGACGGGTGATGATTTCCGGGTGCTTGGCGGCGAGGTCGGTGGATTCCGACGGGTCTTTTTCAAGGTTGTAGAGTTGCCAGGCACCGGGCTTTTTGGTTTTGGCATCCTGCCGGATAATTTTCCAAGGATAGTCGTTGAGGGCGAGTTGTCCGCCATACCCGTGAAATTCCCAGAGCATGGGCTTGCTGCGGGCGAACTTTTCTCCGGTGAGGGCCGGGGTGAGGTCGGTGCCATCGAGCTTGTCAGGGGCTTTGATTCCGGCGGCGGTGCAAAGGGTGGGGAACCAGTCGGGGAAGTATGAGGGGGCGGTGGTTTCGCTACCTGCTTTCACCTTTCCCGGCCAGCGGACGATGGCCGGGACGCGGATGCCGCCTTCGTTCACCGAACCTTTCCAGCCTCGGAGGCCAGCGGTGGAATTGAAGAAAGGGGCGTCGACTCCGCCGATGTGGAACTTGGGATCGCTACCTGGGTGGGTGGTGCCGTTGTCGGAGGTGAAGATGACGAGGGTGTTGTCATCGAGGTCGTATTTTTTGAGTCGCTCGAGAATGGCTCCAACATGGTCGTCGAGATCTGAGATCATGGCGGCATAGCCGGCCCGGGGGCGGGGGTGCGGGAGGTAGCCATTTTGACCACGGTAGGCTCCTTTTTCATCGTCCCATTCCTTGGGGTATTGATCGATGTTGGACTGCGGCGGGTGCATCGCGACGTGGGGTTCGACGAAGGGAAGGTAGAGGAAGAAGGGCTTTTCCTTGTGGGTCTCGATGAACTTGAGGGCTTCTTCGAGAATGCGGTCCGGCGCATAAACTTCGGCGCGGTAGGTGTCGGCTTTGACCTCGCCTTCAGCTTGTCGGAGGTGTCCGGGAATGGGTTTTTCGTTGATGAGGTCCACCCCACTATCGTCGTCGAGGAAGGGCGGATAAAAGGAGTGGGCGTTTCGTTGGCAATTGTAGCCGTAGAAGCGATCAAAGCCTTGGGTCATGGGGGATCCACTGGAGTCGGTGGGTCCTAGGCCCCACTTTCCGAATCCGCCGGTGGTGTATCCGGCTTTTTTGAGGACTTCGGCAATGGTGAGGGCTTCATCGGTGATGGGCCACTGACCGGGAAATTCGCGATCGTTCTTTGAATCTCCGTTGCTACGGATTTCAGCGTGTCCCAAATGCTGTCCCGTCATCAGGACGCAGCGGGCCGGGGCGCAGACCGGTGCTCCGGTATAGTGATGGGTGAAGCGGATGCCATCCTTGGCCAGTTGATCAAGGTGGGGCGTCTTGATTTTCTGTTGTCCGTAGGAACCCAGTTCGCCAAATCCGAGGTCATCAGCGAGAATAAATACGATGTTGGGCTTGGCCTGGACAGCTACTGCGGAGGCAATCAAAGGGAGAATCCATCTCATGAAGTGAGCTATACGGTGTTCTTGTCGAGAATTGCACTTTGAAATGCAGAAAATTGGGAGATAAGAAAGGGCATGCGAAAACGAGCCAACGAAGCCCGCGACAATCGACACAGCCGGGAGCGGGAAGCAAAACCAAGAAGCGAGGATGATCTCGTGGATATTTTGGAGGGAGTGGCGGCTCCCTTGCTTCTGATTTTGGATTGTGTGCAGGACCCCAATAACCTCGGGGCGATTCTGCGTACCGCTGATGGAGCGGGCGTTCACGCCGTGATTGCCCCCAAGGACAAGGCCGCCGGTCTCACTGATACGGTGCGCCGGGTTTCCGTGGGAGCTTCAGAGAGTGTCCCGTTTGTGAAGGTCACGAATCTGGCCCGCACGATGCGTTCGCTGAAGGAGCGTGGGATATGGATCGTGGGAACTTCGGACAAGGCCACTCAATCACTTTATGATACTGATTTCAAAGGGCCCTGCGCCCTTGTCATGGGTCGTGAGGGTGAAGGGATGCGACAGTTGACCGAGAGTGAATGCGATTTTCTCATCAGTTTCCCCATGCAGGGGAAGGTCGATTGCTTGAATGTCAGTGTGGCGACTGGAGTCTGTCTTTACGAAGCCGTCCGCCAGCGGATGCTGTGAGAATCCGTGTTCTTTCCGATCGCCACCTTGGTCATTCGGTGTCCTGCTTGACTGGGGCTACGATGTTGGGGGCTCTTTTGGAGGGTGCCATCGTTGCTTGACTAATCGACTAGAAGAGTCCGATGGCTGAAGCGAGAGAGAGTTCGGTAGATTCTCCACGACGGATCAAGTCGCGGCCGATTTTAGAATCGGGGAATTCGGCGATTAAGGTGCCGAGGGTGCGGGTTTGATGATCGGTGATGCGGATGATTCCCTGGCATTCTTTTCCGCCCCATGGATCGTGATAAGTGACCCGAAACGAAGTAGCGTTTTTTGGGAGTTTGGCGGGAAGCCCGGTAAGGACGACGAAATGGCGTTTGACCGTGAGCCAGAGGGGTGGGGTGTTTCGTGAGGGTGCTCTGAGAGCGACGCGCCGGACAGCCAAGATGGGCGGAAGACCTTTGTTGAGAGACTTAGAAAGTTTTTGGTGGGTCGTTTGAAGGAGGTCTGGCGAAGTTTCGCGTCCTTTGGGGAAGAAGAGGGCCTGCTTCACGGTGCCCATCCACATGCCGGTGCGCATTTCGTTGGCCATGCTGACGAGGTCCTGGGCGCTCACTCCCTGCCGGGTGTTCCAGCGGGCGCGTTTGGGGTCGAGGTGCGATCCTTTCTTACCGTAGGCCTTGATGACCCCGATGATTTTTTGGGAGTCACTTTTGCCTTCGATTTGTGCTATTGAAGTCTGCCATTTTTTGCTGCCGGAGCGGAAGGCGTCTAACAGGCAAGCCGGCCCACAGGCATTTCCGCTGGTGCGGAGTTGATTGACCGGCGGGGAGTTCGGGACGGGGGTGGTGAGCCATCCCTCTTGAGCCTGAAGGGGTAGGATGAAGACGAGGAAGAGAACGAGCCTAAGGACCATTGTTGGGGTGGGTGATTTGCTCGCTGCGGGAATTGTTCGAGGGCTTGGAATCTGCCACGTCCCCGGAGAGGGTGATTTTAGATCGTACTTCCAGAAAGCCTTCCTGCTCGAGTTGTTGGAGGCCGACGGGAATGGTGATGACCTTCCGTTCGTTGGGTTGAAGTGAGTTGACCTGCACGGGGTATTCACCCCCGGCAATGGAAACGTTGAGGACGGAATTCCAAACGGCTTCCGTGCCCCGGTTTTCTACGCTGACTTGTAGGCCGGAAGAGGAGCTGTTCGTGTCCGGTAAAAGGTAAGTCTGTGAGGCAACGGCAAGATCGGTAATGCCGGGGGTGTTGGAATTAATGGCGCGTCCGACGTCCAAGATGCCATTGCCATACTGAGGGTCCTGTCCTGGAGCGCCTGCTTCGTTAGTGGTGTTGAGGAGGATATTGACGGCTTGCTGTGCGGAAATGCGAGTTGGGCTTTGTGTCATGACGGCTGCCACTGCTCCTGAGAAGAAGGGCGCCGAGGCTGAGGTTCCAGAAAAATCGGTCACCAAATCACCTGGATAAGCGGCGGTGATCTGGAGGCCTGGTGCGGAGGCTGACATATTCTCATCGGTGTGCGAAAAGTTGAGATGCTGGCCGAGTTTATCAACGGCTCCTACTGAGACGACTTCTTTATATCGGGCGGGATAAGCGGATTGCGCGAGGCCGTCATTGCCGGGAGAGACCACGATGACCACTCCGTTTTCGGTGGCATATTTTACGGCGTTGTGAACGGTGGCGCTATTGTTTTCCGAGCCCATCGAGATGTTGATGATCTGAGCGCCATTGAGAACTGCTTCGATAATTCCCTGGGCGAGGAGGAAGGAGTTTGAGTAACCGGATTCATCGGCGATCCGGATGGAGATCAAATCAGCTCCTGGGGCGACCCCTAATAGGTTGGGATGGTTTCCAGCAATGAGAGAGGCGACAGACGTTCCGTGGCTATGCTGCGCTGCCCCTTCGCCTAATTCAACCAAGCTGATGTATTGGATATTCTTGGCCAGGGCGAGGTGGGGTCCGATCCCGGTGTCGATGACCGCGATTTTGACTCCTTGGCCCCAGGTGGGGTTGTCGCCGGTAATTCCTAGGAACTCGAGGGCTGTTCTGCCGAATCCCACGATGCCATTCTGTGCATCCACTTCCGCGCGCGGTGGAATTGTGACGGGGAAATTGTAATCCAAGTCGTCGGGGTTGAGTCCCAGTGCGTTAAAGTCAGCAAGGTCGTCGTAGCCCAGTCTGATGGCCCGCAGAACGTCAATTTGACCAAGATTCCGAACTTTGGATCCCGCCAGTCTTTTTAAGAAATCCTGATAAGCTTCTTCACTTTTGAAGCTCACGATGCGTTCGTTCCGAATGGCCTGCCTCGCTTCCATCCAGTCGTTGTTCGAGTGATCCGAAAGCTGGCGGTCGCTCTTTGGTTGCACGGTGATGTTTTGGATGACTGCCTTGCTGGGCTTGGCCGCCGCCGCTTCGGGCTGGTGCCCTCCGATGTCGTTGACGAGGAGCCAGGCAATCAATCCCCCGATGATCAAGGTGAGGGCGATAATGAGATGACGAGCTGGCATTATGCTAATGGGTAAGCGAGGAAACCCCGGAAAGCGAGGAAAGTTGCGAGAGATGGGTAATCACGGCATCGGGTGGTGATGCTCCTGAACTAAAGGCCAAGGAGCGGGCGTCTCCCGCGAAAAGGGCGGTTCGAAATCCCGTTTTTTTCGCTGGCAGAAGGTCTTTCTTATGGTCGTTTCCAAGATAGAGGACTTCGGAGGGCAAAATATTCCGTCGAGAGAGTGCTTTCTTCAGCTTTTCAAAGAGGAAGAGGCCTGGTTTGGCCTGCAAATGCTGGTAAGAGTAGACGGCGAGATCGGGGGAGATCGGGAGAGGGCGGAGGGCCTCCAGAATCAGCGGGGTGTAAAACTGGGCATTGGAAACGACGGCGATCTCAAGGTCGCTCGGAAGCTGAAGTCCGGGCATCGGCCAAACGTGGTGGGAAAGCAATTCGTAGTGAAGGGCCAGTCTTTCGGAATTGTGGTCGGGGTAGAGCTCTCTCCAAATGTCTCGAATTTCGACTTCGGGATACTTGATTCCTTCCGATTGGGCCCTAGCGTGATGGTGGGCGATGAGATCTTCTAGGGAGAACTTCGGTTTGGGAAGGCCATGGGCTACAACCAGCGCTTCCATTGCGGATTGTGGGCATTGCCTCTCCGAGATGAGGAGGGTTCCGTAGATGTCGAAGGCGAGGCAGCGAATTCCTTGGAGGAGCGAAAGGACGGGTTTCAGACCGGTTGGAATCGGCTCCAGCGGATCGCTAAGGTTGTGAATAAGACTGGAAGGAGACTCCACGGGTCGAAGACTCCAACGATTTCCCAACAATCTCAAGAATTACAAAAAATTAGTGAACGAATAATTGCTAGGATCCGTCTAGTAAGATACAAAGAAGCCAATGAATCAATTAACCACGAAACTACAGGAGGCGCTGCAAAGTGCCCAACAGCTTGCGCTGCGATCCGCCCACCCGGAGTTGCGTTCAACCCACCTTCTGCTGGCTTTGCTTCAGCAAGAAGGAGGGATCGTGACGCCTCTCATTGAGAAGGCCGGTGGCGACCCCACGGTCCTTAAGGCTTCCGTGGCGACCTCGCTGGCCTCGGAACCCCGCGTGCAGGGAGCCGGTTCGCAGCCGCAGATGAGTTATGGCTTACGAAGCGTTCTTGATCAGGCCGATCAAGTTCGTGAGAAGATGGCGGACGAGTATCTCAGTGTGGAGCATGCGGTGCTTGGCATGCTGAAGGACGATTCTCCGGCGGGTAAACTGCTGAAGGAGTCGGGCCTGACCGAAGCGAAGCTCAAAGAGTCATTGAAGGAGATTCGCGGAAATCAAAAAATTACCGACGAGGATCCTGAAGGGAAATATCAGACGCTTGAAAAATACGGTCAGGACCTGACCGCAAAAGCGAGGGAAGGAAAGATCGATCCCGTGATTGGTCGCGACGAAGAAATTCGCCGCATCCTTCAAGTTCTGTCGCGCAGAACCAAGAATAACCCGGTTCTTATCGGTGAGCCCGGAGTGGGGAAAACGGCCATCGTGGAAGGACTTGCCCGACGGATCGTGAGTGGTGACGTGCCGGAATCGATGAAGAACAAGCGCCTCATTGCGCTTGATCTCGGCGGAATGATTGCTGGGGCGAAATACCGGGGAGAGTTCGAGGAACGCCTGAAGGCGTTCTTGAAAGAAGTCACCGATTCGAATGGCGAGATTATTCTCTTTATCGATGAGCTGCACACTATCGTGGGTGCGGGCGCGAGCGAGGGTGCGGTTGATGCGGCGAACTTGATGAAGCCCCAGTTGGCCCGTGGGGAGCTGCGGACGATTGGGGCGACGACGCTCGATGAGTATCGCAAGTATATCGAAAAAGATGCGGCGCTGGAGCGGCGCTTTCAACCCGTGAAAGTGGGAGAACCGAGCGTGGAAGATACCATCGCGATTCTTCGTGGGCTCAAGGAGCGATACGAAGTCCACCATGGTGTCCGCATTAAAGATGGCGCGATTGTGGCTGCCGCCACTCTCAGTGATCGATACATCTCTGATCGCTTCCTGCCGGATAAGGCGGTGGACTTGGTCGATGAAGCAGCCTCGCGACTCAAGATTGAACTCGATTCCATGCCGACGGAAATTGACCAGATTGAGAGGCAAATCATGCAGCTCGAGATGGAGCGGCAGGCTCTTGAAAAAGAGACTGACAAGGGCTCGAAGAAGCGTCTCGAAACGGTGCAGCGAGAGATGGCGAATCTCAAAGAGGAATCTACGGGGCTGATGGCTCAGTGGAGAAAGGAGAAGGCTTCTATTGATGAAATCCGTGCTCTTCAGGAGGAAATCGATGCACTCCGGACTGAGGCCGAGCAGGCCAAGCGATTGGGGAATCTCGGACGTGCTTCAGAGATTACCTACGGGCGTCTGCCGGATGCCGAGAAGGCTTTGGAGAATTTGGAACAACACCAAGACCCTTCACGTTTGCTGCGAGAGGAAGTCACCGAGGAAGATATTGCGAAAGTTGTCGCCTCTTGGACGGGGATTCCCGTGACCAGACTTCAAGAAGGTGAACGGGATAAATTGGTGAAAATGGAGGAACGACTCGGTGCCCGTGTCCTTGGTCAGGCTCCGGCGGTGAGAGCGGTTTCCAATGCGGTTCGCCGTGCCCGTGCCGGTCTGCAGGATGAGAACCGTCCTATCGGATCCTTCCTCTTTCTCGGACCGACTGGCGTGGGTAAGACCGAGCTCTCGAAAGCTCTCGCGGAGTTTCTCTTCGATGATGAGGGCGCGATGATCCGCATCGACATGTCGGAATACATGGAGAAGCACGCCGTCTCGCGACTGATCGGAGCACCTCCGGGATACGTGGGATACGAGCAAGGCGGGCAGCTGAGCGAGCATGTCCGACGTAAGCCCTACTCGGTCGTTCTCTTTGATGAGATCGAAAAGGCCCACCCGGATATTTTCAATGTTCTCCTGCAAGTTCTCGACGATGGCCGCATCACCGATGGGCAGGGGCGGACGGTTAATTTTCGAAATACCGTGCTCATCATGACCTCGAACATCGGAAGCCAATTCATCATCGATGAATCAAACTCCGAGCAGCGCGAAGCGAAAGTGCGGGAAGCCCTGCGTGGGCATTTCCGTCCTGAGTTTCTCAACCGCATCGACGAAACGGTGATCTTTGATCGCCTCGGTCGTGCCGAACTTGCCGGAATCGTGACGCTGCAACTTGAGCGGGTCACGAAGCGACTCGCGAAGAAAGGGCTGACTCTCAACCTGAGCGACGAAGCGATCGAGTATATCGGAAACCAGGGCTACGATCCTGTCTACGGTGCCCGACCGCTCAAACGCGCCATTCAAACGTATCTCCTCGATCCCTTGAGCCTTTCGATTCTCGAAGGGAACTTTGTCGAGGGTGATACGATCGATGCTGGAATCAAAGAGGGTGTCTTGTCCTTCGAGTAAAAAACGTTTTGCTCGAATCGTCCCAAGTCCGAGAGACTGCCGACAAATTGGAGTCACGGGTGAAAGCGTCTTGCCTTTTTGGCGGGAGGTTCAAGCATACGCGGGTATGGAAGAGATTCGGGCCGCAGAGATTACGAAACGATTCGGCAACGTGACGGCCTTGAAGAAGGTGTCGTTGGAAATTGCTTCAGGAGAACTGTTCTTTCTGTTGGGAGGGAGTGGATGCGGGAAGACCACGCTTTTGCGCTGTATTGCGGGGTTAGAAACGCCCACCGAAGGGAAGGTGTTTTTCGGGGATCGCGATGTTACGGAATGGCCGACGCACAAGCGGGAGGCGGCGATGGTCTTCCAATCCTACGCGCTCTGGCCGCACATGACGGTGGGGCAGAATATTGCCTTTGGTTTGGAGGAGCGAAAGGTCGAGAAGAAGGAAATCCAGCGTCGGGTCGAGGAAGCGCTTGCGATGGTGAAGCTGGAGGGCTTTGGAAAGCGGGGGATTGATCAGATGTCGGGTGGTCAGCAGCAGCGGGTTTCCTTGGCGAGGGCGCTGGTGGTCCGCCCGAAATGTCTCCTGCTGGACGAGCCGCTTTCGAACCTGGATGCGCAGTTGAGGTTGGAGATGCGCTCGGAGATTCGGCGCATCGTGAAGGAGAATGGTTTGACGGGAGTTTATGTGACGCACGATCAGGCCGAGGCTCTTTCGATGGCGGACCGCATGGCGGTGATGGATGCGGGCGAGATTGTGCAAGTGGGGCCGCCGGAGGAGATTTATCGTCAGCCGATTTCCAGTTACGTGGCGGGATTTATTGGGGAAACGAATTTGCTTAAGGGGACGGTCAAAGAGGGTGGGCTGGTTGAGACGCTTACCGCGACCCTGCTTGGTCGATCAACGGTCGAAGGTTGGAACCCGGCGGTGGGGGCGCCCGTGGTGCTTTCAATTCGACCGGAGGCTTTGGAGATTGTTGGGTCTGAGGGGGCCCTGTTGACCGGGAAGATTATCGAGCGAATCTATCTGGGCAGTGTTATTCAATACACGGTTCGACTGGCTGATGGACAGACCATGCAGGTCACTGAGCAGAACCCGCAGCTCATCCGCGAGCCGGGCGACCGTGAGGTCGGATTGGCAGTTGCGCAGGATGACATCACGATGTTGGCACGATGAAAGGGAACTGGAAAAAATACCTTGGGATCTTTGGCCCGATGGCGGTGGTGATTGCCGCGCCAATGATTCTTCGCGATGATGAAACCGTGGGAGCGTCACAAGGTGATCTTCGCCTGGAGATCATTACGCCGCACAACGAGACGATCCGCCGCGAGTTCGGCGATGCGTTTTCAAAGTGGTATCAAGAAGAAAACGGGAAGAGCGTCTACATCAACTGGCGGACGCCGGGCGGGACGAGTGAGATTAAGAGGGTGCTTGATAGTGCCTTTGATGCGGCCGAGAAGCAGGGGAAGGACGGGGTTGGGCTGGATCTCTTTTTTGGGGGAGGTGTTTTTGACTTCAGTGGTCAGGCCGCCGAGGGGCGATTTCAGCGGCTCGATATTTTTGAGAAACAGCCGGAGCTTTTTGAATCCGGCACGATCCCGGCCAAGCAGAGTGGGGAGGATTATTATTCAGAGGATCGTGACTGGTTAGGAGTGTGTCTTTCTTCGTTCGGGATTTGCTACAACCTCGATAGTCTGGCCCGTCGAAAGATGGACCCGCCGACGTCTTGGAGTGATTTAGCGGACCCGGCGTATCGGAAGGGGATTGCGCTGGCCGATCCCACGAAGAGTGGCTCGGTGGCCAAGGCTTTTGAGATGCTGGTGCAGCAGCAGATTCACCTTGAGCTGAAGGCCGGCAAATCGCGTGAGGAAGCGTGCGATGCGGGCTGGCGAAAGGGCATGAATCTCATTCAGAAAATTGGCGCGAATGCGCGTTACTTTACTGACAATGCTTCCAAGGTTCCGCATGATGTCGCGCAAGGTGATGCGGTGGCGGGGATGTGCATCGACTTCTACGGTCGTTCCTATAACGAGACCTTGAAGAAGGCGGATGGACGTTCGCGGATTGAGTTTATTTCGCCCGTGGGGGGAACCTCGATCAGCGTGGATCCGGTCGCGATTTTGAGGGGCGCGCCGAACGAGGAATTGGCTCAGGAGTTTGTCCGTTTTCTTTACACCAAGGGCGGGCAGATGCTGTGGAACGCCAGACCGGGGTCCGAGATGGGGCCGCGTTCGCGGGCCTTGCGGCGACTCCCAATTCGAGGTGATTTGTATCAAGAGCCTTATCTTTCTCAAATGATTGATGCCGACGTCATGCCCTATGAGACGGCGGATGAATTCAAGTATGATTCCAGCCTCACCGGAGCTCATTTTTCACCGCTTCGGCTCATCATTCGCGTGATGTGCATCGATTCCCACGAGGAAATGAAGTCGGCCTGGGACGCCTTGATTGAAGCTGATTTTCCGGAGGGGGCCGCTGAGAAATTTTTCGATGTCAGTCCAATTGGTTACGAGGACACGCTCACGAAAATTCGCAAGACGATGAAAGCGGAAGACAACGTGGCATTGATGAAAATGACGAATGAATTGGGGAGGCATTTCCGCGAAAATTACCAGGAAGCGGAGCGGCTTGCGAAGGGAGGTTCACCGTGAATCGAACTTTTGCTTACAGCCTGACGGCTTTTGTCTGTCTCTTCTTTGGCGTCTTCTTTCTTTATCCGGCTGCGATGGTGATGCAGAAGGCTTTCTATGTGGAGGGTGAGGGGTTGACGCTGAGCTTTGTTGCTGAGGTCTTCAAGAATCCGGTCTATGTTGAAGGCTTATGGAATGCCTTTGCGTTGGGGGTTTCGAGCACCGTGGTGAGCCTTTTCATGGCTTTTCCACTGGCCTTAATCGGGCATCGATATCTCTTTCCGTTTAAGAAGTCGTTGTCGGCGTTGATTTTGATTCCGCTGGTCTTGCCGCCCTTTGTTGGAGCGGTGGGGATTAAACAAATTTTGGGAATCCAGGGGGCGCTCAATGCCTTCCTGGTTCACTTGGGAATTGTCGATGTTGCGATGCCGATCGATTGGCTGGGCGAGGGGAGGTTCTGGGGAATCGTGGCGATGAACGCGCTTCACCTGTATCCCATTCTCTATATGAATATCGCGGCATCGTTGTCCAATATTGATCCCGCGATGGAGCAAGCTGCTCAGAATCTGGGGTGTCCCCCGTGGCGACGTTTCCTCCGAATTACCTTTCCGTTGACCACGCCCGGAATCTTTGCGGGAGGGGCAATTGTCTTTATTTGGTCGTTCACCGAACTCGGAGTGCCCTTGGTTTTTGATTACACCCGCGTTGCTCCGGTCCAGGTTTATGACGGGATTAAGGATTTGGGTTCCAATCCATTTCCCTACGCGCTCGTGGCCATCATGTTGGTGATCTCGACGGCGGTCTTCATCTTCTCGAAGGCGGTCCTGGGTCGATCCAAACTCGGCACCGCTCCGCGCCCGAAGGGGCAGAACATTGAAGTGCGTCCGAAGTCCGGAAAGGCTTGGCTGTGCACGTTCTTCTTCCTTGCGGTGTTCTTCCTTTCCTCGCTCCCTCATGCCGGAGTGGTGATCCTTTCGATGTCCCAGGATTGGTATGCTTCGGTGCTGCCGGAGGCTTGGACCTCGTCTCATTATGCGGAGGCGTTGAGTCATCCCTTGGTGGTGCCATCGATCAAGAACAGCCTCCTTTATTCCTCGGGTGCGACGCTGGTGGATTTGATTTTGGGCGTTGCGATTGCCTGGGTGATTGTGCGCAGCACGATCAAGGGTCGGGCGATTCTGGATGCTCTGGTGATGCTGCCCTTGGCGGTGCCCGGATTGGTGCTGGCCTTCGGATATCTGGCGCTTTCGCAGGATGGAGAACGCTTTCATTTCCTGGTGGGCGCTGATGGAAACCCGATGTGGTTGTTGATCATTGCCTACGCGGTACGACGTTTGCCGTATGTCGTAAGAGCGGCGGTGGCCGGACTTCAGCAAGCGAATATCGCCTTGGAAGAGGCGGCGCGATCGCTTGGCGCGAGCCCGGCCCGAACCCTGCGGCGGGTCTCGCTGCCGCTGCTTGGGCCCAACTTGATTGCGGGCGGAATTCTGGCGTTCGCGTTCGCGATGTTGGAGGTGAGCGACAGTTTGATTCTCGCGCAACAGTCCGAGCATTTTCCCATTACCAAGGCGATTTACTCGCTCATCAGTATGTTGGGGAATGGCTACGAACTGGCGTCCGCACTCGGAGTCTGGGCGATGGTCTTCCTGGGGATCTCCATCATTGGAGCGGTGATCCTGGGCGGAAAGAAGGGGGGCTTGTTCCGGATGTGATTAATACCCCAACCAAGGGCCCAGCCACTTTTCGGTCTCTTCGACGCTCATTCCTTTTCGTTTCGCGTAGTCCTTGATCTGATCCTTCTGTAAGGAATCGATCATGAAGTAGTGAGAATCGGGATGTGAGAAGTAGAGTCCGCAGACTGCGGCGCCAGGGTGCATGGCGGAGGATTCGGTGAGCTTGACGCCGGTTTCTTCGGTGGCTTTGAGGAGTTGGAAGAGGAGAGGCTTCTCGGTGTGGTCGGGCTGGGAGGGATAGCCCGGGGCAGGGCGGATGCCTTGGTATTTTTCGTGAAGGAGCTCGGACTTGGTGAACTGGCCGGGGCGTTCGATCCCCCACGAGATGCGGGCGCGGTGGTGGAGGAGTTCGGCGAAGGCTTCGGCAAAGCGGTCGGCAAGGGCTTGGACCATGAGGGCTTCATCGATGTTGTTTTTCTCCCGGAGTTCGGCTGCCCATTCGTCGGCACCGTGGATCCCGACGACGAAGGCTCCGAGATGGTCTGGGGTGGTCGACGTAGCAGAGGCTCTTAGCCTCTGCGAGTCTTCTCTGTGAGTGCCGTCGTTAATTCGCTGATTTACGAAGACAAACTCATAGTTTTCCAAGCCGACCTCGAGAGGATTGCGCTCCACATCATGTAATTGATTCCAGAATTCATCGGTATCTCTCACTACGTGGTCATAAGATTCTTTTTGCCAGAGGGGGCCTTCGAGGTTGAGAGCCTCATTGACCTTTCGTCCTGAGGTTCCCTTAATTCCCTGGAGAATTTTCGAGAGATCAAACCCTGCAAGTGGTTTGATTAAAAGATGAACATGGTTTGACATGACGCACCATGCTGCGAGGTCGTATTGCTCGCCATCCAGGTTGGTGATGGCATTGGCGACGATACGAGCGATGGCGGGTTCTTTCAAGTGGCAGGCTCCGTGTTCCTCGTGGAGAGATTTTTCGATGGTCTCGTTGTAGAGGTTCTCCAGCTTCTTTTTGAATTGAGCCGCACTTTTGATGTCACCTCTCTCTTCGTTAATTGAGATTTTTTTGATGAGGGAGTTTTTGGTGTCGCGGTAGTTGGTTAGGACATTTGCGGGGACGGAATCGGCTAGGCGGAAAGTGATGGCGTAGGTGGTGTCGGGGGCGGTCCAGTGGGGGAGTTTGGCTCCTTTGGTTTTGATGGTTTTTTTTGCGAGGGGGAGAAACTCGAAGAGGCTAAGAGCCTCTTCTACGTCTTGGTTGTTGGGAGCTTGTGGGAGCACATAGTCGCTGAGGGCGAAATTGGGTTTGCCGGAGCCTTTCTTTTGCTGTTGGCGGAGGGTGTGGAAGGTGATGTTTTCTCCGGGGATCACGATGTCATCGCCATTGGCATAGGCGGGGAAGAATCCGTAGATGCCGGAGGCCGTGAACCGTTTTTCGGCGATAATTTTTTCGAGAATGTCCTGAGCCTCGTGGTAGAGGTCCTTGGCAACTTTTGCACCTTCTGCGTTGCGGGTTTTGAGGGTCTCTGTTTCGGAATCCCAAACGCCACGCAGTTCCCAAGTGTGGAAGAAGGGGGTCCAGTCGATATAGTTTGCGAGTTCGCGCAGGGACTGGCTTTTGATGACGCGGGTGCCGGTGAATTCGGGGACGGGTGGGGTGTAGTTTTGCCAGTCGATCTTCACCTTGTTTTCCTGGGCTGCTTTGAGCGAGATTGTTTCCTTTTTAGGTCCGCTCTTGAAGTTTTCTCGGAGTTTTTCGTGCCTCGCGTTGTTGTTGATGATGAATGTGTCCTTGGCTTCTGAGAGGAGGGAGGTGGTGACGGGGACGGAGCGGGAGGCATCGAGCACGTGCACGAGCGGGCCGGAGTAGTGTTCGGCGATTTTGATCGCGGTGTGGGCGGCGCTGGTGGTGGCTCCTCCTATGAGGATGGGGAGGCCCTTTTTACCGAAGCCGCGCTTTTCAGCTTCTTTGGCAACGGTGATCATTTCGTCGAGCGAGGGCGTGATGAGGCCGGAGAGTCCGATGATGTCGGCGTTGTGCTCTTCGACGGCGTCGAGGATTTTATTGCAAGGAACCATGACGCCCAGATCGACGACATCGAAGCCATTGCAGGTGAGCACGACGCCGACGATGTTTTTGCCGATGTCGTGGACGTCGCCTTTGACGGTGGCCATGATGACCTTGCCGTTGGAGAAGGTTTTGGCGGCTTGCTGCCTTGCGGCAGCTTTGCTGAGGGCGGGGTCATCGGCGCAGAGGCTAAGAGCCTCTGCTACGATTTTTTCCTCGCGTTCAATCTCCATGAGCGGTTCAAGCCAGGCCACGGATTTTTTCATGACGCGGGCTGATTTGACGACTTGGGGAAGGAACATTTTACCGGCACCAAAGAGGTCGCCGACGATGCCCATGCCATCCATGAGAGGACCTTCGATGACGGTCAGGGGTTTCTTGTATTTTTGGAGAGCTTCCTCGGTGTCTTCTTCGATGAATTTGTCGATGCCTTTAAGGAGGGCGTGCTCGAGGCGTTTTTCGACGGTGGTTTCACGCCAGGTGAGGTCTTCGGCGAGCTTCTTGCCACCTTGGCCTTGGAATTCTTCAGCAAGGTCGAGGAGTCGCTCGGTGGCACCATCGTCTTTGTTGAGGAGAACGTCTTCGACTGCTTTGAGGAGGTGTTTGGGGATCTCGTCGTAGACCTCGAGCATGCCGGCGTTGACGATGCCCATGTCCATGCCAGCCTGGGTGGCGTGGTAGAGGAAGGCGGTGTGCATGGCCTCGCGGACCGGATTGTTTCCGCGGAAGGAGAAGGAAACGTTCGAGACTCCGCCTGAGACTTTGGCGTAGGGGAGGTTTTCTTTGATCCAACGAGTCGCGTTGATGAAATCGAGCGCGTAGTTGTTGTGCTCTTCGATGCCGGTGGCGACGGTGAGAATGTTGGGGTCGAAGATGATATCTTCGGGCGGGAAGCCGACTTCGTCGACGAGGATGTCGTAAGCGCGTTTGCAGATGCGGCACTTGTCTTCGTAGGTGGCGGCCTGTCCTTGTTCATCGAAGGCCATGACGACGACCGCCGCGCCGTAGTTGAGGATGTGGCGGGCGTATTTTTTGAACGGTTCTTCGCCTTCTTTGAGCGAGATCGAGTTCACGATCCCTTTGCCTTGAAGGTGCTTGAGGCCCTCTTCAATGATCTCCCATTTGGAAGAGTCGACCATGATGGGGACGGCCTGGATGTCGGGCTCAGCCTGGATGAGGTCGAGGAAGCGAGACATCATGGCCACTCCGTCGATGAGGCCGTCGTCGAAGCAGATGTCGATGACGTTGGCTCCGTTGACGACTTGCTGGCGGGCGACTTCGAGGGCGGCTTCGAGATCGCCTTTTTGGATGAGTTTTCGGAATTGAGGGGAGCCCGCCACGTTGGTCCGTTCCCCGATCATGAGGAAATTTTTATCGGGGGTGTGGTTATAGGCTTCGGTTCCGGAAAGGCGGAGGAGGCGTGGGATCAAAGACATGGTTGAGAAAGGTTTTTTACCGCAGAGGCGCAGAGGCCTCGGCGGTTATTGCTCCAGTTGTGGGAGGGCTCTTGGGGCTTTGCCTTCCACGGCTTTGGCGATGGCGGCGATGTGCTCGGGGGTGTTGCCGCAGCAACCACCGGCGAGGTTGAGGAGGCCGGCTTCGGCGAAGTCGGCGATGTAGTCGTGCATGTGCCTCGGTTCGAGATCGAAGCCGGTGGGGGCGAGGGGATTCGGCAAGCCCGCATTGGGATAGCAGGAGATGTGGGTGGTGGCGACTTTGGAGAGGTCTTTGAGAAAGGGCTCCATGAGGTCGGGGCCGAGGGAGCAATTTAGGCCGATGGCGAGGGGTTTGATGTGGGCGAAGGTGGTCCAGAGGGCTTCCACTTTTTGGGCGGAGATCATGGTTTCCCCTCCGCGTCCGACGGCGGCGCTGATGATGACGGGAAGTTTGGTGCCGTTTTCCTTGATGGCGACGAGGGCCGCTTTGGCGTTGAGTGAATCGAAGATGGTTTCGACCATGAGGATGTCGGCACCGCCTTCGATGAGGGCTTCAATTTGATGAGCGTAGGTGCCCTTGACCTGATCGAAGGTGATGGCGCGGAAGGCGGTATCATCGGGATCAACGACGTTGGTGAGGGAGACGGTGAGGGGACCGATGGCACCGGCGACGTAGCGTTGGCGTCCGGTTTCATTACCGATTCGGTCGGCTTCCTGTTTGGCGAGCTTGACGGATTGAATGTTGAGTTCGCGGACGAGATCTTGGAGGTAGGCGTTGTTGAGGACTTCTTTGTCGAAAAAGTCGGGGTCTTTTTTGCCCCCGGTTTTACGGGGGTCTTGGACGAAGAATTCGGACTGGGCGAGGACGGTGCCGGAGAAGGTGTTGGTTTCGCAAATGTCGGATCCGGCTTCGTAGAAGCGCTTGTGGATGTCGCTGATGACATCGGGGCGGGTAATCGAGAGGATGTCGCCGTTGTTTAGGAGATCTTCGTAGTTGTCCTTGAAGCGATCACCACGGGCATCGGCTTCATTGAGCTCGTAGCCACGAATGGTGGTGCCCATCGCGCCATCGAGGACCATGATGCGTTCCGAGAGGATGGATTTGAGTTGGCTGGTAAGATCGTGGGACATCGGCTTGCTTTGCGGGCGCAGATTCGTTTGAATTCTGTGGGTTGGCAAGTTCAAATCTACGTATCGCGATATGTTGATGGGTTTGCTTTTTGTGTGTGAATCGACATGTTAAGAGAAGTCAATGGCTGTGGGCAAAAAAGGTTGGAATTTGGAGGATCTCGTTGATTTCGAGGTCGCGGTTCATCAATCGTCGACGGTTGCCGCCGAAGTGGGGAGGGAGGTGCGCGAGGGATTGCGGTCGATGCCCGGAAGTGAACTTGAGAAGAGGAGGTGGGGGCTCAAGCAATGGCTGCAGTCCAAAAAGGTCGGGAGCGGAATGAAAGTGGTTGGGGTCACACGATTTGTGGGGTTGGTGCTCTTGATCGTGACTTTTCTTTTAGGAGTGGGGGTTGTTCGGGGAATGGTGACGCAGGTGCAGGGGCGGATGGCTCTCAATATGTGGGTCTTGTTGGCGGGGACTTTGGGAATTCAGTGGGTGATTTTTCTGGGCGGGTTGAGTGCATTTTTTGTCCTTCGTTATTGGACGGGCGGGCTGGGGTGGATGAAGGATGTTCTTTCTGCGATGGTCCGGAAGCTAGCGGGCAAGGTGAGCCCGGAGGCCTGGCAGGCGTTGATTCAGGGGAGAGGTAAGCAGCCCTCGGCCTTGGCATGGCGGTTGACGAGGATTTTGCAGGTAGGCGGAGTGGGCTTTAATTTGGGGCTGATTGGCGGCTTGTTTGGGGTGCTGTTTTTCATCGATGTGGCCTTTTACTGGGAGTCGAGCTTGTCGCGCTTCGGAGGTGAAAGCCTAGGGCAGGTGACGCGCTTTCTGGCCGGGGTGTGGGGTGGTGGTGGATTGAGTGATGGGCAGATTGCCCAGCTCAAGGACGTGACTGGTGAGAAACAAGAGCGAGGGGCTTCTTGGCATGCCTTTTGTGCGTTTATTTTTGCGGCTTTGTTGGTGTGGGGACTGCTTCCACGGGTCTTGTTTTGGGTGTTTGGGGTCTTTAAAGAGCGCAGGACTTTGGCGGCTTTGGACTTTCAGGAAGTGGCACATCGGAAGTTGTGGCGTGATTTGAGTCGGGTGGAGCGAATGGTCACGATGGAGGGAATGAAGGACGGAGTTGTTGTGTTGGACGTGGGTGGATTGGGGTTGAAGTCGGAGGAGATTCGTCCGTTTTTGTTGAAGAATTTGAGGGTGAATCCAGAGAAGAGCTATGCGATGGGTGTGCTGGATGCGACCGAGGAGCGGGAGGCTTGGGAGGCGATGCGGAGCGCGCCTTGCGGGGTGGTGATGTTGGTGGAGGGCTGGAGTCTTTCGCCGAAGCAGATGACAGTATTGATCGAGCGGATTAGGCGGGAAGCGGGCGCGGAAACGGTCTTGCGAGTTTTGGTGCTGGGTGATGGCTTGGTGGCCCCGGATGACAATGATTTTAGAGCGTGGCAGGGATTTGTGGATGGCTTGCGTGATCCACGATTAGAGTGTCTTTCTTTCCAAGGAGGTATGAGCAATGAGTGAATGGGTGACAGAAGTTCCCACCTTCGCGGTGGTGGGCAAAATTAACATGGGGAAGTCGTCGGTGCTTTCGACTCTTCTGGAGATCGATGACGACAAGCTGGTGCGAGTGAGTTCGACGCCGGGCGAGACGACGCATTGCCAGGTGCTGCCGGTGACTTTCGATGATCGCGAGATGATGCGCTTTGTGGACACGCCCGGGTTTTCGCGGGCTTTGGAAGCGATGAGGGCGATTCAGGATTTGCACGGAGAGGGGACTCCCAATTTGGCGACGATCAAGGAGTTCGTGGCCCAGCAGATGGAGAGCGGTGAGTTTGAAGATGAAGCCCGGTTGTTGGAGCCGGTGGTGGAGGGGGCGGGGATTTTGTATGTCATCGATCCTTCCAAGCCGCTGCGCGATGCTTTCGTGGCAGAGATGGAGATTCTAAGGTGGACGGGGTGTCCGCGGATGGCCCTCTTGAATGAGAAGGCCGAGAATGGGGAGCGCACCGAGGAATGGCGGAGTCGGTTGGGGAGCTATTTTAATCTAGTGCGGACTTTTAATGCGCATCAGGCGAGGTTTGGGGAGCGGAAAAGGTTGTTGAGATCGTTGTTGGAGATCGACGAGACGAACCGGGCGCGGATTGAGAATACGATTCGTTTCATTGATGAGGAGTGGGAGCAGCGGCGGGAAGAAAGCGCGGAGATCGTGATGGATTTTTTGGCGAAGGCCTTACGGCATCGAGAAAAGGAGAGAATCGGCGCGAAGGATGACGAATTGAGTCATCGCAAGGAGCGGACCAAGGGGAAATTGCAAAAGAAGTATTATGCGAGCATCGCGAAGTTTGAGCAAGAGACCTACGAAAAGTTGCTGAAGCTGTATCGTCACCGGCTTTTGAGGGCTGAAGTCGGTGGTGATGCTTTTCATGGAGTTGATTTGAGCTCGGAGGAAACCTGGCAGAAATGGGGGCTTTCGCGGTCCCAATTGACGATGGCGGGTGGATTGGCCGGCGGGGCGGCGGGGGTCGCGATCGATATCGGGAGTGCGGGTCTGACGCATGGGATGGGAACGCTTTTTGGAGTGCTGACGGGGGCCGGGGGCGCATTTTTCAAGGGGGATCGCCTTCCCGAGCTGAAAATTTCCTCGAAAGGGGTGAGTTTTGACGGCGAGAGTCACAAGGCGTTGGTGATGGGGCCGCCGGAGAGTGATAATTTTGCGTGGATCCTATTGGACCGGGTGCTGCAGCACTACCGCGAGATCGTTTCGAGGTCGCATGGGCGTCGGGACGAAGAAGTGATCGATGGTGAATCGGCCGGCTGGGTGAGGGATTTTTCGCGCGAGCGGAGGGTCAGGCTTCAGAAGTGGATCATTGCCCAATTGAAGGGGGCGGAGGGCGGTTTCGATGCCGAGGTTTTTCGCGAACTGGTGGCGACATTGGAGGATGTCGAGGGGGCGTAGATCCTTGCTGGGAAAAGGTTGGTCAGGTCGGACTTCATCCGTTAACCTTTCTTCCTCATAAATGAATTTTTCCCGGTGGATCACGTCGAAACAATTGATGGCGCCAGCTGGGGCGTCTCCCGGGGCTGACGCAGGCGAACAGGAAGTTCCTGATTGCAAGCTGATTGAGGCCTGTAAAAACGGAGATACCCAAGCTTTCGAGGTCCTTGTGACCCGTCATCGTGGAAAGGTTTATGCGATGATTCAAAATATGATCAAAAACGAGGCGGACGCTTGGGATTTGTCCCAAGAGGTCTTCCTGAAGGTCTGGAAAGCTCTGCCGAAGTTTGAGGCGCGGGCGAAATTCTCGACTTGGCTTTATCGCATTACCCATAACGTGGTCTACGACTGGCTGCGCAAGCGCAAGATCGAGTCGAACGGTGAGCTGGATGACGGACTCTTGAATCCAGCAGATATTGCCGTGGGGGCGAAGACCGCTCCTTCTGCGGTGGACCGGCCGGATAAGGCACTCGAAAACAGAGAGCTGGGCGATCGCATCAATGCGGCGCTGGCGACCCTGAATGCGGAACACCGCGAGACAATTTTACTGAGAGAGGTGCAAGGCTTTGATTACAAAGAGATTGCCAAGGTGATGGACTGTTCCCTCGGGACGGTGATGAGCCGCCTCTATTACGCCCGCAAGAAACTACAAACCCTACTCAGCGATGAAAAAGGAGAAAACTGAAGAACTAAATGTGAAGTGGGTCGATGGCCTATTGTCTCCCGAAGAGGAGGCCGAGCTGGCGACATTGATGGAGGAAACTCCTGAATTGGAAGCTGAATTATTTCAGAGTCGCAGGGTCACCCAGGCGGTTCGTGAAGGGGTGTCTGGTTCGGTGGAGCCTCCTTATGGCGACTTTTTTAACAGCCAACTAATGCGTAAAGTGGATCTCGAGATTGCCTCGAAAACTCCGGCAAAGAGAGCCGAGCGTTGGTGGCAGTCTCTCCGATGGGCCTGGGCCCCGGCGGGAGCGCTCGCCCTAGTGTTGGCATTTTTCGCAGGTCAGAGAATCGGCAAGCCCGCAGTTTCGGGAGCTGGTGTTGCGGGCCTCGACAAGTCAGCGCCCGCTGCCATTGCCGATCTCCCGAGTATTTATTTTACCTCTGATCAACTGAATGCCGATGTCATCTCTGATGCCGACGGTGAAGTCTCAGCGATTGTGGTGACGGGGTTGGATGATCTGAAGGATGATTTGGATCTCTCAACGGCATCTCTCGGTTCTGACTTGAAGGGATTGCCCGTGAGCTACCTTCGTTCCAAGGCTCGTAACTTTCAGTAAGCCGCTATGAATCGTTTTTCAGCCATTCTCATTCTGATCTGGTCACTCGTCCCAACACTCGGGGCGCAGGATCCTGGCATGGAATCCATCGGGACCATGAGCGTGGAGCTGATCTACGCGACCAACGGTGAGGTTGATGTGGCCGGGTTGACGACCAAAGAGCTCAAGCCCGAGACGATCAAGGCTTTGCAAGCCGTTAAGGAGCTGAAGTTTTCCGAATACCGGCTTCTGGGCTCGGACGTCTCGAATATTTTAAATGGATATGAAGGCTGGGCGAGTCCGCTGAGACCGTCGAAGGAAATCCTCGTAAGTTTCCAGCCCATTAAAAGAGTGGACGGGAATCGGCTGCAAATGGTCCTTGAATATTGGCAGGGTAAGCAGAAGATTTTCACGACGAATCCAACGTTGACCAAAGGAAAAGCGTTCTATCTCGTTGGTCCCAAGTGGCGGGAAGGTCGTGTGATCATTGCTGTCAAAATTCTAACTCTCGACAAATAATGAAGCGTCTGCTCTACCCTCTGTTCCTCCTCGCTTCGGTGCTTGCTCCGGCACGTGCCGAAATGGCTTTTGAAACAAAACTGATTGAGATCCATGCAAGCCCTGATGACAAATCTGTTCGGGGCGAGTTTATTTTTGAGATCAAGGGACAAGACGAGACGATTAAAGATTACGATGCCAAGTGCACCTGTCTGGCTGCCCGTGTCGAACCGTTGAATCCTGATCGCTCGGAGAAGCTGAAGTGGGAAATTGGCGAGAAGGGGAAGATTATGGCGCAATTTGATGTCTCGAACTTCCGAGGGACGGTTGATAAGGCCATTGAACTCAACTTGATCGATGGAGACGCCCCCATCGTGTTAACCATTCGGGTTCATGTGCCCGAGTTGGTGAAGATGGAGCCCAGCAGTCACAAATGGGATGTGGGTAGTTCTCCCGACGCGAAGGTTTTTAAGATTACCGTGAATCACACCGAGCCGATCAAGATTCTCAGCCACAGCGGGAACAATCCGAACTTTCCTTATGAGTTGAAAACGATCAAGGAAGGCTGGGAATATGAAATCACGGTGAAGCCGAAGAGCACGGAAGGTTCCGGGATCGGGCTGCTCAGTTTCCGGATGGATTGTCAGTTTCCGAGGTTTAATCGGAACATCGCCTATGTTGTCGTGAGGCCCGCGCTCGCTGACGAGAAAGATTCACGCGTTGTTGCCCCGAAGGCTGGAAAATGAAGCGGCTGATTCTCTCACTTGCCGTCATTACCATTTTGAGTGGTGCGGCGGCGTTTGTGACGTGGAAGATCGTGGGTCCACCCGATCGGACGGTTGCGTGCGATCCGCAGGATCTTCCGGTCCATCATGTTTGTCTTTCGACGGTTCGAGGTTGGAATCCAGAGGAGATCTTGTGGGTCGATGCGAGACCTCGCGAGAGCTGGAAAGAGGATGGCGTGGCAGGATCGCTTCTCGTGAATGATCAGGAGAATTGGGACGATCTAGAAGGGCAGTTCGTGATGACTATTTTTGGCGATGGCTCAGGAATCCGCAACAAGGTGGTGGTCTATTGCAATCAATCTGGATGCAGTTCGAGCATCTATGTTGCGGATCGGTTACGGGAGCGCCACGGTGAGACGCTCGGATTTGAGGTCTACGTCCTCCACGGCGGGGTGAAGGCTTTGAAGGCGGAAAATCAATAGGCTGGAAGAGGCCAGTTCAAGGCCTCGAGGCGAGCAACTTGGAGATCTCGTTTTCGGCGATCGTGGTATCGACAGGGGGCGAGACGACCCCGGGCAGATCGGTCGGAATCTCGCCAGGCTTGCTGCTGTCTTCGGGAGTGATTGCTGGTTCTGGTATTTCAGCTGGCTGAGGTGGCTCGAGAGGTTCTGGTTCTGGTGGTTCCGGAGTAGGTTTTGGTTTCTCGACAGGTTCGACAGGAGGTTCTGGTGGCTCCGGAGTAGGGATCACTACGATGGGAGGAGAAGGCTTGGGCGTTTCTCCAACAGGCTTCTTTGGCACGATCGGATCGGTGGTGGGAGGTGTCGTTTGCTCAATGACGGTTGGGGGGATGGTCCCGGTGGGATCCGAGTCTTTGTCATTGGGGCCGACGATGCCTGTTACATCGAGGATGAAATAGAGGGCGGCGGCGGAGAGAGCGAGGAAGAGGGTGGGGAGCATGACAGAAGGCCAAACGCTGCGTTCTTTGCGGTGCCTCTTCTGATCGTAGTCACTCGATTGAGGCTTCGATTGGCTCCTGTTAGGAATCTGCTGGGGCGTTTGCTGGGGAGCTGGTTGAGGGGCAGGGGGGGGGGGCGAGGGTGAGGTGATACTGGTCTGACAATGAGGGCAGGGACCGGTGATGCCGGCCATTTGAAGGGGCACACGAAGATCAGTATGACAGCTCGGACACGAGAATTCAAGGGTTTCTGACATGTAGTTGGGGGAGTGTGAGGTAATAGTAAGCGTTCGGATAATGAAGTCAATCGACATCGTTCACGTGGTGACATGGGGTTATGATGTCTAAATTCACCTCAGATGAGAAAGAAATACCGCTCGGAAGGTCTGCGGATCCTGAAGCAGCATGATGTCTACCCCTTTGATTGGATCAACTTTACGGACTGGGAGGATGGCCTCTACCATCGCGCCGACCTCGTCACTTTAGTCAGAAATCTGAAGCTGATGTCGGTTTCGGAAATTCGCGAACATCAGATCGGAGCGGCCCATGAGCAGGATCTTTGGAAAACGTATGTGCCCTCATGGTGGCTCGCGGGGCAGCGTGCCGGAGAGAGCAAATATCGCCAACCAAAACACGCCGTCGCTTTGGTGGCACCCGGCCCGATACGCGTGTCAACTGCCCTTCGTCTTTCATCCGGCAAGTGATGAGCGATGCGAAGAGTTAAAAGAGTCCGTCCACTTCGGAAACCATCTCCTCGGTTCCTCCTGTGTTGATCAGGGACTCAAGGATTGTCTCGGGGACCGAGGGAAACTCGCCGCCTGGATGGAGACCATCGCGAACGAAGCTCTCTCGATGGCGAAGCTTCCCGGGATCTGTCATCCGGAGCTTCAGCTCACGGAGGTCGAAGAGGTTTGGAGCAGTTGGATCGTGGATTCCACCGAAGCGGATCTTGTGTTCAATTTCCCGTAGTAATTGTAAAGGACCTTGCAACTACGGTGATTTTTACTTCCAAGATGTTCGCTGGTTCTAAGTTTTCCGGTTCACGACCTAAGCTGTTACGCCTTCTGCTTCCAGGTCCGACCTCGAGGAATCATTCAGATTACCAGCCAATGCGGAGCGAACCTCCACCTATTTTTAGATTGCGCATTTCACGTTGTCAGACAATGTGCGCAAGCTGTTGAACCTGCAATGAAAACCTTCCGCCAAGATCTGCTCTGGTGTTCGTCGTCGTAACCTGTCGGCAGTTCGAAAGTCCCAAGGACCCCGTCCTGCAACTCGACCGCTCGTTGGTCCCTGTTCGGGCGATCGTTCGCTGGGCCTCGTGGCTCAACTGTTGCGCACCACTTTGATATCGGGTTGCGTTTCCAAATTGACGTCGGGTGATTTTTCGAGAATTTCCACGCTGTCATCGAGTTTTGTGCCCACTGGGGTCGTAATTTGTGGATCCCGTGATGATGGGATTGGTAATTTTGGGTGAGGCCCGTTCTCTGGTAGGGTTTTCTGGAGGGATGGACAGAGGCTCCTGATGAAACGCGATTAGCGGCGTGTTTTGGTTAGAAAACCCGATGTCAGTTTGGTGAGATTCGGGCAAGAAGCACGATCAGAGGGTGGAGATTTACAGGAAGCATTGCTCTCGGATGGGACAAAAGGCCAAAAATCGGGGGCTTCATTTTCCGTCAGCCAGGCTGACCTCGATCTCGTGGCGGGTGTTGCCGCAGAGGAAGACGGTTTAGGCAAGCTCGGTGGCGATGGCGTCGACGAGAAGGGGTCCTTCGCCGATGAGGCGGAGGTGGGTGGGGGTGAGTTCGAGGACGCCTTGGGATTGGAGTTGGATGAGGGCGGCCTCGTTTTCGGGGAGGAGGAATTCGCGAGGAAGACCTTCGACGGTGCGGAGTTGGAGGGCGAGGCGTTCGAGGCGCCAGGCTTCGTCGTCGAGGATTTCGATGGCGTCTTGGGCGTGGCCGACGGCGGCGATGCGCTTGAGGTATTCGCTGGTGTCGCACACGTTTTGATGGCGTTCGCGCTTGAGGGTCGAGACGGCGGAGGGGCCGAGGCCGAGGTAGTCGTTGCCGGTCCAATATCCGTGGTTGTGACGGGAGCGTGCCCCGGGGAGGGCGTAGTTGGATGTTTCGTAGTGTTCGAATCCGTGGCCGGTGAGGAGTTCATCGGCGAGGGAGAACATCTTGGCATTGAGATCGGGGTCGTCGACGAAATCTCCGGTCTGGAATTTTTCGAAGAAGGCGGTGTCTTCTTCGTAGGTGAGATTGTAGGCGGAAATATGGTCGGGTTGAAGAGCGAGGGCTTGAGTGAGGGTATCCTCCCAGTCGAGGAGGGATTGGCCGGGGACCGAGAAGATGAGGTCGAGATTGACCTCGAGTGAGCCGGCTTCCCGCAGGAGGTGGACGGATTGGATGGCCTGCATGGGGGTGTGTTCGCGGCCGAGGGTTTCGAGGTGTTTACCGAGGAACGATTGGACGCCTAGGGAGACGCGGGTGACGCCGAGTTCTTCGTAGAGATGGGCGGTGCGGGTGGTGAAAGTGGCGGGGTTCGCTTCGAGGGTGATTTCTTCGATTTGAGAGAAATCGAAGGTTTCAGGAAGTCCTTCGAAGAGTTTACGAAGGTGGGTGGGCGAGAGCATGGAGGGCGTGCCGCCGCCAAAATAGATCGTTTTGAGTGGTGTGAGGTCTTTTTGAGCGAGGAAGCGGGCTTCGGTGAGGAGGGCTTCGACGAAGGCTCCGAGGTCGGTGTTGCCCGGGGTATGCTTGTAAAACGAGCAATAAGGGCAGATGCGGTGGCAGAAGGGGATGTGGAGATAGAGATGCACTTGGGGAAATTCTAAATTGTAAGGGGAGGCCGTTTTGCGGGAAGATTGCGGTGCTAAAAGAGGGTATAGATTTCAGAGTTTAGAAATTAGGATTTGTTCCTTGGGGGATTTTGGGGGAGGTATGGGGAGTGGCAATGCATTCCGGTTTGGAGACTCAAGTTTTGAAGGACGTTTCCCGTTCTTTTTATCTCAGCCTGCGGTTTCTCCCGAAGAATTTCCGTCCGGCGGCGAGTCTGGGATACTTGTTGGCAAGAGCCAGTGATACTTTTGCCGATGCGACTATTTGGTCGCTCGAAGAGAGGCAGGAGTTGCTCGAGGGGTTCCGGCGTCATGTTTTGGAGGGGACTGAGTTTTCCGCTCCTGAAAATACGGAAGGATTGCCGGATGGGGAGAGGGTTTTGTTAGGCTCCCTCGAGGACTGTCTGGAGGGTCTTGCCGGGCTTTCGGCGGCAGAGCAGAAATCGATTCGTAAGGTGGTTGGAATAATTACGGAAGGGCAAAGGTGGGATCTGGTGCGATTTGCGGGGCCGGGGGTGACGGGATTGAAGAGTGATGACGAGTTACGCCATTACACTTATCAAGTGGCAGGTTGTGTCGGGGAGTTTTGGACGGAGATCGGTTTCGAGACCGATGATGATTTCGCGGCGAGGCCGCAGGAGGAGATGACTGAGCTGGGGCAGGCTTATGGGCGGAGTTTGCAGCTCATTAATATCTTACGTGATGTGCCGGAGGATTTAGAAAAGGGCCGATGTTATTTGCCGAATGCGACAGGTCGTGAAGAACTGATGGCGGCCCGGGGACGATGGATTGCGGAGGCGCTGGCGGGCTTGGATTCAGCGGAGAGGTATGCCTCGGCCCTCAATGGGAAGCGGATGCGTTTTGCCTCGATTCTCCCGGCTCTGATTGGGCGTGAGACCTTGTTGAGACTTCAGCGCTCTTCGTGGGAAGAGTGGGGAAAGAAGGTTAAGGTGACGCGCCCGGAGGTTCGCGGGATGATGTGGCAGGCTATGAAGTTCGCGATTTAAAGGGGCTGAGTGGAATGGCACCAACTTTAGGCGGGGATGAGGTTTCCAGCTTCCCGTTTTGCTTTGAGTTCTGAGCGTGATTTGGTTAGTCTTGGGAACGGTTTGGGCCGTTTTTTGATCGCTCGGGGTTCCCACCGAT
>Ga0209702_10001099_pt1 | contig 54010 bp, 59 predicted proteins | sample FRY01_FD_187210 | JGI IMG/M metagenome (GOLD analysis project Ga0209702, IMG submission 187210) | Freshwater microbial communities from Lake Fryxell liftoff mats and glacier meltwater in Antarctica - FRY-01 (SPAdes) (version 2) | ecosystem: Environmental > Aquatic > Freshwater > Ice > Glacier...
CAAGACGATCCTTCACAGCAGCAATAATTTCAGCTTCAGTAGCAGACTGGCCTTGTTTCAAAACAATGACCGCAGCAACATTTTCTCCCCACTTGGGGTCAGGCAAACCAATAACAGCAGCCTCTGACACAGCAGGATGCGTATAAAGAACTTCCTCAACTTCACGGCTGTACACATTTTCGCCGCCAGTCAAAATCATGTCCTTCATCCGGTCAACGATGTAGAAAAAACCTTCCTCATCACGCTTAGCTAAATCGCCAGTATGAAACCAACCACCCTCAAAAGCTTTTACCGTGCCTTCTTCATTGTTGAAATACCCCATCAGCACTTGTTCGCCCCTGACAATAATTTCGCCAACTTCACCTGGTTTGCATTCCACCATATTCTCATCAACAACTTTTACTTCAGACATCACCATCGGCTTGCCACACGAAACCAGCAAGTGTTCTTCTCCATTGATCGCACGGACATGGTCACTCTTAGGGAATGTCAACACATTCCCACCGAGCTCTGTCATACCAAAACCCGAATACACAACTGGACCTAGTCGTTCTATCCCGCGCCTCAATACTTCTGCTGGCATGGCAGCTGCGCCATACAGAACACTACGTAAAGTGCTGAGATCATATTTATCGACATTGGGATGTTCCAGAATCATATTCAGCATTGTTGGAGCAAAACCCGAGTTCGTGATCCCGTGCTTCTCCACTTCCTGCATCCAAATTTCAGGTTCAAAAACGGGGAATAGAATCATCGCACCACCGCGGAAATGGGTCGCCTGAGTCTGATATCCAGCAATGTGGCAAAGTGGAAAGGCCATCAGATTTCTAGTCTCTGGAATCATGTCGTACTCGATTACTGAGTTCATTGCAGCTATTAAGAGATTGCGATGAGACAACATCGCACCCTTAGGAAAACCCGTGGTTCCCGAGGTGTACACAAGCCAAGCCATGTCATCTTCTTTGATGTCACGCACAGTTGCGATAGGACTCGCAGATGAAATGACATCTTCATAACTTGGATACTGCGTCGTTCCATTTCCGATCACAATGACATGCTCTATGGATGGAACATCACTGAGTTGCGCTTCCATTAATTCCAGAAATTTTTCCTGAATAATAAGAATTCGAGCTTCAGAGTTGTTGAGAATCCAGGCCCACTCTTTAGGATGCAACCTGTAGTTCAGAAGGTTTAATGACATTCCAGCATCTGGCACACCGTAATAAGCCTCGATGTACTCAGGAAGATTCTCAGCAATAATTCCTACGCGATCACCATGTTGGCCAAGCCCTGCCATTGCGTTTGCAAGACGATTTACACGCTCAAGCAACAATCCATACGTGTATACCTTGTCGCCAGAAATTACAGCAGTTCGGGCTGGCGTCTTATGGCCGTGCCAACGAATAACATCAGCAAAAAGCATGACTATCCTTTACCGTCGGCAATATTTGCCATAATGGTGTTGTCCAGATAGTACCGACGATGCCAGATACCAGTTGGATCTTCATCCTCCAGTGGCATTCTCCATGTCACAGTCTTTACGTCATCCCCATGTAATGGAAGACCAAAAAGGGCACGAGGCTGGTCTATCGTATTTGTTACGTAGTCCTCAGCCGCCTGATCTTCTACATATCGCTTGGCAATATCTCTATAAAGATCGCGCCACGCATCATCATTACCGGTTCCAAAAAGTAGACGAGCTTGTCCCTGTAACGTAACTTTTCTGTAGGGCAATACTGCTTCATCAATCGTCATTGCACAGCGTGGATCACGCAACAGATTATGAAGAAAAACTGAATTTGCACGAGGTGTAAACTTGATCATTCCCTCGTCATAGATGAACCAAATCGGAACATTACGGGGCATTCCATCTTTATCAATAGTTGCAAGGCGCAACAGCGGTGCCGGATCTTCATGAAGAAAATTTTCTATTTCTAGATTTGTTAAAATTGGCATAGCTGCTTCTTTCTATCGAGGTCTGTTATTAACTGGTTTCTAGAAGAAGTCCCAGTAAGAGTCACGAGCTCTCATTTGTTCAATTGTTTCTTCTAATACAACACGTCCAGAACGCATCACATAGCCACGATCCGAGATCTTTAGCGCAGGACCAACATTCTGCTCCAAAAGCAGAACGGAAAGCCCTGTGGTATTGACCAGGTCTCGAACAACACTAAAAATTTGTTCCACAACACTTGGCGCTAGACCTAGTGATGGTTCGTCAAGAATGAGCAATTTGGGGTTGCTCATCAATGCAATTCCAAGGCTGACCATTCTTTGTTGTCCACCACTCATCGTTCCAGCAAGTTGTGTAGAACGCTCCTTGAGAATAGGAAACAGCGAATACACCATCTCCAAATGCACAGCCCGTCGCTTCTCATCATGATCGTTTGCTCCACCTAGCAACAAGTTGTCGGTGACACTTAGATCTTGAAAAACAAAACGCTCTGATGGAATGAGAGCCATTCCATTTCGCACGTTATTTCTGCTTGGCATTCCAGTGATGTCAACACCTTGGTATATGACCTGTCCGCCAAGTGGCGGCAGAACACCAAGAATTGTTCGCATCGACGTACTTTTCCCGCATCCATTGTGGCCAAAAATTGCCACCACCTCACCCACAGCAACCGTCATGTTGAGGTCAAACACAACTTGCTTACGACCGTATCCTGCCTGCAAGTCTTTAGTTTCTAGCAATAACTCAGACATGTCACTCCGTTCCAAAATAGGCCTGGGCGAGCCGAGGCGAGCTTGTTAATTCATCTACAGTTCCCTCAGCCGTGATTCGACCGAGTTCCATAAAATATGCATGATCAGCTAATTGAGTCACCACTCGTAGATTGTGTTCCACAATGCATACAGTGCGTCCTTGTTCACTGATCGCCAAAACAAGATCCAACATGCTGTCTACCCATTTAGTATCAATTCCAGATGCAGGTTCATCAAGCAAAATTACTTCTGATTCAGCCGCCAACACTCGTGCTAACGAGATCAACTTAGTTTGTCCATAGGACAATGAGCCGGTTGGTATATGCGCAAATTCTTGCATTCCGACAAATGTCAGCCATTCCATTGCCTTATCAAGCGAGGCGCTGTCATTTCGTTTCACTGCACCAGGTGTTATGAAAAGAGAACGAATTTTTTCTCCAGTTTGTCCTTGTACACCAAATAACACATTATCTAGACATGTGAGTCTCTGAAATAATCGAACATCTTGGAACGAACGGACCAAACCAACACGCGCTGAACCATCAAGGGTGAGACCTGTAATGTCCCTACCGCGCAACCACACAGATCCTGCATCAGGGCGAATCGCGCCGGTCAATAGGTTGAAAACTGTGGTTTTGCCGGCTCCGTTAGGCCCCACAAGAGCCGTTATCGTGCCCTTCTTTAGAACGAAATCTAGATTTTCAGCAGCAACGATTCCACCGAATGATTTACTCAGTCCACGTGCCTCAAGAATTATTTCTGCGTTGTCCCATTTGAGATGACGCGCTGTCTGATCAACTTCGGCTTCACTTGACCGTTTCACGAAAGTTGGAACCGTGTCTTTTACTGCCACCATTTCGGCGCGATTGTCATTATTTTTTCGTAGCAAATAAGAGCGTATTGTTCGCCCTTCAGGAAGAATTCCTTGAGAACGCAGTGCCATAAGAACCACGAGTAGAACTCCATAAATCATAATCTGAACCAGGAATGCCTTATCTTGTTCCAACTTGACCACGCGACGCAGAATCGGGTCAAGACTAGTGAGAACAAACGCACCAATTAATGTTCCCCTTAAATTACCCATACCACCGAAAATGACGATGGCAAAGATAGTCAAAGAAAACGTGAAGCCAAACCCGGCAGGCGAAGAAAGCCCCAACCAGGCAGCGTTGTAAGCACCAGCAACCGCAGCCAACGCAGATGTAATCGCAAATACAAGAATCTGCACATGAAAGGTATTTTTACCTAACGACTGAGTGGCTACTACATCTTCACGAATGCCCTTCAACACTCGCCCAAACGCAGACTCTCCTAGTCGCCAACATATCGAATACACGACTACCAACATGATGAATATCGGTAGAAGCCAATCGCTTGGCTTTTCGAGTGGTAGACCGAAAAACTTCAATGAATGAGGTTCAATATTGATATTTAAAATTCCATATGTAGCACCGAGTGCTGGCATAGTGCCAATGACTCCTAAAAGTACATTTCCCCACGCCAAAGTGAGAAGAATTAGATAGTCAACGGTTAGGCGCATGGCCACTAACGCAATTAGCCCACCAACGACAAATGCGATAACTGCTCCTAGTGCGATGGTCAGTACCATGTTTGTGTTGTTGTTGACAACGTAGTACCCCATCGTATAGCCACCAATTGCACCGAAAGCTGCATGGGCTACTGATACTTGTCCCGCATATCCGAGCAACAAGTTAAGTGAAAGTGCTAAAGCTGCATAGATCATGATTTGATCTAGATAGTTAATCCATATTTGCATGACTATCCCCGAATCCCTTGTAAGCGAACAACGTGTTTTATTTTTCGACTAAGCGGTGTTCCGTTCATCGACTTTGCGATCAGATAGATAAACAAAATTATGAACACCGCAATTTGAGTCCACTGAGTTCTAATGAACATGGACGACCACTGCTCTATAAGGGCGACGCCAATACCTGTCAGAAATACTCGAATAGGCGAACTTGCTGTACCAGCCATAAACGCAACGACAAAGGCAGTCATTACCGGGCGTGCTCCCATGTCAGGGCTCACTGTATATTGCAGACCGAACCAGAATGCTGACACTCCAACGAATAACGTTCCGATTCCAAAACAGACAAGATAAATACGATCTGCATTTATCCCGATAATTGTTGCTAGGTCAGGGTTGACACGAGTGGCTTTCAGCTGCCGACCAAGTGACGTGTGCTTCAACACGAGCGCGAAAGCGATAATAAGTGATGTTGATGTCAAAAACTGAAAGACATCAAGATTTTCAAATGTAACTTTCCAGATTCCCCAAGCATCTTTTTTAACGATGCCACCCTGATCATAAAACCCTTGGCTCTGTTGGCCCCACAGCAATGCCACCAAACTTTGACCGGAAATTCCGATTCCAAGTGCAGCCACAAAAACAGCTAGCAATGCTGTAGCCCCTGCGCGCTTAACGATCGGTCGATAAATAAACTTCTCAATTCCCATACCGATCATTGCAACGAACAGCACTGCAATGATTCCTGAAATTATGAAGGGAAAACCATTGCTGAACGGGCCAAAAGGCGTTCCACGAAAGTGCAATGTGTAAGCAAGATATGCAGCCAACGTATACGTAAAACCATAGGCAAAATGAAAACGGCCGGTGACACCAAGTATTAATGCGAAACCAGCACCAATGAGTCCGTACGATGCCCCTCGAAATATTCCGTTGGCTGTTAACTGGGCAAAGATTTCCCTGCTGATGCTTAATGCAAGCACAGACCCCTCCTAGGTTTTAGATAAAAAAAAAATGCGCTAACCGCGCAATGAATAGAAACTAGAGGTAGTTGGGTTGGGGACTTGCCCCAACCCAACGATTACCTAGTATTTTTGACTTCTCAGCCAGCCATCTCGAAACCAGCTCCGCCGATTCCGAAACTAGCCAAGTTGGTTACTTTTCCATCCTTGTATGTGAACACACCCATTGGGCGTTCTTTCACTGAATGGGTAACTGCATCTTGAGTGCTTGCACCATTAGTTGTGGAATCCCCACCGTAAAGGCTGACCATTGTCAAGTCTGCCTGAAGGGCTGCTTCCAACGTAACTCCGAGACAAAGTTTGTCTGCAGTAACTCCAGAATCTGCTGCTTCACGCATCAGCTCCCACAAACGGATTGTATTCTCGTAGAAGTTTGCCGCGTAGAAATCAGGATCTTCTCCATATTTCGCACGGAACTGACTCAGAAAGTACGTCGCGATTGGGCTTGTTGCTGTATTTATATCAAAGTAGTCGTACGCAAACGTCCAACCATTTTCCCATGTTCCCTTAGACGCTTTTACACCGTCTGGAGTGAACTCGGATCCAACCAGAACTGAAGTCAGCCCTGCTGTTGATGCCTGATTAGCAAACAGACCTGGATCTTGTCCGTAGACACTGACCACAAGGAGGTCTGGCTGATTGGCCTTGATCTTTGTAATTGATTGAGAGAAATCAACTGCACCGACTGCGTTCAATTCATACAGTCCGTTGAACTCGAGGCCTGCAGCCTTGATCTCTTTAAGAACATCGTCTTTGATGATTTGGTTGAGAGAACCCAGTTCCCAACCGAGAAGACCGACAGTCTTTTTGTCTGGATAAGTCTGCTTAAACCACTCAAACACACCCGTCAAAGTGTCATTAGGTGTGATGGCTCGAGTGCCCCAGAAGAAAGGAATACCTTTTCCGAACACTGAAGTTCCACCGCCGCCGTCAAGTGTAAATACTTTACCCTTCGTCGTGCCAGCAAACATCGCTCCAAGGTCATCAACATATGATGCGAGTTTGATCGTGATTCCCTTTGCAACGATTTCAGTAATTGCAGTTGCTCCAGCAGCTGGGTCACCTGATTTGTGATCCCAAACAGTGTTATCAAACGTTGGTCCACCAGCAGCCGAAATATCTTCGATTGCCATGTCTATGGCACGGCCCATTGTCTTACCGTAGAAAGCACCAGGTCCAGTCATTGCCAGTACTGACGCGATACTGCACTTTACATCTGGCAAAAGATTGTCGGTATAACCCAACGCATCTGCAAGATTTCCTGACTCCGCAGCCGGTTCTGTTGTATCGCTACCGCCGTCAGTGGTGTCACTTGAGCTACTGCCACCACAAGCAGCCAAGCCCATAGCAGCAACAACTAGCAGTGCACTACCTATGCGAATTCGCTTAGATTGCAAACTTTTTTTCTTCATATTTCCCCCTTGCGTGTTACCACGCAATCCGAAATCTATCGAGATGAGAGATTCGCGTTGTGAAACCCTAACAGATTAATTTCACACGATTTACTGTTGGAAAAAAGGGGATTTTAAGTTTTTGTGTAGGAACGTAATCAACAAAAGTTAACCCTCGCTCAAACATTCTACTCATCAGTAATCACATACCAACAATAGAAGAACACCTTTAATCTTCAATTAAAAGAGGTTTGTGAACCGTTGCACGATCCACAAACCTCTTCATTAATTCCGAAGAAGTACCAGTAATTTTCTAAATATTTTACTTAATAACGATCGGGTTTACTGGCGCTCCTGTGCCAGCTACAACTTTCAAAGGAGCTGCTGTATACAAGAACGTATACTGCCCATCCTCTGCACAGTCTGCAGCAAGATCATCGAGCCAAGCAATTTCAGTCAGTGTAATTCCAAGGTTGCGCATCAATGCATTATGCAAAGGCAGCACAACTCCTGATACTGGATCAGTTGTTACTTCATTAGCAATCGTGTCGGTAACAAGGTTCGGAATTTCCATTGTGTAAAACCAGTTCACCAACTCTGGGCTGTACGTCAATCCAGGCTCACCACCGGCGAAGAGTTCATAAAACTTGACAGCACCTTGCTTGTAATACTCAGCTATCCAACCAGTGCGGATAATGATGATGTCATTTTTTTTAATCTCACATCCTTGTTTCTTAGCGCAAGCTAGAAGATCTTCGTGGGTGAATGTTTCACCAGGTGCAAGACTTTCTTTCCCACGAAACCGAGCCATATCGAGCAAAATACCCCTTCCTACAACACCTTTTTGAGCGATTGGAAGTATGGAAGCCTTAGATAAACCACCGATCGTCGTTTTGCTGTCGTAGCCATTCCAGATTTTGTTGTCGTACCACACATGACCCAATGCGTCGTACTGGGTTGATCCCTGAAGAAACAACGTCATGAAGTCATCGGCATATTCTGCACCACCTGCAAATACTGGACCTTTTCCTGCATGATAGTGACCAGCGTCTACAACGTTGATTCGCGTAGCACCTTGGCGACCTGGCCATACCGGATCGCCTTCAGGGTTTGCCATTTTTACTTGCAGAGTAAACACTTTGCCAGATTTAATTTCGGTTGCTGCTTTAACAACAACATCTGGTGTCAAATAGTTCAGCGAACCCACCTCGTCGTCAGGGCCCCACTTACCCCAGTTCTTCGGAGAATCTTTTAGTAACTCACCTACATACGGAACTTCAGCCATATCAATATCCAACTTTCGATTTCATCACCGACCCCCATGATGCGGTGACTTCCTAATACTAATCACGCCACAACAACTATTTGACCAGTGAAACTTCCTTTGCTACTTTGTCGCTTCGGGGCTTAAACGAATAGTTCTGAAATAAGAAAGGTGCACCACGTATGTCTAATTTCACTGAAGTAACTTCTGGTTTAAGTTTCCCAGAAGGCCCAATCGCTATGCCTGATGGCTCTGTTGTGTTAGTTGAGATGTTTGGGCCACGGCTAACCAGAGTGTTACCCGACGGTACGAAAGAAACAATCGCCGAGATTCCTGGCGGACCGAACGGCGCTGCTCTTGGACCAAACGGTTTGTTTTATGTCTGCAACAACGGCGGTTGTTTTATGGAAGCACAACTAGACGGCCTTACGTTTCCTGCGCATGCGGGACCTGACCGTTGGTTCGGCGGACGAATTCAGACAGTTGACCCAAAGACCGGAAAGGTCACTGATCTCTACACAGAGTGCAACGGCGTAAAACTTACAGCCCCTAACGATCTCGTATTTGACGAGCATGGTGGATTTTACTTTACAGACCATGGATATTCTCATGACCGGAGTTTGGTTCAAACGGGAATCTTGTACGCCAAGAACGACGGTTCAATGATCAAAGAAGTTGTCTTCCCCGCCCATGAGCCAAATGGAATTGGACTTTCGCCTGATGGTAAAAAGTTGTACTGGGCGGAAACTTGGACAGGCCGAGTGATGCAACGCGACATCGTTGCGCCGGGAGAAATTGCAGAAGTAGGCATCGTCGACTCATCAGTGTGTCTCTATGGTTTTCCTGGATTTCAGTTGCTCGACTCATTAGCAGTTGACGGTGGAGGAAATGTCTGCGTTGCAACTTTAGTTAACGGAGGAATTTCAGTTATTTCACCAGAGGGTGAGCTAATCGATTTTTACCCAACAGGAGACATAATGACAACAAATATTTGCTTTGGTGGCAAGGATCTCAAGACCGCATACATCACGTTGTCTGGCACGGGCCGTCTCGTCAAGATGGAATGGAAGCGTCCAGGGCTTCCCCTTGAGTTTTTGAACAAATAACCCAAAAGCGAAGTGTAAAAATCCTCTTGCCCAAAGGCAACTAGTTTTTTTATTCACATTTGAACGAACAAGAGTGAGTCCCTAATCTGCCTGCCACACTGGTATCTACATGGGTTTCTACTACGACTTCGAAAATGCTGACGCCTTTGCAACAGGCGCCATAGGCCAGCCTGGAGAGCGCACGTTCTACTTGCAAGTGCGCGCAGAAGGTCGCATCGTTTCTGTCAAATGCGAGAAACAACAAGTAGCTACTCTTGCTGAGTACTTACGCAACATGCTGTCTGATATGCCAGAACCAGCCCGGGTGGATTCTTCATTTTCTGCAACGCTGCAATCTCCTGTCGAGCAAGATTTTGTTCTTGGCTCCATCGGACTTGGACTTGACCGCTCAAACGCTCGTATGGTTCTTCAGCTCGAAGAGATGGTCTTGGTCGATGAAGACGACGAAGACGTGTTTGATCTCCTTGATGAAGACGACGAAGATGAAGGTCCATCTACGGTGGTACGCATCTTGCTCACTCCTGCTCAAGCGCTAGCATTTTGCAACGCCGCAGATCTACTCGTGAGCTCTGGTCGTGAAACTTGCTCATGGTGCGGCAACCCCAAAGATCTCACCGGTCACGCATGCCCTCGAATGAACTGACATGAGCGCAACCGCTGAGATGCTGGATCTGTTCACCAATGGTGAAATGGAACTTGTTGGACAAATGCCCAATTCATCTAACGCAACATTTATGGTCACCATCAGTCGTGGCGAAGATCAATTACGCGGCATTTACAAACCACTGCGTGGAGAGCGACCTTTATGGGATTTTCCTGCCGGACTATTTAAACGCGAAGTTGCTGCGTATCAACTGAGCCAAGCTCTTGGCTGGGACCTCATCCCTCTAACAATTGCCCGGGACGGAATATACGGAGAAGGTTCTGTGCAGTTATTTATCGAGCATGATCCTGCTGAGCATTATTTCAGTTTGTACGAAGAACGTCCCGACCTGCATGAACGACTGAAGCAGATGGCAGTGTTCGATGTTATTGCGAACAACACCGACCGTAAGGGCGGACATACATTGCTCGGTCTTGATGGGCAAGTGTGGGGCATCGACCACGGCGTGTGTTTTAGTGCGGAATGGAAACTGCGCACAGTTATCTGGGACTTTATGGGTCAAATAATCTGTGATGAAATGCTTGAACCAGTCAAGAGGCTGAGCGAATCGACTCCACCTCAATTTTCTGCCCTGCTCAGTAGCGGCGAAATCGATGCTATGCATAATCGTATTGATTGGTTGCTCGAACATCGAGTCTTCCCTAGCCCTGAGAGCAGATACGAATACCCATGGCCTCTGCTCTAGACGATCTTATTCACCGCGCTGACCTCAATGAACTAGTACGCCACGTCGATGCAACGTGTTCCAGTTCCGACTGGGACCATTTAGTACGCATTCGTGACTCGGCGCGATCTGCAGTGTCAACTGGCCGACAGTTGTGGCCGATTGCAACACTTGCCAATTACCGCCTCGCGTTATGGGCTCCGCCAGAGTATGCAGTTCGGGCACTCGATGACACTGCTCGAACATTTATGCCTGGACCGGTTAGTGAAATCATTGCGGTGCATCATCGATGGTCTGACCTTGAAGAACACCTTGCACGCGGACATGACAGATCTCTTGTTGCTTACGAACGCGCATTACGCGGAGATGAGATCGAACAGAACGAAGATCCGATTCTTGAAATACCGATTGAGCCACAACCGTGGGAACCGTTGTACGAACTTGCAACATACACAGACGATGGAGTCGATTTTCCTGCACCAGATCTTCCTCGTCCGATTGAATTACAAGACGCAGAAGAGGCAGTGATCATCGACGACCCAGATACCGTTGGCGCATTTCGTCGCCTGGTTGAACCGTGGACCGCACAGTCCAACGGGCAAGCAACTGCTGTAGTGACAGAAGGCTTAATTTCAGAAGCGCTCGGCGCGCTCGGCTTACAACAAGCCCGCGTTGCTCCACTAACTGCGCAAGAGGGTCTGAGTTTTCTGGCATGGGCCGGCGCTAGTGGCGGGGCTTACGGCAAGCGGCGCGGTGTTGCCTCAGGACGTAGCGAGGCGTGGTGGTTTCTCGCTTCATTCACAGGAATGCTCGACGATTGGCCATGCAATCCGCAAGAATTTGGCGAAATAGTAACGAGCCTGCAGTTCAGCACATTCGATGATGGGCTAGATAACGCCGGTTGGAGTATTCGCTTGATAATTGAAGACCCACAAGAAGGTCTGGTAGTTGCTGTTCGAGCAACCGACAGTGCTGATTAACCCCGAGCTTTGAGAGCTTCGATAAGTTTTGGCAGCACCTTATGCACATCACCAACAATGCCTAGATCAGCGACACCAAAGATTGGTGCTTCCTTGTCTTTGTTAATGGCGATGATGTTCTTAGAACCTTTCATGCCAACCATGTGCTGAGTTGCTCCTGAAATACCTGCTGCGATGTACACAGACGGCTTCACAACTTTTCCTGTTTGACCAACTTGGTACGAGTATGGAACCCAACCTGCGTCGACGATGGCGCGCGATGCGCCAGGTGCGCCCTTAAGCAATTTTGCAAGATCTTCGATCATGGCATAGTTGGCTGCTTCGCCAAGCCCACGACCACCAGACACAACGATATTTGCTTCGTCTAATTTTGGTCCAGTGGTTTCTTCAACATGAACTGCAGTGACCTTTGCTGAGCCAGCAGCACCAAGATCAGGAACAGCAATTGCTGTCACCTCGGCAGCAGCGCCACTAGCCGACTCTGCGGCAAAACTCTTTGGGCGAAATGATGCAAGGAACGGAGTTGCTCCAGTGAAAGAAGTGGACACAAGTGTGTTACCACCAAAAATAGGAGTCGTTGCAGTAACCCCATTGGCACCATCTTCGATGTCAATACTGTTGGTCAACACTGTGCGATCAAGCTTGACCGACAAGCGCGACATGACATCGCGGCCTTCGTAGTTTTGCGGGAACATGATGAGATCTGGTGTTTCTCCACCATCAATGACTGACTTCAGTGCAGAAGCAATTGCAACTCCTGGCAGGTTTGATCCGTGATCAATTGCATACACCTTTGTTGCACCGTACTCACCGAGCACACCAGATGATGCACCATCGCCACCGATAATTGCAGTGACGTTAGAGGCAAGCGAACGAGCTTTTGTGAGAAGTTCGAGAGTTGCTGATGTTGGGACGCCATTAGCGGCCTGGGCAAAAACCCAAATATTGTTAAGTGCCATGTTGATAACTCCTTGAATTCCTATTCGCTCAGATGACCTTCAGGTTCTCAAGGAACCCGACAATCTTCATAAATGTTTCGCCATCATCCTCGATGATTTCGCCTGCTTGGCGAGCTTCTGCCTGAGTAATCTGACTGATCTTTTGTGAAGCACCAGCCCAACCAACTGGTGTGACACCAAGATCAGACGCTGTGACTTGGTCGACTGGCTTTGACTTTGCAGCCATAATGCCCTTGAACGAAGGGTAACGAGGCTCAACAACACCAGCAGTCACACTGATAAGAGCAGGTAATGAACACGTAACTTCGTCGTAACCAGACTCTGTCTGACGATTCACGTTCAAAGTTGTTCCTTCAACGGAAACTTTCTTTGCAAACGTGATGGATGGAAGTCCAAGAATTTCTGCGATCTGCTCAGGAACTGTGCCCGTGTAACCATCAGACGACTCCGTTGCTGCAATGATGAGGTCAGCACCACCAAGGCGCTGAATCGCTGCAGCAAGAATTTTTGCTGTCGTGAGAGCATCAGAACCCTGTAACGCAGGATCGGATACAAGAACAGCTTTGGCTGCACCCATAGCAAGGGCAGTTCGTAGTCCAGCAGTTTCACCATTCGGCGCCATAGACACGAGGCTGACTTCGCCACCACCGGCCTTATCCACCAATTGAAGAGCCATTTCGACGCCGTAAGTATCTGACTCGTCGAGAATCAGTTTGCCCTCGCGCTTCAAGGTGTTGGTGGCCCCGTCAAGCGCACCAGGCGCTGCAGGGTCGGGGATCTGCTTAACACAAACGATCACATTCATGCCCCCATTCTTATCTACATAGACCCCTGTTACCCAACCCAAGGCACTCTGGAAACCAAAAAGTTAGGTGACTCCTGTCGCATCTCGCTGATACGGTAAAAAGCCTTGCGACTTCTCCTAATTGTCAACTCCTTTGCTTCCTCTGTGACAGCCAGAAACACCGTTGCTGTCCACCAACGGCTATCTGTGCACCACGATGTGCAGGTTGTCGAGACAAATCGGCGTGGGCATGCCACCCGTTTTGCTCAAGATGCCGCCAAGCGCGACATTGATGTTGTTGTCTCTTTTGGTGGTGATGGCACCTTGAACGAGGTGGCAACTGGTGTTGCAACCACCAACACTGCTCTGGCTGTTTTGCCGGGGGGCTCAACAAATGTCTTTGCCCGCACTCTTGGCATGCCCAACGATCCTGTGCAGGCATGTGATCTTTTGGTCGAAGCGCTTGATCGAAATGATATTTCACCGATAGGGCTTGGTCGCGCAAACGGCCGGTACTTTACATTTCATACTGGAATCGGATACGACGCATCAGTTGTGAAACGCGTGGAAGAACGGGCGGCTCTCAAGCGTTACGCCGGACACCCCCTCTTCGTACTCGCGTCGTTACGCACTTGGGCATTTGACTACGACCGCAAGAATCCACACTTTCGCGTGACTCTCGACGACGGAACCGTGATCGATAACGGTTACTTCTGCATCGTGATGAATACCAATCCGTATACATATTTAGGTAATCGCCCACTTAATATTGTTCCGTCTACGGATCTGTCGAGCGGACTATCAGTGGTCACATTCAAGTCTTTAAAGGCTTCTCACGTGCTGCGCACCTTGGCATCTGCATTGCGTGGTGGCGGTGTCTCCCCTAAGCCATACCTAGACATCCATACCGATGTTCAGAAACTTACCGTCACACACCCCAAGGCATTCCCTTACCAACTTGACGGTGACTATCTCGGTGAGATTCAGTCACTTCATCTCGACTATGTGCCAAACGTTTTACGCTTGGTTCGCGCGCACGCCTAACGCAATATCGGGCACGTTGGTGCAAATGCCATCGATTCCCCACTCAATAATCTCTTGCATCTTCTTCGGATCATCACAAGTCCAACTATTCACCTGAAGTCCGTGGGAGTGGCAAACGTCAATGCATTTTTTGGTGAGATGCATGACCCACGGATGTAGCGCCGTGTGGCCAGAACGTGCCAAATCAAGGGCTACTTCTTCAATGTCCTCATCGCGCACTCCAACTGTCAGCCACGCAGTTTTTATGGTGGGTCGCAATGTCCGCATGGCCTCGACCGTGTGTCGTGAAAAGCCCGAGATCAACCACCGATCATCTTCGTCGCGCTGTTCGAGATACCGAGCAACAGTGGCAGTGATGGCATCACTAGGGTCATAATCGGGATCATCTGGATAATTCTTAATCTCGATATTGACCCACATTCCGGCACATGCATCAAGGGCTTGAGCAAGAAATGGGACATGGCTTGGAAGATCTGCCCCATTTGTGTCACAGATCACTCGGCCATCTGGCAAAACCGCATCGTGGTGGACAGCCATCAAGCCGTCAGCGGTACGGCGCACATCCAATTCCACAGCGTCGGCGCCCATCCGTGCCGCGAGGACAAATGCGGCAAGTGTGTTTTCTTTCTCAATGGCTGAAGCGCCTCGATGGGCAATGATCTGAACTGCGGTCATTTGATGAACCTTCACTTCTTCCTGGCCTCGTCAGGCTGATAACCAACATACGAGGAGTCCCATTAATGACATACCACGGCGTCATCAAAAAAATACATTATCCTGCAAGAAAATACACGCCTGAACTTTGGATTCTTGATTGTTAGTTGGCTTCTTGGCTCGTATCGTTTCTCTTCAGTGGTTCGCCACATTCAGACTCCAAGGTGCTCAAGCACCCAGACCCACCAAAAAAGGAAACCGACGTGTCAATCCTCGCGTCATCGCTAACTCTTGGAAGTGCCGACTACACCTGGAGAAACCAGGCAATATGTCGTGACACTGATCCTGAACTTTTCTTTCCCGTTGGCACCACAGGCCAAGCTTTGTTGCAAATTGCAAAAGCAAAGACTGTCTGCTGTGAATGCTCCGTCAATGTTGAATGTCTTGAGTTTGCTCTCGAGACAAATCAGGACACTGGTATTTGGGGTGGCACTTCAGAAGAAGAGCGTCGCCAGATTCGTCGTGAAGCCGCCGCCAGAGCGCGTAGTAATCGCGCCGTCTAGATCATTCACTTTCTAGCGGGACCCGCAAAGAAATTACCGTTCCGCTATTCCCGCCACGCTGAGTTAATCCCACTTCGACCAACTCTTGAAGTTGTGCTGGACGCATCTCGATTGAACCTGCAAGTTCTGTCATAACTAATGTACGAACAATTGTCAGACCCAGTCCTGTTGCATCTGCCAAATTAAAGTCAGCAGGGATTCCTCTGCCGTCATCGATCACAGTGACATGCAACTCTTGTTCAGTCACATGTAGCCGAACCACGACATTGCCGCCGCCGTCACCTTCGGAAAATCCATGGTCAACGGCATTTTGTAACAACTCTGTGAGCACCACCGATAAGGGCGTGACCACTGTTGCAGGTAGTCGTCCTCCGTCGCCAATAACCGAAAATTTAACTGGACGGTCTGGGGACTGCAAACTTTCTTCGACGAGTCGAAGCAAAGGTCTAACGATCTCAATAAATGCAACATCATCTCCTGGTTCATGCGACAAGGTCTCATGAACCAGTGCGATAGTTCTTATTCGGCGAACAGATTCTGCAATCGCTGCCTTTGCTTCTGGAGATTCAAGCCGCCGACTTTGTAGGCGCAATAACGCAGAGATTGTTTGCAGGTTGTTTTTTACTCTGTGATGAATTTCACGAATTGCTGCATCCTTGGACAAAATCAAACGATCTCGTCGCCGTAGTTCGCTGACATCGCGTAACAACATCACAGCACCCGTAGCAACACGGCGGCCATCTTGCCGTTCAACGATGGGAATACAACGGGTAAGTAACGAAACATCACCTGTTTGTTCAAACTCCTCAACCACTGGCTCGCAACGCTCAAAAGCTTGGCGAACTGATGAATCAATGACGCCGAGTTCTGACAAGGTTTGACCTACTGCATTGGCGCTTATTCCCATTCTGTGTAATGCCGATGTTGCATTCGGGGATGCATACCTAATACGTGCCTCACCATCAAGAACGATCGCGCCATCGCCCACTCGTGGAGCAACACTGCTGTCGGCAACTCGCCCTACAAATGGAAACTCACCTTGCACAATCATTGCTGCAAAACGATCGAAAATTTCCAAATAAGTTCGTTCTAATTCACCTGGTTGTCGGCCAGCGCGCTGCGACCACTCCCGTGTCATAACTGCGATTACTTCGCCTTCGAAAACCACAGGAATTGCTCTCATGTGGCATGCCTCTACGATTCCTTCAACAAATATCTCGCCGTCAATAATTGATGCTGTGCGCTGGGCTTCGTGCAGTAGCGGATGCTCTGCAGTAGAAGCTTGTGTTCCCACCCAGTCTGCCAAATACAAGGTTTGGCCCGTGGCTGCGCGAACCTGAGCAACAATAAGCCAACTGTCAGGTTTTGTCGGCACATACAAAAGCAAGTCAGCAAAACACAAGTCAGCCAACATCCCCCACTCACTTACCAAGTTGACTAGGTGGGTGGTCTGCTCTTTGGAAAGTTCTGTACGTTGACGCACAAGTTCACCGATGGTTGACATATGTCTTTCCTCCGCTCAATATTCTGCCCTACTCGGTCGTCAGCGCAGTGGCAATGGTTCTTGCAGATCAGTCGCCAAACCCGATGCGCCGGTCTGCGCCGGTGGCACCGATCTCAACATACGCAATTTTTGCAGAAGGAATCGCGATGTCGCGCCCCTTTTTGTCTGTGATCCACAAAGTGTCAACTTCACCCTTGAGAGCCTTGTCTACAGATGCCTTTAACGCCGTACGAACTTTTGCTTCATCTTCCAGTTCGAGAGAAATCTCGCGAGCTGAATGTGTGATTCCAATTCGAATGTCCATGGTGTATCTCCTGTGGGTAGAAATGACAGCACGCGTTCGTGCCTCTTATAGAACGGTACAGGTCAGACAAGCTTCCACTGTGAGCTACAGCCACAGGGTCTGGGGTCGAATGGGGGAATTTGCACGATGGCAATAGGTATAATACGCCCGTGTCCGAAATGACCTCCACTCCAGTCATGACACCGAAGGCGTTTACCGCCACAGTGACAGCCATCACTTCAGCATTTGGTGACCCAACTCGGCGTGCCATCTACTTGTTCACTCGTGAAACAACAGATGGCGTAACTGCGACTCAGGTAGCAAACAAGTTTGAATTGCACCCCAATGTGGCTCGGCACCACTTGGACAAACTTGCCGCTGGCGGATACCTCGAAGTCAACATTGAGCGGGTCCGTCGTACGGGGGCTGGACGCCCATCAAAGCATTACCGGGTGGCCAGTACAGCCACTGAATTCGATTTTCTCGTTCGCACCGATGACCTTGTCCTGACATTGCTCGGCAAAGCACTTTCAGCGTTACCAACAGACATTGCACACTCCATTGCCGAACAAGTGGGGCAGGAATACGGACAAGCGATGGCCACGGGGCTCACCGGGCACGATGTCAACGTGGGTCATCGTTCGCTTCGGTCTGCAATTCAGGCCGTTGCCGATGCACTCACAGCTCATGGATTTGCTTCCAAAGCATCCAATACAGAAAATAGAATGAGCATTGTCACTAGCAACTGCCCGTTTGGGGATGTCGCAATTGAGCATCCTGTCATTTGTGCCGTTGAGCGAGGAATGGTTAAGGGCATGTTGGGCGCAATTTATGGTGACACAGACCCTGAGTTTATTCGTTCGCTTCCCGCCGGCGACACGCTGTGTATCACCACGTTCTAAAACACTTCACAAGGTTCTGCAACCCCTGCTCTTTCGTGGAATGGGAAAGCGCGATGGGTATCACCCACTTGAGCAAAAAGTCTGTTTATTATGGGGTTTATGAAGAAACGTGAACTCATCCTAGCAGTAGCCCTCCATACCGAAGTCGATAAAAAGATTGCGGCAAAACTCGTTGAAGGAACGATCGACGTCATCTTGGCAAATGTTGCCAAAGGTGAAATTGTCAATATTTCTGGATTCGCAAAGTTTGCCAAAATCAAAAGACCAGCTCGTATGGCTCGTAACCCAGCCACAGGAGAGCAGATCCGCGTAAAGGCAAAAACCGTTGCAAAGATTACTGCTCTCAAAGGATTCAAAGACATTGCATTGGGCGTTGCAGCAGCACCGAAACTCAATACAAAGCCTGTAGCTCCTGTAGCAAAGAAAGTTGTTGCGAAAAAAGCAGCACCAGCAAAAAAGAAAGCATCTCCTGCAAAGAAAGTCGCCGTTGCTAAGAAGACTGTAAAAAAAGCAGCACCTAAGAAGACTGTGAAGAAGGTAGCGGCCAAGCGTCGCTAATTCTTCTGCAAGTTTTTACTTGCTGAACTAATTACTAAAACCCCGTTGTTCACTGATGTGAGCAGCGGGGTTTTTATTTGTGCCAGTTACCGTATTGCTATGGCTATATACCTTGTGCGTCATGCCAAGGCAGGAAACCGTTCTGGATGGATCGGCGATGACTGCGAGCGGCCACTCTCTGACAACGGATGGACTCAGGCCCGATTGCTTGCTCGCAGATTCCATGACATAAAACCAAGTGTTCTATTGTCAAGCCCCTATCTCCGATGCGTTCAAACACTCGAACCGCTAGCTGAGTTGTACGGACTTGAGATAACTATCGAACAGCGTTTAATAGAAGAATCCCCCTTGAAGAAATCCCTTGCAGTAGTGGAGGAAGCACTTGATAACGCCGTTCTGTGTAGCCATGGCGATGTCATCCCCGACGTGATGGCTGGTCTGATTCGTCGCGGAATGGACATGGACAGTTTTCTAATTTCCCCGAAGAAAGGATCTGTCTTCGTATTACATCGGGAGGGAACTCAATTTGTTCGTGCTGAATACTGGAGTCCGCCCCTTGTATAACTATTTCTTGATTGCGGCGTTGACTTCTTTAACAATGGCATCGACAAATGTTTTTACTTCTTGTGGTGGATTCATAGCTAGACAAGTATCTAGTTGAGGTTTTGCTAAGACAGCATCAGAAAAAAATCTGAAGTACACGATGCCTGCAAAGCAATACGCATCGGGATATGTCGGGTCCGCTTGTTGAGCACGGATTAAGTCTGATACTGCCGTGGCAAGGGCAAGTTGCTTTACCGCGCCCGTTGCTGCTCGCGCAGTGAGCGCAAGAATCCATGACCGATATGTCAATGCTTCTGCATTGTCTGGTTCCAGTTTGAGCACCGCGGAATACGTTTCTATTGCCGTGACTGGATCGCTGAAATTTAGTGCACGAGCCGTTGCCAACTGATTTGCAACACTCATTTCAATTCCACCAGAAGAGCTTTGACCAGGAAGTCGCTGACCAGCCTGCTGAGCAACCCATACACCGGAGCTGGCAGCAAGTGCCAGAACACAAAGAACCGCAACCGATCTACGTAACCACTTCCGTGGCTGCACGCTAACTTCTTCGTCAAAAGGCCCATCTTCAAGTTCATGAACGACATCTGCAACACGTGAAATGTATCCATCGCGCAAGGCCGAGTAGTCATGCTCGTCGATATCACCTACTGCAAACTCTGCATCAAGATCGCGCAAGGAAGCCAGAAGAAAGCGTTTCTCTTCGAGAAGTTCTTCACTCATTAGTTGAAATCCGCATCGGTGACATCTTCAATGAGTAGTTTTTCCACCATCGCTACATCCTCAGGGGATGCAACATTGGCATTCTGCTTTTTCCAGCGGCGAAAAACTGCGCCAAGACCAGCCAAAGAACACACCAGTGCCGCAATGGGCAGAATCCATACAAGCGAATCGATTCCCGTTGCTCTCGGAAGCAAGAGAACTTTTGATTGGAAAGTGTTAGCAATAGAGCCGACTATCTGATCGTCGGACATGACACCAGCGCCAACATCGCGAGCAACTTGTTTACGAATAGCTTCAGCAGCAGCTGCGCGAGACACGTACACGCTTTCTCCATTACATGTTGGACAAGCAATGCGCTGAGTAATTTCATCGATTCGCTCTGACTGGGTTAGCGGCCCTGAATCACGAGTCGCGCCGACAGACAACAGAACTACGACAATGACACCCATCAGCATCCATACGGGCCATACTTTCAATTTTTTCACGAGTTTCCTGCAAACTGTTTTTTCAGATCATCGATCTGCTTGGTGAGAAATCCCTCTGTCAGTGCTCCAATGATTCGAAGACGTACATAGCCATTTGGATCGATAACCCATGTCTCTGGCACTTTGGCAATGCCAAATGCAACAGAGATTGCTCCATCGTCATCACGGACTTTTTCCCATGTACCACCATATGTGTCGAAGAACGCGTTGACAGCGGCATCATTGTCGTCATTAACGATTGCAAAAAGTTCCACTTTGTCGGTTGAGCCCAATTGGTCCTCCTCAAATGAAACCAAATACGGATGTTCTTGGCGGCATGGCACACAGGTGGAATTAAAAAAGTTGAGCACCACCCAACTTCCTTTGCGCCTAGAGAGGTCAAAGGGTGCGTTGCTCAGTGTTGTTGAGATAACGCTCGGAGCGGGTTTCCCCAATAACGGAGATGACGCAGATTCCGAGTCACCCGGCTTAGCAAGGACTAGCACGACAAGAAAAGCAAGGAGAAGAACTCCCACTATTCCTGCGATAAGGGGAACAATGCGGGTCTTGTTGCTCATCGTTGTGCACCAGTGGGCACGGGAGCAGACGTAGCGTCTGTTGGCTTGCGGCGACGGCCAGGGAATGCTGACAACAGTGTTCCAACACCCATCAGTCCCCCACCAATCCACAGCCACATTATTAATGGCTTAATAAACACTTTGATCTTCGCGGTTTGAGATGTTGGCTTTATGGGTGGTTCAATCGTGATGTAAATATCCTTAGTAAAAGTTGACTTCACTGACGGGGTTCCGATGTTCGTTCCGATCAACTTGAACTTGGTGATCGCCGGAGAATACGTCTGTTCACCATCAACTTTGATCTGTGCTGAAACAGTTGTCTTTTGATCATCTGACACATTGGAAAACCCAACTAATTCAAAAGTGTGACCGCCATAGGTTGCTACAACACCAACCTTTAGCGACAACTCTTGACTTCGGGTATATGAGTTAGACGCTGCCAACGCCACAGCAATAACAATGACACCAATATGTACAACCATTCCTCCGTTTGCTCGTCCGATAAGCCCGCGCAGACCCTGGCGACGCATAGCAAGTACTAATTGGCGCATTGCAGCACCAGACGCAAACCCACCAAGAGCAAAGGTAAGTAGTGGTTCAATACCTGTTGCGCCAAGATACAGGCTGAGTGCCAGTGCACCTATGCCACACCATGCGGGCCAAAACAAACGTTGTGATAACAGTTCTCCCGATGCTTTACGCCACGGTAATACCGGCGCAACACACATCAGAAAAAGAAGGGTAAGACCGATCGGAACAGCTAGCTCGTCGAAAAATGGTTCGCCGATAACAAGTTGACGATCCTGCAAAGCCTCAACAATGAGCGGGAATACAGTCCCCAACAAAACAACGAATGCGAACACACTGAAAATCACGTTGTTGGCAAGAAACGCACCTTCGCGAGACAACATGGAATCAATCGTTCCTGGCGATCGAAGTTTTTCGCCACGCCAACCAATGAGCCCGACTGAGCCAATCACAATGATTGCAAAGAAGGTCAGCAAATACGGGCCAATTTGTGAATCACTGAATGCATGAACACTGTTCAGGACTCCAGAACGGGTAAGGAAAGTTCCCAAAATTGTGAGCGAGAAAGTAGCAACGAGAAGCGACAGGTTCCACACCCGCAGCATTCCTCGCCGTTCTTGAACTAAAACAGAGTGAATATAAGCAGTGCCCGTGAGCCAAGGAAGAAGCGATGCATTTTCAACAGGGTCCCACGCCCACACTCCGCTCCATCCAAGTACTTCATAACTCCACCAACTGCCAAGAATGATGCCCAAGGTAAGGAAGCCCCATGAGAACAAAGCCCAACGACGCGTCTCAAGCAGCCATCCTTCGCCAATTCTGCCTGTAATCAATGACCCAATGGCGAATGCAAATGGCACTGTCATGCCGACATAGCCGAGATACAAAATCGGAGGATGAAACACGACAAGAACGTGATTCTGTAGCAGTGGGTTTGGTCCCGGCCCATCAAGCACGCCTGGCGCACCAGGACTAAATGGATTCGCTGGTCCCACTGTAAGTAGAAAGAAAAAGACCGAAACAAAAAACATTGTGGCCATTGCCCATCCAACCATCGGATCATCGAGGCGTTTTCGATACTTATAAACAACACCCAATGTGAGACACACCAAAATAAGTAGCCACATCAGGATCGAACCCTCAAGGGCACTCCACACTGCGGTGAAATTGTACATAGCAGGCGTACTCCACGAGCCCACTTTCTGAACGTACGCCAGCGAAAAATCACGCGTAATCATGGCCCATTCCATCGCGGCAAATGCTCCGATTACAGAGATGCAACTCAAGAATGCAAACCGCGGAACGAGACGCATTACCCGCTTATCATCGTTACGGGCGCCCATAACAGAAGCCACCATGCCAAAAATCGAAGCGATCAGCCCAACCAAAAGCGCTGCTCGACCGAGTGGACCCGCTAGTCCTTCAATATTGAGCACGCTGCAGCCTCTTTATTCGCCTCAGTAAAACGGCTCTCATTTTTCTCTACATATACATTCGAATGCTTCACTTCGATTCGATCGCTTTCAAACACACCGTTTCTCATGCGGCCATGCGCGACAACTGGAACACATTCTTGGAAGATTCCGCCAGGATCGCCCGAATACATGACATCAATTCGGGCTTTATTAAATTGCAACACAAACGACGATGCAGAACTGTCACGCGTCAATGAACCCTCTTCAACTATTCCTTGAATACGAATCCGACGAGTTCCGATACAGCCATCGCGAACGCCTATTTCATCAACATTGCAGTAATAATCAATTGCGCTAGTCAAAAATTGTGTGACAACAACTCCGCCACCTGTAAGAGCCAACACAATGACCAAAATTGGCAACCAACGACGCTTCTGTTTTGATATGTCACTAGATTCTGGACTAGTGCGAGGTGTTAAGTCCATGGCATTTCCGCATCAGTTGCATGCTCTGCCAATGTTCGCCCACGTCGAATAATCCAGAATGCATACAGCGCTATAGACACTGCCGTACCAGCGTAACTGCCCAAAATAAACGTTGCGTGCTCCATAATGATCAGACCTGTGCTTCATCTCGTCGCGACAAAATCGCAGCGTCCAGTCCACGGTCTGCCACGGCATCTTCAAGAAAGAGAACACGCTGACGATGCAATACCAACCAGGCGTAAAGCAACGTAAAAGAAACAACACCGAGGAATAACGAAAACAACATCAAGCCATCAAGTTCTACTTTTGCATTTGTATTAGCAACAGATGCATCCTGATGCAGCGATCGCCACATTTTGACACTGAAATGAACAAGCGGTATCTCTATGACCGCGAGTAATGCAAGAACGCCAGACCGTCGAGCACGCTGACGATGTGTTCCGCCAAGCCGACGAACTGCAAGGTAACCAATATATGTAATGAACAGGAATGCGGTACTTGTCAGACGTGCATCCCACACCCAATAAGTTCCCCATGTGATCCTGCCCCACAAGCTTCCGGTGACAAGTGAAAGTGCAACAAAGATGACGCCGATTTCACCCGATGCGCCAGCAACACGATCCCATACAAGAGAACGAGACTTTGACGAGAGATACGTCGCTGAACACAACGCAGTTATAACAAATGCGATATACGCAACCCAGATTGAAGGGACATGGATATACATGAGCCGAACAGTGCTTCCTTGCACCACATCTTCAGCCGAAAACACGAGACCACACAGAGCAAGAAGTGTCAACATCAACAAGACAACAACGCCAAGCCAACGTGTGGCAGAGGTACCAGTGCTCTTGCGAGATGTCATTTTCACTTCCACTCTCTCTTTTGCGCTATTCATCAATCAATGGCCCAAAAGCCACAGCCCCCACTACGCCAAAAAGCACAGCGAAAACTGCCAGAAGACCGATCCATGGCCAACCTTCTGAAATTGAGGCACCACCGCTACCGAATGCTGCCTCGGTCGCACGAGTTGCCCCAATTAAGACTGGAGCCACCACTGGCAACAACAACAACGGAAGCAAAGTCTCCCGCCCTCGCGCACCAGCTGCAAGACCTCCATATAGAGTACCGACGAAAGACAGCCCAATGGTGGCCACGATGACCGTGACGAACGCCATACCAAGGCCTGCAATTGACATCTCGACGCCGTACAAAACAACTGCGGTGGCAACCAACAGCGTCTCGAGGGCAAACAATTGGACCATGAGCGCCAGTGCCTTTCCCACAAAAAGTGCTCCTGGGTCGACTCCTGCTACACGCAATGCATCAAGCGCTCCATCTGCTGACTCCACCGCGAAGGTCCGCTGGATCACAACCAACATGGAGAACAATGTTGCTAGCCATACAAGCCCAGGGGCCACTTGTTGAAGAATCCCATCGTTGTCTAATGCAAACGCAAACATCACCATGACGATGGCTGCAAACGGTGCGACCTGATTTACAAGAATTCGTGAATTCCACTCGATAAGCAAATCTTTGCGCGCGACTGCGACAGTAATTTGACGACGCAGACGAAAATTGGTGCTCATAATTCGCCCTGACCAATTGAACCGCCATCAACGATGACTGTGCGTGTTGCTAAGCCACCTGCGCGTTCGCTCTCATGACTCGCCAATACAACGGTTGCACCAGCGCGTACTGCATCTCTCAACAGTGAATCCAATTCATTGCGACCAGCAGCGTCAAGCCCCGCATGTGGTTCATCGAGCAACCAAATCTCTGCACGTCGAACGATCAGCGATGCAAGGGCAGTGCGTCTGCGTTGGCCTGCCGATAATTGAGATGCCTTCACAGTCGCCAGTCGACCGTCAATTTTCATTGACTGCATCGCTAAACGAACTTCATCTTTTGTAGCAGCAACCGTCGAGGCCCAAAATTCAATATTTTGTGTCACTGTCAGATCGAGGTACAAGCCATTGGCATGTCCGAGCAGTCCAACGCGAGAGCGAATTGCGTCACGGTTAGTGTTCAGATCAATTCCTAGGATTTTCCCGACACCACGCTCAATCGGCATAAGGCCTGCACAGACCCTCAAGATCGAGGTCTTTCCAGCACCATTTGGGCCCTGCAGCAACACAATCTCCCCACGGTGCACACGCAGATCAATTCCCGCCAAAGCAGGAAATTGGCCGAGGACTGCTACGACTCCATTGAGTTCGATAACCGTTTCCATGCGGTATGAACGCTAGTCACCTCTCCCCATCCCCACAACGCAGAAGAATTGGTTAAAACAGCCTCCTTCTGACCTACGCTCAAAGGCATGCCACAATCATCAAAGCAATCAGATCCAGTACGGATGAGACGCCAGAAGATTGCCCATTGGACATTGCTTGCTAATCGAATTGGATACTTGCTGTATGCAGTCTCCATTTCTTTTTTCATCATGGCATTCGCCTTTGGTTTTAAAGGCCCAATCGTCACGGCCGTGACAGCAACATTCATGGCTGGCTCTGTTTTGCTTGCCCCTTCTATTGTGCTCGGGTACGCAGTTAAAGCTGCCGAACGCGAGGACCGAGAAAACGGTAGATGACATGAGTGCAGCAACACCTGACCGCCGGGAACAAATTCTCACCGTTGCCCTTGTCGCTTTTTCCACTACTGGCTATCACAACACATCAATGACTGATATCGCAGCGGCACTAAAAGTAACAAAGCCAGTTTTGTACCAATATTTTGACTCCAAGCGAGAGTTGTATCTGGAGTTATTGCATTTCGTTGGAACCGATTTAGTTCGAGCTGTCACAGACAGCGTGAGGCAAGCGTCTAGTGGACGCGAGCAAACTGAACGAGGAATGGTCGCATATTTCACATGGGTGTCGCTCAATACAGCAGCTTTTTCGCTTTTGTTCGAAAGCAGTGCGCGAGTCGACGAAGAATTCACTGACATCGTGAGAGAATTTGAAGATCTGGCAGCGCAGGCGATTGCTCCCTTTATCGCTGCAGATGTATCAACAGTCGACCAAGAAATGTTCGCAATCGGGCTAGTTGGAATGGCAGAAACCGTAAGCCGACAAATGATCCGACATGGGCGAGCAATAGACCCAATTGTTTTGGGAAGCACATTGGCGCAACTGGCATGGGGCGGACTGCGCTCAGTCGGTCTTTCACACCAAGCCGATCGGGAGTAGAATTAAGTTATGCCAAATCCAGGTGAACATCACCCAGCGTTTGAAGAGTACTGCGAATGTATCTTTGAACTTCGCGAAGACGATCTCGACGTCATCCAAGCACGCATCGCTGAACGACTCAAAGTGTCGCGACCATCTGTTTCAGAAATGATCAAGCGAATGGCAGAAGAATCTTTAGTGCTTGTTCAAGCGGGAAAGATTTCATTGACGGAACAAGGCGAATTAATCGCACACCGAGTTGTGCGCCGACATCGCTTGGCAGAACGATTCATTACCGACATTCTCGGTTTGTCTTGGGCTCTTGCTCATCGTGAAGCTGGTCGGTGGGAGCATGTTCTCAGTGACGAGGTGGAAGAAGCAATCAATCGCCTTCTTGGAAATCCAACTACATGCCCTCACGGAAATCCCATTCCTGGTTCGTCGTACACACCACCGTTGGCACAACGACTTGGCAGTCTTCCGGTTGGACAAGAATTCACAGTGTCTCGTATCCCAGAAGAACTTGAGTTCACCGCTGGAATGCTTGAATTCCTTGAACAAGCTCATCTGATTCCTGGTTCACATGGAATAGTTTCCACCTACCCTGACCCCAACTGTATGACAGTTGACATTGATGGAAAGTCCATTGATATCACCAAGTACATGTCGGAGCGCATTCTTGTCACCATCTAAGCAATCAACACGCAACATCAGGTTCGCCATATCTATTGCCGGATGTTTATTATTTCTATCATCGTGTTCCACAACAATTAATTCATTGACATCCACAACTTCAGCATCTCAAGCATCAAGCACAACTATTGCCACTCCCACTGGCAACATCAATTCATTAGTTGCCCAATTAGGCAATGTTGCCAATGGTTTAGGAGAAGCGGTAGTAGATAGAAACTCTCAGCTGACTCGGCAAAAACTGGCAGAAGCCGATGCCATCTGGATAGTTCTCGAACCACAAATTAGGGCATCTGGGCTCGACCTGGTTGAATCCTTGCAATTAATTGTTGACCTGATGCATTCAGCAGTGGAAAACAAACGACCAGCCGATGCTGACAAAGCACTACGTTTTATCCCGCTCGTCACAGAGGCGCTTGCCCTGCTTCTCAAAAAATAGTTACGACAGCATTGCATCAGGCAATGGCATTGCATGTACAACTGTCAGTGAGTGAGTTGATCGAGTGAGAGTGACGTACAACAAACGCAATCCTTGAGCATCGTCGGCCACAATTTCAGCAGGCTCAACGACAATGACATCATCAAGTTCAAGACCTTTTGCCAGCGACGCAGGAACAATCGATAGTCCTTGATCAAGACCGGCGACTTGAGCACGACCATGTGAGATTTCCTCTGCGTCAAGTGATTTCGAAATGTGATCGACCATGTCATCAGGACAGATAATGGCCGCCCGGCCGCCAGTGCTGTTCTGAATCAGTATTTGGGCATGTGTCACTACTTCAGAGAAAAGTTCTGATCGGCTTGAAACTTGAACTATGACAGGAGATTCATCTCCCTCGCGAACACTCCGAGGAGCCCGTAATCCAGGAGTTGCCGCGTGCATCACTTTGTCGGCAAGTTCCATGATTTGTGCCGGAATTCGATATCCAACAGAAAGTCCGACAACCCGCGGTTCCTTGCGTGACGGAAGATGGTCTAAGACATCGTCCCAGTTATTTGGTGCTAATGGTCCAGTGGCTTGTGCAATGTCACCAACAATGGTCATCGCGCCGCTTAATGAGCGTCGCGTCACCATTCGTAATTGCATCGGAGTCAGATCTTGTACTTCATCCACCACGATGTGACCGTAGGTACGAATTTCATCGGAATCATCGATCTTTCCGTTACGTCTCGGGCGCGGTCCGAGCAAAAATCTGGCTTCGTCCAACAACGCCGCATCGGCATTTGTCCAACGCACATCGTCAAGTGATTCAGATCGGGGCCGATATAAGGCATCAGCGTCAGATTCGGTAACGACGCCACTTCCAGCCGAACGAAGCAAAGCCTTGCTTCCAAAAAGATCGTGAAGCAATTGCGCCGGAGTGAGAACAGGCCACATCTGCTCAAAAGTTGCACGTATTTCAGTGCTTTCGCGCAACAGATCTTGTACATCTTCTGCATTTCCTTCTCCACCACGCACAGATGCCGCCAAACGTGACCAAATCTCATTTTCAACATAACGCCGTCCTTGATTATGGCGGTGATAACGGCGACGCGCAGCTTTTACAATATTTTTAGAATCCTCAACACTCAACGTGACATATCCTGTGCGGTACGGCAACACAACTGGCGTTCGTAACGGCCGCTCACGATCACTAATTGCACGATCAAGCATTCGAGACATTTTCTTTTGTCCCTTGATCCGCGCCACATTCGATGAATCTTTGCCACCGAAATGAGCATCAGGGATGAGGTCGGCAAGGATTGCTTGCTCGACGCCTGCTTCACCCAAAGATGGAAGCACTCGCTCGATGTAGCGCAAGAAGACACGGTTGGGACCAATGACGAGAACACCTTGATCTTCAAGCGGAAAACGATGCGTGTACAAGAGGTAGGCAGCACGATGAAGCGCCACCACGGTCTTGCCGGTGCCTGGGCCACCTTGCACGACGAGAACTCCCGCTTGTGGCGAGCGAATGATCTCATCCTGTTCAGCCTGAATGGTGGCAACGATGTCACCGAGTTGACCTGTGCGATTTCGTCCCAGCGCTGTGAGCAATGTTGAGTAACCACGCAGGCCATGTGTTGGGTCCTGACCACCCAAGCCTTCATCATGACCAACGCCGAGATGTCCGTCACCGAATAGTTCGTCTTCAAGGGCGAGCAGTTCTTTTCCTTGAACAACAAAATGTCGACGACGAATGAGACCCATTGGTTCACGACCAGTCGCCCGATAAAACGGTTCTGCAACAGGTGCTCGCCAATCGACAACAACAGGTTCACGATTCTGATCAGCCACTGCTAGTCGTCCGATGTGGAATGTCTCAACGAGGAGGTCTGCTTCATCTTCGTTTTCGTTCGTAGCGTTGCGATCAATACGACCAAAAACTAATGCTGCGTCACCTAGATCTAGTTGCTCAAGCCGGCGGACAATATTTTCATCAAAGACATTCCGCTCGAGCCGAGCCTGAAAAGTTCCACCCGGCCCCGATGAGGTGAGTTCTCTAATTTTAAGCGCATTAGTTTTGCTGAATTCAAGGCATTCGTACGCGTGCAGGATGTGCTCTTGCTCTTGCGCTAACTCGGGATGCTCCTGGGCCATATGACGCCAATCTGCTCGAATGAATGCCACCCGATTTAGGGGTCTATTCAGGTTATCGGCGCACACATCAAGAGTGCTCTGGGGCGACAACAATCCTTGAGCGGATTTCGTCATAATCCAAGCCCCATCACCCACTCAAGAAAGAGAGCTCCATGGCTCCCACACTGCATCGCTATTTTGTCGTTATCTGCTCGGTGCTTATCACCAGCATGATCGGCGTTATCAAGGAACCAGGCCACGCATCTGCAAGCCCTGACGGCTCGGGATCTATCACGGGCGACAACATCGAAGCCCAGGTTCGCTTCGACCTTGCCCCAGAAACATCCTCTGGGGGATCAGCGGGCTCCGTATGTAAATGGAGCAAGGCCCCCGTCAATAGCCCTACAGCTGGGACATCTCCCACCTCCCCACCCACACGGACCGTGGCAACACATACAGAAACTCTGTACCAGCGCGGCTGTCGCGGAACAGTTTCGACGTACCACTGGATAAGAGACGACACATCTCTTCGAATTGCCGAACACTCCCAGAGTCGCGTTAGTGAGTTGGTGCCGATGTTGCTCACGCGTACTGCTCCTTCACACACAAAAATAGTTGTCAATATCCCCACCTGGTACTGGGTGCCAAAAATTGTCTGGAAGCCAATCTCGATCACTGCAACAGTTATGACATCTGTAGGCCCAATCAGTGTCACTACAACAGCAAGACCAGTAACGCTCATTTATTCACCAGGCAACGGTAAAAAATCCGTGTCTTGTGCAGGTCCTGGCCAAGCATGGAGATCCTCAAATGGAGACAGAGATACCAGCAACTGCGCCTACGAATACCGATCTGCATCACATACGCGTTCATCAAAAATGTATACAGCTCGTCTAACTACTCAGTGGGCTGTGACATGGCGATCCAACATTGGTCTTTCGGGCCCTTTGCCGAGCATCAGAACTGGCTTTAACTTCGATGTAAAAGTATCCGAACTACAGGCAATTACCCGATAAATCGCAATTAAATCACCCTGTTCTCACACATTGGCTATTCATCTAATATCCTGTCTCGGTCCCCTTGAAAGGTTTCTATGAACGACGACAAAGACCGCTTCTTGCTTGATCGCCGCTATACCGCTGCATTCGACTCTCTCGACGATGCCGCGTTGGCAGCCCTTGCCTGTGCCCTCGAAGGTGACCTACGAGATGGCTTTGCTCGCATTATCGGACTATCTGCAGATGCCTACGACGACGTTGATGCTCTTGGCAGCACGGTGCGTACTGGAATTGCTCAACGACGGATGGCTCACGACGCTGGTGTTATCCTCGCCGAACCGTGTACCAGTTATAGCATTGAAAAACTTGGTGACTCTTCGGAAGACCCAGCACTAGAAGAGCTGCATGCACTGCTTCCTGAAGTGATCGAAAAATTTGGGATTGATGCCGTGCGTCTGATGGTGATTCAGTACTCACGTTCTCTCAAGGGATTCCGCCAACTAGTTGCAACTGACGAACGTTTCGCTCCATCAGGAGGCGCACCTGGAATTGGTGTGATCGAGATAGACGAAGCTGCCCAAACTGCAAAGCGTGAAGCGCGTAAACAACGTAAAGCCGCAGAAAAAAGTGCCAAAGCAAAGCAGCAGGGTAGCCGCTAGACAAAAGTCAGTGTGTCGCCCTGAGAGACAGTTCCTGCAGTGACCACTTGGGCATACACACCTAGGTTCTGATCAAGATCACGAACTATGTGGCGCAGAATTGCACGGTCATAGTCAATCTCGTCATTAATGCGACGAGTCACCATTACGCAACGGGGGCATGGGTCGAGAAACTCAATGACTGCAGTTCCAATAGAAGCAATTCGGCCTTTCCATTGGAACTCTGGGTGACCAGCATCTGCGCCTTCGATAACGATGCTCGGACGAAACCGGCGCACATCAACCACCGAGTCAGGAACAGCCAATTTCAGTGCCTCAAGCGCTGAAGTAGTCATGATCATAAGTGGCCAACAGTCATGATGCGTCCCCGGAGGTGACTCAAACTCGGCCACCTCAGGCGGAAACACTGCGAAGTTGGGTAACGGCTCATCTTCGTCGCGACCAAATATTCCTCGCAACTCCGCCATCACATCGGTGGAGTCGGCGGCACCACGGCGAAAGTGTTCAAGCGATCCATCTGCTGGAAGAGAATCAAGACTTACCGATGTTCCAAGAGCTTCCGACAATACCTGATCCACCGTTGCGTCACGTGATGTCACCTCGCCACCATCGGGCAATGTGATAACGACATGATGTGAACCATCGTCCATTGATCGTGCAGAGAACTGCATCAGTTCGCCTATTTTTTTGGCACCACGAATACCACCTCGCACATTGTCACGCACAGCCCACACCCGATCGCCGACAATACCTAAAGAAGAAATGCTGACTGATTCAACCGTGTTTCCAACAAATGACTTGACGGGATATGTCCACAATTGCGAAACGTGCATGATTAGTTCAACTGTAGAAAGGTGTCGCGCCGGTTGCATGGTCGGTGAGATCAAGCACTTTCAACACGCCTGGAATCTGGTCAACCAATGTAGTTTGCACACCTTCTAGCATTGTCGCCTTGCTCATCGAACAACCGTGGCATCCACCACCCATTGTGAGAAAGGCGATGCCTTCTGTGTTGTGACCCATAAAAGTTACAAAACCGCCGTGCGCAGCAAGCGATGGATTTATCTCTGTGGAAATAATCGCTTCGATCGAAGCAGACAACTCGTCATCATTCACTAAACCTTCAATAGAGACTGCAGGTGGCTTGTTTGGATTACGAATGATGAGACCCTGACGGTCGGAGTAATCAAGAGTTGCTCCATTGATGTGTTCAAAACTCTCCATTGGAATAATTACTGTGAGTCCGTTGATGGTGCGTATTTCATCTGTAAACGCAGCCTGCGTCACAATTTCAAATGACAAGTCGTACCCAAATTCTTCGCCTGAAGAAGCCGTTACTTCGAGTCGCAATCCAATACGTTCTTTTTCTGGTTCTTCATCGCGCAGAATCACTAGTTGGGCATGAGCCTCAGCGGTGATCTCAATGATGGTGTCTGTGTTCTCGGGGGCAAGTTGACTCATGTTGTTAGGTTATCCAAGCGAAGTAGTTTTGTACATAGCTTTATTGTCCAACACGCAAGTTTGATCCACCACCATCAACTTGGATTCGCTGTCCTGTGACATAACCAGCCCCTGGTGAGCAAAACCACAACACTGCTTCGGCAATATCTTCTGGCTGGCAAACACGGCCAAACGGAGCATCAGAATCCATCGAACGCAGATCGTCCATCTCTCGTCGCCCCGTAATAGCCCTCGCTAAACGCACACCCATATCGGTCTCGACAAGGCCTGGAGCAACCACATTGACTCTAATTCCGTTAGGGCGTTCCTCCTTGGCCAACGTAAACGCCAGCGCTTCCATTGCTGCTTTGCCCATGTTGTACGGCGCACCGTTGGCCGACATTCCAGACGTTGCAACACTTGAGATGAACACAATGTCGCCTCTGCCACGTGTCCTCATTGACGGCAACAGTGCACGACACAGCTGATGAGGCCCAAGCGCGTGCGTGGCAACCAACTGCCATACTTCTTCGGCTTCGGTGTCAGCGACACTGCGTCCCTTTGAAGCAATACCACCATTGATGATTGCAATGTCAATACCTTCATGCACTGATAACACCTCTTTCACAAGTGCAACATTCTCTGCTGGAATGTCAGTTGATCCTTGATGAATTGTGGCAAGTCCACCTGCGTCTAAAATCATTCGCTGAGTAACCTCGGCTGATTCCTTATCTTTTCGGTAATTGATTGCCACGGTTGCGCCCTCATGAGCAAGCAATAGCGAAATTCCCCGACCAATACCTCGACCGCCACCTGTGACTAGCGCGATTCTTCCTGCAAGTACTCCCATAACACTCTCCCTGTTAACTGTTGTATGACAACCTAGAACACTGCGTGAAGGAAGCCGTAAGGCAACCATCTTTTGCTAGCATGACAATTAAACATAACCAAGGGGAGCTCACACGTTCAGTGGGCTGAGAGGGTGGATGCGTCCGCCGACCCGCAACCTGATCTGGGTAATGCCAGCGGAGGGATCGGACAATGGCTATTCAGCCCTTACTCATTTTTATCGGCGGTGACCCACCGCCAGGCTCGGTTCTAGCCCAACTACCGGACAACCCCTATGTCATTGTTGCCGACTCTGGATGGGAACATGCCGTTGCGTTGGGGTTCATCCCAGACGTTCTCGTCGGTGACATGGATTCAATTCGCCCGCAGCATCTTGAAGATGCCCGTCGTGGTGGTGTCGAGATTATTGAATACCCCAGCGACAAAGACTTCACTGATACTGAACTTGCACTCTCAACTGGACACGATCGTGGCTTCATCGACATCACTGTTATTTCCGGAGGTGGAGATCGCTTTGACCATCTCCTTGCGATGATGCACTCGCTCTTGCCATATGCACGCCCACCAACAGAAATTGTGTGTCACCTCGCACATGCACGTATTGACTTTGTCGCTGGCGGCTACAGCATCGGACTTGCTGTTGATATTGGCGAAACAATTTCACTAATACCGCTTGGAGGCGATGCAACTGGTGTCACCACCACTGGTCTCACCTGGAACCTCAGCGCCAACACATTGTCAGCAACAAGTTCGCGCGGTGTAAGCAACATAACAAAGTCAACCGTCGTAGAAATCTCTGTCACTACTGGCCTACTCGCAATTATTCAACCATTCATTCATAACAAGGAACAACAATGAAAATTCCAAAAAAAATACTCCTACTACTTACTATTTCGGCACTAATCACAAGTGCATGTACTTCATCTTCGCAATCACAGCCAGAAAAGGACGCAACACCAAAGCAAGTAACTCTCCTGGCCTACGATTCATTTACCCCCGTCGAAGGAATCTTCGATGATTTCACTGCAGCCACAGGAGCCAAAGTGAAGGTCGTTACCTCTGGTGATTCAGGAGCACTCATCAACAAAGCAATTCTCACTGCTGGGAATCCAGAGGGCGATGTTCTGTGGGGACTTGACAACACTCTGTTGACAGCTGCTCAAGATGCCAAGCTTCTCACCTCGTATATTCCAGTTGACGAGGGCGATGTATGCATCAATCTCGACAAAAACTGGTTTGTCAAAAACAAACTGTCACCGCCATCAACTCTGGAAGAACTTGTCCTTCCACAGTACAAAAATCTCCTCGTAGTTCAAGACCCACTTGCCTCTTCACCAGGCCTTGCTTTTTTGATGGCGACAATCGCAGCATTCCCAGAGACATGGCAGGATTACTGGCAAAAATTGAAGGAAAATGGTGTTCACGTTGCTGCCAACTGGACCACTGCATACACCGTTGATTTTTCTGGATCATATGGAAAAGGGAAATATCCCCTTGTCGTGAGCTACGGAACAAGTCCCCCTGCAGAAGTTCTGTATGCAACAACTCCTATAACTGAACCGCCAACATCGGTGATGGAAGCAAGTTGTTTCCGCCAAACTGAATATGTGGGGCTATTGCGGGGAACAAAGAATCCAACTATTGGACAACAGCTAGTTGATTACTTGCTTGGTAAAAAATTCCAAGAATCAATTCCTCTATCGTTCTTTATGTTTCCCATCAATACAGAAGCAGTTTTGCCAGAGTTGTTCCTAAAGTTTGCAATCAGAGCTAAAAATCCACTGATGCTTGCCCCAGAGACTATTGCTTCACAACGGAATTCTTGGCTCCAGACATGGCGTGAGATCATGCTGTGACATCACCCGTAGTGCGCACTGTGGCATCACCCGTGGTGCGCACGATGCGGTGGTTGCTTATGTTGCCAGCTGCACTTTTAATTATATTTTTTGTGCTCCCAACAACCAATAGTTTTGTGTCGTATCTGCGGTGGTCATCGTTCTTTGACACAATAAGAAATGGCTCAAACGCAACGATGATTTGGTTCACGATGTGGCAAGCAATATTGAGCACATTTCTCACATTGCTCATCGGACTACCAGCAACATGGGCGCTTACTCGCTACAAATACCGTGGATCAGGTTTTCTCAGCGGTCTCATCACCGCTCCTTTCATGATGCCAACGGTTGTTGTTGCAGCCGGAGTCCTTGCCATCTTGCCTCCAGATAATCGCTACGGGCTTCATGCAATCCTGTGGGCACACGTGATCTTCAATGTTGCGGTGGTTGTACGAGTAGTTGGACCTCGCTGGTCAACAATTAGTCATTCATCACAAAATGCAGCTGCAACACTTGGAGCACGTCCCTTGCTGGTGTTTACCCTCATCACGTGGCCCCAACTCAAATATTCAGTTTTGAATGCGGCAACACTCATTTTCGTGTTTTGTTTTACATCATTCGGCGTCATCACAGTTCTTGGAGGATTTTCTCGACGAACCATCGAAACAGAAATCTTTACTCAGGCAGTTCGACTTGGTAATACCAGCACCGCAGCAGCGTTGTCCGTCATTCAACTCATCATCGTGCTCGCAGTTTTTCGCCTCTCGCGAATATCTCTTGCAGAAACTACTTCGGTCTCAGTGGATCCTGATCAACTTGCAACGAAGCCACGCAACCGATATCTTTTGCCATCTATCGGACTGTTCACAACTCTGATTGTTACCGCACCTCTGTTGGCAATTATGTTCCGATCTGTATACAACAACAATGGCTTTGACATGACAGGGTGGAGATCACTAACAAATGATTCTTTGGCTGTAGTCGGTATTAACCCAACACAGATTGTTCTTACGTCACTTACTTTTGCATTTATTGCAACGGTGATCTGTCTGCCGTGCGCAATAATTGCATCATTCGCCCACAATGCATGGTCGCGACATTCACTGTGGGGTCGACTGATCTCTGGTGTCTCAGTCCTGCCAATCGTTGTTTCTAGCGTCACACTTGGTCTCGGATTGATCTTAACTTTTCGGCACGATCCCTTTGCTTGGAGGTCCGAGCGCTGGCTTATCCCCATTGTTCACTCTGTTATTGCTCTTCCACTTGCCCTGCGTGTTTTACAACCAGCAGTAGCAGCCCTGCCTGCATCTGCCCGAGCAGCTGCAGCCACACTTGGTGCTTCACCATGGCGGGTGTGGTGGAGCATCGATCTACGCGCATTAAGACCAGCAGTTCTACGTGCTGGGGGGATGAGTGTGGCAGTGTCGCTCGGCGAATTTGGCGCCACATCTTTTCTGACTCGTTCAGGGTCCACCACATTGCCTTTGGCAATTGCATCGCTGCTGAATCGCACGGGAGCATCACTTCAACAATCTGGTTTTGCACTTGCAGCCATCATGGTGATCATTACATCGGTGGTGATGACCCGTGCTTGATATTCGTAGCCTGACGGTGCGCTACGACAAGCGCACCATTATTGACAATCTTTCACTGTTTGTACCCGCAGAACACATAATTGGTGTTTCTGGAAAAAGTGGGATCGGTAAAAGCACACTCCTCCACGCCATCTGTGGACTTATCCGAATTCACGCAGGAGTAATCGAATTAAATCGTGTTGACATCACCTCATTACCGACCCATCAACGTGGCATCGGACTCGTCTCACAAACCGGTGATCTTTTTTCTACCATGACCGTTGCTCAAAATATTTCCTTTGGTATGCGAATGCAACACATAGACAAATCGAGCAAACATAAACGTGTTGAAGAACTCCTTGAAGTAGTCGGTTTAACCGGGTATGAAGACAGAAACGTTGCCACGCTGTCGGGCGGGGAAGCCCGCCGTATTGCTCTCGCACGAGCCCTAGCCCCTAAACCACGCGTCCTGCTTCTAGACGAACCACTCACAGGCCTTGACACTGATTCGCGCGCAGCACTTGCCGAAGATCTATCGAACATTTTGATTCAAGCCAAGACAACAGGATTGCTTGTCAGCCACGACACAACAGACCTAACGGCGATCTGTCAATCAATTTTCAGCCTTTAGTCTCCAAGCCCCAGCCACTATCGTGACATCATGAAAGAAATGCAGAAACAACCAGTAGTCGGCTTTATCGGAACAGGGCACATTGCAACATTTCATTCTAAAATGTTAAAAGTCTCTGGTATAGAGATTATTCGTGGTGGAGTTTTTGACATCGACCAAGAACGAGCAGAAAAATTCGCACAAGTATCGGGCAGTTCTGTGATGGCATCAGCACAACAGGTAGTGGACACAAGTGATCTCGTATACATCTGCACCTGGACTAGCGAACATCAGCACCTCGTCGAGATGTGCATTAATGCCAACAAGCCCTTCTTTTGTGAGAAACCACTTTCTACAGGATTCACTTCTGCACACGAGATGACAACGGCGGCGATTTCTTCAGGTATCACTCATCAATGTGGACTCATCTTGCGCCGTTCTCCCGCATATCTGTGGGCCAGAGAACTAATAGCTGATAAGGCTGCAGGAGCCCCCATGGCTGTGGTATTTCGAGACGATCAGTTCATCCCAACGCAAGGTCATTACAAATCAACATGGAGAGGTGACGTTAATAAAGCAGGTGCTGGCACACTTCTTGAACACAGCATTCATGATGTTGACATGTTGCTATTTCTCATTGGCGATATTGACAGCGTTAGTGCTCGTTCGACATATCGTCACGGCATTGAAGGAATCGAGGATGTCGTTGCAGCATCTATTGGTTTTACCAACGGCGCTATTGGGACACTCACTACCATTTGGCATGACAATTTGTCACGGTCAAGCCTGCGCCATGTTGAGGTGTTCTGTGAAAATCGGACCATCGTTATCGAGGGCGACGACTGGTACGGTCCGGTTAAATGGAGCAACGCTGATGGCACGTTCGGGGAACTGAGCGGAGAAGATCTAGCGGAAAAAACTGCACCACTTGCCCCCATCGATGCCAATCCAGATGCAGCATTTGTGCGCGCCACAACAGAAGGTTTGCCTGGTTTTCCTGATTTCTCTATTGCGCTAGAAGCTCACCGCATTGTAGAAGCGATGTACCGTAGCGCCCGAGATAACGGGGCATCCGTATCCGTTTCTTCTGTTGAGGCCCCATGAGCAATGAAGTAACCGAGTTATCAATTGAAGACATCATGGATTTGCGTGTCAAGGTCTTGCGAAAAGGCACACCATATACGCATGCTAATTATCCAGAAGATACCTATCACGATGTAGTGCATTTTGGCATCATGGATGACGGCATTGTTCTTGCAACATCAACCTGGTTCATGAAGGAATGTCCAGAGCGCATCGGTATCTCGGCAATGCAGCTCAAGGGCATGGCTGTTTCGTCCTCTCTACAGTCATCTGGATTCGGGAGCAAGTTAATAACGCGCGGGCTTCAGCACGCTCAAGACAACGGAGCACAGTGTATTTGGGCACGAGCACGCGATTTTGCCATTGGATTTTATGAACGATGTGGTTTTGAAGTTATAGGTGACGGATTTATGGACGAACCGACAGCCATGCCACATCACATCGTGTTGCGTCCAGTCTGATTACTTTTCAGTAATCACGACGGTGGTTGAATAACGAAGAGTTTTATTCGGTTGAGATAGTGCACGAACTTCCATGCTCCACTTTCCTGCATAAGGAAACTGCACAACACCAGCAAGATGATTCGGACCTAGTTCTAACATGGTGACTGGAATTGGCGGTATGTTTCGTTCGGGTAATTCAAATTGCACTGTGACATTTTTGATTCGCGCTAGCGTTCCGCCTGGAGGACTAAAAGTGAGGTGCACCTCTGCTGCCCCGACAAAAGTAGGAAGAACTGAAATATCTGCAGCGATCCCGTCCTGAATCAAGGCTGCGCTAAACGTAGTAGCGCGTGGAGCCGTAGATGACGGCATTGATCCAACAATAAATATAGTGACAACAAGAACGGTGACTACTAAAACTAAACCAACACCAATTCTCTTCTTAATTGGGCTAAGGAATGCTCGCCAAAACAGCTGTCTTGTCATAAACCTGGACCTAATGGCAATCCTTCAACATCTTCGCGTTGCAAAAGCCACGCAACTCGCCTCGCTTCAGAAAGTTCCATAACCTTTTGTGGCAAAAGAGTCATCCCCATTGAGTGGCTCGCAGCCCACGCCATTTTTTGTTTTTCTAATTCGAGTCGAACATACGTAGGAGGCCATTGCGTGTATTCATGACCAATATTCATGTCAGTTAGGTGCACAACAGTTTCACGCCATCGATTGAATACAAGTTCGTGAATCGGTATCGATGCACCCGAGGCAACAGTGGCAGTTGCCTGCCACGCATCTAACGAAGCGCCAGCCCATGCTCCTTCGAGTAAATACACAGCCTTACGTAATTCAGCACCCAACTTTTCGTGTGACCACGTCGATGCGGTTTCAATGTCATTATTTCTCTGAGCTAATCCCCCTGGATATTGCTGACCCTGTTCTCCACGCATTGCACATGCAATGAGATGGACATGGCTCTGCGCATTCATTGTGAGGTGACCAATGATGTGTGCACGCGTCCAACCATGAAGTCTTGACGGCTCTGAGAACTGTTCTGCAGTTAACGCATCAACACTCACCAGCAACAACTGATGTGACTGTGCACATCCCTCGACACATTCATTCAATAACTTTGCGTCAAGCGTTCCAGCCACATCTCCACGGTACTACCCGTTTTGCTTGAATAGAAAGTCTCTTAGACCACAGAACGCCGATTTGGCACAACGATGATTGTTCCATCGTCTTCACGGTGCACGCGCACGGAAACCCCATAAAACTCACTAAGAATTTCTGGGCGCAGCACCTCTTCTGCGGCACCATCAGCGACTCTGTGTCCTGCATGCATCAGGACCAGCCGATCTGAATAGATTCCTGCCAAAGTGAGGTCGTGCATCGCTGATACCACCGTAAGCCCGTGTTCACGGCGCAGTCGATCCACTAGCTCAAGAGCTTGCTGCTGGTAGCCAATGTCAAGTGCGCTCGTTGGTTCATCAAGCAAAAGAATAGGAGCCTCTTGGGCAACGGCTCGCGCGATCACTAATCGCTGACGCTCCCCACCGCTCAGTGTGTCGACATCGCGAACCGCAAGATCTGCGAGATCTAAGCGCTCAATGACATCGTTTACCGTTGAGCGATCGTTGTCAGATTCAACACCAAAGTGGGTGACAAACGGATTACGACCCAGAAGTACATACTCAGCTCCTGTCATTCCAGACGGAAGAACAGGCGCCTGGGGCACATACGCAATGAGTTGTGCCCGCCGACGTGAGGAGCGAGAACTCATTGGGGAGCCGTCGACCAAAATGCGACCAGTGTGTTGAGTTATACCAGCGATCGCCCGCAGAATTGATGATTTTCCAGCACCGTTTGGCCCAATAACGCAAAGCCATTCTCCAGATTTGATGATGTCGGTAAAACCATCCACCGCGACGCGCCCATTGTAGTTAACGCTGACTGAGTCAAGATGAAGTGATGTCATTTCTGTGCCTGGCGTGTGCGCAAGATGAGTAAAAAGAATGGCGCGCCTAAAAATGCAGTAACAACCCCAATGGGCGTTTCAGCTGGGTTGTCAAGAATGCGTCCTGGGATATCAGCAATAATTAAAAAGGCCGCGCCGAACAATAATGAAACAGGTAAGACCACCCGATACGACGTTCCGACAATCAAACGAACAGCATGTGGCACAATAATTCCAACAAAACCAATGAGACCGCTCACAGATACGACTGCTGCTGTTCCCAGAGTTGCCGATATAACCACGGCCAGCCGCACTCGAGAAACATTCACTCCGAGGGCAGTGGCCTCTTCGTCGCCAACGCGCAACACATCAAGCAGACGCCGATGCAACAACAATGTGATCGAACTCACGATCACATAAGGGAGAACTAATCGGACATCTCCCCATGTGGCGCTCGATAATCGGCCAAGAATCCATGAATAAACCTGACGAATAACGTCCGTATTGCGCTGCAACAAAAATGTCTGCACAGCTGTTGCGAGTGATGTGACAGCAACTCCAGCGAGAACCAAAGTAGTTGCACTGTGCTCACCACGCACCCTCGAACCGACCAAGTATGTTGCGATTACGGCAAGCAAACCTCCGATAAATGCGACTAGGGGCAAGGGATCAATAAACCACGAACTTGTTCCACTTCGATTAGTGGTGATCACGATGGTGGCGCCAAGTCCTGCACCTGCTGCGACACCAAGCAGATACGGATCTACTAGTGGATTGCGAAACACACCCTGATAACTAGCCCCAGCGATCGACAAAGTTGAACCGACCAAAGCTGCTAAAACCACACGAGGCATTCGAATCTGCCAGATGATCGACCAATCCGTCGCAGACAGTCCGCTATTGACACGCACTATCGGAAGCCGGTTGATCAGTTCTAACGGAACTCGCCACCACACAGGGCCCGCTGGCCCGATCATGACACCAAGCAACAAAGCACACACGAGCAGGGCTGTGGCAGAAAGAATCCACCACTTCTGCTCAGGTTGTGCCTGTACTTTTGATGTCATGACCGAGCGGCTTCTACTTCTTCAGTTTTCCTAAGGAAGCGGCAACTTGTTCAACAAGGTCAACAACACGAGGTCCCCAACGAGACGCAAGGTCATCGTCTAACCCAAAAATATTGCTATTTTTTACAGCAGTAATACCTTCCCAGCCTGGACGTTTCGCAACTTCGTCTGCACTTGTACTTGTACCAGCGAGGAACACAACAGATGGATCAGCTTTGACAATAGCTTCAGCATTTAGTTGTGGATAATCATTTCCTTTTTCACCACCATCTGCAATGTTGGTAATGCCAAACGACTTCATGACCGCCCCTACAAAGGTATTAGATGTCACGGTATAAAGAGTATTGTCTAGCTCATAGAAATAAGAGATACCTTCTGGCACCACTACTGACTTCACCGCAACGTCGATTTTTGATTTCATTGTCTTAATCAATGCATCTGCCGCATTTATATTGCATGTCAATACACCAAGTTGGCTGATCTGTTCATAGACATTGTCAAGGGTCGCTGCTGCGGAACCGTTCCACACGGTGATTTTGATACTGTCAATTGCGGTCAGTTGCTCAGTGATCTTGTTCGCATCGTATGAGATAACAACCAGATCAGGCTCATATCCAATAATTGCTTCTACGCTCGGCTCAAACGCTGAGATCTTCGTTACTTTCGATGCTCCTTCAATAGGAAATGTACTCAAACTGTCGAGTGCTGCAACTTGATCGCCAGCACCAATTGCGTACAACATCTCGGTGGCTGTTGGGGACAAGCTCACGATCTTTGTTGGCTTTTCCAACAGTTCAATAGTGCCTGCAGCAGTTTCTACTGTTACTGGATACACACATTCTTCGGACTTGGAGTCGGTAGCTGCATCTGTTGTGTCTGTGCTCGAACTACCCGAGCCACATGCTGCGAGAATAAATAATGAAGCAACAACTGCAACTGCAGAACGCTTTCGAAATTGGCCTAAATGTTTCATGGATATCTTCCTTCGAGATAGGCCCCGAAGAAGATGGGCCAATGGACAGCATGACTGCTTACCGCGGACCGTCCTTCCTTCGAGGACTGGCTTTTCGCACACAAAGACAGGCGATCGGACTTGTCTGGGTCGGATTCCTCCGACCAGCTTCACCGTTGCGGGACAGTGCCGGAGTTTCACCGGACTTCGCTGGGCTTTGTGCCACACAGATTTTTATGTTGTGCGCTCCAAAATCTAGCAGAACAATCATGAAAACAGCTATTTACGCCACGTAATTGATAATGCGCGTAATACCGTCAACCAAGTCATCGTCACCAAGGGCAAATGAGAAACGGGCGAATCCTGGAGCACCAAATGCTTCACCGGGAACAATGGCTACTTGAATTTCCGACAAGATGAGATCGGCTAGCTCCAAAGTACTGCTGGCCTTTTTCCCCTTGATGTCTCTATTCAATAACGCCGATAAATTTGGGAAACAATAAAATGCACCTTGTGGCTCCATGCATGTCACGCCAGGAATTGTTGACAGCATCTTGTGCATGAGAGCACCACGCCGAGCAAAGGCAGTACGCATCATCACAACAGCCGAAAGATCTCCACTGACGGCCTCCAACGCAGCCACCTGTGACACATTGCCAACATTTGATGTTGCATGGGACTGAAAGTTAATTGCCGCTTTCATGATGTCTTTTGGCCCAATCATCCAGCCAACACGCCACCCAGTCATTGCATATGTTTTTGCAACTCCATTCACAATGATGCATTGGTTTGCTAATTCCGGAACCAATGTTGGCATCGAGGTGAACTTGTGTGTGCCGTAGGTCAGATGCTCATAAATCTCATCGGTTATGACCCAGACGCCATGTTTGACTGCCCACTTACCGATTGCAATAACTTCATCTGGTGAATACACCGAACCGCTTGGGTTGTCGGGTGATACAAATAGCAGCACTTTCGTTTTGGGTGTGCGCACTCGCTCAAGTTGTTCTACCGTGACACGAAAATGTGTCTTTTCGTCGGTATCAACAATGACTGGCACGCCGCCAGCAAGAGTGATCGCTTCTGGATACGTCGTCCAATAGGGAGCAGGGCAAATCACTTCATCACCCGGATCACACAGCGCAGCAAACGCAGTAAACACAGCATGCTTCCCGCCGTTAGTAACTAAAACTTGATCAGCCGTGCACACAAAACCACTATCACGAAGTGTCTTAACTGCAATAGCTTCACGAAGTTCTGGTAACCCTGCTGCTGGTGTGTAGCGGTGGTACTTCACATCGCGACACGCCCGCACTGCTGCTTCCACAATGTTCTCGGGAGTTGGAAAATCGGGCTCACCAGCGCCGAATCCAATCACATTGAGGCCTTGTGCTTTGAGTGCCTTTGCTTTGGCATCAACAGCCAATGTTGCAGACTCAGCAATGGCGCCAAGTCGGGCGGATATTCTTCTCACTTCTTCGGGAGGGGTCATACCTGTAATGCTTACACAGTGAGCCAATTAGACACACATACATTTAAAATCCCAGCCACCCTTCTCCCCGCCGATGGTCGATTCGGTTGTGGGCCATCGAAAGTGCGAAAAGAGCAACTTGACGCCGTCATGGCCCGAATGACTTCCGTGATGGGAACCTCTCACCGCCAAGCACCCGTAAAAGATCTCGTCGGATCAGTACGCGACGGGCTCACATCGCTTTTTTCTCTCCCTGAAGGTTGGGAAATTGTCCTTGGCAACGGTGGTTCCACCGTGTTCTGGGATGTCGCCACCTTCGGCCTTATTCGAGAGCGCAGCCACCACCTCGTGTTCGGCGAATTCTCTTCAAAGTTCGCCGAGGCCAGTGCTGCTGCTCCTCATCTCAAGGATCCTGTTGTTGTTTCATCAGACACGGGCACTCATCCTGAAGCGGCCTCAGACACCACCTGCGATGTGTATGCCTACCCCCACAATGAGACATCAACAGGCGTTGCGATGACCCCTGTTCGCCCTGCCAGCGAGGGTCTCGTGGTGGTGGATGCCACCTCAGCCGCCGGCGGACTTATGTGGTCTCCAGCCAATGTTGACGTGTATTACTTCGCTCCCCAAAAGTGTTTCGCTGCTGACGGCGGACTGTGGCTGGCGGCCTGCTCACCACAAGCAATCGAAAGAATCCGTGAGATTAAGGCGTCAAAGCGGTGGATGCCTGCATCTCTAGATCTTTCGATTGCACTTGATAACTCGATAGCCAATCAGACATACAACACACCAGCATTGGCAACCTTGATCATGCTTGACGAACAAGTGAAGTGGATGAACACACACGGCGGACTGTCCTTTGCTGCTGGTCGCTCAGCAGAATCAGCCAATACTTTGTATTCATGGGCCGAGGCACGCGATTTTGCGACACCATTTGTTACAAACCCTTCTCAGCGCTCAAACGTCGTTGGCACCATCGATATTGATGGAGTCGACGCCAACGAGATCAGTGCCATTTTGAGGGCAAACGGCGTGGTCGATACCGACAGTTACCGCAAGTTGGGTCGTAATCAACTGCGCGTAGGTATGTTCCCAGCCATTGACCCCCAAGACGTTGCCAAACTAACCCAATGCATCGATGTAGTAGTCGAGCATTTACGTTCGTAGATTGATCGGCGATGCCGTTCACAATTGATGAAGCCCTAGAGACCTATTGGGACGACATAGGTCCACTGCGTAATCCAGTCATGCTCGTGGCATTGCGCGGACTTTTTGACATCAGCGGTGTCGCTACTTCTGCACTTGACTGGATGATCAAGGAACGAGATGCCATCATTATCGCCGACATTGATCCAGACCCGTTTTTCAACTTCACCAGCGAACGTCCTGAAGCATTTACCGATGAAGACGGAGAGCGGCAGATTCGTTGGCCAGAAAATGAATTCATGATTATTCGCTACCCAGAAGGTGCCCGCGACATGATCGTATTGAACGGTGTTGAACCTCATCTCGCTTGGCCTTCATTTACACAATGTGTGGTTGATGTAGCCATTGGTCTTGGCTGCAACTTGGTTGTCAGCCTCGGAGCAGCAGCAGAACAAGTTCCGCACACTCGTGTTCCGTTCGTCGTTGGAAGTACAACCAACGATGATCTTGCTACATTGCTCGGCCTCAGTCGCCCGCAATATCAAGGACCAACTGGCGTAGCCGGCGTCATGCTAGAAGCACTCGATCGTGCTCATATTCCAAGCATCAGTTTGCGAGTAGGAGTCCCCCACTATCTCATGCATGCCCAACATCCAAAAAGCGCAGCAGCACTCTTGCAACACTTACAACATGTCCTGGGCATTCCAACTGACCACACAAACCTCATCGAGGAAATAAGTCGATGGCAAGAACTCCACGATGCCTCAGTTGACGGCGACCATCAAGCATCTGCATATGTGAAAATGCTGGAACAACGCCACGATCAACTCGCAGAACGCACCATGCCAACAGGTGATGATTTAGCCGCAGAACTCGAAGAGTTTTTACGTAATCAGTCCCCTGACGACCCTTCCGAATAATTACGAGACTTTAAATTTTTTCGTTAAGGAAACTACATACTTCTTTTTAGAGTTCAGTACCCGAAGAGTAACTTTACACGTACCTTTTTTCTTTGAAGCAACTACCTGCGTTCCCTTAACCGAACAAGCCCCACTTGCACTCCACTTCGGCTTCTGAGATTCCTTCGGCTTGGCAACTGATGCCAGCAATACCGACTTGCCTCGCTTGATTACTGAAATTGATCGGACTACAGATAAAGCAGGAGCAACTGTTCCAGAAGAAACCGGTTGAGTTCGGACTACAGATAAAGCAGGAGCAACTGTTCCAGAAGAAACCGGTTGAGTTCGAACTTCATCAGCCTTTAACACCTTTACTACAGGATTTGGTGCGGAGAAATGAGTCACGCCAGTATCAATTAGTAATCCATTTTCTTTTATTGTCACGTTCGCAGTGGCAGCCGCACCTGACACTGTGAGTTCTACCTTGTCCGACGTTACAAATTTGATGTCTGTATAGCCACGATCGAGCGTGACGTATGAAGTTGGCAGAAAAACTCTTACGTAACCAGGCCCCACCTCGGGAGCAGCACCATTCACTGATGGGAGAAAGTGTGGTGATATCGCTGTCACGGAAAATTTGTCTTGAGAAAAGACCCAACTTTGTGTCATTCCATTCGTTGAGATCCAAGTTCCTCGGAGCGCATCGCGTAATTGTTTGGTCGCCACGGAAGGCCATTTTATGCCGTCTCCAACACCCAGCATTCGTACGTAACCTTCAAGGCCATACCGAACGGTTGTGGCCACAGTATTTTCTCCACAATTGGCAGCTGAGTAACAAGCACTAAGCCAAGCCTTCAATGTTGGTCTCGCCCAAATCTCCAATGTCCAGCCAGTTGTCTCATTCCCGGCGACGACTGATTTTTGAGTATCGCCCAACATCATGATGTCGGGTTCGAACTTCCCTGTTCGCAGTTTCCAGTGGTAGGTGTTCTGGACATCGGAAGCATTAAAGTTGGCAGCAATAGACACTCCAATCCAGTCAGATCCATCAAAAACGCAATAGTCAGATGAACGATCGTTGTTTTGACAGTACGTGATCGGAATTACATTTGCCCCGGCTGGTACAAGGGTTTCGATACCTGATGGAGTAATCACTCCAACTGGCTCGTAGCAATAGACCTGTTGGGCAAATGAACACCCCATCCACCCACCGTCTCGAACAGGAGGCAAGTCAATGGTGAGATAGCTGTTCCGACCCGGCGAACGCGGAGCTGGGATACTCGTATCTGTGGTGCTACCAATAGTTGTACTGGTGCTATCGCTCGAAGTTGAAGAAGAAGTGCTAGTGCTCGAAGTTGCATCAACTGGCACGTGGTCAGCCGACACCAACGAGGATGAGTTACCGACATACGTCGTTGTACCCAACATGCAGACAACTACAAGAAATCGACCAATTCTGCGCATGGACCAACCATACAACGTGCCTGTGCGCCGCATTACCAAGTCTCATGACACAACCCAATCAGCTAGGCCTGAGTTATTTAATAGCCGCAAAACCCAATGCGAGGTCAGCCAGAATGTCTTCAATTGACTCGAGGCCAACAGACAAACGGATCAAGCCTGGCTCAACACCAGCAGAACGCTGTTCATCTTCTGACAGTTGACTATGAGTTGTTGATGCAGGATGAATCACCAAACTGCGCACGTCACCAATGTTGGCGACATGGCTATGCAACTTGAGTGCCTCGATGAACTTTGGTCCATCTTCTTTGCCACCCTTGAGCACAAACGCAATAACAGAGCCATAGCCCTTGCCTCCGAAGTACTTCTTGGCTCGCTCATGCCATGGGCTTGATGCAAGACCTGCATAGTTGATGCTTGCTACAGCACCTTGCTTCTGCAAAAACTCAGCAACCTTGTCGGTGTTCGACCAGTGTCGATCCATCCGCAATGACAATGTCTCAACACCCTGCAAAATGCTCCATGCATTGAACGGACTAACAGCCATGCCGAGGTCACGCAACATCTGCACACGAGCCTTGATGATGTACGAGCCCGCTCCAAGCGCTGGCCAGTACGCAAGACCGTGATAGCTCGGATCTGGCTCAGTGAAGTTAGGGAAACGACCGCTAGCGGAGAAGTCGAATTTTCCACCGTCCACAATGCCGCCCGCAATTGACGTGCCATGTCCACCAAGGAACTTTGTCATCGAGTGAACAACAATGTCTGCACCCCACTCGAGCGGACGAATGCCATACGGAGTAGGAACAGTGTTGTCGAGCATTAATGGAACACCAATGTCGTGTGCAACTTTTGACACGCCTTCAATGTCGAATACATCGTTGCGTGGGTTTGCCAATACTTCGCCGAAAAATAATTTAGTATTTGGACGAGCCGCGCTCTTCCATTGTTCGAGATCATCTGGATCGTCAACAAAAGTAGTTTCGATTCCCATTTTTGGCAATGTGTAATGCAACAAGTTGTATGTACCGCCGTATAGCGATGGAGACGCCACAATATGGCTTCCTGCTTCAGCAAGAGTGAGAATCGCAAGTGTCTCTGCGCTCTGACCAGATGCAACGACAAGTGCTCCTGGTAATCCAACTGCAGTTGCAGTGCCACCCTCTAACGAAGACAAGCGAGCTTCAAGTACTCCTTGGGTTGGGTTCATGATCCGGGTGTAAATGTTGCCAATCTCAGCAAGCGCGAACAGGTTCGCTGCATGTTGTGAATCACGAAATTGATACGAGGTGGTCTGGTAGATCGGAACGGCACGAGCTCCAGTTGTTGGATCTGGCTCTTGGCCGGCGTGAATCTGGCGGGTATCAAAACCCCAATTGGCATTAGTCATAGGGTGGAACGCTAGCGCCAATACCCGACTAAACAACTCGGGTATTGGAATCCTAGACAGACAAAAGGGCCAGGCAGTAACACCTGGCCCTTTTGTTAGTTCAAAACTCAGCCACCTGAGATATCAGACACCTTCTGCTTGCCAGACGATAGCCACGGCATCATGGCCCGAAGTTGAGTGCCGACTTTTTCAATCGGATGCTTAGCTCCAGCAGCACGAAGCGCATTGAAATTAACACGGCCTTCTTCAGATTCTTTGATCCATTCGCGAGCGAATTTGCCCGTTTGGATTTCTTTCAGAATCTTTTGCATTGCCTTCTTTGTAGCTGGTGTGATGATCCGTGGTCCACGTGTGACGTCACCATATTCAGCAGTATCAGAAATGCTGTAACGCATTCCAGTAATACCTTCTTCGTACATCAAGTCCACGATCAGCTTCACTTCATGCAAGCACTCGAAATACGCCATCTCTGGCTGATAGCCAGCTTCAGTGAGTACTTCAAATCCGGCTTGCACCAATGCAGTGACACCGCCACACAAAACAGCCTGTTCGCCGAACAAGTCGGTTTCGGTCTCTTCTTTGAAAGTGGTTTCGATAATTCCAGCACGTGCGCCGCCAATGGCCTCTGCGTACGACAGGGCAACATCTTTTGCCTTACCAGTTGCATCTTGTTCAACAGCAATAAGGCACGGCACTCCGCCGCCTTCTGTGTACGTACGACGCACCAAATGGCCAGGACCTTTTGGTGCAACCATGATGATGTCAACACCCTTTGGTGGGCGAATGCGCTTGAACAAAATGTTGAAACCGTGAGCAAAGACAAGTGCCTTGCCTGGCTTCATATAACGCTTGATGTGTTCGTTGTATGTTGCCTTTTGCTCTGTGTCTGGCATTGTCAACATAATGACGTCAGCCCACTTCGCAGCATCAGCGATGCTCTTGACTGTGAGGCCTGCAGCTTCTGCTTTGGCAGCAGAAGATGAACCATCGCGTAGACCAACGACAACTGGAACGCCGCTCTCTTTTAGGTTGAGCGCATGAGCATGGCCCTGAGAGCCGTACCCAATAATGGCTACTTTGCGGCCTCGGATTATTGACGGATCGCAATCCTTTTCGTAATACATCTTTGCTGCCATTAGCTTGTCTTTCCTTTAGTGGCGCGGGTTCGCGCCTCACGTTCCAACTTTGGCAGGGCAACACGCCCTGTTCGTTGGCTCTCCACAATGCCATAATTACGCAACAATTCCTCAAAATCGTCAAGTTTCTCAGGGTGTCCATCGAGAGAAATTGTCAGGGAATCCCCGCCCACAGCCAAAATCTTGGCTTCAAAGATGTTGGCGAGCTCCACGACTTGGCCACGGAGGTCACCGTCCGCGCTGACTGTCACCATCATTAGTTCACGTTCAACCGACTTGCGGGGGTCTAATTCTGTGATCCGCACAACGTCAATAAGTTTGAATAATTGCTTGACTATTTGCTCGAGAGGAGTTTCTGAAATGTCAACCACGATGGTGATCCGGCTGTAATCAGCATCTTCTGTTGGTGCCACTGCCAAAGAAAATATGTTGTACCCACGGCGAGCAAACAAACCCGATACGCGGGCCAAGACGCCAGGTCGGTTCTGTACAAGAACCGACAAGATGTGGTGTTGGTAAGAATCACCAAATGGATTATTGGAATTGATTGTTCTCACTTTAAGAACTCCCTCTTGTCTTCTTGTGATGGATGAAGCATTACGTCGTCGTTGCTAGTGCCGGGCGGAATCATTGGAAATACCTTTTCAAATTCGTCAACACGGAACTCAACAACAACTGAACGATCGTTGATGCTGTTTGCCTGGGCAATAACTGCATCGATTTCATCTGCAGATTCGACACGAAGCCCAACACATCCCATAGCTTCTGCCCACTTCACAAAGTCTGGACAACCCGCGAGATTTACTTCGCTATAACGCTCTCCATAAAACATTTCTTGCCACTGGCGAACCATACCCAAGTACGTGTTATTCAAGATTGCGATCTTGACATGAATGCCTTCTGTTGTTGCAGTAACCAACTCTTGTGCAGTCATCTGGAAACAACCGTCACCATCGATAGCCCATACTGTGCGATCTGGCCGAGCAGCTTTTGCTCCGATGGCAGCAGGCACTGCGAATCCCATTGTTCCAAGTCCGCCAGAGTTGACCCATGTGTATGGCTCATTGAATTTCCAAAACAAACTTGCCCACATCTGATGCTGACCAACACCTGCGACCACGATGGTGCCCTCTGGTGCGAGATCACGCAAGCGTTCAAGGCAGAACTGCGGCTTTAAACGCTCGCCGGGCTCTGCTTGATCGTATGCAACAGGAAATTTTTCCTGCCATCCACTCACCTTGCTACGCCATGGACCAACATCGGCTTGCGTGGTTCCTTCGTGAAGAAGTTCCTTAACACTCTTCACTATCTCTTCAGTGACTTGTCGACAATCACCGACAATTGGCACATCGGGCTTGCGTACTTTGCCTTGCTCGGCTGGATCAATATCAACGTGAATAATTTTTGCATAAGGAGCAAAAGTAGCTACTTTGCCTGTCACGCGATCGTCAAAACGAACGCCAAGCGCTATCAGCAAGTCTGCTTTTTGCATCGCAGTAATCGCTGTTGCGTTTCCATGCATGCCTGGCATACCTAAACACAATGAGTGATTATCAGGGAACGCTCCGCGGCCCATCAACGTTGTCACCACAGGAATCTGGGTCAGTTCAGCAAGTTCTTTCACAATCTCAGCAGCATGAGCTTTCAGCACTCCGCCACCGATATACAGAACTGGGCGCTCTGCTTCAAGAATCAGCTTTGCTGCTTCTTTGATCATTTTTGGGTGACCCTTTGTCGTTGGCTTATAACCAGGCAATGAATCAAGAACTTCTTGATCAGTTGGCCAATGCCACGTCATTGTTTGTTGCAACACATCTTTTGGCATGTCCAACAACACAGGCCCAGGTCGGCCAGTTGTTGCGATAAGAAACGCTTGACGCACTGCCATTGGAATGTCGTCGGGACGCATCACGAGTTCGTTGTGCTTTGTAACGCTGCGGGTGATCCCCACCGTGTCGCATTCCTGAAAAGCATCGGTTCCGAGCGCAGTTGTCGATACCTGGCCTGTAATGCACACCAACGGAATCGAGTCCATAAACGCATTACACAAGGGAGTCACCATGTTTGTTGCAGCAGGACCACTTGTCACCATTACAACTCCTGGGCGACCTGTCACGTGGGCGTAACCCTCCGCCATGTGCCCAGCCCCTTGCTCATGACGAACAAGGACGTGACGGATGCTTGATTTCAACAATGGGTCATATGCAGGCAGAATGCATCCGCCTGGCAGACCGAACATTATTTCTACGTTTTCCATCTCGAGAGAGCGAATCAGTGCTTCTGCTCCAGTAAGAGTTTCTTTTGTTGACATCGTGTGTCTCCGTTTTCTTGGGTCTTGTTTCTAAATGATGTGTTGATCGATGAACTTGGGCTGAGAAATGAAAAAACCACCCCATTGGGTGGTTTTACGCGCGGTCGGCAAAAGCCGCCGCGCTACAGAACGACGACGACGATAATTGTGGTGTTGAGTCCCTGTGTCATTGTCTCTAGTCTGCCACCCCATCGGCACGATTCGCAACCCCCAATTTGTGAAGCATCACGATGCCAGCAACCACGAGCCCAACTGTGACCCCAGCGTTCATCTTCAACGCTGTCAAAGGATCTCCTGAGGCTAAATAGACACCAGCCCTAGTACCGCCACAACTGGGGCACGCAATCCCTGTGAGCCTCAGCAACGGGCACAAGGACGGCTGATGATTGAGTTGATCTGCAATCCACCTCGTTGCTGGACTTGCCAGCACCGCTCCTGCCAACACAGTTGGAGCGTAATTAAGCCTCACTGACAACCATGGTGGTTGCGATGTAATCCCATACACCCTGCCTCTTTGGTGTCACCAGAATCAGTACAGCACTCACGAGGACTCCAAGACCAGACGCCACTACACCTAACACCATCTTTCCTAATCCTTCACGCAACAGCATCTGTGTCATCGTGGCTGGAGCGCCCGTGTTGGCATCAACAATACGCAACTTCAGCATCTTCTTGGCAGGTGATGTTGACTGCTGCCACAGCACGATGTTCCAAATTAGCCATCCAATTCCACAAGTCACGGCAAACA
>Ga0209702_10001100_pt1 | contig 53984 bp, 51 predicted proteins | sample FRY01_FD_187210 | JGI IMG/M metagenome (GOLD analysis project Ga0209702, IMG submission 187210) | Freshwater microbial communities from Lake Fryxell liftoff mats and glacier meltwater in Antarctica - FRY-01 (SPAdes) (version 2) | ecosystem: Environmental > Aquatic > Freshwater > Ice > Glacier...
CGACTCGTCGATGAGCGGATAGACGAGGTAGGCCTGTCGCCCCGTCGCGAGCTGGTCGCGGACAAAGGCGGCGGCATCGTTCGTCTGGGTCGTGAGCCGTATCCCCGTGATAATCTTGCCGCGTCCGGCCGGCAGCTCGTCGAGGATGGAGACATCGAGGTCTCCGTAAAAGGCAAGCGTCAGGGTACGGGGAATCGGTGTAGCGGTCATCACGAGCACATCGGTGGAGTCCCCCTGACCGATGAGCGCCTCGCGCTGGGCCACGCCGAACTTGTGCTGCTCGTCGATCACGGCGAGACCGAGACCATTTTCAAAACCGGCCCGACCATGGAGCAGCGCATGGGTCCCGATCGTGAGGGTGCCGTTCCTTTTCCCGTGTCCGGCAGCGGCTGCGGCGGCGAACAGCGGCATCTCGGTTGCCTCGTCCCGCGTCCCCGTGAGGAGCCGCACATCGATCCCGAGCGGAGCGAGCCAGCCGCGAAAGGTCTGGAAATGTTGCTCTGCCAGGATCTGGGTGGGAGCCATCAGGGCGGCATCGTAGCCCGCCTCGACCGTGAGCAGGATCGCCGCCGCCGCCACGAGCGTTTTCCCCGCCCCGACATCGCCCTGGAGGAGGCGGGTCATCGGCACACTCGCGGCGAGGTCGCCCCTGACTTCCCCTATCGTCCGCTGCTGGGCCCGCGTCGGTTCAAAAGGCAGCGCCTCGAGGAACTGCGCGAGGAGATGCCCGGGGCCGCAATGGGGGACGCCGCCCCGCGCGTGATGAGCGGCGCGGCGCTCCCGGAGGATGAGCTGGATCCGGGTGAACTCCTCCAGCGCGAGATACCGCCGCGCTGGCGCGAGATCAGCGAGGGTCGGCGGGTAATGGATGCACCGCATCGCCGCGGCGCGGGTGAGCCCGCCGTAGTCTCCCGGCGGAAGCCAGTCGGGGAGCATCTCGTCGGGGATCGCTTCGAGGAGATCGTGGATGAGCCCGCGCAGACTCTTTTGATTCACCCCGCTGCTGAGCGCGTAGATCGGCACGATACGCCCCATGTGCGCGTCACTCGCCGACTGCCCGCCCTCGACGATCTCGAAATCGGGATGATCGATCACGACGCGGCGTCCACTCTCCTTCGGCAGACCGAAGAGGACGAGCTCGTGCCCCACCGTGATGACTTTCTGCAAATAGACATTATTGAACCAGCGCAGGACGATGCGATTGCCGAGGATGTCGCCGCCGACCGGCTCGACCGTGACCTCGAAACAGCGCCGCCCTTTCGCTTTGCCGAAGGCGGCGCGGCTATCGGTCACGACGACGTGGAGACAGACGGGGTGCTCCATCGCCCCTTCGGGAAAGCGGTCGAAGCGCGTCCTGTCCTCGTGACGGCGCGGGTAATGGGTGACCGTGTCGCCTATCGTGTGCAGTCCGAGTTTGGCAAAACCCTCGCGCGATTTTTTGTCAAAACGGATCAGCCCCGTATCCTCGAGACGGGTCTTCAGATTCCAGGCCGGTGCCGTCATCTCCATCGGACCCGGGATCAGTATTTCCTCCAGAGCGAAGGGACAAAAAGGACGAGCAGGGCGAAGAACTCGAGACGGCCGAGGATCATGAGGAAGCTCAGGACCATGAGCGTGGCCGGCTGGAGAAATCCGAAATTGCTGGTAGGGCCGACCGCTTCAAAGCCGGGCCCCACATTGAAGAGCGTGGCATAGACACAGCCGATCACCGAGATCATGTCGAGCGAGGGTTCCAGCACGGAGACGATGATAAAGGCGATGCCCGAGAGGGAGAAACCGAGGGCGATGAGAAAAGACGTGGTGACGAATACTTTCTCGTCGGGCGCAACCCCGTTGAGCCGGATCCGGAAGACCTGATTCGGGCGGAACGACCGCACGAGTTCCCGGAAGGCGATCTTGAGGAAGAGAATGACACGGTTCATCTTGATGCCCCCCGCGGTCGAACCGGCGCAGCCGCCGATGAGCATCATGACCATCAGGACGACCCGCGAGAAGAGGGGCCACTGGTCGTAGTCCGACGCGCCGAAGCCCGTCGTTGAGCCGATCGAGACGACATTAAAAAAGGCATTTTCGATCGCCACGAGGTAGGTGTAGTCATCGGTCGCGAGCAGTAGGTCGAGCGCGATCGCGAGAGTCGCGCCGAGGATGAGGAAGAAATAATAGCGGGCCTCCTCCTCCGCCCTGATCCGGCTCCACTTCCCTTTGAAAGCGAAAATGTAGAGCATGAATCCGATCGAGGAGAGGAACATGAAGAGCGCCAGCCACATCTCGATGCGCACGTCGCTGTAGTGCGCGATGCTCGCATTCTTGGGGCTGAACCCTCCGGTCGCGATCGTCGTCATGGAGTGACAGACCGACTCGAAGACATTCATGCCCAGCCCGAGCAGCCCCAGACAGCAGATCAGGGTCAGCGTGAGATACACCTTGAGGAGACTCGCTGCGACATCGCGGATACGCGAGGCCCCCGCGTCAGAGATATTGATGCTAGACTCCTGCGCGACGAGGGACCGGCTCCCCACCCCGAGGAAGGAGAGCACCGCGACGAAGACGACGAGGATCCCGATGCCGCCGAGCCACTGGGTGAGGGAGCGCCACATCAGAACCGGGCGGGGAAAGGACTCGATGTCCGTCATCGCCGACGACCCCGTCGTGGTGAAGCCCGAGACGGACTCAAAGATCGAGGCAAAAGCCCCGAGACCGGGCTCGCAGAGGTAATAGGGCAGCGCCCCGAAGAGACTGACCTGGACCCAGCTGAGGCCCACGATCGCGATGGCCTCCCGCCGCAGCACTTCATTGGGGGTGCCCAGACCTGACAGAAACATTAAAAGTCCCGCGCCCACGGTGATGCCCGTAGAGAACGCGAAAGCCCGCTCTGTCGCGAGAGCCGCCGCGCTGCCCTCGTCCATTTTCCACTCGACCCAGGCATAGAGCCAGCACGCCGCCATCGCCAAGCCGACGAGGACCGCGAGGAGACCGAGGATCTTGATGACGACACGCAGATTCATCAGGGAGCGACGAGCTTGAGGAATTCGCGTTTTGCCCTGGGTTTCACGAGAGCGTAGAGACTGTCCCCGAGCTTGATCTCGTCATCGGCGGCCGGGACTTGACCGCGCGAGGAATTGACCAGCGCGACGAGGACGCAGTCTTCGGGCCACGAGACGTCGCGCACCATTTTCCCGATGATGGACGAATCGGGATTCACCGCCGTCTCGATGAGCTCGACCCCCTCGAGTTTCTGGAGGAGATGGAATCGATCCGAGGTGATAAATCGGGCGAGATCTTTCCGCGTCGCCTCGCGCGGGCTCACGGCGGCGAGGATTCCCATTTTTTCCCCGTAGCTCGTCATTGCATCGGCGTAGTCGGCGCGGTGGATGAGCGGCAGGCAATACTTCGTCCCGAGGCTATGCGCCTGCAGGCAGGTCATGACATTGTCCTCGTCCACATTCGTCACCGCGATGAAGAAGTCGGCTTTCCCGATCTGCTCCTCTTTCATCTCGGCGATGGAGGTGGCGTCGGCATTGAGAATCGTCACGTTGGTGAGTTGGTCGCAGAGTTCCTCACAGCGGGCCGTGTTTTCTTCAAAAATCCGCACCCGGCACTTCACGCTCTCGAGCGACTGGGCGAGGGAGAAGCCATACTCACCCCCGCCGAAGATCACGATATTGAGCTCCTCCTCCTTCTCCGAGGACTGTTGGAACTTCGGGAGAAAGTCGTGCAGTCGCGTCGGTTCCCCGAAGAGAGTGAGGAGATCGCCGGCGAGGAGGATCTCGTCGGCCTTGGGCACGATGATCTCGCTGCCGCGATTGATCGCCCCGACCCTGACCCGCGGGGGGAAGTCGATCTCCTTTAGCGGCAGACCGCAGAGACGGCTCCCCGGCGCGAGGTTGAGCTGCTGGATCTCGACAAACCCGCGCGCGATCTCCTCGACCATGGTGGAGGTGGGGTTGCGGACGTGCTTGCCCAGCTCTACCGCCGCGAGACGCTCGGGGCTGAAGAGGTAATCGATCCCGAAATGCTCGCCGTAGTCGAGGAAAAGGCTCTCGCGCTGGATGCCCGGATGAACGCGGCAGATCGTCTTGTTCGCGCCCAGTCGCTTCGCGATCGAGGCCGAGACGAGATTGATATTGTTGTCGCTCGTGAGGGTGAGAAAGAGGTCGCAGTCCCCCACCCCCGCGTCGATCAGCGTCGTGATGGAGGTGCCGTCGCCGACGAGGACGCGGGCGTCGATGCGGCTGTTGAGCAGGTCCGCGACTACCGGATCGGCCTCGATCACGACGATGGCGTGACTCTCCGCCGCGAGACTGAGGGCGATATGTGTGCCGATTTCACCGGCACCTACGATGATGATGTTCATGTATCAGATCCGGCACTCTGCCGGGGGGAACTCCGCCGAAGCATACACGATGGGGAGGACGGGACAAACTCACACTTTGCCGCCCTCGACCCGGGCGAGGACCTCGTCAAAAGCCGCATTCCGCCAGGCGTAGGACGGGTAGGGCTCCTCGCTGCTCTCGGGGGCGAATCGCCAGTGTTTGTACATCCAGAGCCACGGCGCCGGATTCTCCCGAATGATGGGCTCGAAGACATCCCAGCAGGCCTGGACGATGCTGTGCTCGGTGTCATCGGGCCCGAACTCGAGGGCATTGAACCCGCGCAGCAGGTAGGTCCCGTCGGGCCGGGGGATGCAGATGCCGGGGATCACCGGCAAACCGGTGCGCTTCATCAGCTCGGCGTGGATCGCGGTAACACAGGTCTTGCGGCCAAAGCACTCGATGATCGTGGCGGGCTTCGAAGGGCGGATCGTGAGATCGGTGAGAAAGGCTGCGTGCCCGCCCCGCTTGAGGTTCTTCAGCAGCCTTATAATCGCCCCGCGCTGCGGGATGACCTTGTGCCCGGAGACCTCGCGATTTTTTTTGTAGATTTCAGTCAGGCTGGAATTGCGGAAGTCCTGCGCCACGATCGTGAATTTGTAATCGCGGAAGCCCATAATCAGCGCGATCCACTCGAAGTTCCCGTAATGTGGCGTCACCCAGATCGCCCCCGTCTCGCGGACCCGCTCGATGAGGTCGGGGTCATCGACGACCAACTCGCAGAAAGTCGTGTAATTTTCCCGGTTCAGCCGGCTGCTCCAGAACTGATCGATGACCGTCTGCGCAAAGCTGCGATACGAATCCCGCGCCAGCAGGCGGATCGCCCGCGCGTCACGCTCCACCCCGAAGACGAGGGTGAGATTCTCGATCGCGGTGGTGCGGCCCCGTTTATCCGCCAGAAAAGCGAGACTCCCGAGCCCTTTGCTCAGGAGATGGGCCACTTTTCGCGGCAGCAGCGGGATCACAAAATAGAGCCACTGCAGCGCGAGCCACTCGAGCTTGTAGCGGAGTTTCTTCCAGACGGACATGGCGCAGATAGTCAGCGCTGCGGCGGAGACGGGCAAGGTGGAACTTGCCGCCCACCGCATTTTCGGGAATCAGTGGAGAGCCCGCCACCCCATGCATCACCAGTCCTTCGTCTCGCTCCTCCGCAAAGTCATCTCGACCCCGACGGCCCCCTTTCACGAGTATGCTGTCGCCACCGTGATCCGCGACCTGCTCGCCCCGCTCCCCCACGTCACCGTCACGGCGGACGCCTTCGGGAACCTCATCGCCACCTACCGACGCGGGAAAAAGAAACCCCGTCTCGCCTTCGCGGCCCACATGGACCATCCCGGCTGGGTGCGTCACGCGGGCAAAGAGGAATTCCTCGGCGGTGTCCCGGCGGACCGGCTCGATTCCCATCCGGTCGAGTGGTTCGGCGATTTCGGGATGTGGGAGCTCACGCCTTTCACCCTCAAAGACGGCCTCGTTCACTCCCGCGTTTGCGACGACCTCGTCGGCTGCGCGGCGATCGTGGCGATGTTCCGCGAACTCGAGGAAAAAGAAGTCGAAGCCACCGTCTACGGCCTCTTCACCCGCGCCGAAGAAGTCGGCTTCATCGGCGCGATCGAACTGGCGAAAAGCTGGCCTTTCCCCGACGGCGTCTGTTTTGTCTCCCTCGAGACGAGTGCTCCGCGCGGCGGCGCCGAGCAGGGCAAGGGCCCCGTCATCCGCGTCGGCGATCGCATGAGCGTCTTCCACGACGGCATCACCGCCGAGCTCCTCGACGCCGCCACCGGCGAAAAAATCGACCATCAGCGCGCTCTCCTCGATGGCGGCTCCTGCGAGGCCACCGCAATGAATCTCTACGGCATCCCCGCCGCCGGGATCTCCGTGCTCCTCGGGAACTACCACAACTGCCCGCCCGCGAGCGGCATCGCGGCCGAGTTCGTCTCGCTCGACGACGTCAAAAATCTCGTCAAGCTCATCACCGCAACGACGACCCGGATGGCCCTTGGCAAGGCGGGCGACTCCTCAAAAGCGCAGCTCAAAACCCGGCTCGAAAAACGCGTCCGCGCCCATCGCAAGTACGAACGCGCCGCCGCGAAACACTGGAAAAAGTGAGCTCAGACGACCTGCCCGCCTTCGGGGATGAACTCGTCGTCGAAGTAGAGGCGGTAACGCCCCAGCCGCGAGCGCAGCTTCAGATCGGCGCCGAAGGCGTTCGAGAGACTGAGCGAGTTCAGCGAGCGCCGTTTGTCGCCCTGGGAGATTGCCGAGCCGTCTTTGAGGACGAGCGCGTGAGTCATCGCGGGGATGATCTCCTCGACGTGGTGCGTCACGAGCAGGAGCGAGCGGAAGGTGCCCTTTTGCGTCAGCTCTTCGATAAAATTCAGGAAATGCTCCCGCGCCACCGGGTCGAGCCCCGCGCAGGGTTCGTCGAGCACGAGCACCTCCATGCGCTGCGCCATCAGCGCCCGCCCGATGAGGACCCGCTGTCGCTCGCCCTGCGACATCGTCGCCCAGATCTGGTCGCGCAGGTAGGAGCAGTTCACCTTCTCCAGCGTTTTCTCCGCCGCCTTCACCTCGGCCGGATCGTCGGACTTCTGCCAGTAATTGATCATCGCATGGCGGCCCGAGAGAACGATGTCGATCGCGGTCTCCTGCGGATCGATCTGTTGCGAGATGCTGCTGCTGACGAAGCCGATGCGCTTGCGCCAGTCGTCCCAGCTCTGCGTGGCCGAGTTCACCGCATCCTCGCGGCCGCGCATGTGGACCTCGCCCGTCGTCGGGGTGAGGTAACCCATCAGCACATTCAGCAACGAAGTCTTGCCCGACCCATTACCGCCGAGGATGACCCAGTGCTGACCCCGCTCGACCGACAGATTGATCCCTTCCAGAATCTTCCGCCCGTTCCGCGTGACGCTCACATTCTCCATTTCAAACACCGTTGCTGCCATGATCCCAGAGGCTAAGGGGTTTAGAAGCGCTTTTCCACCAAAAACCTGACTCACCACACCCCGCGACCCGTCCCCTTACAATGACACCTTACGGCCAAAAAGCCCTCTTCCCCGCTCTCCTGCTCAGTCTGGCTGCGGTTTTCTCTCTCTCCGCTCAGGAAAAACCGGGCCGCCTCGTCTCGGACCTGCCCCTTTTTAAAGCCCTCGCCGGAGCCCGCCTCGAGACAGGCACCCTCATTCCCCGGATCGACGCCCCCCCGCTCGATGGCTCGGCCAAGTCCTTCGGGCAACCCGCCCTCGGCGGCCTCTGGTTCCAGATCGATGGCGCCGCCGGCTACGGCCCCGCCAAATGGGGCTACCGCTGGATGTATCGCTTCCGCGAGCAGGGGGAGAAAAAAGTCATCTACGCCCTCTCCATCGACACGATGGGCCAACAGCTTCAGTTTCAGGGACTCTACGATGAGGCGGCCAGTAAAATGGAGCTCCTCGCGAAACTCCCCGACGGAGGCACGAGCCGCGCCCTTCTCATCCTGAACACCGACGGCACCCTCACCGTCGACAACGTCAACACCGACCCAGAGGGCAAAGACGCCGTCAAATACACCGCCACAAACCGCCCCGACAGGTAACTTGAAACGTAAAACTTGAAACTTGAAACTTGAAATTTGAAACTTGAAACTTGAAACCCTCTTCCGTCACGGGGATTCTCTGGACACTGCGGCGAAACTCCGTCACCGTTCCGCATGGCCAATCAACTCGAGCAACTGAAGCAGTTCACCGTCGTCGTCGCCGATACCGGAGATTTCGAATCCATGCGGGAGTATCAGCCGCAGGATGCCACGACGAATCCCTCCCTCATCCTCAAAGCCTCGCAGCAGGCGCAATACGCTCACCTCGTCGAGCAGGCCGTCAAAGACGCGGGAGCTTCCACCCCGGTCGGCACCATCATCGACCGGGTCCTCATCTCCTTCGGCAAAGAAATCCTCAAGATCGTCCCCGGCCGGGTCTCGACCGAGGTCGATGCGAGGCTCTCCTTTGACACGCAGGGCACTCTCGACAAGGCCCGCGAACTGATCGGCCTCTACGAAGCCGACGGCATCCCGCGCGAACGGGTCCTCATCAAAATCGCCTCGACCTGGGAAGGGATCGCCGCAGCGACGGTGCTGCAAAAAGAGGGGATCAACTGCAACCTCACCCTCATGTTCTCCCTCACCCAGGCGGTCGTCTGCGCCGAGGGCGGGATCAAGCTCATCTCCCCCTTTGTCGGCCGCATCTACGACTGGTTTAAAAAGAGCACCGGACAGGAATACACCGGGGCCGACGACCCGGGTGTGCAGTCCGTGCGGCAGATCTACACCTACTACCGCAAGTTCGGCCACGAGACCGAAGTGATGGGCGCGAGCTTCCGCAACACCAGCCAGATCCTCGAACTGGCCGGCTGCGACCTGCTCACGATCGGGACCAGTCTGCTCGAGGAACTCAAGAACACCGAAGGCCCCGTCGAGCGCAAACTCAGCCCCGACCCCGCCGACGAAGCGAAGATCGAGCGACTCGTCCTCGATGAAAAGAGTTTCCGTTTTCTCCTGAACGAAGACGCCATGGCCACCGAAAAAACCGCCGAAGGCATCCGCGCGTTCTCGGCCGATATCGTGAAAATGGAAGCGCTCGTGGCCGGGATGCGGTGAGGTTGAGGTTGAGGGTGAGGGTGAGGGTGAGGGTGAGGCCATTTTGAGGAAATCGTTCGACGCTCAAATCATCCTAAACGCCTGTGGCGAAGCTTCGCCAGCAGGTTACGACTTGATAGATTTTAGCTATTTTAGAAATAGGCGCAGAATTTTCGTCAGCATAATTTTATCTACAGCAAACTTAAGCCAGCGTTGGATCCAAAGGCGGTAAAGGACTTTGCGTTCCCCTCCCAATAGGGCAGGTCCCTTGGAGGAAGCCGTTGGCGAATTCCGATTCAAAGTTCCCGCTGACAAGTTCAGCGATAGGGTAATCGAATTGCGTGACAGCAACTGCCCGTTTCGTCTCAATGATCTTAAGGGTGCGAGGCTCCAACCGCCTACCGAATTTCGTTTTCCTCCGGTTCCGGTCAGCACATTCACCAAATGCGGGTAGTATGCCTCACCCATGGAATTGTGGCACTATCTCCTTCTCGCCGTTCTCGGCGTCGTTGCGGGCACCCTTAACGTTCTCGCCGGGGGCGGGTCGCTTCTCACTCTGCCCGCGATGGTTTTTCTCGGTCTCGATGGAGCGGTCGCGAACGGCACCAACCGCGTCGCGATTCTCGCGCAGAACGTGACGGCGGTGGGAGGCTTCCGATCACTCGGGTTCTCCGATATGAAGCTGAGTTTCTCGCTCGCCCTCGCGGCCCTGCCCGGCGGTATTTGCGGTGCTCTTCTCGGGACGATGGTTCGAGGGGAACTCTTCAATCGTGTGCTTGGCGCCGTCCTCATCGGGGTGCTTCTCTACATGACGCTGGAAGGTCTGCGAAAGGCGAAAAAGGGCTCATCCGGGAAAGGCGAAACGGAAGTGAAGAAGAACACAGTCCCTTCCCGGCGCCAGCTCATTCTCGGACACCTCGCGATGGTGGCGGTAGGATTCTACGGGGGTTTTATCCAGGCCGGCGTCGGCTTTCTCCTCATGGCAGTGCTGCATCGCGTGCTCGGACTCGATCTCGTGCGGGTGAATATGCACAAGGTCTTTGTCGTGGGATTTTTCACCCTCGCCGCCTTGATCATTTTCGCAGCACGAGGTCAGGTCCTGTGGATTCCGGGGCTCGCTCTCGCCGTCGGGAATTCCATCGGAGGCTGGATCGGGTCGCAGCTCAGTGTTCTCAAGGGGGAAAGCTGGATCCGGAGCGCTCTCTACGTCGCCCTGTTCTTCATGGCGATCAAACTCCTCTGGCCGGGTTGATCCCTCGAAGCCGGACCCGATTCCGTCTTGCCACCGCCCTTTTTCCGGCCAAGCTTTCCCCTCAATGAAACGCAATTCCTCCGGCGCACGACTTCCTCTTCTCACTTTCATCGGACCCGGGCTCATGCTCGCGGCCACTGGTGTGGGGGCGGGTGATCTCGCGGGTGGTGCCTTCGCGGGGATGAATCTCGGCGTCGCGGTTCTTTGGGCGGTCGTGCTCGGAGCACTCTTTAAGTATGTCATTACCGAGGGGCTTGCCCGCTGGCAGCTCGCCACGGAAACGACTCTGCTCGAGGGCGCTGTCCTCCGACTCGGCCCGACGATCCGGTGGGGATTCCTCGTTTACCTGCTCCTCTGGTCTTTCGTCGTGGGAACGGCACTGATCGGAGCCTGTGGAGTCGCGACGCACGCCCTTTTCCCAATATTCGAAGAGGCCTCTACCGCGAAGATTGTGTTCGGCATTCTCCATTCCCTTCTCGGTCTCGCCCTCGTCTGGATCGGGACCTTCCGCTTTCTGGAAAAAACCATGGCCATACTCGTGGCGGTGATGATCGTCGTCGTCCTCGCGACCGGCGCAGTTGTCGGGACGGATTGGGGCGCGGTTCTCCGGGGTTTGACCATCCCGAAGATTCCTGATCATCCGGAAGGTGTCGCCTGGACCCTCGCGCTCATGGGGGGCGTCGGCGGAACTCTGACGGTGCTCTGCTACGGCTACTGGATTCGCGAGAAACATCGTTCCGGCCCCGAAGATCTTCGCATCTGTCGGTGGGACATCGGGATCAGCTATTTCCTCATGGCCCTCTTCGGCATTGCGATGGTGATTCTTTCCGACGGACTTCAACTCAGCGGCAAAGGCGCCACCCTCGTCGTCGATCTTGCCAACCGGATTGGCGAGAAAACTCACCCCTCGGTCGAGATTTTGTTTCTCGCCGGTGCCTGGGCGGCGGTGTTCAGCAGCCTCCTCGGTGTGTGGCAGGCGGTTCCCTATCTCTTCGCCGATTTCTGGCATCTCCAGTCCAATAGGAAATCGCTCTCGGCTGATCACTTCACGCCCTACCAGGTCGACACTCGGGGAAAGGCCTATCGTGGATATCTGATTGCTCTTGCGCTCATTCCTCTGCTCGGACTCGGCTACGATTTTCAACTCGTTCAGAAGGCCTACTCGGTCTTTGGCGCTCTCGTCATGCCGATGGTCGCGCTCACTTTGCTCCTGCTCAATGGAAGAGCCGCCTGGGTGGGCAAATCCCTTCGCAATCGCTGGTGGACCTCGCTCGCCCTCGTCATCATTCTAGGCTTTTTCGCCTGGGTCGGTCTTCCTGAGTTGCTCGCCAGCCTCGGTCTGGGTTCGTAGTATGGTTGGAGTTTGCGGGGCACCTCTATTTACTGGAATCGCTGCCAACTCACATTTTTCAGAAGTGCACTGCGAATATCCTGATACCAGATTCATCGAGGACACTGCCTCCGGCTTCTATCCGCCGCATCGTTGCCGCGGTCTCTTCGGGTGTTCCCTTGACAAAAAGTTTGCGGTAGAGTCGCTCGGCGCTGGTCTCCGACGACAGGATGACGCCGGAGCGGGAGATCGAGATGGAATCGGCATAGTGCTCGCCTTTGCGAACGGAAACCGCGAGCGAGGGGACGCGCGTGGTGAGGCCGATGGACTCCGCCGCGAGCTGATCGAGGGAGAGACTGTTGCGAAAGGTGGGCTGCCCCGGATGAGGCGCTCCCGAGAGGAAGCACTGCCCCGCATGATGATCGCCCCCTACGTCGCGGATGCGAAAGCCCTGCAAAGGTCGTGAATTGATCGCGGTGTGCGGCCATGAGCCCGAGATACGGACTCGTCTCCCCGCCTGCCACCGGGAAGAAATACTGCGGCATCATTCCAAGTGGCACGTGGATGGCGAGGAGGCGCTTTGGGGGAGCTTTTCAGCGGCTCGGCCCATGGCGGGGAGCGAGAGGGAGGCACCTGCGGCACGTATAAATTGGCGTCGATTCATGGGATTTCGAGTCAGGGTTGGGATGACGGAGAGAACGACCGGCTCTGGGCCAGGGGCCAAAAATTCTCCCATGAAGAGCCGATCCGTTCCGTAGATGAGGCTGACCCACGGATGAAACGATCGTCCCATTCGTGGTTCCCTTTACTGTCTTGTCGGGGCGGATATCTGCTTCCGCCCAATTATTCGCAACCGTATCGTCCCGGGGTCATCGTCTCGCGGTCATCGTCTCGCGGTCAGGCAACATGTCTTCACATTTCTCCCGACACGGTTGCGGGTCGGCGGCGCTGCGTCGAGCGGGGCTCGATGGCTTCATCTGAACCCCCTCCTTCCCCGGCCCAAGGTTGGCCAGGGCGCGGAAGGGTTGAAAAAGCAAATTCCAAGCAGCAAACGACGATTGATTTCCCTGACAATCTTCTCTACCGGGCGAAGGTGGTGGCGCGGGAGCGGCGGACGACCTTGTGCGAACTTGCCGTGACGGGGCTTGTGAAGGGGTTGGAATCCAATCACGGCCAGTATTACGACGGCGTGAAAGTGATCATTCCCTTTGCATGAGAGACAACACGGGGCAGCGTCAATGATCTCTTGATGCGCCATCATCGAACCAAATTACGCAAGATAATGAATCCCATTTCCAAAGAACAATCGATTAGAGGTGCCTTTTTCGGGGCTATTGTTGCCGATGCCCTCTGCCTCGGGAGTCATTATGAATATGATGCCATCAAAATTCACGAGGCCTACGGAGGCCGACCGATTGAGAAATTCATGTCACCCGGCGAACTGATGGGCGGCCAAACTCACGGCGTCGGCTGGGGCGAGAGAAATTATCATCCTGGAAAAAAGGCGGGGGGGACGACTGACTACGGGGATTACAATATTCTCATTTTAGAACATTTGGCCGCCACTGCGGAACGCCCGGGACCATTTCGCGTCGCAGACCTGATCCCCCATTGGATGAATCGTCTCGAAAACGATTGGGGGTCATGGATTTGCACGATGACCAGAGAAACCTACGCCCAAGTCAAACAAGGCGTGCCGGTCGAAAAGCTGGGCGGCATTTCTAATGCGATGGCCGTCCGCCATGTCGCCGCGCATGCCTATTATGAAACCGAAGCGGAACTTGTCGAGGTCGCTAGAAAATCGATGTTCACTCACACCAATGCCGAGGCCCTTGGTGGCGGCGAGTTTTTCGCCCGGGTGACCTGCCGCGTCATCAACGGGGCGACACCTGCGGTCGCGATTCAAGACGTCGCCGCGGAGATGGGCGGCTTTTTTGAAGCGAAGACCGCTCAAGCCATCGCCAAAGTGAAAGAGGAAGCGGATCCCGACTCAGCACTCTCACAGGAAGCGTTTAGCGATGACCTCGCCCTGACCAGTATGGCGAGACTCTGGGATGTCGGTCGCTCGGAACCGATCAAGGTGGGGAAAGCCAGTCCGACTGAGGGAACCTTGCCCGGCGCGCTCTACTTCATCCTGAAATATGCCGACGACGAAGAGGGCCTGAAAAGGGCTCTCCAGGCGAATACGATGGTCGGAGGAGACAACGCTTCCCGCGGGATTGCGATCGGGATGGTCCTGGGAGCCTACAGGGGGGGTGAAGCGATCCCTCGAGCGTGGCGGGAGACGCTCGACCAATGGAAATATTGCGATGAGCTCTTGAGTCAACTCCCTTTGCTCAAGGGGTGAGGCGAATGAAGAGGGGGGACTTGCAGTAACGAAAATTGACAAAGTTTGTTATTTCACTGACTTGACCTAATGAACATTTCATTGACTCCGGAATTGAAAATGGCAGATGAACCCAAAAAGGAAAATGGGCGTGTTGGGCGAGCACCTTTGATCGAGGCGTTTGATGCGGCTGTGGAGTGATGGCCGGGCGGTGTTTTTCACCCGCTTAGGATGATCACAGATCCGCTTTGCTCCCTCAGATTGGCACAGATTGGAAAAAGTCCGGGAACCGAAGAAGAGACTACAATTTCAATTTTCCGGAAATTTTGCCGCAGCCTCTTACGTTTCCCGCTACCTCATTACGACCGGAATCAATCTTGAGCCCTGGATCCCAAAAGTCCCGCTCATCCATCCCGGCCTGACAGCGGCCGGCTACAGTTACGACTCTTTCTTCCGGAGCAGATACTCTCCCGTATTGCCTTGATCGAGTGATCGTCAACGTTTTTGGAGTAGGCTTGCAGCGAGCCCAGCCAGGGGCGGGCGGGGGCGGGCGGGGCTCTTGCGTTTTTTCATCCAATTGCTTTCTCGCTCCCGGCCATCTCCCCGGCCTTCGCGGGAGCTGTTTCGGCCAATCCGCCCTGCGGTTTCACCCGCCAGAATTTCGCGAGCGATGCGCGCCAGTCATTGAGGATCGCCTGTCCCTTTTCGCTCCCGGTCGCGGCGATGTGGGCTTCGATGAGTCCCCGCAGCTTCGTGGCGGAGGGGCCGCCTTCGGGGAGGCGGACGATCTCGACCATCCCGTCGTTGAAGAGTTTTTCAAAACGGCCCGCTTCGTCGTAGATGAAGGCCTCGCCTCCGCTCATGCCGGCGCCGAAATTTTTCCCGGTCGAGCCGAGGACAACGACGGTGCCGTTGGTCATATACTCGCAGCCGTGGTCGCCGATGCCCTCGACGACGGCGATCCCGCCAGAGTTGCGCACGCAGAAGCGCTCGCCACCGCGTCCGTTCGCGAAGAGGCGTCCGCCCGAGGCCCCGTACATGACGGTGTTGCCGAGGATGGAATTTTCCGCCGGATCAAAGCTGCGCTTTTCGACCGGCTTGATGCGGATCTCGCCTCCGGCCATGCCTTTGCCGACGTAGTCGTTGGCTTCGCCGATGAGGGTGAGTCGGATGCCGCTGCAGAGGAAGGTGGCGAAGGACTGGCCCGCGCTGCCGGTGAGGGTGATGTCGAGGGTGCCTTCGGCGAGCCCGTGGTCTCCGTGCAGCTTGGCGACAGCGCCCGCGAGTTTGGTGCCGATGTTGCGGTTGGTGTTTTTGACAGGGTAGGCGAGCACGGCTTTTTCCATGTTCTCAATCTTGTCGCCGAGGTCGGCGAGGATCTGATCGTCGAGGGGCGGCTCTTTCTGGACGCCGTCGTTGCGATCCTGCAGGCAGATGCGGGGCAGGTCTTTGCCGGTCTGTTTGCCGACATCGGCGAGGATGCGGCTGAGGTCGATGAGATTGGCCTTGGGATGATCGGGGAGCTTGCGCTGGCGCAGGTATTCGGTGCGACCGATGAGATCGTCGAGCTTGCGCACTCCGAGGGTGGCCATGTGCTGACGCACCTCTTCGGAGACGGCGTTGAAGAAATTCACGACGTGATCGACCTCGCCTTTGAACTTGGCGCGATACTTGGGATCCTGCGTCGCGATGCCGACGGGGCAGTTGTTGAGGTGGCAGCGGCGCACGTAGACGCAGCCCATCGCGATGAGGGTGATGGTGCCGAAGTTATACTCCTCGGCCCCGAGGGCGGCGGCGTGAATGATGTCGAGACCGGAGCGCATCCCGCCGTCGGTGCGCAGGGTGACGCGGTCGCGGAGTCCGTTGAGCATGAGAACCTGCTGCGCTTCGGCGAGCCCGAGCTCCCACGGCAGGCCGGCGTGTTTGATCGAGCTGATGGGTGAGGCTCCGGTGCCGCCGTCGTGTCCGGAGATGAGGATGATGTCGGCCTTGGCCTTGGCGACGCCGGCGGCGACGGTGCCGACTCCGGACTCGGCGACGAGCTTGACGGTGATCCTGGCGGCGGGGTTGACCTGCTTCAGATCGTGGATGAGCTGGGCGAGATCCTCGATCGAGTAGATGTCATGGTGCGGCGGCGGGGAAATGAGAGTGACGCCCGGCTGGGTGTTGCGGAGACGGGCGATGAGCCCATTGACCTTCGACCCCGGGAGCTGGCCGCCCTCACCGGGCTTCGCGCCCTGCGCCATCTTGATCTCGATCTCCTCGGCGGACATGAGGTAGGCGGCGCTGACGCCGAAACGCCCCGAGGCGACCTGTTTGATTTTGGAATTGCCCCAGTCGCCGTTGGCGTAGGGCTTGAAGCGGCGTGGGTCTTCGCCGCCCTCGCCGCTGTCGGACTTGCCGCCGATGCGGTTCATGGCGATGGCGAGGGTCTCGTGGGCCTCGGGACTGATCGCCCCGAGGGACATCGCGGCGGTGGTGAAACGGCGGCGCACGTTCTCGATCGGCTCGACTTCGTCGAGGGAGATGGGCCCGTGTTCATTGGGGACGAGTTCGAAGAGATCGTGGAGGGAGTGCGGCTGATTGAGCTTCAGCTCTGCGAGGTATTTCTCGTAGTCGTCGGCCTTGTTGCTCTTGACGAAGGTGTGGAAGTTCTTGATGACTCCGCCACTTACGGCGTGGACTTCGCCGTCGCGTCGAAAGCGGAAAAAGCCCGGATCGTCCAGGTCGAGTTCGTCTCTGGCATTCGGGTCCGCTCAGGAGCGGCCAGGTCATGTCGATGGTCTTCGTCGGGAGGAGATCGTTGCCCTTGAGCGCTTCGAGCTGGTGGGTGAAGAGCAGGGGCGAGGGCAGATGCACGACGCGGGCATGCCCGGGCTCTTCCACGAGGATGTTGCGCTCGGGCCCGAGATCGGCCTCAGGCGACATCACGAGAAACTCGCGGATGGGATCGATGGGCGGGTTCGTGACCTGGGCGAAGAGCTGTTTGAAATAGGTGAAGAGCGCCTTCGGCTGGCGCGAGAGGATGGGGAGGGCGGCGTCGTCGCCCATGGAGTAGATGGCCTCCTGCCCCGTCGCGGCCATGGGGGTGAAGACCATGTCGAGCTCCTCCTGACTGAGGCCGTTCGCGACCTGGAGCTGGGAAAGAGTCAGCGGATCGTGCGCGGGATCGGGCTCGACGAGTGGTTTGGCCGAAACGATGTCGGAGAGCTGGATCTGATTTTCCCTGAGCCACTTGCCGTAGGGCTGCTGCGCGGCGAGTTGCTCTTTGATCTGCTCATTAAAAATCACTTCGCCCTTGATCGTGTCGATCACGATCATCTCGCCGGGGGCGAGGCGGCCCTTCTTTTTGATCATGTCATCGGGCAGGTAGAAGGTCCCGACCTCTGAACCGAGGGAGAAAATACCGTCCGTCGTGATTTTGTAACGCGCGGGGCGCAGTCCGTTGCGATCGAGGCAGGCCGCGACAGTGCGTCCGTCGGAAAAGGCCAGCGCGGCCGGTCCGTCCCAGGGTTCGCTGAAGCAACTGTGATAGCGGAAGAAATCCTCGACCGCTTCGCTCGGGAACGGATCGATGCGCCAGGCGGGCGGCACGAGCATGGACATCGCGTGCGGGACCGAGCGCCCCGAGAGCACGAGCAGCTCGAGAGCCGAGTCGAGGCTGGCCGAGTCGGACCCGTGCGGGTCGAGGGCGCTGTGGAGGAACTTCAAGTCATCGCCCCAGATCTCGCTCTGGAACTGCCCGATGCGGGCGCGGAACCAGTTGCGGTTGCCGCGCACGGTATTGATCTCGCCATTGTGGCAAAGCATGCGGAAAGGCTGCGCGAGCGCCCAGGTCGGGAAGGTGTTCGTGGAAAAACGCTCGTGATAGAGGCAGACCGCAGTCTCGAAGTCTTCGTTGACGAGGTCGAGATAAAATTCTTCCACGGTCGAGGCGACCATGAATCCTTTGTAATTGATGAGGCGACTGCTGAGCGAGGGGATGTAAAAACCGCGGATCTGTTCCCCGTTCGCGAGATCCTCGATCTCGCGGCGTCCGAGATAGAGGCGGCGCTCAAAGGCCTCATCGTCGAGACCGGCGGGGCGGGTGAGGAGGAGGTGGAGGATCACCGGCATCGTGTCGAGAGCGAGCTGCCCGAGGGCGCCGGGATTCACCGGACCTCGCGCCAGCCGATAATCCCGAAGCCGCGACGGCGCAGGACCCTCTCGGCGATGGCTTTTGCTTTGACCTGATCGTCGCTGCGGTCGGCGGGGAGGAAAAAGACGCCCACCGCGAGATCGGCATCGGACTCGAGCGTGCCGCCCAGCTCCGCGACGACGGGACGAAGGATCTTGTAAGGGAGGTGGGTCATGACCCCGGCGCCGTCGCCCGTTTTCCCATCGGAGTTAACCGCCCCGCCATGAGCCACTCTAAATACCTTCCACTGATTCACCCCGGTGAGATCCTGCTCGAGGAGTTTATCCGGCCGATGGAATTGAGTCTCGCCTCGGTCTCCCGATCCACGGGGATTCCCGCCTCCCGTCTCACCGAGATAACCAAAGGCCGTCGCAGCCTGACGGCTGAGACGGCACTTCGTCTGGCGAAGTTTTTCGGCACCTCAGCCGCTTTTTGGGTCGGGCTTCAAGCCGAGCATGATCTGGAAGTAGCAGAGCGTGAGATGGGCCCCAGAGTCTCCCGCGAGGTCATTCCGCTCGTCCCATAGCCGGTAGCCGCTTCGACATCTCCCTCCCGAGGTCAAAGTTTGGAGAATATCAGCTCACCGAAGCGACATGTTTCGAACATTTCGCCGAGAAGTTCAAAAATAAGGGCAAAACCGGAGAATACTTTGCCCTGTAAACTTCGTATTAAGGCTCGGGGAAGGGCGAACGAGAGGGGAATCCGCCCCTTTCAACGCTCCTTTTTGAAAAATTCAGAGCTTCCGCGTCATTTTGGATGCTGGATTTTCTGAAAGTTTCGATAATGTTCTCCCCCCCGGGGTTCGTCCCGGGGTCTGATCCCATTCTTAAATTATCTCACTCTTCAAAATTCATGTCTGTTTCGAAGACCTCCCCGCTCGGCTGGCCCGAACCTCAGGGCCTCTGGCACCCTTCGCACGAGAAAGACGCCTGCGGCGTCGGCTTCATCGCCCATCTCAAGGGTAAACGTTCGCATGATATTATTCAGAAGACGTTGACGATGAATGCCCAGATGGATCACCGCGGCGCGAGCGGGTCCGACCCGGCGACGGGTGACGGTGCGGGGATCTTCGTGCAGATGCCCGACAAATTTCTCCGCAAGGAAATGGCGAAAAAAGGCGTCGAGCTGCCGGTCGAGGGCGACTACGGAGCGGGCCTCGTCTTCCTCTCTCCCGAGACGAGCGAGCGCGAGGCGGCGATGCAATTCTTTGAGCACATCATCCGCGAAGAGGGCCAGAAGTTCCTCGGCTGGCGCACCGTGCCGGTGAAAAGCGAGATCCTCGGCAAAACTTCGGGCCGCTACGAGCCCGCCATTCGCCAGGTCTTCATCGGGAAAAATCCCGAGATCACCGATCCGATGGAGTTCGAGCGCATCCTCTACATCATTCGCCGCCGTGTCACCTACGGGATCCGGAACAACGAGCTGCCCAACAACTTCACCGACGTCCACGGCAACAAGTCGAACTCCTTCCCCGGCGCCGGCTACCTCTACATCACCAACCTCTCCGCCCGGACGATGGTTTACAAAGGCATGCTCACGCCCTGCCAGCTCTCGGAGTATTTCCCGGACTTCCACGACCCGGACTTCGAGTCGGCCCTCGCGCTGATGCACACCCGTTTCTCGACGAACACCTTCCCGAGCTGGTCGCGCGCGCATCCCAACCGCTTCATCGCCCACAATGGCGAGATCAACACGGTCATGGGCAACGCGAACTTCATGAAAGCGCGTCAGTCCCTTTGCCAGAGCGACAAGTTCGGCGAAGACATCTCGCGTGTTTTCCCCGTCATCAACGAGGACGGATCGGACTCCGCCCGATTTGACAACGCCCTCGAGTTCATGCACTTCGGCGGCTACGATCTCGTCCACGCGATGATGATGATGATCCCTGAACCGTGGGAGCGTCACACGACGATGGAAGCGGAAAAGAAGGCCTTTTATGAGTTCCACGCCTGCATGATGGAGCCCTGGGACGGTCCCGCCTCGATCACTTTCTCTGACGGTCAGCAGATCGGCGCCGTGCTCGATCGCAACGGACTGCGCCCCAGTCGCTACTATGTGACCGAGGACGATCTCGTCATCATGGCCTCCGAAGTCGGCGTCATCCCCGACCTCGACCCGCTCACGGTGGTGGAAAAAGGGCGTCTTCGTCCCGGTCGTATGTTCCTCGTGGACATGAAGGAAGGCCGCATCGTGCCCGACGAAGAGGTCAAAAGGCGCGTCTACTCAGCCAAGCCCTACCAGCAGTGGCTCAATGAGAACCGCGTTTTCCTCAAGGATCTCCCCGAGGCGAAAGCTCCGAAGACTGTGGAAAATGACCGCATCCTGGAGCGCCAGCTCGCCTTCGGCTACACCTACGAAGACATCCGCATGCTCCTCGGGCCGACCGCCACGTCAGGAGTGCAGCCCATCGCCTCGATGGGAAATGATACCCCGCTCGCTGTTCTTTCAGAGAAGCCGAAGCATCTCTACAACTACTTCAAGCAGATCTTCGCCCAGGTCACGAACCCGGCCCTCGACTGTATCCGTGAAGAGCTCGTCACCGCGACCGAGACCTTTCTCGGGTCCGAAGGCAACCTCCTCAAGCCCGGGCCGAAGAGCTGCCGCATGATCCGTCTCGATCATCCGCTTCTCGACAACAAGCAGCTCGCCCAGCTCCGAGAAGTAGACCTCGACGGCTTCAAAGCCATCACCCTTGACGCCCTTTTTCCGGCCGATCAGGGTGGCGAAGGTCTCGAAGAAGCCTTCGACGATCTCTGCGCGGCCGCCGACGCGGCGATCAAGGACGGAGCCAATCTCCTCATCCTCTCGGATCGCAAGATCGATGCGAAACACGCCGCGATGCCGACCCTGCTCGTCATGGGCGGTCTCCACCACCACCTCGTGCGCTCGGGGACACGGACTCTCGTCTCAGTCATTCTCGAGACCGGCGAAGCTCGTGAGGTCCACCACTTCTCGACCCTGATCGGCTACGGAGCCGACGCGATCAATCCCTACATGGCCTTCGACTCGATCGCCCAGATGATCGAAGAAGAGATGATCGCGATCGACTTCGACAAAGCGGTCTACAACTTCCTCAAAGGATCGATCAAGGGCGTCGTCAAGACGATGGCCAAGATGGGCATCTCCACCGTGGCCTCTTACCGCGGCGCGCAGATTTTCGAGACGATCGGTCTCGGCACCGAGCTGGTGAACAAGTTCTTCTGCGGCACCTCGAGCCGCTGCGAAGGATCGGACATCGATCAGGTCGCCGAAGAGGCCCTCATCCGTCACCGCGCCGCCTTCCCCGACCGTCACATCGACGCCGAAGACCGTGCCCTCGACTCCGGCGGGGTCTACCAGTGGCGCAGCGACGGCGAGTTCCACCTTTTCAATCCCGAGACGATCCACCTCCTCCAAAAGGCGGTCCGCACCGGCAGCTACGAGGTCTACAAGGCTTATGCCAAAAAGATCAACGACCAGAGCGAGAACCTCTCGACCCTGCGCGGTCTCATGAAGTTCCGCAGCAACCGCACCCCGGTCCCGCTCGAGGAAGTGGAGACGGTTGAGACCATCATGAAGCGCTTCAAGACGGGAGCGATGTCCTACGGCTCGATCTCGCAGGAAGCCCACGAAACGCTCGCCATCGCGATGAACCGCATCGGCGGCAAGTCGAACACCGGCGAAGGCGGCGAGGACCCGGAACGCTTCAAGCCGATGGCCAACGGCGACAGCAAACGTTCCGCGATCAAGCAGGTCGCCTCGGGACGTTTCGGCGTCACCAGCGAGTATCTCGTCAATGCCGACGAGATCCAGATCAAAATCTCGCAGGGCGCCAAGCCCGGTGAAGGCGGTGAGCTGCCCGGCTCCAAGGTCTATCCCTGGATCGCCAAGGTGCGTCACTCCACTCCCGGCGTGGGCCTCGTCTCCCCGCCGCCCCACCACGACATTTATTCCATCGAGGATCTCGCCGAGCTCATTCACGATCTCAAAAACGCCAACACGCGCGCCCGCATCAATGTGAAGCTCGTCGCGGAAGTGGGCGTCGGCACGATCGCAGCGGGAGTGGCAAAGGCGCACGCCGATGTCATCCTCATCGCCGGACACGACGGCGGCACGGGGGCCTCGCCGACCTCGTCGATCTACAATGCCGGGGCGCCCTGGGAACTCGGGCTCGCCGAGACCAACCAGATCCTCCTCCTCAACGATCTCCGCAGTCGCGTCGTCCTCGAGACAGACGGCCAGCTCAAGACCGGACGCGACGTCGCCATCGCCGCCCTCCTCGGCGCCGAGGAATACGGCTTCGCGACCGCGCCGCTCATCTCCGTGGGCTGTCTCATGATGCGTGTTTGCCAGAAAAACACCTGCCCCGTCGGCGTCGCGACCCAGGATCCCACCCTGAGGAAAAACTTCACCGGCAAGCCCGAGCATGTCGTCAACTTCATGACCTTTATCGCCACCGAGATGCGCGAGATCATGGCCGAGTGCGGCTTCCGCACCGTTAACGAGATGGTCGGTCACGTCGAGTGCCTCGACACCAACGAAGCGACCGATCACTGGAAGGCCAGCGGCGTCGATCTCACCACCATCTTCCACAAGCCCGATGTCGGCGACGAAGTCGGCGCCTATTGTCAGAAAGCGCAGGATCACGGCCTCGCCGCCGCCCTCGACAATACCCACCTCCTCAAGCTGTGCGAACCGGCCATCAAACGCGGTGAAAAAGTACGCATCGAGTTGCCCATCATCAACATCAACCGCGTCGTCGGCACCATTACCGGCAGCGAGGTGACGCGCCACCACGGCGGTGCGGGCCTGCCCGAAGACACCATTTACCTCAAGTTCAAAGGCAGCGCGGGCCAGTCCCTCGCCGCTTTCGCCCCTCCCGGGATGACCTTTGAACTTGAAGGCGACGCCAACGACTATGTCGGCAAAGGCCTCTCCGGCGGCAAGATCATCATCTATCCCCCGGTCGGATCGAAGTTCAAGGCCGAGGAAAACATCCTCATCGGGAACGTCGCCTTCTACGGCGCGACCCTCGGCGAGGCCTACATCAACGGCATCGCCGGCGAGCGCTTCTGCGTGCGCAACTCGGGTGTGAAGACCGTCGTCGAAGGCGTCGGTGACCACGCCTGCGAGTACATGACCGGCGGTCAGGTCATCGTCCTCGGCGAGACCGGGCGCAACTTCGCCGCGGGCATGTCCGGCGGAATTGCCTACGTCTACGACATCGACGGTCTCTTCGAAACCCGCCTCAATCGCGAGATGGTGAACCTCTACCGCGTCATCGAGACGACCGACAGTGACATCGCGAATCTCAAGGCCGAGATCGAAAAACACGTTGCCCTCACCGGTTCCGCGCGGGGTAAAGCCATCCTCGACAACTGGGATGCCGAGCTGCCAAAGTTCTTCAAAGTCTTCCCGCGTGACTACGAGCGCATGCTCGAATGTTTCCGCAAAGTCGAAGAACAGGGTCTCTCCGGCGACGAGGCCGCCATGGCCGCCTTCGAGGAAAACATGCGGGATCTCTCCCGCGTCGGAGGCAACTGATCGGGAAGTGGGGGAAGTTTTCAGTTTTCAGCGAAGACCGCGAATTGATCACTGAGGCCGACGACCTTCTCCTCCGACTCTGAAAACTGAAAACTCAAAACTGAAAACTTTATAATATGGGCAAACCAACCGGATTCATGGAAATCGATCGTCAGACCGATTCCGAAATCGACCCTATCGAACGTCTCAAGACCTGGAAGGAATTCAAGATCCACGGCGATGACAAAGAGCGTCGCGCTCAGGGCGCCCGCTGCATGGACTGCGGCACGCCCTTTTGCCACACCGGACACATCGTCTCCGGCATGGCGAGCGGCTGCCCCGTCAACAACCTCATCCCCGAGTGGAACGACCTCGTCTACCGCGGCCGCTGGAAAGAAGCCCTCGAGCGTCTTCACAAAACGAACAACTTCCCTGAGTTCACCGGCCGTGTCTGCCCCGCTCCCTGCGAGGGATCGTGCGTCCTCGCTGTCATCGAGCCGCCCGTGACGATCAAGAACAACGAGTGCGCCATCATCGACAAAGGCTGGGAAGAAGGCTGGGTCGTCCCCCGCATCCCCGCGATTCGCACCGGGAAGAAAGTCGCCGTGGTCGGATCCGGTCCCGCCGGACTCGCCTGCGCCGACCAGCTAAACCAGGCCGGTCACAGCGTCACCGTCTTCGAACGCGCCGATCGCATCGGCGGCCTTCTCATGTATGGCATCCCCAACATGAAACTCGACAAAGAGGAAGTCGTGCAACGCCGCGTCGATCTCATGGCCGAAGAGGGAGTCGATTTCAAAACCGGAGTCGCCATCGGGACCGATTCTGAATGGACCGCGGAGAAATTGCGCAAAGACTTCGCCGCCATCGTCCTCTGCTGCGGTGCGACCCTCGGACGTGATCTCCCCATCGAGAGCCGCGACGCCACCGGCGTCCATCTCGCGATGGAGTTCCTCACCGCGAACACCGGCTACCAGCTCGATCACCACTTCGACGGCACCAATCCCGTCCTCAATGCGACCGGCAAAGACGTCGTTGTCATCGGCGGTGGCGACACCGGGACCGATTGCGTCGGCACGAGCCTGCGCCACGGCTGCAAGAGCGTCATCCAGCTCGAGATCATGCCCCAGCCGCCCATGGAGCGCGCCGCCAACAATCCGTGGCCCGAGTGGCCCAAGGTCTACAAAATGGACTACGGGCAGGAGGAAGCCGCCGCCGTCCAGGGCGCCGATCCCCGCCAGTATCTCGTTTCGACGAAGCGTTTCCTCAAAGACGAAGCCGGGAATCTCTCCGGGCTCGAGATCTGCAACATCGAGTGGGTCAACGACGGAGGCCGTTTCTCACCGAAGGAAGTCGAAGGCACCGCCCGCGTCATCCCCGCCCAGCTCGCCCTCCTCGCGATGGGATTCATGGGACCCGAGCCCACCATCGTCGAGCAGTTCGCCCTCGAGACCGACACCCGTTCCAACGTCAAAGCCGAGCACGGCACCTTCACCACCAGCATCGAAGGCATCTTTGCCGCCGGTGACATGCGCCGCGGCCAGTCCCTCGTCGTCTGGGCGATCAACGAAGGACGCGGTGCCGCGCGCGAGTGCGACAAGTTTCTCATGGGCGTGAGCCGCTTGCCGTGAGGCGGGAGAGACGCCGGTGAGAGGCATTGCCGGACAGGGTTGGGTCGATGACCTGACCCTGTTGGCTGGAGTTTGGGTATGCCCGGAGGAACGGAAGACCTGTTCCCCGGGGACCTATTTGTCTTCAACAGAAGGTGAATTTCCTGCTGGTAGAATCATCTTCCGGTATTTTCCACAGTTGAGAAGGTGAGGTGAAACCTGTGGATCGGCGAGAAAGTCGAGCAACTCTACTGGTGTCGCGGTGATTGTCGTCGATTCGCCTCCGAGATTGTTTTTTTCAACGCGATGAGGCAACGGCGGGACATTCTCAAAATCTTCGTCGAACAGCCCGTCGTGCATCCCCCAGAGGAACAGGTCGCCGCCCTCGTTGAAGGCGTATTCCATCACGAAGTGGAAACCGCTCGACTCCCCACCTTCATCCTCGCGGGGTGCGAAATCTCCGACGATGAACTGCTTGTCTTTGTGCTTTCGGGTTTTGACGTTGAAATCGCCAAGCACCGTCACGCCGTCGCTTCTGAATCGATCGATCCCGACCGCGATCAAGTTGCCGTCGGTCGATTTGCCGATCACGAGCGGGCCGTAAACTCCGAAATCTTCATCATAGCGCGCTGCGTCGGGATCTTTGATCTCTTCGGGGGCTTGATGCACAATTTTCCAAACTCCCACGAGTCGCTCATCCGCAGTTTCGTCCTCTTCGACCCTGTTTTCGATTTTCACCCAGCAAGAACATGATAGACAAGCAATCACGCAGACCGCCGCCACGCGAATGAAGGGGGCTGCTGAGGTCATCGGGATTTTTTTGTCATATCCTATACTGTGTAAAGGTTTGCTCCTGCCCTCCGGGCAAGGTTTCGCTCATTGGTCAAGCATTCCCGCCGAAGGCCCGGGGGGTGGGGGAAGGTAAGGGCGCTTGGGACATCGCAAGCAAGGCTCACCTGATTTCACGGTCCGGGTCAATAATTTTCCCTCGAAATGTCGGCAACGGTACAAAAGTAGAATTCTCGCCTGTACAAAAGTAGACAGCAGATCAAAGCGTGTAAGCCCCGTGAACAGTGGGCCAAACGGTCTTTGGAGGAAACGCGAGCACCCGGAATTTGGTGCTTGGATGATGCACGATGGTGACAGTCTTCCGTTTGGTGGCGGAAATCTCGTAATTGTGGCCCTCAAAGTCGATCGTGTGGTCGTTGTTGACCCTTCGCGAGGATCGCCGCGAGAGATGGAGATCGAGGAGAGTCGGCGGTGACGAAGCGTCCCGCGAGATTGAGGCCGGAATGATCATCAACGGTGAGCAATAGAACCTGCTTGGCGGATGCCGGCCACCACTGGTGAATGGAGCTGTCATGTTGCCTGGTTCACCGATGGACGCGCGACGGAAGCGCCGGTAAACCCGCTTCTTCCCGGGAGGGGTGAAGACAAGATGCGCGAAGTGGCGCTTGATATAGGCCTCGGCAGTGGAGCGGGCGCGTTTGAAGCCGCAAAGGCGTTCCATCTCGTCGCAGACGAGCTGATAATTGGGCGGGTTTTGAAGAGGCGGGAACTCACCAGGGAGGGCATGGACCGGCGCAGGCCAGAGACCTCGGCGGTCACCGCCACTTGCTCGAGGCTGATAGGTCTTACGGTTGCCAAGCCAGCCGGTTCTCAGCCGATAGAGCCTGGCCCTGCCGATCCCGAGTTGAGTGGCAGCGTCTCGTGCATCCAGCAGCCCCGAGTTGAAGTCTTCGAGGGTTCGTTGGACGAACTCAGGTGGCAGGCGATGGAAAGTTTGCTTCTTTTCAAGAGCGCATCATCAACTGCTCAAACCGATCTGCGAAATCAAATCGTCGAGCACCCTGCACGCTGTCTATTTTTGAACAGGCCCCGACAGTCCATTCCTTCCGTGCCGGCGGCGAAAAAGCGCCGTGTCCAAAAACGCGTCGCGCTGCTCACGGGAGTTCCCGCCGCATCGCCGCCTTCATCCGGAGCTGGTAATAGAGGAAAAGTCCCGCAAAAAGCACCAGGAAGATTCCCGGGAGCCAGAAGAGACTCTCGCGAAAGGCCGGATCCGCCGCGGTCGATTCGTCGCCGTTTTTCAAAAACCGCAGGATGCCTCCGTAGAGCAGACTGATCGCCCCGAAGCCGAGATTGAGAGCGAGCCCTTTGAAACTCAGCACCGTTGCCCGGTTTCTGGAATCGACCTGCGCGTTCAGATAATGCGAGGTGAAAAAATTCAGGAGCCCGAATCCGACCGAGAAAAAGACGACAACGGCCACGCCCCAGTGCGGTATCGCGAACCCGATGCCGATGAGCCCGAGGAGGATGAAGAAAGAGACAAGCAGGTAGTTCGCCCTCATCGTGCGGTGAGCGACGAGCCATTCCGCGAGTTTCGGCGTGAAGATCCCGAGTGCGGAGAATCCTGCTCCGATCACGCCGAACCAGACCACCGGGATGCCGATGAGCCGGTAGTACTCCGACGCGGTCGTAAGAAAGACCCGGGCGACACTGTCGTGCACGAGCGCCGCGAGGATGACCCCGGCGACGAGTGGTGTTTTCACAATCCAGCCACCGGCCGAGAGGATGCCCGACCACATCGAGGACTCGCCGCCGCATTCCGTCTCGAGGGGCGGCTCTCTCATCAGGCTCGTCACGACGACGGCGCAGATCGCGGTGCCGAGGGTGAGATAGATGGGGAAGCGTATCACCGTTTCCTTGTCCACCGTCCAGCCGCTCCCGAGCCAGGCGAGAGCGCGATTCACGAGGTCGGGATCGTAGACCGCCGCACCGGTCAGCATCGCGAAGACGAACGCAATCGAGGAGAGCCGCATCAGCCGCGAGAGGACCTGCGGCCAGCGTGTCTTCTGTTCGGCGTGCGGGATGGAGTCGTAGGCGAGCGCCTCGTCCGCCCCACTCGCAGCGGCCTCGGCGGCACCGGAGAGGATGCGGTTCACGACCCAGGCCCAGAAGACGACGGTGTTGTTGCCGAAAGGGACGAAGGCCAGGACCGCCATTTCCAGAACCATCAGAATTGCGGCGCCCACGACCATACGCTTGCGCCCGATGCGGTCGGCGAGAGCCCCCGAGGGCACCTCGAGGATGACGATAGAGACCGCCCAGATCGCGTTCATGATCGCGAATTGCGCCATCGTGAGTCCGTAGTCGAGCTGGATCACCGCGAAGAGGGGGTAATAAAACCGCGCATTGAAGAGCAGCCGGAAGGCGATGAAAAGCGGCAAATTACGGGTCATGGAAGTGTCAGGGCACGCGGCGGGCTTGCCCGGGGCTTGAATATCGCCGCTGTATGAGGGAGTGTTGGTCAGGTTTTTGACTCTCTCCAGCCTTTTTCCTTTCTCTGCTCCGCGGAATCGATATGCCAGCACCTGCTTTTTCCCCCAGAGCACTCGCGCCCCTCATGGGGGCGATGTGCCTCGCCATTACCCTTTGCTCGTGCCGCACGATCGAACCCGACCCCGAGGATCCCGGACTCATCACCCAGCCCACCTTTGCCCTCATCGACCTCGACGGCGACGGCAAGGTCTCTCCCGGGGAAATGGCAAAACACAAACACCGCGAAGGCCTCGCTGAGTTCGATCTCGACAACGACAAGCAGATCTCCCTCGAGGAATGGAAAGCAGCAAAACCGTCCGCCCCCGTCGGTGCGGAAAACTTCCAACTTCTCGACCACGACGGCGATGGCAAATTGACCGAGGACGAGGCCGTGCTTACCATCACCGGGCTGCCCTCGTATCGCGAGGGATTCCGGAAGATGGACGCCAACGGCGACGGGCACTTGCACTGGGAGGAGTATGCCGCCGGGGATGGCACCTCCCTCGACGTGAACCTCTTCTCAGAGCCCCCTGCGCCACCCACCGCGACCCCTTAATCCTGGCACACTCGAATTTCCATCATTGGTTGACATTTCCCGCAATAGATTGACTATTTAGATAACTGTAATTTATTGAAATTACAGTTACATCTTAATGAGCACGATCTTACTCCTACCGGGGATGTGGCTGTCCGGCGGTTTGCGGGGCCTCGCGGATTCCCTCTCGGTGCGCGGACACGAGGTCGTGATGGTGACCCTGCCCGGATCTGATCTGGTGGAAAAGGGTCGGCTCTCCTGGGACGACGCGGTCGCTGCTGTGGAGCGGACCATAGCCGCCCTGCCCGGGGGAGAAGCTCCCCACCTTGTGGGCGAGTCCACGGGAGCTCTCCTCGCCCTCGCGGTAGCATCGCGCCGGAAGACGGGACCGGTCGTGCTCCTGAATTCGCCCTCTCCGCTGCGGGGCTGGCGCTCCCCTTTCTTCTTTTTCTACGCCGCTGCCAGGCAAGCGTTCGGGCACTCTTATCGTGGCGCTTTCAGGGAGATCTTCTTTTCGAAAGCGGGTGAAAGGCCAGCCTCCTCCGTTCCGATCCTGATCTGGTCGTCCGTGCGAGACCTCCTCGTGTCCGAGGCATCGACGCGCGATCTCCTCGCTCTCCATCCGCAGGCGGACTACCAGCGCTGCGAAGCAGGCCGGGAGGGCTCTGCGGAAAAACGCGCTCGCGATGTAGGGGACTGGATCGACGCCCTCGCCACCGACAGCACCGCAGGAAGCGAGACTCCGGTCGCCACGGTGATCCGTCGCGATCTGCACCACGAAGCCCCCGCGCTGGCCCGCAGGACTCCCGGCAGTCTTCCTTTCACCCCCGTGAGATCACCCCATCGTCGCTCCAGTCAAACCCCCGCCCGCCGAGACCGATCGGCCGGGGCGGTGGGGGATTGATCCGGCCCGGATCGCCGGGCAAAGCCAGTCTCCTCGGAATTGCGGTGGAAAAATCCGGGGAAGGGTGGATAGCCTCTTTTTCCCGTCGGGAAATTTCAGTAAATCCGCCGGGTCGGTCGCCCTACATGAATCTCCAGTCAGTCACCCTCTTCGGCCAGGAGTTGAGCCCCTCGAATCTGCACGCCCTGTTTTTCATCGGGCTGGCGATCACTGCGATCATCTGGGTCATCTTCGCGCTGAAGCGGGGGGACAGGCTCTTCCCCACCGTCGGCCTTGCCGCCGGGGTTGTCACTCTCTTCTACCTCACCTCGCCCTTCGCCACCGATGCGGCGCGGTGGTGGATCGCGGGCGGCATTGTCTTTGTCGGCCTTGTCTTTCTCTGGCTCTGCCGGGATCGGGTCTGGAAGCCGCTCCTCATTGCCACGAGCGTGGTCCTCGTGCTCGTCGGGGTGCTCCTCACCTCGACCTCGGTCAATCTCCTCGCCTTTGAAAATTCCCTCGACAACGGTCTCTTCTTTTACCTGCTCTGCTGTCTCGCCTGGCTCGTCATCCAGGTCGTCATCCCGCGGACCCGGGGGAAACAACAGGCGGCACAGGCGGCCGGCATGACCGTGATGATCTCGCTCATCATGTTCATCGTCGCGGTGGTCTGGTGGCGCGAGGCGGTGGATGGATATGCCCTGCCGGGGTCACCCGTGATCACGACTGCGCCCGGGCTCTCGGAGATCCAGCCCACCGAGGGGGGCAAACGACCACCCGGAATCTTCGCGGCGGGAGTGATTGGCGATCCCACGCGCCGCAGCGTCGGAGAGGGAAGTGGATCTGATGTTCTCGCGCGCTACACCGGGCGCGTCCCCGGAGCGGCCGGGCGAAATGTCAATCTGCTGCCTCCGCAGTTCGATCTGCGCCTCACCGACGGCACGACCCTCACGATCAGCGGGATCACCTCTCCCCGGCAGGCCTACAACTGGCCCGAGGGCGGCCCGGCGCGGCGACAGCATTTCCTCCGTCAGGGTGATCCGGTAGTGATCTGGGCCGATCCCGGTTTGGGGGCCACTCCGCTTGGGACCACCCGCGTGATCGCCTACGGCAGTCTTGACAATTTTCGTGATGATTTTCTCAGCGATCTTCTCAAGACCTCGCGTGTCATCAGTTGGATCGCGATCGTCTGCATGCTCGTCTCGGCGATCCCTCTCAGCTTCGGGCTGCGGCATCTCCTGCGGCATCGCAGGGCGGTGAACTGATTGCGATGGCGCTAACACGAAGTATCCTTCCCTTCCGAAGCTTCATGAACCCCAGTCTGTGCCGTATCATTCCCTGCCTTGCCATCTCGCTGCTGCTCCCCTTCGCGGGGCGCTCTGAGGAATCGGCAAAAGTGTCTTTCAAAGAGGCGATCCGCCCGATCCTCCAGGAGAAGTGCGCGCATTGCCACAACCGCGAGACGCTGCCCGACCGGGTCAGTTTTGAATCGGCCGAACTCGCTTTCGTCCGCAGCGCCGCCGGCCAGCCCATCATCGTTCCCGGCAAGCCCGAGGAGAGTCTCATGGTCATCGCCCTGGAGACCCCGCAGATTCACGAAAAAGCCATGCCGCTCGTCGGTCCACGGCCGAATGTCGATGAGATCGCGCTAATCCGGCGCTGGATCGCCGGGGGTGCCGAGTGGCCGGAGGGAGCCGCCGGGAAGATCAAACCCCTTTTCAAGGCCACCGAATAAGGTGGCGGCCGAACTGGTTGCATCTGTAAGCGTTAGTAACGATGATGGCGAAATTCAAAACCCGAAGTTACCCAGTCATCTGGGGAATCCTCCCGACCGTTTTTCTCACCGGTTGCGACCTGACCACGCTCGGCGTGCTCCCCGCGCAGCCGACCCCCTCGGTGATGGTGAAGCGCATCGACGACGGTTCGCACCCCGGATTTATCAAGAGCGGCCATGCCTTCAGTGGGATCGTCTCATGGTACAGCGTCAAGACCAATGGGGGCACTCGAACCGCGAGCGGGGAGCGTTTATCGGATACGGGCGACACGGCCGCGCACAAGACACTGCCCTTCGGCACCATGGTGAAGGTGACTAATCTCTCGAACGAGCGCTCCATCGTCCTGCGCATCACTGACCGCGGCCCATTCACGAAGGGGCGGATTCTCGATGTCTCGATCGGCGCGGCGAAAAAACTCGACTTCGCCGGGCGGGGGATCACCCGCTGCCGCGTCGAGGTTCTCCACCCGATCGACGAGTAGACCCGACCACCGCTCAGAGGCCCACGACCGCCAGCGAGTCCGAGATCCGGCCCACGGCGAGGACGACGGTGGGGTGGTCTTCCTCCCAGTGATTGAGGCTCTCTTTCAGCTCCCTCCACTTCCCGGCGAGACCGCGATTGGCTTCGGGATCGTTGCTGCCGAGAGTCCCGGCAGTCGCGTAGACGACTTCCCGCACCTGGCTCGATTCGGGGTGAAGATCGATTTCGTCGATAGCGTCTTCGAGAGTGGCGAGAGCATCTCTGGCTTCGTCGTCGAGCGCATTGATGGAGATGAGAGCCTGTCGTATTTCTTCAATTTCTTTTCGCATCGGAATCGGGGAGTTTTCGTTTACCTGGCCCCGTAGTCGGGCAGGGCGGTGCGGTACACTTCATCGAGGAAGGCGACAATGTCCATCAGTTGACGGGCGCTCATGTCATTCGTGAGGTCGGGCATGAGAGGTTCGATGCTGCCCTGCACTTCCGCTTTGGTGAGGATGGCGCGGTATTGCTCGGTCACGACGTGTTTCGGATTGGTGATCGCAGTGATGAGATCCTCGTAATTTTTTACGAAGCGAATCTCATTGGCGAGGGTGAGCTCGAGTCGGCGATTGCCCTTGGGATCGGGAAGTTCGACTTTGTTGATGGAGTGGCATTGCACGCAGTTGAGTCCGATGAATGACTCCCGTCCGGAGATCGGGTCACCACCGGGGAACCGGTACCCCCCGGCATGCGGGGCGGGATCGGCCGCGATGAGCCCTATGAGAGGCAGGGCGAGGAGGAAAAGGAGCGAGGTGAGGCAGGGTTTCTTCATGATCAAGGGGTTTTCAGAGGGGTCTTGATATCCTTTTAATCATGATGCTTATGCGCCGCTTTAGCGACGCATTTATTGTCTTTCTCGCTGCGGGAGGGACACGATCCGAGCGATGAGCGTCCCGGCTATTTCACGCTTGGGAGCAAAGGGGAGATCCTCGCGGGTGCCGTCGGGAAAGAAGAGGCTGACCTCGTTGTTGTCGCGGTCAAAGGCGATGTCGCGACGGCTCACATCGTTTGCGACGATGAGATCGCACTTTTTCCGGCTCAGCTTGTCGAGAGCGTGGCCGGCAAGATCGTTCGTCTCAGCCGCGAAGCCGATGAGAAGACCATGATAACCGAAGACCTCGCGCGTGCTCCCGAGGATGTCGGGATTTTTCACGAGGCGTAGGGTCAGTTCGTCCGCTGATTTTTTGATCTTCTCGTCCGCAACCGAAGCGACACGGTAGTCAGCCACGGCGGCGCAAAAGATCGCGATATCCGCCTCGTTGATCCGGGTGGCGACAGCGTCATGCATCTGCTGCGCCGTTTCCACCGGGATGAGAGTGAGGCCTTCGGGAGCGGTGAGCGCGACTGGTCCCGAGACGAGGGTGACAGAGTGGCCGGCCTCGAGGGCAGCCTCCGCGAGGGCATAACCCATCTTTCCCGAAGAGCGATTCGAGAGGTAGCGGACCGGGTCGATCGGCTCGCGGGTGGGTCCGGCAGTGATGAGAAAATGCATAGTCGATCAGCCCTGCTGCGAGAGCATTGCCTCGATCTCCTCTTCGATGCCCTCGACCGGCCAGAGCCGACCGATCCCTTCGTAGCCGCAGGCGAGCATCCCTTCTTCGGGACCGATGAACTGGACGCCGCGCGCTTGCAGCGTGCCGACATTGGCCTGCGTGGCGGGGTGTTTCCACATTTTCCCGTTCATCGCCGGGGCGATCAGGACCGGAGCGAGGGTCGCGAGATAGATGGCCCCGAGGCTGTCGTCGGCGATCCCGTGGGCAAAGCGGGCGATCGCGTTCGCCGTCGCAGGGGCTACGACGAGAAGGTCGGCTTTGTCCGCCAGCTCGATGTGGCCCGGGTGCCAGCTCTGCTTTTCATCGTAGAGATTGCCCGTGACCGGCTGGTGCGAGAGCACCTGCAGGGTCAGGGGCGTGATGAACTCCTGCGCGTCGCGGGTCATCACGACGTGGACCTCGTGGCCGCGTTTTTTGAGCCGGCTCACGAGATCGGCGGCCTTGTAGGCGGCGATCGATCCCGTCACGCCGAGGACGATGGTTTTTCCTGTGAGAGGTTCAGACACCGGGAAAGGTCGTTTCACCGGAGGCTTTTCGCAAGCGGCGAGAGCGGCATCGTTCTCCGGTGAGGATGGATCGGAAAGTCGCGAAATCGATCTCCCGGTCCGCGCTAACGAAGGCGTAGGTGTAATCGGCCCAGTGGCTCGACTCCTCCTGCGCGTTGAAGAGGCGCAATGCGAGCTGCTCCTCGGTCTCGGTGCCGCGCGAGCGGAGTCGTTTCACGAGCTCGGCCCCCTCGGGCAGCAGGATGAAGATATCGACAAGAGCCTCGCGGATCGCGGTATCGGTGACCACGCGCACATACGCCGCCCCCTGCACATCGAGGTCAAGGAGGACGTCGCGCCCCGCCTCGAGATGGCCGAGGACTTCGCTCTTCAGGGTGCCGTAGAGATTCCCGTGGACCTCCGCGTATTCAAGGAAGTCGCCCCGGGCAACGCGGGCTTCGAACTCCTCGCGGGCGAGGAAAAAATAATCGACCCCGTCCACTTCCCGTTCGCGGGGAGCACGGGTCGTCGCCGAGATGGCGTAGGCGGCAGAGGAGTCCGTCTCGGAAAAGCGGCGGCACAGTGTCGTCTTGCCCGAGCCCGAGGGGCCCGAGACGACACACAAAATACCGCTGCGCTGTAGGATCAGATCGCTCATTGCACATTCTGGACCTGCTCGCGGATCTTTTCGAGCTCGGTTTTGGAGTGAACGACGCTGCGGGCGATGCCGGCGTCGTTGGCCTTGCTCCCTATCGTGTTGAGCTCTCGGTTGAGCTCCTGACAGAGAAAATCGAGATTCCGCCCCATCGGTTCGTCGCTCGCGAGGTAGCTGCGAAACAGGCTGACGTGGCTCGCGAGTCGCGTCAGCTCCTCGGTCACGTCGCAGCGCTCGGCGAAAAGGGCGATCTCGCGGAGGAGACGCTCGTCGCCGAGGTCGAGCTCAAGCCCCGACTCGCTGAGCCGCTTCATCAGATTCTGCCGGTGCCCGATGGGGACGAGGGGGGCGAGGGCGGTGATGCCCTCGACCTCGCGGACGATACTGTCGAGTCGCGCCTCGAGATCGGTGCGCAGGTGGGTGCCCTCGTCCTGTTGCATCCTCACTAGCTGCGAAAGAGCATTCTCGAGAGCGGTCATGAGGGCCTCGCGGACCTCGTCGGGGCTCGCGCCGAGCTCGTCGATTTTGAAAATCCCGGGAGCGCGGAAAAGATCGGCCGCGGTGATGCGGGTCTCGATCCCGGTCTGTTCGGAGAGACGCTTCGCCGCCTCGACATACTGGCGGGCGAGGTCTTCGTCGAAGAGGAGCCGGTTCTCGCTCGTATCGGTGTGACTGAGGCTGACCTTCGCCCCGATGCGGCCGCGCGAGACCGCTTTCGTGAGGAGATTGCGCGCCTCGGCCTCGAGCTCGAGGAGAGCGGCGGGCAGGTTCACCGAGATATCGGCCTGCTTGCGGTTCACCCCCGACAATTCCACGTCGACCCTCCAACCCTTGGCGGTGGCTTCCCCACGGCCGAATCCTGTCATGCTGCGCATGCGGCAAAGAATAGGCGCTTTTTCCCGAAACGGAAGCGCGCAAATACCCGGAAAAAGCCGGCCCCGGGATCAGCCCTCGGCCACCTCGCGGATGTCCTCCAGCGCCCCGATGAAGTCGTCGAGAAACTCGATCGGCAACATGATGGTGTCGCGTCGCCCTCTCACGTCTTCGGTGATCTTGATGAACTGGCCCCGCCCGTTCTCCTTGAGATCGAGAAAGAAGATCTTGCGATCTGCCAGGATTTTTTCCGTGTGAATGGGTCGGTCATCCGACCCCCGTTTGTCCTCGTCGTAACCGATCATGTGGCGTGCCTCCTCAAACAAATGCCGTCAGGCCCCCACTTGGAACCGAACTAATTGATACTTCATATCATTACCAGAATTCAATGCAAGCCACCTCGATAGCGCGATGGCGACGAACTTTTTTGTAACAAAAAGCGGAATACGCGATCAATGGACTCTACTTGCGCTCTTTGCCGTTTGGAAAAACGGGGCTAGACTTGCCTCCCTTTTGTTTTCAGGTCATTACCATGCTCAAGACTGTTTTTTCGAAACTCTTCAAAATGCGGGAACACGCATCACGCTCCCGGCCCGGTGCGGACGACGGCTTTGATGCGCATGAAAAGCCGTTTCTCGATCATCTCGAAGACCTCCGTCATACCCTGATGAAAATCTGCGGGACCCTCGCGGTCTCGACGATCGCCTGTTTCACCTTCCACAAGCAGATCTTCGAACTCGTGCAGGTGCCGGCGAAGATGAAGCTTGCCGAGATCTCCCCCGGCGTCAGTCTGTGGGACAAGCTCGAACTCATCACCCTCGGCCCCACCGAGTTCATCGTCCTGATGCTGAAGCTCTCTTTTTACAGCGGGCTCATCATCACTTTTCCCTTCACGATCTATTTCCTTTTCCAGTTTCTCCTCCCCGGGCTGCGGCAGGCGGAGAAGCGCGCCGTCATCCCCGGTGCCGGGATCGGATTTATCCTCTTCCTGACGGGGGCGTCCTTCGCCTTTTTCGGGGCGGCACCGATTGCGTTGAAATATTTCTACGTCTTCGAAAACTCGCGCATTTCCAATCTCGATCCAGCCCAGCAGGCGCTGGAGAAACCTATCGGCGAGTTCGCACTGGTCGGCTTTGACGGGGAGCGCATCCCGCCGGTGGGGGCCGAAGTGGAGCCTCCCGCCGTCCCCGAAGCCGCCGTCCCCGAAGCCGCCGTCCCCGAAGCCGCCGTTCCTGATGCTGCCGTTCCTGCCGTGCCCGATCCGGGGGCGACCGCACCGACGCGGGCGACCTCGCTCAGCCCCGCGATGCAAGCGGAGATACGGCAATACATCATGAATACCTTAACGACAGCCGATGGTGCCAACTTCGCCCTCCGCTACGACAAAGACCGCGACAAGCTCGTCCTCGTCGCGGCGAAGGGAGGCAAGAGTTCTTACCAGATTGGCAAGTACATTGGCTTCATCACGCAGCTGGTCCTCGTCTTCGGGATCAGCTTCCAGATGCCCATCGTCGTGACCATCCTTGTGAAGCTCCAGCTCCTCACCGCCCGGGTCATGCGCGAGACGCGGACTTACGCCTGGATCATCATCCTCGTCACGGCGGGCATCGTCACGCCGCCCGACTTGCTCACCCTCTTGCTCCTCGGCGGACCGCTCATTTTCCTTTACGAGCTCTGCATCGTCATTGCCACGATCATGGAAAAGACGCGGGCGAGAAAAGAGCGCGCCGAGGAGGATTCGCGGCGCACCCGCCTCGAGAAGCTCTATGCGAAACCCTCGACCGACCTCAGTGAAGAGGAGAAGGCGGAGATCCACCGCGCCGAGATCGAGCAATACGAGCGCGAGCATGCCAATCTCTATTTGGAGGACTCTGACCACGTCTCACGCGACAGCCTCCATGGCGACGGCCATGGCGACGGTCACGACGACCCTGATGGTCACGAGAGTCACGACGGGACCCAGCACGACGAGAGCTGGCATGCCGACGATCATTACTGGCACGACTCGCACGACTCGCACGCTCCCCATGCGGGCATGGAGAGCGACCACGCCGAGCCCGAAGACCTCGAGCCCGAGGGAGCGGAGCCACCTGATGCCGAAGCGGATTCGCCCGCTGCCGATGCCGGAGACGAGGAGAGTAACGAGCCCGACCACCGCAACAGTGAGGGGCACGAGAGCTGCATCCCCGACGGGCCTGTCGTCGATCTGAACCACGCCACCATCGAGGAACTCATCACCCTGCCCGGGATCGGGCCGAAGACGGCGCAGATCATCATCGAGAACCGGCGCTACGAAACCTTTGACGATCTCGACCGCGTCCCCGGTCTCGGGCCGGAAAAAATCCGCCGGATCACCGACCGGATCATGCTCGGGTGATCGGCGATCACTGGTACTTTTTGACAAAGCTCTTGAGCTTGGCCGCGTTCATGAACCCGGTCGAGCGGCCGACCACCTTGCCGTCTTTGACTGCGACGACGGTGGGGAGCAATTCGACTTTGTAGGTCTCGGCAAGGGCCGGCTGCTTGTCCACGTCGATGGACTGGAAGGTGGCCTTCGAGGCGAACTCTTTCGACACCTCGCTAAAGATGGGCTTCATCTGCTGGCAAGGGCCACACCATTCCGCTTCGAATTTCAGGATCTTGAGGGACCCGGTTTCGGCACCGGCCGGCACCGAAAAGAGTGCGGCGAGAGCGAGGACGGGGACGGCGAGGAGGAGAGAGCGTTTTTTCATGGGATTAGTTTCAATAGAGGAAAAGAGACCGGCGGCCTCTATTTCATTTGACGAAGGATCCCGGGAGATCTTGCAAAATATCAGCGGAACGCGAGGTGACGGTCGAGCGAGGCATCGGGAAGAAAGGGTTCCCAGCACGAGCCACGGCCTCGACGCATCACCGCCTGCGGAACGGGCAAGGCGGTGATGCGCATTTCCATCGAGTCCTTCACGAGACACAGAGTGCCATTGCGGAAGGAGATGCCGGGCTCGGCTGGGGGTGCGGAAAGAGGCATCGGAACCGTCATCAAAGTCCATCGCGCCGAATCATGCAATGGGCTGATGATGCCGCGCTCCCTTTTCGATTCCGTCGAAGTCGAACATTGAATTTTCCAATTGTAACATCCCGCTTACCTTAGATCCTCCCATGTCACGACTCTGGTTTACCGCCGATCTCCATCTCGGTCACGGCAACATTATCAAGTATTGCTCCCGCCCTCATCTCTCTGAGGCAGAGGCACTTCGGGCGATCAAAGATCCGCGCGGCGGATGGAATGTCTCGCGCGAGACGGTGGCCCGCCACGACGACGCCCTCATCGAGGCGATCAATGAACGGGTCGCAAAAACCGACATTCTCTGGATCGTCGGCGATTTTTCTCTTTGCCCTATCGAAGAGGCAAGGCAGTACCGCGAAAGGATTCAGTGCCGAGAGGTGAACTTTGTGCGGGGAAATCACGACCTACCCTCCTACGACACGCTTTTCAGCCGGGTCATCGATCAGGGCATGATCAAACATTTGGGCCGCAAGATCTGGCTCAATCATTACCCGATGCGAAGCTGGGACAAGGCCTTCCACGGCACCTGGCATCTCTTCGGTCATGTCCACGGGCGCCTCCGCGAAGAGGACGCCGCTCACCCGCGCCTCCTCGCCATGGATGTCGGCGTCGATGCCTGCGGCTACCGCCCCGTCAGCTTTGAAGAAGTCGCCGACTACATGCGACCGCGAGAGGAAGCCTTCCGGGCGTGGAAGGATGCTTTGGGTGGGGAGTGAATGAACTCCGATGTAAAACGGCGGAACGATCGAAATCGAAGAGTTCTTACTCAATTCCCGGCTCGAATTAACCTCGCAATCGTGGAGCGCCACTCCACGATTGCGAGGTTAATTCCGTGTTCGGTCCTCAGCCACGGCCCCCCCACGCGCCCAATCCAATACCTAAACTTTCCCATTTTTCCCTTTGGGATTTTTCAACAGGCTCCTAAGTTCCCCCTCCGGAACCATGGCAGGAGAAGAGACAGAGAGCGGCGCAGTGAAGATGACGCCGATGATGGTGCAGTATCAGGCGATGCGGCGCGAGCTGCCCGATGATGTGCTGCTGCTTTTCCGCCTCGGCGACTTCTACGAGATGTTCTTTGAAGACGCGACGATCGCCTCGCCCATTCTCAACGTCGCCCTCACCAAACGCAACGGCATGCCCATGTGCGGGGTGCCCCACCATGCCGCCGAGGGCTACCTCGCCAAACTCATCCGCGCCGGCAAGCGCGTCGCCCTCGCCGAGCAGACAACCGAACCGCAGCCGGGAAAAATCGTCGAGCGGGCCATCAGCCAGATCATCAGCGCCGGCACCATCGACGATCTCAACCTGCTCGACTCGGCGAAATCGAACTACCTCGCCGCCGTCTTCCGGGCCAAGGGCCGCTATGGACTCGCCTATATCGAGCACACCACCGGCGAGTTCCGCCTTACCGAGTTCCAGGACCGCGCCGCCCTCGACGACGAGCTCGTGCGGCTCCGTCCCGGCGAGCTGCTCTACTCCGAAGAGCAGGCCGAGGCCTTTGACCTGTTGCCGAACGCCCAGCGCTACGACGCCTATCCCTTTCTCATCGACCAGGCCGAGTACACCCTGAAGCAGCATTTCAAAGTCCAATCGCTCGACGGATACGGCTGTGCCGGGATGCTCTCCGCGATCGGGGCGGCCGGGGCGATCCTCCACTACGTCGAGACCCAGTTGCGTCGCAGCGTCAGTCACCTGCGCACCCTCCAGGCCTACCGCACCGAGAGCTACGTGCTCATCGACGCCTCCAGTCAGGCAAATCTCGACCTCGTCTCGAGTCGCTCGGGCGGAGTCAAGGCTTCGCTCCTCGGCGCCATCGACCGCACCTCGACCCCGATGGGAGCAAGAAAACTGCGCCACTGGGTCCTCCACCCCATCCGCGATCTTGCCGTGCTCGTGGCGCGGCAGGACATGGTCGAGGCGCTCATGCGCGAGCCGTTTCTCCTCAACACGCTCCGCCGCGATTTCAGCGAAGTCCGCGACATCGAGCGCACCGTCAGCCGCCTCAGCCAGGGTTCGGGCAACGCCCGCGATCTGAAGTCGCTCGAGCTCTCTCTGCGCAAAGTGCCCGACGTCCGCGACCATCTCGCCGCCCTCGACGGAGGTGCCCTCGCCGGAGAGCTGGGGCGACGCCTCGGCGATTTCACCGTTCTGGTGGACATGTTAGGCAACGCCATCGCCGACGAGCCGCCCGCTTCGCTCAAAGACGCCGGACTTTTCACCGACGGCTACAGTGAAGCCATCGACGAGCTCCGTCGCGCCACCACCGAGGGGAAAAAATGGGTCGCCGATCTCCAGGCGCGCGAGCAGGAGCGCACCGGGATCTCCTCGCTGAAGATCAAATACAACGCCGTCTTCGGCTACTTCATCGAGATCACCAACAGCCATCTCGAGAAGACCCCGCCCGAGTACACCCGCAAGCAGACCATGAGCAACGCCGAGCGTTTCATCACGCCCGAGTTGAAAGAGGTCGAAAATAAAATCCTCGGTGCCGACGAGCGGCTTCGCACCCTCGAGTATCAGGAGTTCCTCAGCCTGCGCGAGTCCGTCCTCGAATACCTCGAAGCGATCCAGACGACCGCCGCCGCCCTCGCCGAGATCGACGTCCTCGCCGCCTTCGCCGAGACCGCCCGCCTTTTCAACTACTGCCGGCCCTTCCTCAATGACACCCGCCACCTCATCATCCGGAACGGACGCCACCCCGTCCTCGATCAGAATATCGGGGAGGAAAAATTTGTCCCCAACGACACCGGGATGGATGCCGAGGTGAACCGTTTCATGCTCATCACCGGACCGAACATGGCCGGGAAGTCGACCTACATCCGGCAGGTCGCCCTCATCACCCTGATGGCCCAGATCGGGAGTTTCGTCCCCGCCGAGAGCGCCGAGATCGGGCTCGTCGATCGCATTTTCACCCGTGTCGGAGCGAGCGACGACATCGCCAAAGGCCAGTCCACCTTCATGGTCGAGATGACCGAGACCGCCCTCATCGCCAACAACGCGACCGAGCAGAGCCTCGTCATCCTCGACGAGATCGGACGCGGCACTGCCACTTACGACGGTCTCTCGATCGCCTGGAGCGTCGTCGAGCACCTCCACGACCAGGTGCGATGCCGCACCCTCTTCGCGACCCACTACCACGAGCTCACCCAGCTCGCCGACTCGCGGCCAGCCCTTAACAATTACAACATTGCCGTCCGCGAGTGGAACGAGCAGATCATCTTCCTCCGTCAGATCGTGCCCGGCGCAGCCGACAAGAGCTATGGCATCCAGGTCGCTCGCCTCGCCGGTCTGCCCGATTCGATCATCGCGAGGGCCAAGGAGATATTGGCGGGGCTGGAGGGGCAGGTGGCTTCTTCCCCTGCGGAGACCGTCGCCGCTCCGGCACCCGCCTTCGAATCCACGCCGAAAAAGCGCGCACCAAGCCGCAGCGGCGACAAAGTTGGCGAAGATCCGCCCGGGGAGACGCAGATGTTGTTGTTTAGTTAGTGCTTTGTTCTTCCGGCGTCCATCCAAGTTCGCCAAGAAAGGTAATGACCTCTTTCATCGATGATTTAAAGGCCTTCCCCGATCCGGGTCCGTGGAGGTAGAACTCGTGGCCCTTGCCTTCGTAGCGGATCAGTTTCACCGCTTTTGCGCCCGATTCTTCCGCCGCAGCCACAAACGCTTCGGCGGTTTTAATCGGAATGATGTCCAGGGTCAGGGAAACGTCTTCTACCGTTCGATAGACGACTCTTTCCGACTCCGGTGCTCTGCTGACGAAACTGAATAAAATCCCGACGCCAGTAAGAAGAACCAGAGTGACGGCAATCGCTTTTAAGAGAGTTCTGGTCGCCTCGTTTTTCACATCCCCTTTCTTGAATGAAGCAGATCCTATGAAATACGGGCTATCCGGCGCAATTCTTAAAATGGCACCTAGCAGGCTTCCGGCCAAATGAAAGGCACGTTAAACGCAAATGACTTGCAAATGCAATCGTCTTGCGGAAATGTAGGAACCCATTCATCCCCATGAGCGTTGCCACCCCTACCCGAAAATTGCCCGTCACCGTCCTCTCCGGCTTTCTCGGAGCGGGCAAGACGACCCTCCTCGAGCACATCCTCCGCAACCGCGAGGGGAAGAAAGTCGCGGTCATCGTTAATGACATGAGCGAGGTCAACATCGACGCCGCCCTCGTCCGCTCGGGCGATGCGGCCCTCTCCCATTCCGAGGAAAAGATGGTCGAGATGTCGAACGGCTGCATCTGCTGCACGCTTCGCGAAGATCTCCTCCTCGAAGTCGGCAAGCTCGCCCGCGAGGGGCGCTTTGATCATCTTCTCATCGAGTCGACCGGCGTCAGTGAGCCCATGCCGGTGGCCGAGACCTTCACCTTCCGCGATGAGGAAGGGCGCTCCCTCGGGGATATCGCCGAGATCGACACCATGGTCACCGTCGTCGATGCCCTGAACTTCCTGCGCGACTACGAGAGTGTCGAGGATCTCCGCGACCGGGGCGAAGCGATGGGGGAAGAGGACGAACGCAGCATCGTCGACCTGCTCGTCGATCAGATCGAGTTCGCCAATGTCATCCTCATCAACAAGCTCGATCTCATCACCGACGAACAGAGACGCCGCATCCGCTCCATGATCGCCGCTTTGAATCCGAAGGCGGTCATCCACGAGACGATAAATTCCCGGGTCGGTCTCGACGCCGTGCTCGGGACCGGACTGTTCAGCCTCGAGGAAGCCGAGGGCACACCCGGCTGGCTCGATTCGCTGATCGAATACACACCCGAGACCGAGGAATACGGCATTTCAAATTTCGTCTACGAACGCCGCATCCCCTTTCATCCCGAGCGGCTCTACGAAGTCTTTGAGCAGGAATGGCCCGGCGTGATCCGATCCAAAGGCCTCTTCTGGCTCGCGACCCGCCTCCAGATGGCGGGCTACTGGTCGCAGGCGGGCGCGATGTGCCGCAACCAGTGCCTCGGCTATTTCTGGGCGGCGGTACCGAAAGAGCACTGGCCCACCGATCCGGCCTCGCTCGCCGAGATCGAGAGAATCTCGAAAGGACCCAACGGCGACTGCCGGCAGGAGATCGTCCTCATCGGCTCGGGCATGGACCGCGAGGCCCTCACCGCGATGCTCGATGCCGCGCTTCTCACCGAGGAGGAACTCGCCATGGAAAAGGATGAGTGGATTGCCCGATTTACGGACCCCTTTCCCGAATGGGACACGACCGGCGACACGACCGGCGATGTCCACGAAACCCCGCTCCAGATTCAGAAAGCCTGATTCCATGAACCCGGACGAATTATCCAGAGGTGATGGGGATGGATCCAAGCCGAGCCGGATGAGATCCTTCGGCACGCCCGCCGCCGAGATCGTGCGACTGGATTTTTCAAAGCTGGGCAAGCCGGCCGAAGCCCAGCCGATCGAGGACCGTGCCGCCGAGGCGCGTCGTGTCGTGAAACGTCTCCTCGCGATCATCCGTGAGCACCGCGCCAGCGCGCTACGGGTAGGCTCGCCTCTCGATGATACGGCTCTCGCCCTCGTCCTCCGGGCTCTGCGAATTGAGTCACTCGGCGGAGACTACCGCTCCCTCCTCCATCACGACGATCCCGTCATCGCCTACCTGCGCCAAAGTCTTTTTGAAGAACTCCTCGAAGAACCGAGCAACATCCTTTTTACAACGCGAGTCGATGACGAGACGACCCGCTACGAAGCGATGGAGTCAGCCTTCTGGCGCGAGTGTCTGGAGGTGCTGGAGGAGCGTGTCTGCAAATCCTGAGGATCGCGGAACCTACGCGGCATCTACCATGCGGGCTCTCACAGGAAATGGAACCGGCCAAGCTGATGGTGGGTGCTCACGAGTAAACAGTTGCCTTCTTGCACGTTAATTGCATTAAACTGCGCATGGATTTGTTTTCTTCAAAAAGCGGCAATGCGGATGCGACCCGAGCGGTGAAGCGCTGGGCGGCGGAGTGTCGGCCTGAGTTGGATGAAGTCGTGCATGTCGCGGAGTTGCGTTGCCATGAAGAAGGCTGCCCGGATTTTGAGACGGTGGTCACTTGGATGAGCTCGCCGCCGCTTGTTGTGAAAATTCTCAAACCTATTGACCAAATCTCCCGCGAGGACGTGCAAGCCGCTTGCTCCGGGGATTCAACCACCACCGATCCATGTCTGAAAGAACACCCGTAACCGTCCTCACCGGCTTCCTTGGAGCCGGCAAAACCACCCTGATGAACCGCGTGCTCACCGAGCAACACGGCCAACGCATCGCCGTCATTGAAAACGAGTTTGGCGAGGTCGGGATCGACCACGAACTCGTCATCAACGCGGAGGAGGAAATTTTCGAAATGAACAACGGCTGCATCTGCTGTACGGTGCGCGGCGATCTGATCCGTATTCTCGGCAGTCTCATGAAGCGTCGCGACCAGTTCGACCGCATCCTCATCGAGACCACCGGCATGGCCGATCCCGGCCCGGTGGTGCAGACCTTTTTCGTCGATGACGACATGAAGGAGCGGCTGGTGGTGGATGCGGTGGTCACGCTGGTGGATGCGAAGCACGTCTGGCTTCACCTCGATAACTCCGACGAGGTGAAGGAGCAGATTGCCTTCGCGGACGTGATCCTTTTGAACAAATGCGACCTTGTCCCGGCCGGCGAACTCGACAAGCTCGAGGCCCGCATCAAGGGCATGAACGGCATCGCCAAGGTGCATCGCACGGTCAACGCGCAGGTGCCGCTGGAGGCCGTGCTGGAAGTCGGCGGCTTCAATCTGGATCATGCGATGGAGGTGGATCCCAAATTCCTCGAGCCGGAGTATCCCTTCGAGTGGGGTGGCATTTTCGAAGTTCCGGACGGCGGGGTCACTTTCGCTGCGACCGAAGCTCCCGATCCCTCGATGAAACTGGTGCTGATCCCCGTGGAGAAAGCGGACGATGAAAACCTGGCGGGCGCTCGGGAAAAAGCCCTGCGTTTGTTTTCCCACGAAGCGGCTGAAGCGCAGCCGGGAAGCGCGCTGGCAGCCGATGGCCGGCTCTACGAACTGATTCTTCCCGGCGGAGACATGGCATGGCCGGTCAGCGTGGCGGCGGGGACTTACGCCGTTTTCACCGAACATTATCCCGAGGAGTTGAACCTCGAACTCACCGGAGCGGCGGGCACAATCCCGTCTCCCATCGCCGCCGCCTACAAGCCGGACCACGAACACGACGAAGAGGTCAGCAGCGTGGGCATTGAGGAAGCGGGCGATTGCGATGGGGAGAAACTCAACCGCTGGATTTCGAAACTCCTTCAGGAAAAAGGCACCGACATCTTCCGCATGAAAGGCGTCTTTTCCGTAAAAGGAGATCCCAACCGCACCATTTTTCAAGGCGTTCACATGCTGTTGGATTCACAGGACGGCGGCCCATGGGGCGAGCGCCCGCGCAAAAACAGCCTCGTCTTCATCGGTCGCGATCTCGACCGCGAGGCGCTCAACGCGAGTTTCCGCAAATGTCTGGTTTAACTTTCACCCGAAGATTCCACGACAGGATGGGACGCCAGCCAGTCCCGGGGGGTCATCGCCGGGATTCCTGCCAGCGCGTAGTCACCGAGATTGCGGGTGAGGACTGCGGACAGGGTAGGGACGCGGATCGCTGTGGCGATCTGCAGGGCATCCTCGAAATCGGGCATCTCCGAATCGAGCGCACGGTTTACTTCGGCCTGCCCCATTTCCGCGATGCCGATGAATACCGCAAGCCTTCGGATATCGCGCAAAGCCGCCGGATTACCCACCAACTTTCGCACGATGTAGTGAACGTTGGCAAAAACCAGGGCCGAAGTCCGCAGATCGATCTGCCCCGCAGCTCCGCGCACGAGGAGTTCCGTAGCCGCTTCGTCCCAAGGATCCCGGCGAAGCAGGTGATCGAGGAGCACATCGCTGTCGATCCAAATGATTTCAGGTGCCGACATGTTTGTTCCAGCGCTCCGCGGCCAGCATCTTTTCCTCGTCGAAGTCAGGAGGCAATACGACACGTTGGCCAATGCGCCCGACGAACTCCCGGGCTTCGACGATTGACATCGCGACCGGATGGGTTTCCGCGTCGGACCCGCCTAGCGAGTCCAGATACTGACGGATCACTTCTTCAAGCGGGAGGCGCCTCCGCCGAGCTTCGGCACGAGCCTTTTCCAGGACTTCATCAGCGATATCGAGCGTTAGCGTCATAAATCTCAAGTAAGTGGTACACCTTTTCGTCAGCCACTTCAAGCCACATCCCTCCCCATGTTTGGATCTAAAAAAGCGGCCATCAGAGACGAGGCGGATCTCAGTATGAAATCCGCCGCCACACTGATGCCGCAGCAGTGGACGGCGCGGCTCGACGATCATTGCCTCGATCTCCGTTGGTCGTCCGATGGAGCGATGCTCGCCGCGATGCCCAGCCTCGGCGACATCGTGATCTTCTCGCCGACTGGTGAGACACTTGCCACGCTCCCCGGGCACGCGCGGGGCAATGGCAGTATCGCCTGGCACCCGTCAGGCAAACAGCTTCTCACCTACGGGCAGGATACGGAAATCCGGATTTACGAAGCATCCTTCATCGCTCCGCCAAGAGTGAAAGCCTTGGAAAAAGCGTGGGCGGAGCGCGCGGAATGGAATTCCAATGGCACCCACCTCGCCGCCGTTTTGGGAAAAACCGTGGTCGTGCTCGATGCGGAAAACCTCGGCGTGGTACGGCGCATCCCCGAGCAACGCAGCACCATCTGCGATCTCTCATGGAACCCCCGCGAGCCGAAGGAGTTCGCGACCGTCTGCGATGGCGGCGTGCGCCTCTGGAAGCACGGCAGGGACGAACCGACCGGCCATTTCGACTGGGGAGGGGCGAGCCTGATTTCCACCTGGAGTCCTGACGGGCGCTGGGTGGTGACCGGCGATCAGACCCCGAGCGTGCATTTGTACGATGTCCGCAGAAAAGACCCGCTGCATATTCAGGGCTACGAGTCGAAGGTGAAAGCCCTCGCGTGGCAGGCAAAAAGCGAATGGCTGGCCACCGGCGGCGGGCGCATGATCACCATCTGGCCCTGCACCGGAAAGCGCGGCCCGCGCGGCTCCAATCCCCTCCAGCTCACCGGTCACATCGGCGATGCGGTGGCGCTGGATTTCGGCCCCGGCGGCGAGCTGCTCGCCAGTGGGGGGCGCGATGGCATGGTGCTGCTGTGGATGCCGCACAAGACCGATGTCCCCGCGATGATCTCTCTCCAAAACGGCGAAATCACCCGCGTCCGCTGGGCGCCCGCCGCAGGGCATCTGGCCGTCGGCACCGAGAGCGGCGACATCATTCTTTTTTCCCTGCAATCATGAGACACCTCCTCCCATCCCTGATCCTGCTGCTGCTGCCGCTCTTTTCCTCCTGCGAAAAGAACCCGCCGACCGCCGCCAACGAAGAAAAACTGCGAATCGTCACCAGCTTTCTGCCCTTGCAGTCCCACGCCCTCGCCATCTCCGGCGGCCGGGCGGAGGTGCTCCAGTTGCTCGATCAGGAAACCGGGCCGCACGACTTCCAGTTTTCCCCCGCCGATGTCGCGAAGCTCTCCAGCGCCCGGCTTCTTTTGGTGAATGGCATCGGGCTCGAATCGTGGCTCGATGATCTGGTAAACGCCGCCGGTGCGAAGCCGCTCGAAGTCGTCGATACCTCGCGCGGGATGACGCTCACGGAAAATGCCACGCCGCTCGATGGCTCCCCGGAAGCCGGCGCGAATCCGCATGTCTGGCTCGATCCCCGGCTCGCCCTCGCCCAGGCAAAAAACGTGCTCGCCGCCATGATCGCCGCCGATCCCGGATACGCCGCGGAGTATGAGAAAAACGCAGCCGAGTATTTCGCAAAACTCGAGGCCTTGGACGAGGAATTTGCCACTTCCCTCGCCCCGTTAAAATCCAAAAACCTCGTCACCTTCCACGACGCTTTTCCCTATCTTGCCGAGCGCTACGGCATCACCTACCTCGGGAGTTTCAATGCCTTTCCCGGCAAGGACCCGACCCCGCAAGAGCTAGCCGGACTGATCGAGAAAATCCGGGACAAGCGCGTCGAAGTCCTTTTTTCCGAGACCGGATACGCCCCGGATCTGCTCGTGGAAATCGCCCGCCAGACCGGCGCGAAAATCGCCGAGCTCGATACCTTGGAAGTCGGCGCCGGGACGGCGGAAGCCTATCTCACGCGGATGCGGACGAATTTGAATTCGCTGGCGAAAGCCTTTGAATGAAACGCGATTTCCACATCGTCGAGCCGCTGCTCAGGCTCGATTCGGTGGGCGTGCGCTACGGCGCGCAAGTCGCCCTGCGCGGGGTCAGCATGGATGTCTGGCCGGGCGACATCCTCGCCTTCATCGGCCCGAACGGGGCGGGGAAATCCACCCTCCTCAAAGCCATCCTCGGTCTCGTCCCGATAGATGAAGGCCGCTTGGAGCGCTCACCGGAAGCCAGCCGCGACCGCATCGGCTACGTGCCGCAGTCTCTCGCCATGGACAAGGCGTTTCCGCTGACAGTCGGCGAGTTCATGGCCTTGCACGGCAACGCGCGCGGCTTCTGGGCGGGGGGAATCCCCCGCAGTGAGCGGGCCAATGTGGAATCCTCCCTCGAGAAACTCCAGGCCCACACCCTGCGGGATCGAAAGCTCGGCGAGCTTTCCGGCGGCCAGCTCCAGCGAGTCCTGCTCGCCGCCGCGATGCTGCGCGGGCCAGAGCTGCTGCTGCTCGATGAGCCGGCCTCCGGGATCGACCGACGGGGCGCCGAAGACTTGCTAGAGCTGCTCGGCGGCATCCACGCCGCCACCGGGATGACCATTCTTTTTGTTTCGCACGACCTCCATTTTGTCCATCACCTGGCCACCCGGGTAGGCTGCCTGAACCAGAGCTTCTGCGGACTCGGGACGCCGCAAGAGGTACTGCACGAGCATTTTCTGGAAGAGGCCTTCGGTCAATCCTTCGGCCGCGGTCCGTTCCGCCCCGCTGTGGCATGAGCGGATTCTGGCAATACGACTTCATGCGCCACGCGCTGATCTCGGCGCTCATCCTCGGCCCGGTCTGTGCACTCCTGGGAGTTTTCGTGACCCTGCGCGGCATGGCGTTTTTCAGCGATGCGCTCGCGCACTCCGCCCTCACCGGCGTCGCCCTCGGGCTGATGCTGCGTGAGGTCTGGGGCGTGCCAATCGATCCGCTCCTCAGCGTCCTCGTATTCAGCCTCAGCCTCGCCGCGCTGATGTCATGGCTGATGCGGCGGGGCAACCTCGGCGCGGATACCGTCATCGCCTTTTCTTTCACCGGCAGCGTCGCCCTCGGCGTGGTGGTCATTTCCGCGCTCGGGAAATACCGCCTGCTCGATGGATTTCTCTTTGGCAGCATCTACTCGAACAGCACCGCCGATCTCTGGAGGCAGGCAATCCTCGCGCTGGGCGTGGGCGGGTTCCTGCTCTGGAACGGTCGCTCCTACGCGCTCGCGACCCTGAATCCGGACCTCGCCAAAGTCCGCGGCATCCCCACCGCCCGCCTCGATCTGATCTTCGCCCTCCTCATCGCGCTGACCGTTACCGTGTGCCTGAAAATGCTCGGCGCGATGCTGCTGAGCGCACTCATCGTCGTCCCGCCCGCCGCCGCAAAACTCGTCGCCGGCGGCTTCCGCCAGATGCTGATTTTTTCCGTCGCCGGCGGAACCCTTTGCGCTGCCGCCGGAGTCATCGCCTCCTGGTTCCTCAACGTCCCCACCGGCCCCTGCATCGTCCTGACAGATGTGGCATTTCTGATCGGATGTTTTGTGTTCCGCGCGGTGAAAGCGTGAAGATACTTTTCGATGTGAGAAGTTTTGATCGTGACGAAAACCTCGTAATGGCCCTGAATCGCCGCGAGCAATTTCCCGTTCTTCAACCCGGCAAGGCCCGCCTCGGGGACGGTGAGAGACTCCCGGGGAACAAACGCTTTAGTTTGCGTGGCAGGCACTCGTCAATGATCACCCGCCTCGTTTTCACGCAGCGACTGGGTTTTCGATAGCGTGCTCCGCCTTCTCCAGCACGGCCCGCACCTGCTCAAGGGTGACCGTCGGGAAGTCGTCGAGGAATTCCGTGATCGAATCACCTCCGATGAACGCGTCGAAGAGATTCTTCACCGGAACCCGCGTACCTGCGAAAACGGGCATTCCGCCCAGAATCTGCGGGTCTTTGACGACTTCATTCATGACATAAAACCGCCAACCTCGCCATGGCAAGACCGCTGCAAACGCGAGTCTTCGACGATCTGGCCGAAAGATTGGGCGCAAGTTGACTGGCGTTCCCGGGAGAAGCCGGGAGGGCGGTTATCGCGCCACGAATTTACAGCGTGGGAATGGCGGAGTTGTTCTTCCGTCCATTGGGTTTCCCTTGCGAGTGTGTCGAGATCAGGAAGAGTAAGGAGCGAGGAGTCGGCGGGAGAATTTCTTTGCATAGAAAACCTGCCGGCCCTCTCGCAAAGTCAAGGAAACATTCGCGGTTGTTTATATTTAACTCATTAATAATTAACAGGTTAAGTGCTTTGCTTGACGCGGATGGGACTCCCCCCAATCTACGGCGGTGATTCCCTCGGCTTACCCGTATCACGAGTCCCGAATGAAATCTGCTTGAAGAACTCTTCGTATGCCGCCATTTCCAGGCTCGCGTCGTCCCCCTCATCAGGACAGTTTTGAGACTCGTCCAGAAACTCGCGCTCTAAAATGGCAAGAGCCTTCGTTTCTAAATCGGCGTAATCCGGGGGCAACGGGAATCTGGCGTCCTCATTGTGGTGACAAAAGGGAGGACATATCTCTCCCCTTGTGGAGTGCATCCACAGACGAAGGAACTTCATTAGTTCGGGGCCTTTCACTTCGGGCCGAAAAGGCGGGAACGCTTTTTCGGCCTGAATTTCAAGGGTGGCGAAATCCGGAAGATCGCCATTCAGAAAACAATCCAGGGAAAGAATGGGATATGGTCGATCACGCAACACACCTTTCAAAACCTCGCTTCCTTCATAGCGCATTTCGCTCACGAGTAGAGATTCGAGCACGGAGAGGACATAGGCAAGTTCGACGGATAGAACGAACTTGCGAGGCGAGGCGTGGTGACCGAGACGAAACCCGATATCCATGGAAAGCCCGAGGAAATCGAGGTGGTCCTCATCGTCGCCTACAATCGCTGAGTTCTGCACCGGAAAGCCCGCAAGCCACGCTGCCCCTTTGATCAAAATACCTTTGTTCTCGAATTCTCGATTCCACGTTTGTATCGAAGTTCGGAACGCATTCAGAAGCAACGGGAGATCCTCCATCGCGAGAACCTCCGCGACAAAGATCAATTCATCCCCAAGTGCCTTCCACGGTTCGGGTGCGGTACTGATCGTATTGCCATTTGGAGGTTCGGCTTTGGAGATTTCCGCTGCGAGCGAGCTGGGAAAACTGGTATAGAACCCGTGCGCGACTCCGATCCAGGATTCTCCAGGACGGTGACGGAATTCTTGTTTTAAGGCAGTCGAGTTGACGATATCCACGCTGAGGAACAGTCGGAGCGCGCGCTTTGAGATCTCCTTGTACTCTTCGCGCGAAATCTTTTCACGGAACCGCATCAGTCCAACCTTTCTAGACCAAGGAATGACCGAAATCCCGCAACGTATCCCGGCGGATCTCGATTGCCCCGCCCGAGACTTGAAAGCGATCTATGAGATGGCCGATGCTCCCGCCTGATTGGTTCCATTCCTTGACGAAATATTCCGACGGCATGAGGAAGGCGGCGGCGAACCAGTTCGCCTCCCACTCCACCCGACTTCCCGCTTGGCGTGTTGCGTAGAGTTCCTGTTCCCCTGCTTTTGAATGGAGAAAATAGTGACCCAACTCGTGGGCGATGGTGAATCGATTGCGGTAGTGTCCCGGGTAGGGTGAGAGAGCAATCGTAAACTTGTCGTCGCTTGTTTTGGAAACTTCGAGGAATCCCGTGCTGCCAGTTCGATCAACAGGCCCGTATACGACCTTTCCCCCCAGGCTTTTGACGATGGCAACTAAATCGGCTCCGGGATCACATTCCAGCGCTTTCGCCGCCTTCTCACCGAGTTGATCGATGGAACGTTTCTTCCAGCCCGTTTCCTTTGGAGCAGGGAGGAAAGGGTTGACGGGAAGCTTCGCTGGAACATTCACCGGGGTGTTAAAACTCTGCATCTGAAAGAGAAAAGGGAGTTTGAGTGTTCTTTTGAACGAATTCGGGCGCAGTTTTCTTAGGGAACGATTAAATTCTTTGAAGGTTTACGCCAAAAAACAAGCTTTTTATTAAGATTTTTTAAGCTGTTTTCAAAACCCATTAATGCTCCAAGTGAAATACACCGTGGTAACGAAGGACAGCGCCCGCCTGCACCGCGCCCGCCTGCAACAAATTCCTCCCTTGCTCCACCGGAATTTTCCCGCTAAATGCTCAATCCCCGACACATCCAGGATAGCGGGCGTTCCTTTTCACTTCATGAAAGAAGCCGCATATCCCCTTGCACGCAGTCTGCCTGTCCAGCGCACCCGCCCCACCGGAAGCCCCGGGATAGAGGGGGTCGATCCTTCCGCCGAGCACTTTCTCGTCCAAGTCAGCAGCCTCCTGCGCCGGGCTTGCGGGGCCTGGAGATCCCGAAGGCGAAAGCCGACCGGCTCGAACTCGAGGTGCGTCCCCCCGGCATCCTCGATCTGATTTGCGCCCGTCCTCTGGACTTCGCCGAGGCCGAGACCTTCCGCAAGCGGCTCCTCCCCGCAGCGCGCGAATACAAGGAGGTCTTCGCCTTCGTGCGCTGCGGGGGACCGCCCACCAACAACCACGCGGAACGCACGCTGCGACCGCTCCGTCATCTTCCGCAAGGTATGAGGGTAGGGTGGGGTGGGGCGGTGGGGCCACGGAAGGTTCACCACAGAGGGTAGGCAAGGGTGCGCGTGGGCACTCCTGCCCGCAACGGGGGGGACGGTGCGACCGTAAAAGGTGTGCGGCGACAATTATAGTTACCCCCTGACGACAATTAAAATTACCCATTGGAGGGAAGGTTTTTCGGGGTGGGCGGCAGATGCCGTTTGACGCCGGTTGGGGTGGCGGGCGCTGCTCTGGGTTGTGGTCACAAAAATCCAACTCACCAAGCTCCTCATCGAGCGCAACCAAGGAAGAACCATCAGCATGTGTGCAATGAAAGCGGGGATGT
>Ga0209702_10001101_pt1 | contig 53969 bp, 37 predicted proteins | sample FRY01_FD_187210 | JGI IMG/M metagenome (GOLD analysis project Ga0209702, IMG submission 187210) | Freshwater microbial communities from Lake Fryxell liftoff mats and glacier meltwater in Antarctica - FRY-01 (SPAdes) (version 2) | ecosystem: Environmental > Aquatic > Freshwater > Ice > Glacier...
AGCTTGGTCGATCTGCGACTCTGCAGCAAAGGCACATGGCAACCGAACGACGCAGGTCTTGTTCACAGCAACGGCGCGCCGGATTTAGTGAGCGTTGCACGCTGGGGCCACTTCGGACGGGAGGCGAGCGTGTATGCGCCGGGACTGAGTGTGGCGGTGTGATGGCATTGCAAGCGAAATGGCCTGAGAAGAATGCGCCACGCGCGCTCTCACGAAACGGATTGTGCAACTCCCCTGCCGATATTGCAATGGTTCGTCAATCAACCGAGGCGTTACACCATGACCCGCGCAATGAGATATGCAAGTGTTGATGCGATCAGTCCCGTGCCAGCGAGTATGAACCCCAAGCCGATACAGCATCCCATCAATTTGCCCATCTTTCGTTGGCGACCAGCTCGCGTCAGTGGAATGCCGATCGTGCGCGAGAGCCGGGCTTTCGCAGTTGAAATGCCAACCGCACGCTTCCATGAAAATGACAAACCTGGAATTCGAAAGCCTTTACCTGCCATGTGGAAGCTCCGGCGGGCTGCGTTTATTGAGCGCTTGCATGGGTGAACGATACTCCGTCAACGCTCGACTCGTTACTTCGAGTCCACCACTCCTCACTCGCGATCACGATTGTGGAACCGTAGTGCGCAAGAACCGAACCACTTCTAAATCAACTCCAACAACTGACCACAATTTATCTGCAAGCAAGATGAAATGATGGCGCGGTTGCTTCGGGACTGGCAGACACAAGTTGCCCAGGCTAGACAACAATTCGTACACGGCCGCTTGCTCAGGCGAATGAGAGTCCTGAGAATTGCTGTCGTCACAGAAAAATTTCAATAACTGGGACGCTGCATGACGGATGATGGAAGCCTTCAGTGGCTCCTGCGTCAACTTGTACATGGCATCGCAGAGATACCAGCGCATGGGCTCATTTTGTTTGTCTGTGATCCGCAATTGAGCCCGTAACTGCGCACGCAGCACTCGCCATGCGGCTTTCACTTGCTGTAGTGCGATTGGTCGTGTGATGGAATGACTCTCGGGAGCCCCTAAGAGAGCATCTGGTGCAAAATCGTCGGCGAGAGAATAGACACGGTGATCGCCGAAATCTGAATCGCCGCTGCCGTGACATCTGCTAAAAACTCTCAAATTCATTGATGATGCTTGCTGATCGACCCGCACTGCGTCAACTGGCTGCACCATCGCAATCGACTTGCCGGCGATTTTCTTCGATTGATCGATCGCGACAAAACTCGTCAATCGCGTCTGCAATTGATATCGCACGCCGAGATCTTCGATGCGAACATCAACATCTGCGGCATGGTCTGGAAATCCCGCGCGGCGATCTTCGAGTCGCATGATTTCGTCGCGCGCCCAAAGCGCGCCCAAACTCATCGATATTGGCGTCACTGGGCTCTCGCCGATCACTTTGCCGTGCGCATCTATTACTCGCACATGCTTCAGTTTTTCCTTGATGATGAATGATGCCGATCGACCGGCAAAAAGATCAACCTTGTATGGCAACACACATCCATCCACAGACAGTCCCAATGCGATCGGACCGACGAGCGCGGCGTCGAAATCTGCAAACTCAGTCAGCCAATCCACGCTCGGCGCGATCGGGAGATATGAACCATTGCAAATGCGCGAGAGCCGCGAGAGGAACGCAGTCGACGGCGCGTATCCCACGCCAATTGTGTACAGGCGTGCATGTGGCGACATAGTTGCAGCCAACTGAAAGATCACTGCGTCGTTGGCCACTGCGCCGTCGGTCACTAATAGGACCGTGCGAATGCACTGAGGTGTGGACTTTGCATGCAGCGCGCTCTGAATCGGGGCAATCATTTCTGTGCCACCGCCTGCTGTGAGCGCGTCGATCCATGTGCAGGCTGCCTCAATGTTGCTTGAGGTCGCTCGCTTTGCAGTGTCAGAAAAACGAAGCTCGTCCGTGTTGAATGCGGATACTTCAAATTGATCACTTGGGCGCAGCGCACGAAGCGAGTGCGTGACGACCGACTTTGCAAGTTGCAGATTGGCTCCTTGCATTGAGCCAGAGCAATCCAGTAAATAGACCGCTTCTCGCTGCATTTCTGCTTTGGGCTGACGCTGAGCTGGCGGATCAACTACGACCATCACATGCTTGCCATCGCCATATGCACGCACCAATGTTCTCGCCTCGCGCGACCAAAAACGCACCACAACATCACAGTTGCATGTCGCATCTTGCGCAAGTGTGACAAGCATCGTGTCGTCTTTTTCATCATTGCATACAAGATCGACCGAGCCTTCGATTGCAGAAATTGGCTTGGCGAGTCGCAACTGAAAATCCAGTGGTGTTGCGCCGTCGAGACGAACAATCGGCGTCGCCCGCGACGCATCGGACGCTTGATCTGTATCAGCGGCGCTGCCTGTGCCTTCATGATCCACTGGAATGCCAGGCACATATTTCATGCCGATTGTTGTTGGAACACGAATCTCAAATCGACCATCGGTCACACGCAGTCTTTCGATGATTGTGAGCTTGACAACAAGCTCTGCGTGCGGCGGGATGTTCGCCATTTTGAGAGTTTGAATATCGTCTCGCTCTTGATCGAGCATCGCTGATTGATATGCGCTTCTCTTTGCTTTTGTGAAAGCGGCTCTCGCTGCCGCATTCGTACGGCAATCGCCCGCGATCCATCGCTTGCCACAGCGAATTTCAAATGCGACGATTGCGCCAGCCGCTGACATTGGAATTGTGTGCACGACATCGAGCGCGATATCGCACGGATTGCGATAGTGCTGCTCGGTTTCGGTGATCGCGCAATCGCCCGTGACTTGGACGCGCATGACCACACGCTGAAGCGCAAAGGCAGAGCCGCCAGAATTGTCACTGTCGAGCGTATCGGCGCCAACAGACGGCAATCCAATGAGCTCCCCAAGGGTGCGGAACCCTCCTCTGTTTGGTGTGAACGATGCGCCGATGCGCGTGCGACGATTGAAATCATTCATACGATTTTCCCATGACATAGTGCATCTCCTTGCGTGAGTTGTTCGAACTGTTCTACGATGAAAGTCAAATACCCGGTGAGTCATTTACAAACTGCGCAGCTTCCGCGGCGAGATGCTGTGCGAGCGAAGATCCATTTCGTTGCATTCGTGGATCGACAATCAATGTGACGCCCTTACCGATCGAGAAACACTCAAGCCGCTGAGCGTTGACCTGCCCCATCAATTGCGACCGCTGCGGCACGATCACTGGATCCACAATCACTTCAAGCGTTGCAAGTGCCTGCAATAATTGTTCGTTGGTTTGCCGAGGCAGTGCCGACTGAATCTGAGCCAAGCTATACCCCTGCGACTGCAATCGTTTGGCAACGAGTATTCGCAGCAAATGCTCAAACCGATATACCGCCTGCCGACCCTCATACTGCGGCTTGGTCACAATGCCGATCGATTGGTAATAACGAATCGTGCGGCCATCCACTCGCTCTGCTGTTCGACCATCTTCCAGAACCAGCGGCATCCGCGCGAGCAGACGGTTGGTTTCGGCGGCAAGCTCTTCGAGAGAGAAGCGCTTGCGAACGCTGTTGGAGAGAAGGTCGATCACGGTTGATATTGTATCAGTAACAGTAATCAATGTCAATGTTCTCGAAGAAATTCCTGGCCGAGGGCGAAAAAAGGTCCTCCATATATAAGGAGCCTGTCAAGCGGTGGCTGCCAACCCCGAATTCGCTCGAAAAGTGCAATAACGGCTCCTAGAGCAGGCATTGCCGACCCCAACTTGGCCGCAAGCCGACCGCTCGGGCCGTCAATCGCGCGGCGAAGCGCCAGCGCTGCCAAGCTGCTGCTCATACATGGCGAGATCAGATTGCGAGAAACAGCAGAAGATCACGCACTCCACCGCCGCGATCCCATAGCCATGCCATTGGATCAACCGCGAGCGTGACCGGGACCCCACACAAGGACCACCACTTATGGGTTTTTTGGATTCTAGTTTCATCCGTCCACATGTCAAGCCTCTCCTTGATTTGCGCTCGTTCAACTCGCGATAACACCGCTTCATCACACCCGCTCGCAAATTCCGTCGGCGTTTGATTGCCCAGCGCACGCTGCGGCCGCCGATGATTGTAATCCAATCGCCAGCGATTGCAGAGATACTTTGCTTCAGCGAGCGATTGAAAAATCTCGCTCGACAGCAGTTCATCGCGCAGTCTTCCGTTGAAGCTCTCAACGATTCCATTCTGCCACGCCGCACCTTCACCCCTGAATTCAAGGCCGAGGCCGTGCGTCTCTGCAAGGTCGCGGACCGCAGCATCACGCGGATCGCCGCAGATCTCAACCTGGACCCGACCACCCTTCGCGAGTGGGTCCATCGCGCCGACATCGACGGATGCAAAAGTCCGACCGGCGAACTGACGACGGACGAACGCGTCGAGTTCGTACGCCAGCGCCGCCAAATCAAGCAGCTGCTCATCGAGCGCGAAATTTTAAAAAAGGCGGCGAAGTTCTTCGCCAAGGAAAGCCCATGAGATTCACCTTCATTCATATCGAACGCACCAACTTCACGGTATCCGCGCTCTGTCAAGCGATGCAAGTGACGCGCAGCGGATATCACGCGTAGGCCGTGCGCGAGCCCTGCCTGCGCAAGCAGGACGATCGCGTGTTTGCCGTCCATGTGGTGGCCGCCTTTGCACGCAGCAGGCGCACTTACGGAAGTCCGCGCATCGCGGTCGAACTGCAAGATCAGGGCCTGCCCGTTGGACGCCGCCGCACTGCGCGGATCATGCGGGAAACAGGCATCTTTGCCCGCAAAAAGAAGTCATGGCGCCGGTCGACCGGCTCGTGCGCAAGCGAACGCGTCGCACCGAACCAGCTTCAACGCAACTTCACCACACACGCTCCCAATGAAGTGTGGGTCACGGATGTCAAATATGTGCGCACTGATGAGGGCTGGCTGTACCTGGCGCCGGTGATCGACCTCTTCTCCAGGCGAGTCGTCGGATACGCGATGCCACAAGAGAACGACGGCGCATTGGCGCTGGCGGCTTTCGAAAGCGCGACAACACGCAGGCGTCCGCGCCACACGGTGCTGTTGCACTCCGACCGCGGCTCGATCTACGGTGAGGAGCAATACATTCAACGACTCGCGGCGCATGGCATCAAGCGCAGCATGAGCTGCAAGGCTGATCCGTGGGACAACGCAGTGATCGAGAGTTTCTTCAGCACGCTTCCCGTTGAACTTCTGTCCCGCCGGCGTTTCGAGCGATTCGAAAATGCGCGCCGCGCGATCTCCGAGTAGATCGACGGCTTCTACAACCCCCAGAGGAGGCACTCAAACAACGACAACACCAGCCCGATCAAGTATGAACTGCGTTGGCAAATGCGTCAGGAATTGATATAGTGAACCTGTCCACGAAAGTGAAGCAAACTCACCCGGTCATTTCTCTCTGATGGAACTAAACTAAATTTATGGACCTTATATCTGAGTATCAGTTAGAGCGTATTGAAATCGAACGACTTGAGCAGATGATTCGATTATTTTTATCTAAACGAGGTGTTCGCACAACGCTCATCAGCATGGAAAAAATAATCGAAACAAAACTATATGAACAAGATAGTGAGGCTTACCATGTGGATCGTGCCGTCCAAAACGACGATGCGCACCACGAGACATGTCTGTCAGATGGCCTTGATATCTGGATGCATGACGAAATTGAGCATGTGGGTGGAGAATGCAGCCGCCTCTACGATTTACTACATGTAGGGTGTGGCCACCTCTTCCAGTGGGCCGCGAGTATCGATAGCGGCCTTGCCTTTTACGGTGACCAAGCTTGGAAGATGGCATCAACATTATATTTAAAAGCCCCGGAGGCAGATATTCAACGCGTTTGGGCGTATGAACGCGAGGCAGCGCAAATCGCCGTCGGAAACCTTAAGCACATTCTAGACTCAAGTAGTCAATCTCAATCCTTTCGTGAGAATGTTGCTCGGATGTTTAACGATTATGCAACAACGGACCTTGAGTACATCACGGCTTACTACCGCACGGGTAAGGTAACAAGCATTTTTGAGAATTGGTGTAAGAACTCTCCGACGATTCCGCCAATAATTACCAACTTTCCTATCAAGCCAGTGCGTCGATCTAATCGTTGCGTCGCCCTGCTGAGCCGAAGAGACTGAGGAGCCCTATGCTTATTTGCAACTTCTGGTTACAGATGTGATCCTTGTTTTCTTGGGCATCTGAAACTGATGTGCCTCAGTTAGCATCAAACGATGATTCTATTATTAGGCATAAATTGGCACAGAGGTTGCTATGAAGTGTGAGACTCGCATTTGACCGATCAAATTGAAATTGGATCGCCAAGGCGCCCGTTTGAAGTAATCATCAAAATCCAAGAACAGGACTTACAGCATGACACATATTTCCTTCTATGCCCACAAAATTTTTGCCCAAACCATCGTGGCATTGGTGACCATATTCCTCGTATGTTGCGGTGATTCTGGTAGTCAATCAAACCGTGAAGGGTACTACCCTGGAACTGTCAAGATCGGTCATCTTGTTGCGCTCGACATGGCTCCAATGTTCGTTGCCAAAGAGGCCGGCTACTTTAAAGATGAGGGTATTGATGTCGATACGATCTTTTTCCCAAATCCGGGCGACAACAATGTTGCACTTGCGGGTGGCAGTATTCAAATTAGCATAAATCCGTTCACCCTTCCCTACCTTGCCGAGAACAGTGGTATCCCAATACGAATTGTTGCCTCGGCTGGAGGCCTAAGCATCATGGAGGTCATCGCAAAGGGAAGCCTTGGCATCGATTCTGTGCCATCACTTGTTGCATGGGTGAAGGCAAATCCCGAGAAAAAACTAAAAGTCGCAACGCTCAAGGGGGACACCCTAGAGATGATTCTGTACCGGTGCTTTTTAGACAACGGGCTTTCCTACGCGGATTTCGAAATGGTTTGGTTTAACGACCTCCTGGCGATGGTTCAATCCTTCGAGTCGGAACAGGTCGACATTCTTAGTTTCATCAAGCCCTACACTACCAACCTCATTATTAATCGCGGGGCCAAGAAGGTCACTGACAACAGCGAGGTATGGGGACTAGGCACACCAAATTGCACAACGTCCGTAATGGCGGACTTTCGCCAGAAGTATCCTAAGACCGTTGAGGCATACCTTCGTGCTGTCCAGAGGGCTTTTGATCTGATTGTTGCCAACCCTCAGCGCGCAGTAGAACTTTTAAAAAATGGTGGTTATTACAAAGTTTCGCCTGAGGTTCTCCTTGCGGCATTTCAATCGAGCCCAAAAATAGCTAGCCTAGTTCCGAACCGTGAGGGCGTTATGAAGGCGATTGGCGACATGGTAACCGCTGGATACATTAGGCATCCCAAGACCGATGTGATGGACCTGTCTATCCTCGAGTCCATCGGGAAAAAACCTTGAAAGCGCACGAGTCCGCAGGTTGAGTATTAGCGATTGAACTTGCTTCACTTTCGTGGACACTAAAATTAGCGACAATGCTCGCTCGGAGTGCACCATGGACAAACAAACAAAGACCCTCACGAAGCGGCCACGCCGCACCTTCACCCCTGAGTTCAAGGCCGAGGCCGTGCGTCTCTGCAAGGTTGCAGACCGCAGCATCACGCGGGTCGCCGCAGACCTCAACCTGGACTCGACCGCCCTTCGCGAGTGGGTCCATCGCGCCGACATCGACGGATGCAACAGTCCGACTGGCGAGCTGACGACGGACGAACGCGCCGAGTTGGCACGCTTGCGTCGCCAGAACAAACAGCTACTTATCGAGCGTGACATTTTAAAAAAGGGGGGGGGCAGATTCAACCGGCTCGTGCGCAGGCGAACGCGTCGCACCGAACCAGCTCCAACGCAACTTCACCACACACGCTCCCAATGAAGCGTGGGTCACGGATGTCAAATATGTGCGCACTGATGAGGGCTGGCTGTATCTCGCGCCGATGATCGACCTCTTCTCCAGGCGAGTCGTCGGATACGCGATGTCACAGGAGAACGACGGCGCATTGGCGCTGGCGGCTTTCGAAAGCGCGGCAACATACAGGCGTCCACGCCGCACGATGCTGCTGCACTCCGATCGCGGCTCGATCTACGGTGAGGAGGAATACATCCAACGGATTGCTGCGCTTGGCATCACGCGCAGCATGAGCCGCAAGGCCGATCCTTGGGACAACGCGGTGATCGAGAGTTTCTTCAGCACGCTTCACTTTGAACTTCTGTCCCGCTGGCGTTTCGAGCGATTCGAGGATGCGCGCAGCGCGATCTCCGAGTGGATCGACGGCTTCTACAACCCCCAGAGGAGGCACTCAAACAACGGGAACACCAGCCCGATCAAGTATGAACTGCGTTGGCAAATGCGTCAGCAATTGATATAGTGAACCTGTCCACGGAAGTGAAGCAAGCTCAGATGCTGTACACTATTTTTATGCGTGATCGGTTGTCAGAGCGAATTTTATACGGTGGGTTGAGCATTCTCCTAGTCTGGGGACTTTGGGAGTTGCTTGGTCGCACTGACTTGATGGCGGCAAAAATTTTCCCGCCTCCAAGCCAGTTTATTCAGTCGATGTCGAGCGGGTTCAAGTTGGGGCTAGCAAGCCAAACAACCGAGATTCATACAGCAATCCTGGCGAGTGTATGGCGAGTGACCATGGGTCTCACGCTTGGTTTTTTCGCCTCCGTGGCGGTGGGATGTGGCCTAGCAGTTTCGGGCAAGTTCCGGCTCTGCGTGATGCCGCTTCTTTCGCTGCTTGCGCCAGTGGCCCCAGTTGCTTGGATTCCCCTTGCTCTCGTAATGTTCGGCTTGGGCAACGGATCCGCCGTGTTTATTGTCTTTATGGGCGTTTTTTTTACACTCACCATTGGCTGTGTCGAAGCGGTCGCCCAAGTCTCCACTAGGCGACTTGAAGTTGCGGCTCTCTCTGGCGCCACGCCTTGGCAGACATGGTGGTTCGTGGTGGTCCCATCGATCTTGCCGGCCGTCTTTTCCAGTCTTCGTCTCAACTTTGTAGCTGCGTGGATGGCGGTGCTCGCAGCCGAAATGACAGGGCTTCGAGATGGACTTGGTGCCATCATCATGACCGGCCGAAACCTCTTTGATAATCGTATGATATTGCTTGGAATGTTTCTGATCGGCGTTACAGGCTTTGTCTGCGATCAGGCACTTCGCTTCATACAGAGAAAGGTGCTCTGGTGGCCATCGAACCGCGAGTAATGCCATTTCCATCCGTTATCGCAAGCAGCCCCCTGATCGATGTGCGTGTCCAAGGTGTGAGTCATTTATGGCGCCACAACGAAGTTGAGCATCTTGTTCTAAAGGATATAAATCTGCATGTCGAAGGTGGAGAGTTTATTTCCATTGTTGGGCCATCCGGATGTGGAAAGTCCACGCTTTTGCGGATCATTGCGGGCCTCCAGATCCCTTCGGATGGCGAGGTTCTGATTGGCGGAGTTTCCGTTGTTGGACCCAGAAGTGATGTCGGAATGGTCTTTCAAGAAGCTTCGCTATTTCCTTGGCTTACCGCCGCTGGCAATGTTGGATTTGGAGCACACCTCAAAGGGGTACCAGCGGTTGAGCGAAAGGCGCTCTCACTCGAATGGCTCCAACGGGTAGGGCTTGCTCAAGCCGCAAAACTTTACCCGCACCAACTTTCCGGAGGAATGAAACAGCGCGTGGCCATTGCGAGAGCTCTTGCCAACGGTGCGCAAGTCCTCCTCATGGATGAGCCGTTTGCGGCTCTTGACTATGTTGCCAGAAAAGCGATGCAGGAGCTGCTTATTGAACTATGGGCCGAATTCCGCAAGACGGTCATCTTTGTTACGCATCACATTGATGAGGCTGTACTGCTGTCCGATAGGGTCGTCATGCTTACGCCGGGACCAACTGCGTCAATTGCACATATTGTTAAAATCGATGCAATCAGACCTAGGTCTGCAGACGGAGAGTGGCTGGATTCTGAAATTCGACAAGTAAGGTTGTTGGGTAGAAATTAAAGGAAAACATGAAGATGCCTGTAGAAGAAAAACGCATTCCAATTCAGAGTCTCATCGCATTGGCACGAAAATTGAGTAGTGGTGAAATCACTGACGAAGTTACAGAACAGTTGTTGAGTACATTAAATAGAAACGTAACGCAGCATGCCGCATACCTCTTTTCAGCAGCCAATAAGGCATTAGGGGGAGATCTTGAAGATTTTGAAGTACAGGTGATTGAGTTTGCAGTTCATATTAAAAGCGGGCATAACCAAAATAAGTTCGTAACTATCATTGCAGCAAAGAATGAACATCTTTTGGGGTTGTATGAAGGGGTTGTCAAACATATTCAAGACCCCACGTGTAAGGAAGGAGGGCCACTTGTACTTAAAGATGACTTCTATACTGCAATAGATCCCTTTTACGAATGTAGCCAGAATGAGGCGCAACAACATTTCGGAAATGATCTCGGAACAGAATGCTGTGGAAAGTATATTGTCACCGGTTTAACTCCAGCCCATGCTAATAGGGAGATGGGCGAAATTGGACAGCGTTTTCGATATTTTGCAGGTAAGGTTATAAGTGAGTTGAGGTGTAGTGTATTAGTAGCAACTACTCTCGATGGCGCTACTACCCAGAATGAGACATTTCGTGCAGCGATCTTCCTTTTGATTCGAATAAATGCCATAAACAATAGTGAGGACCTTAAAAGCAAACTTAGGGAGCGCACGTGCAGACTTGCAGCAAATATTGTTGTGCAGAATAGTCATGCATATGATATTGATGTAACTGATTCGGTTTTCCTCAATACATGGCTCTGCCCTCAAAACCTGATTAACTTGCGGGAGCATGGCTTTATATGCGACCAGGGTACAAATTGGTTTCAAGCTGGAGGCATAGAAGGCGGCGTCCCTCATAACTATGCATCAGGGGGACATTCTGATGTGAATCACTATATCCGAAAGATTTTTAAGTTTTCCCCTGATGCGAATTGCATTAGGGAAGACTGCGGCCAAGAAATTTTTAATATGGTGAAACGTTTGTTTTTAGCACAAACCATTGATTTGAATTGTATTGCGCTGATTGCAGCAGCTTCACTCGGTTTAAATCAAAAGGATTGGAATTCCATTAAATTTCCTAACCCTCAAATATTCGAACCCTCAGACAGGAAAAAATTAATTAAAGCGCTTATTGATTTCTTTATTACGCTTAAACCAACGGCAGATATGGCAATAGTCCCGCCGACTTTTGATCTCGAGGTCGACAGGCTTTCTATCACAGTAAATAGGTTTAAATTTAGGGCTGACCAAGCACACGATGATCAAAGACCGACTCTCCATAAAAAATTGAGCGATATGTCGGAAAATATTGATAAAAAGCAAACGGGCGATTTGATTGAGTCATTGAATTACCTTACGCATATACTTCGTTTTTCTGGGCTTTATAGTGATGGGTTATGCCAAATGCTTGTGTTGGACATAAAGTCCAATGATGGTGATGGTTCATGTACATTTATTTTCCAGTTTATTAAGAGGTAATTATGAATATTTATGTCTTAGATACAGAGAACCCTATCAGAGCCCGTGCCTTTGTTAAAAATATAGCGCTTGTTCATTGTTGTAATCGGCTAGATTCAAATAATGTCAAGGAACTAAATGTTCAAGACATGCTTCTTGTTCACTCGAAAGACCGCGGGGTTTTTCCAAATGCAATGGATAATCCATGCCTGAAGGTTTTCTATACTGGCGGAGATCGACAAGTCAATTCTGGCGAAAATTGGATACAAAGACCAGTAACTAAGGATAACGTCCCAAGTGGTAATGAACTTTCGGACCTTCTCGAGTGGGCACGCAAATACCTGCAAGGGGAGAAAGATCTCAAGAAGCCATCGATTCTTTGTCTAGAACAACAGAAGGATCAACAAAATAAAAGGCAGGTCGTACTCTGCCGTCTTCTCATCGGCTGGACGCTGAAAGATGCCAACCGAGTAAATAGGCTCGGCGTGGAAGCGATTAGCTCGATGCTTGATGCGGCGAGTGCTTTGGCAACGGGCTCTCCTGTGAATGGTAGATCAAAAAAAGCACTTGACGAACTGCAAAAAATATTTAATGAGACGAGGGATAAGCCTCTGGTTTTACCGGAGAAACTTAAGCCCCTTGGCGAAACACTTGAGACAGTCTCTCGTGACCAACTGAGCGAATTCCCTGATCATTAATATCATGAGTATGGACCCACTAGATATTTCTGCGCAATCGGCCGACTCGTGGGAGTTGAGGCGCCGTGCGCTGAGTCATCAGGAACTAAAAAATGTATTTCTTTTGCATGCTGAGCGGCTGGCAAAGGCGCAACGCCTCCAGAATTCCGTCATTACCGCTGAAGTAGTGCTTTATTTAAGGACTGCTTGGGTGGATCTTTCTTTGAAGTTAAAGTCTCTGGTGGAGCAATATGAAAATGCATGCTCGCCCAAATCGCTTCTCGCTTGCATGCTTCAAGAAAAAGTCGCTTCCAATTCTGTAGGACAGCAAATTTTATCCGATTTCCATGAGGAATGGTGTGCAAGTCTCAGAGTACGCGAATGGTCTACTGAGGGTAGTTTGTTGATCGATCTAATTGATCGCGAACTTCGCGCGGATGCGCCGAGCGGTAGTTCTTTATATGCCGCATGTCGACAGCTATGCGATTTGCTCCATACTCACCCAACAAGAAATGGGCCAGTCTAAGGTGGATTACACGCCAAATCTTTCCCGAGTGCTTGTGATCGATGACTTCTTCGGCCGAAAGGTTTTCCACGGTACGAATCAGGACCGTGTCGCTCTCTGCGAAAAGTTTGGATTACTTGACGTCTCGGCCGAAGGGGCTGTGCAAACTCCACTCCTTGATCATCCGTGTGCCGAAGCCGTTTTCTATCGAGGGCAGCAGCCTGATCCTGCGCGTCGGGGAGACTCGGTTCAGAACGACCTTGCATCGAGCGTGCGTTTAGCCCTTGACGGTTGGCAAGACCCACAAGGTCGATGGCGGCCGTGGGCAATGGTGGTCCTCGACTTGATGTTCTACACTGGGCTTGTAACACCCGAAAGCGATCACCACATGCAAGGAATGCCGGAGGGTCGACCCTCTGATGACAAACCTGAAGCTTACTTCGGCCTCGACATACTGCGCGGTATCCGCAAGGTAGATGCAGAGCTGCCCGTGACAATCCTATCCAGCAAAAAACGCGATGATGTGAGCAGAACCTTCAGTGAACTTGGCGCAAGCGGGTTTCTTGAAAGAGATGCGTTGGACTCCGCCGACATGTTCCGAACTCATCTCGCTCGACACGGGCTTATTCCTGATCCAATGGTCCTCGGCTCTAGCCGAGCACTGTTGATCCAGTTGCGCCGGGCTCGACTGCTGGCCGAAGGCGATGGCACCATTCTCATCCGGGGCGAGCCAGGCACGGGTAAGGAATTGATGGCGCGATTTATCCATGATGCAAGTCCTCGAGTGAAAGGGCCGTTTGAGGCGCGGTCACTCGCGAGTATTCCACGGGATCTAGCAGAGAGTGAACTGTTCGGCCACAGTAAGGGTGCTTTCACGGGTGCTTTCACGGCTCGCAGCGGCGCATTCGAGATGGCTACAAACGGCACCCTCTTTCTCGATGAGATCGGGGATGCCTCATTGGAGCTCCAAGGCAAACTTCTACGGGTCCTCGAAAGTAAGACCATTCAACGAATCGGCACCGACGAAAGACGCGCGGTAAATGCTCGTGTTGTTTCGGCAACGAATATTGATATTGAGGGACGTGCCAAACGCGCCGAAGGCTTTCGCGCAGACTTGCTTGCTCGACTGCATCAGGCAGGTACAATTGTTATGCCACCTCTGCGCGATCGGCGCGAGGACATTGCTGAACTGGCCATACAATTTATTCGGTCGGCGGAACAATCTCACCGCAAAGCGCTACCGCGCCAGATACTGCCTGAGACCCTCGAACTTCTTGAACGCCATAGTTGGCCTGGGAATGTTCGTGAACTTCGTAACTGTATTACTCAAGCGGTCTACCAACATCCTGATGTTGAATTCTTGGCGCCTGTGCATGTTCTAGGGTTTCTTTCGAGTGGCTCCACCATTGTCAGAGTGCCGACGGAATTCGAGGACCCCTATGAGTCAGGGAATCTTGACCTCCCTAGGGTAATAGCCGTCATGACTGGGTACGAGTCCTCGGATAAAAGAGTGAGTGAGATTGTTGGTGCGCTCCCAGCCGTTCAGTTGGCTTGGTCGCGCCTGGCATCAAACCTGGTTCTCACTGCGATTCGTTGCACAAAACGAGTCACTGTGGAACAACCTGAAGGGGAAGTCCTCATCAATCCAGCTATGAAGTTGCTCTCGGGTAATCCTCGGCTTACTGCAACACAGTCTGCAGATTTAATAAAGAAGCTACTTGGTAATAGTCCCAGCGGATGGTCAATTTCCTGCCTTGGCGACAAAGACCTGTTTATGGCATTAGAAATCGCACAGCGGCTTCGCCCTAAGGGCGGCAAAAAAAGTTCTACAGAATAAATCTGCGAGAATTCATGTTATGGTAATTTTAATTCTCGGAACATCGAAATCAACATGCAAATTCATGGAGGGCGCGGTCAAGTCTCTGCCGTCTTCGATTCATTGCAGTGCTGATTCGCTCCCCATTTCGCTTGATGTGGTTCCTGCGGAGTCGCTCATGGACCAGTTGGGATTCATAAAGACGTTCCGCTCAGTTGCTAGCACACTTGATCGACTCCTACGGGAGTACGCCTCAGGAGAGATTAGCGAACCCATTGTCCTGGCTGAGTCGATCTCGTTGGAGAACATCAATCCGCTCGCAGAGGCGGGGGGTTGGTCGGCTCTGGTTTCGATGTTGGTTCTCGCGTTTCCAGATATCCAATGGTGCTTTGCAATGATAAAGGGAGAATCGAACAATAACCCTGACAACGATAAGACGGGATTACTGAAGGCACTCAATCGTTTGCATGGATTACAGTGTCTCGACAATTCAACGCCGCCATGCTCAAACTTGTTTGACGGAAGCGGTATTCGCAATGCGATTCGAGGCAGTCTCAATCACGATCCTGCGAAGCTGATAAAAATGCGATCGCACAATATCGCAGTGACCATAGACGACGAGCGGCAGTACAGCCATCTCAGTGGTTTAGTTGCTTATCGATTCGGCTATCGGTGCTTTCCTGTAGATACTTTTAAACTGGCCCGCGAATTGCTCGGCGAAAGTGGTTTTCTTAACGGCGTCATCCAACTGTCGATCGAAGATATGAATTTGCGGTTCCCAGATAATCTGAGCACGCCTCTCTCGAGTGCCGAGGACAGACTTAAGGAATTCCCCAAATTGAAAGGCGTTAAATGGCTTACTTTGCTTACCGCAGCGGGGGCTAAAAAAGCTAAGGAGCACATCGTTGGGCGTCGTATCGAGGTCGTAGGAGCGGGAAACGATCGTGACTACCGCACGGTGTTTAAGCCGATTGGTGGCTTAAATGTTGAAGAATGGGGATTCAACTCGTTGCCATTCACGAGTCAATCAAGCCAACGAACACTCGGCTTTCTTAATCAACCTAACAGTCAATCATTGCCACGTTGGTGGGCTCAAGTAAATAAAGTTCTTCATCTACCTCAGATCGTAAAGTGGGCTTTATCTTCGGGGTTCGAGTCAGGCTCTGATGGAAAAGATGCTGCGCGAGAGCCCAATTTGGACGCCAAAGGTATAGATGCTCCGCATAGTGCCCCCGGGCGGCTAGTCGAGGTCGCAAATGTGCTACTGACTCGAGCGACCTTTCTCTGCAAACTTTCCGACGAGACAAAGTCGCCCCTGCCCGCAATTCGAGCGGCCGTGCTTGCCATGGATGCCAAGGAACTCCTCAGCAACAAAACTCCAACGACATGTGTCACCGCAATCGGAGCACGGCATCTGGCTGAAATCTTGGCAGAATGCCAATTTGCTGGCGTAATACTAACTCCTAGAGCGCTGAGACTACGTATTCAAGAGATTACGAAAGAGGTTGTTAAGGTATTTCCAAGCGCGTGGCACAAAAAAATTGATAAACCACTGCGCCCATTTTCCCTAAATTGGTTTTATAAACATGCCCGCGTTGAATGGAAGGATTTTTGGACCGGTGAAGGTCGCCAGCAGGACTCTGCATTAGCTGGCATTGTAAGTCGGCTTCTTACAACAATCGACGGACGACATCAGTTCGAGGCCGAACTTGAACTCCTGAAAGAAGACCGCCGGCTCCAAAATAGAATTCGGTGGCATCAAAACATCTTTAAAAATTTGGACAACGGTGAGCTGACCACCCGCGCATGGTACCTCAAACTCTGGCCATTTATAAATTTTCTTGGCATGAGATATGTGAATTGGTTATTAACAGGTATCGGTCCGCTGATACTGGCTAGTGTGTTTTGGCTTCTTCTGCTTTCATGGCCGCTTATCAAATTCGAACGACCCGTAGAGAACTCTATTGATTTTATGCAAAATAGAGAATTTGAGGCGATACAATATTCGGTTTTCACGTTTCTTGGAATTGGTCAGCCGAATGTAATTGGTGATCGGATAGATCATACGGTATGGTTCTTTACGGTATCTAGTCTTATGCTCATCGGACTATTTCACCTGGGTATTCTTATTTCCCAGCTGTATGCTGTCGTGTCTCGACGGTAGTTGTCATATCCCGTACGATCATAAGGTCGTTTATTGAAGAGGTGCGGATGAGATGTGTACCAGTCAAGCGATCCGCGCACGAATCGCCTTGGCTTTGCCCGAAGCCTCCGCAGCGATATCTGCACGACCAACCACACCTGCAATTTCGGAGAGCGCCTCAAAGTATTCCGCAACTCTATCGAGTTCGCTGGGGGAACCATTACATTGGGCTTCGAGACGCAGTACTGTCGACTCCTGCGGTAACAGTAGCCCTAGCGCATCAGTGCTACGGCCTATCGCATGGAGACAGCCACTGCACTTAAGGAGCAACCAGATGAACTGATTGGCGTCATGGACCAGCTTTGACTGGGTGGCGAGTGCGCGTGCAATCTCGAGACATTCCCGAAACTTCGCCAGTGCGGATTCGTGTTCGCTGCGCATGCACTCGATGTCGCCAATGCGCACCAGCGAAAGGCTCACATCTTGGCGGCTCTCTGGCGTATTGAGCTCTTCGCTCAATGCGCGTGCAATCTCGAGATTCTCCCGAAACTTCGCCAGTGCGGATTCGTGTTCGCTGCGCATGCACTCGATGTCGCCAATGCGCAGCAGCGAAACGATCACACCTCGGCGGCTCTCTGGCGTGTTGAGTTCTTCGCTCGATGCGCGTCGAATCTCGAGACACTCCTGAAACTTCGCCAGTGCGGATTCGTGTTCGCCGCACATGAGCTCGATGTCGCCAATCCGCTCCAGCGAAACGCTCATATCTCCGCGGATCTGTGGCGTATTAAGTTCCTCGCTCAGTGCGCGTGCAATCTCGAGACACTCCCGAAACTTCGCCACTGCGGATTCGAGTTCGCCGCGCATGAGCTCGATGTCGCCAATGCGCAGCAGCGAAACGCTCACATCTCGGCGGCTCTGTGGCGTATTGAGTTCTTCGCTCAGTGCGCGTGCAATTTCGAGACACTCTTGAAACTTCGCCAGTGCGGATTCGTGTTCGCCGCGCATGAGCTCGATGTCGCCAATGAGCTCCAGCGAAACGGTCACATCTCGGCGGCTCCCTGGCGTGTTGAGTTCTTCGCTCAGTGCGCGTCGAATCTCGAGACTCTCCTGAAACTTCGCCAGTGCGGATTCGTGTTCGCCGCGCATGCGCTCGATGTTGCCAATGCGGTCCAGCGAAGAGCCCACATCTCCGCGGCTCTCTGGCGTATTGAGTTCTTCGCTCAGTGCGCGTCGAATCTCGAGACTCTCCTGAAACTTCGCCAGTGCAGATTCGTGTTCGCCGCGCATGAGTTCGATGCCGCCAATGCTCGTCAGCGAAACGCTCACCTCTCGGCGGATCTCTGGCGTGTTGAGTTCCTCGCTCAGTGCGCGCCGAATCTCGAGACTCTCCTGAAACTTCGCCAGTGCGGATTCGTGTTCGCCGCGCATGCACTCGATGTCGCCAATCCGGTCCAGCGAAAAGCTCACATCTCGGCGGCTCGGTGGCGTGCTGAGTTCTTCGCTCAGTGCGCGTCGAATTTCGAGGCTCTCCTGAAACTTCGCCAGTGCGGATTCGTGTTCGCCGCGCATGCACTCGATGTCGCCAATCCGGTCCAGCGCAAAGCTCACATCTCGGCGGCTCCCTGGCGTGTTGAGTTCCTCGCTCAGTGCGCGTGCAATTTCGAGACACTCTTGAAACTTCGCCACTGCGGATTCGTGTTCGCCGCGCATGCGCTCGATGTTGCCAATGCGGTTCAGCGAAACGCTCACATCTCGGCGGATCTCTGGCGTGTCGAGTTCCTCGCTCAGTGCGCGTGCAATCGCGAGACACTCCTGAAACTTCGCCAGTGCGGATTCGTGTTCGCCGCGCATGCGTTCGATGTCGCCAATCCAGTCTAGCAAAACGCTCACATCTCGGCGGTTTTCTAGCGTGTTGAATTCTTCGCTCAGTATGCGTGCAATCTCGAGACTTTCCTGAAACTTCGCCAGTGCGGATTCGATGTCGCCGCGCATGAGCTCGATCTCGCCAATGTGGCCCAGCGAAAGGCTCACATCTCGGCGGCTCTCTGGCGTATTAAGTTCTTCGCTCAGTGCGCGTGCAATCTCAAGACACTCCCGAAACTTCGCCAGTGCGGATTCGTGTTCGCCGCGCATGCACTCGAGAGCGCCAATGCGCAGCAGCAAAACGATCACAAACCCGCGGCTCTCTGGCGTATTGAGTTCCCTACCTCCTTTTCTCACACGCTGCAAGAGTGTTTCATACATACCGAGCGCACATCGGTAGGCGCCAGAAATTTCCGCAACATCCGCCAGCCCTCCAACATTGCCGCTTGACAGCACCTCTTCCGGGACATCCGCCCACGCAACACTCTGCAGAGTGTTTGTCGATGTACGCACACGGTCCCAAAGATCCTCACGGCTATCCGTGATAATGAGCATGTAGCGCGCGCGCAGAGCCGCCATGCTCGATGGATCCGACCAATTCTCCGGTTGTGGAAGCGGCAACTCGCGGCACGCCATGCCCAGTAAATCCCGTAGTTCCGCGCTCTCAAGACCAGTGGCGCTTCTGGGCGGCGCTTGAATGTCCTGCTCGCTGTTGGGCCAGATTTCTTCGCCTTGGTCGTTGAAACTGTTGTTGATCCACTCACTCAGGCAGGCGCGCAGAATTTCCGCGAGCACTTGGCTTTCCCCTTCCTGCGAGTAGTCTTTGAAATACTTAAGGGACACGGTATGGAAGGCCTTGTCGCGGAACTCACGCAACAACTCACTTGAGCGGCCAAGAATCGCCAGCGGATCAACGCACTCGGACAAGTGACGAGAAGCGCGCCCGATCGACAACTTCACCACTTGGTCTTCGGCCATGCGTTCCACCACCTCGCTCAGGAATCGGATGCCTAGATGACTACCCCAACCAAGCAACTTGCGAACCTCCTCGTCCAAATCGTTGAAGCGTTGCTCCACCCGCCTTTGCCGATCGCTCTCCCAGTCGCGGACAATCTTCTCGCCCACTGGGGCCAGCGCGGCCTTCACATCGCCGCCGATGAAGTTGCTGGGTGTGCAAAGTAACTGCCCGACATTTTCGACCATAGTCAGGAAATTGCCGGCGGCCTTTTCCAGAAGCAGTTGCTGTTGCACGGGCGTGAGGCCGGGCAAGCCTTGCGCCAAATAGGTGCTCAACGATTGCGTATCCGCGCTCGCAAGCACGCGCATGGACACACCATCAACGCCTTCAAATGCGCAGAGCGTCGATGCGTCGGCGGCCCGCTTCAATTGAAGCCACTCGCCCTCCCAGTGCGTGATCACGATCAGCAACGGCCAGCGGCGTTTGGTGGCCATCTGCCATACTTTCCGCACAAAGTCCTGTGTTTCCGCGTCGATCCACTGCGCGTCATCAAGCCACAGCACCGTGGGTAGACCGCCATCGCCATCCAGCAGCGCGCGCATGCAATCGTAGACCTCCTCCACCGATGTCTTGGCGGCATCTTGTTGCACCGCATCGAACGAGCGCGGACCTTCCATGCGCTGCGAGTACAGGTCCATCGTGCCCTTGCCTAATTTGAAAAGCAGTCCGACAAATGGAATGCCGTAGTAGTCGGCGATCTGACTGACGCCTTCGACAAGGCCATCTTTTTTCAGCTCCTTACCGATGCGGCCCGTGGCGTCTTGCCATGCACTGCCGTACTGACGCAGAATCTCCGCGTGCACCATGATGGAATCCCGCAACTCGGGCAGCGCCGTCTTGCGCTCGGTGACATTGCGAACAGCCGTCGATTCCCAGCGCGCACCCAACCACGCGAAGCGCGGCGGACCTTTGGCGATGTGCCCCTTCATGTCAGGAGTAACACGCAGTTGTTTACCTTGGTCGTTGAAGGACTGCGGCCAGTAGCCCACATCTGGCGGATCCCATCGAGGATCGTCGGTCAGTTGTTGATAGAGAGCCTGCACCAAACGGCTCTTGCCAATTCCGCTTTCGGCAACCACAAATGCCATGCGTGGACCAGCGAACTTGCCATCGCCGTTGCGCTTCGCACAGGCTTCAAATTCGCCGCGAAGCCATGCGAGTTCATCTCGTCGACCGTAAAAGCCCGGGATTGGCATCAAGTTAGAGTAGGAGAAACACCTTTGGGTTGCTTGGTTGATGAGACTTGGATGCCCAATCGTTTAGGCTCGATCCTTAATTGCGTTGGCCGTCGCCAACAGTAAAATGCCGGCGCCAATATCGATCAACATCCATACTTCCTTTGAAAAGTGGACTTTGATAATTGGGTTGAAAGCCAACGCGAGCAGAAGGTACGCCCACGGTAATAACTGGTGCTTTCGTTTGAGTGCGATAGTTGCAGCAATTCCGAAGACTACGCAGGCAACAATCCGAAGAAGTGTGTAGTACCCGTACGGCATCGGTGCTGCGCCGATGAATAACATGATGGCTGCGATATAGGTGACTGCGATTGGCATCGGTAATGATCCCTTCGATTTACAAAGCAAGCACTAGGAATAAAATCGAATGGTACAAATTCTGATAGCAGCAGCAGATTTCCTCAGGAGGCACTTGCATCAATTGGAGGGTCGCCCGACACCCCGTACTTGGGCCGATTCACTTTGACTTTATGCAAGAACACTTGAAAGTGTCCTTCAGTGAGCGCACTCGATCGGCCAATCGAAGATAACATCGAGGCGAAATTAATTTCGAGGTAACGCCCGTCCGATTTCCACCGAGGAGTACAAATCATGAGCGATCCCAAGGCAAGATATCTCTACCAACTCAATAAATTTTCTGAGGCGATGAAAAAATCCGTTGCCGAACATGCGACAACACCCAAGTCATCGCTCGGGGCAATCTCTCACAAACACGACGGTCGAACCCCGTTGTTTCAGCTCCAAGCACTTGCACGACTTGATCGCAAGATCAGCAACCATTCTGAAATTGCGGAAAACTGGCTTGCGGAATTCAAGGCCCTCGAGGATATGTTTGGACAATACGACCATTGGAATACGATGGTTGAAAACAACACGCGATGGAAATTGCCGAATGATCTTGGGCAATATTTCATTCACCTTCGATTCTCGCTTTCGCACAAACTAGAACTGCTACTGACAACGCAAGGTTGGATTACAGGAACTCCAGGCCATTGGGCACCAAGCACCGCGGCGGTCAATCGATTTGAAAACGATGCAAAGGATGCTGCGTGGCACAAGCCTCGCAAGGAGCAGCAGAAACTGCTGGAGTTCTTGCGCGACGAAGTATTGAAAATTCACAAGGCGATCGAATCTCGCAAGATCGACCTTCAAGAGCTCGAAAGTGGCATTCACGAATTCCGGCGCAAATTGCGATGGATACTCATTTACGCGAGCGCACTGCGAGGAAAGATCTCTTTGGGAAAGCCCGCGCCTTCTGATGCTCTGAACCAATATGTGACCGAAGAGCGAATGAAAATTCCGTTCAATCAGCTTCCAATCAATTCAGACGAAGCACCTGTGGTGGCCTTCCTACCTGGTGGTCTCTACGCATTGGGCGAGCTAATCAAGAAAATCAGCGATATCAAGGATCCCGGGCTCTGTACCGAGGAAGTGACACGAATCGGTGATTTCTACGGCCTCGATCCAGAACTGATTCGTCGAAGCCTCGGTGCCGATCATTCACATCATGCTGACACCGTCACGGCAGTCCAATCCGCCGTTGATCGCTACATATTGAAGGAGAAAATCTTGGTGCATATTGGCGATTACTTCGACAAACAAATTCGGTGAAGATTGGTATTCAGCTGAGCTTCTTTGGCGAGTGTGGCGCTTCAAATGCCGCCCTCGGCACAAACTTGCGCTTACACTCGCTGTCAGGGCTGACTTGTTGGTCCGCGCTTCATGTCACTCACTAGATAGTCGGTCTCGGCATTCCAAGGTAATACGAACAATCGCTGCGAATAATCGAGGGAAACCGGCACCGCCGCTGTTTGGCAAGATTGAAGTTCGCCGATCAACTTGTCGAAATCGGCGCTGTCGCTATCAACGCTGAAGTCCCAAGTCTCACCAGACTGGCCGCTACCGAGCATCAGCTGACCCTCCCAAGTCTTCCAAACAATTCCACGGTGGCTGAGCTTCACGATGATTCCCGAACGGGTTCCATTGCTCACTTGAAAGCGCGAGATTGGGCCAATCAAGAGTGGCACACCAATGATGCACACAAGGATCAACAAACACGATTTGCCTTTGAAAATTCTCATGGTGTAATTGCTCCAATCTGAATCAACTCGAAGCGTCCCCTTATAAGTAGAGTCCATGACGGGCGACATCGGATCTGAACAGTTCAACCTCAATCGACGGCGTTGTCAGGGTGTGTACTTCCAAGGATTCGACACCATTCGCGCCGCAGCGAGCATGCGCCTACCCTCGTTGCGCGTTTTAAAAACGATCAACTCCCGACATGTTCTTCTCAATATTATCTGCTTTGTCTACCGCTTCAAGCATTGCGCCGCGCATGAAATCAGCCGAAATGCCGACGGGCACATTAGCGATGTATGCGACGAATCGATGTCCATTACTCGCCTGCTGAATTCCAAAGGCTCCAAAGACTGTCGTACTGTTGCACGAAAGAAGTGCATTCGCAATTCCTTCTGACACAAGATCATCGCATTGATATGCGATTGAGTACATCCTGCAGATCTTGACGCCCTCAATCGACTTGCCGTGTGCATCAATCGTCACGATTTGCACACGCTCATCGACGGTTCCGACCTCGACTTCAAAATTCCCCTCCCCGTTGCGGCGATATGGGAATCCGATTTGCCGCAGAACGGCGACGATGTGATCGGCAAAAGGGCTAGGGTCACTCACGGCCGAAGGATACCACACACATTCCCTACCCTGCCTGCGCCGCTGGCAGACAGTCCGAATGACGGGAAAGCCACTCCGCATTTTCGTCGAGAGCCTCCTTCCCGAGGGCTCGCAATAAGTCTGTGTCAAGTATCTGCTTTTCGCTCTTTATTTTTAGCGCCCGTCCGAAGAGAGGGTGCATTCGTCTTGCCGTGTCAAGTTCCTCGCGATCGAGCGCAATGCCTCGTTGATACTGAAACCCACCAGCGATCGCCAGCACAGATCCGACGATCACGCAGCCATATTCAACAACATCCTTAGACTCATCCCCAAAACAAAACTGCGCAACAGAGAGGACAAACGCCATAATCAGAATGATCCAAATCGAATACTTGGCAATAATTGTTCTGCGCTTCTCGGCGTTGTGACGCCTTTTATTACCATTCGAATCCTGCCTGGTGTAACTGAACTGATCTTCGACCCAATACTTCATAGCAAGGCTCATATTTTTCTCATGCAACGCAAGTGATTGTGTGCGGATGGCTATTGCTCGCATGCGAGTCTGAATGAATTCAATCTCTTGTTCTTCGCCACGCCGAGAAAGATAATGGTCGGCAACACACTGATCTATACCAGCCAACACCCAGGCCAACTGCACGCGCATCGCTTCCGCAATGCCTCTTGACTGGATAAATGTCCATTCCCATCTACTCTTTTTAGTTACAACCCAAACAACATACGCCGAAAATATAAAAAGCAGGTAAAGATAAATGCCCGACGAATAATAAGAACTTGAGAAGCACTGGAAACAAATAATGCCGACAACAGCTAACAAAGCAATGGCTGTGCCGCGCAACATAAATTTTTTCTTCGCTTCAATTGCTAATGCGTCGAAATGCTCGAAGTCGCAAACGAGAGATTGCCATTCCTTGCGTGGAGATGCTTCCTTGAACGCCGAAAGGAACTTCGGCACGATCCGATCGAGCTTTTGATTCAAAAAGTCAATATCTTTAACCGAATTATCGCACAACTCTCTGACGATTAACTCGTTTTCTTTCTCCCTATCCTGTGCTTCGATGGCGATCGTTGGCTCGTCGGTCCGTTGGGTTGCGAGAACTAGTAATTTCCGCCTTGCCGAGCGTGCGAGGACCGGCGGCGTCGGCCGGAACGGAATTTGTGACCCAACAAATTGCGCATTATATTCTGGCGTACCTTCACGCGCGGCTGTTGTCGCCTTGCCCAAGCAGAAGTCCACAATCTCGGCTGTTCCTCCGACTTTTCCATTTCGCTGCCCATTCCACATTGCAACCATAATCTCAGAATGCAGTGCGAGATATAGTCCCAATCGACGGTAATGCGCCGCACGCATTGCATTGCACGATATACAACCATGCTCATCCTGACAATTTTCCGCTGCCGGCAACGCAAATTCAGCCGAAGCTTGCTTACGCAACGCTTCGAATGATGCAAGTCCAGCTGGATCGTCCTTAAAATCCATGCGATAGTCATCTAATGCAAGCGGCATCACCACCACTAACTTTATCGACTTCTTCAATTTACGTGGAAATTCGAGCGCCCACTGCGCCGCGAGCTGATCACATCCAGCCGCAAGAGGTGAAACGAGGATGATTGGCGTGTTCGGCGCAGCCGTGTCAATCTTGTTCAGAATGTCCTTGAACTTTCGCTCCAAGTCTGGAATAATTTGCTTCGCTGGATTGCGATGCCCTGTGATTCCAATGACGATCGGTAAACCCTCGCGAGTCGGGTTGTGATCGCAAGGAATCTGGCCTCCGACTGCAGTCATAGCATCAGTCTATAGACATGATCCGCGAATGACAACGACAAATGCTCCCGTCGACATGCGGCGAGAGCCATCGCTCACCGACCAGTTGCAAAAGCTGCGTTGGGCGCTGGCTTTTAAACATTGTCATCATCTAACACTTCCTGGGCAGATCGAGGTCAGCGACGCATTCAAGTCGCTATTGGTGAATCTGGCCAGCGATGCTCGCTGTCAATTCGCTCCACTGCATCCAATTGTGCCTCCTTCACCGGTCTGGATGAATTGTCGTCATGCAACTTCGTGCAAATTCAAGCATCTCGCGGCATCGCACCGTCGCTCCAGTGCGATGGGAGAACTCTTCAATCGCCTTCTCGATGCGCATTTGTGTTCTCGAGCCTGCATGCGCCAATTGCTCAATCACTTCAGCAGCTCGTCGCCTGACTGAATCCAAGCCATGACGCCTTGCATATTCTGTTGCATCGTCAGCCCAAATCGATCCAACCAATTGAACCAGCACATCGCGCTCTGTTGGCGTGACGGCGTCATCCTCTGCCACAATCAATACTCCTAGCCAAGCAACCGCCTCATGAACGAGATCTGATGTAGCCCGGAATGCTTCGCCTCCGCCAATCGCTTGAAATCGATCTTCGATTTCCATTTCGACATCCGCAATCAGTCGACCGCTCGTTGCGCCCATAGTCGATGCGACCCCATTACTCGCAGCAAACTTCGCTAGCGCCCAAAATCGAAACGGAAACTCGGGATGAGTAGACCCAGCTTCCAAGACTCGTTCACCAGCTTTATAGACCGTTGAATTGACATCTTTGAGCAGCGCATCTAAGTCAAAGGACAAATGCCGATCATTGAGCCCTGACGCAATCTTTACCTCAGCTCGAAGCGCCAATTCAAGGCTCCCTGCGCCGACAAGCCCCACTCGATCTGCACTCACCTCTTGTGCACGGATTCGCTCGAGACCAAGAACATGTCCTGCGCTTGACATGTCGCGATAATGCCGAAGAATTGCATGTCCGTATTCGTGCCCAATCACTGCGGCCAATTCGTCGATTGACAATAATTCGACAAGCGCACTATGCAAAACAATAACTGGCGATTCCTCGTCGAGATAAACGCCAGCATTCAAGTTTGGGTTCGCCTTGACATATAACTGAGGCGCCCTTGGCATCATCAATCTCTCCGCAACAAGTTCAGCCATCCCAAGAATTCCTGGCAGCAGCGAGGAACTAACGCGAACACAACTGCCCTGAATGTGCTCACGAATCTTTGCTACTTCGGTGCAATATGTAACCCGAGACTCTTTTGAAAGTTTGATCGGCTCATCAAGCGAAAAGCGTAATCGCGCGCATAACTCCGCACTATCAATGGGCGGATCCATCCAAGCTGCCCCCGCATCCGGTGACGGTTGGGTCATGATTGCCCTTGACCCTGCGATTCAACCAATTTTCGTAGACCGTCTAACCCTCCAAGCTTTGCCACCAGGTCGGCCGTTTCGGTCTCGACATCACGACCGGCTGTCGGTTCGCACTGTAGAGACATATCAATCTTTCCAGTCTCGATCACATGCGCAATGACTCCATGAAAACGCTCGAGAACCCGAATAATGCCGCCAATCATTGCATCGAGCTGAGAGCATGTAATTGTTCCGTCATTGATGACGACATCAGTCGCAACACGCACTTCGCCATCAGCCGAGTCATATTCGAAATTCTGCAACCTTGTCTTGAAGGTAATTTCTAGGAGCGCCGCAAATACTGGACCCTTGTTGCGACATTCTCGCACGTTATAGGCCGATGGAGCAACGATTTCCAAATAATCGCCATCTGGTGCAAGGAACAGACTCAAAAAGACCGACTTCTCCTTCTCTGTATTTAGATAGTTTACAGTTGTAAATCGCAAACCTCGATGAGTCGTTGCCTGTTTCGCATTATCGGGGCGCGTCGCTTTGTAACCAAGTTTCTCGAAGTGAGCGTCAAGTTCGGCAATTGAGATTGGCATGTGTGAGCCCTCTAGGTGAATTTATTCGGTGCGGGGATGTAACAATAATTCATATCTCTATACAAATCAAGTGGAGCTGACCGGGACCTCACACAAGTACGTCGTATCGAGGAATTGACGATGGAAATAGTGTCCGAACAGGTAAACGACGCGACCGATGCAATCCTGATATTCCCAGAACGGCCAGATGATGGTGAACAAGCCGCTGATATGCGAACGATTGCAACGCTGCTCACCGTACGCGCGGCGTTGGGCGAGCGCCATCCGCAAGTCCGAATCATCTCGGAGGTCCTCGACGCGAACAACCTCGACTTGGCAGCCATGGCGAAGCCTGATGACACAGTGATCAGCGAACAGATGATCAGCCTCCATTGCCTGCAACTTTCGCAACAACCAGAATTGGAGAATGTGTACGACGATCTCCTCGGCAGCCGCGGTACGAATTATCCTTTCACCCAATCGAGTGGTACCTTGCAATCGGGCACGCAACAGCCATCGGCTACCGCATCGGGCGCGAAGCGAAGGACCGAAGCAAGAATTGTGGAGTCCGACTGAATCCGAGAAAGGATGCGACCTTTGTGCCGGAGATCGGGGACATGCTGATTGTGGTGGCGCGACACTGATAGTGTTTGCGAATTGCCAAGACAACCCCCTACCCAATCGCATCAAGCCGCACATATCGCCCGTAGTAATCAGGGTCTGATTGACCCATTCGCGAACCAGCAGACGTTGTTTCAACAATGGTGAAGGTCCACATGCGTGCCCCTTTCGGCGCCCCGATCTTGACCCGCACTGCGAAGTCCTTCTTGGAACGGGGCTCGAGTTCGAAGGCAGCCATTGCGTGGCCGCCATCGGCCTCGTCGATCAGCACGACACATCCACTTGCGAGCTTTGCAGTACGGACGAGCGCAACGAGAAGCACCGAGAGGCTGTCGCAATCACCTTGCTTTGTGTAGAGGGTCTCTACCGGCATCTGTACCCCGAGCCGGATCTTGCCATCATTCATCCGACCCTCGGCCTGAAGCGAGTAGCGGAAAGACTGGACGAAACTGGCGAAGAACTCCACTCGATCACGCAGCGTTGATGCCCCCGCCTGCTGAGCAGCGAGCAGGAGGCGCTGTGCAAGCGGCTCAAGATCAGATTCGCTTCGGCTCACCATCCAACCGTAACTGGGCGACAACCTGTTACCCTCTAGCAGGCGGACGCCGCACGCACGGAGCCGTGCCGCGTCGTTCTCGGTCGGACTGCAACCATACGAAGCGGTGGCCTTATCAGCCGTCGCTTGTTCGATACCGATTTCAACCGACAGGCCGATCTCAGCGGATTCGGTGCGCCATTTCCACACATAGACGCCCGACACGGCGTCGATGGGCTGGGGGTCGAAGGTCGGACGCTCAGCAAGTGTCGCCTCACCATCCGGCATGATTACGCCGATCGTCCCGGAAATGTCGATTACCGTCCCAGGAATTGCCGTGATTAATTCCTGTGCAAGTTCGCGATCGCGCTTCTCCGCTTCCGGATCATCCTTGACTCGGAACAGCGGTGCCTTCGGCAATTCCTCGGCTTCCTCGGAGAGGACTGCCTCAAGCAGCCTGCCGACGAAACGCTGCCGGAACGCACGATCGTCGAGGAGCGTGCGCATCGCCTCAGCCGCCGTACCAACTGTTGTGAATGGCTCGATGAATAAAATTGCGATGCCCCGGTTGGACGACCCGGTCCAGAAGGCCGCCACACGCGCGAAGTCCAGAATCCCCGGAGCAAGTTGCGAGAGACACTGCTGGACGGCACGGGTGAATGCGGGGCTGAAAGTGCGACCGGGAACTTGCTCAACACCAATCTTCCACTCGCCGGAGATCCAATCGGGGAGCACCGCGTCCACGTCGCAGCCATCCGAGGTGGGCGACTCAAGTTCGCCGATCCACTCGCTGGTACCCATGCAAAGAACGCTCAATCCGACACGGAGTTGGAATTCGAGTGGACCGAATGGCGACACTGCCGAACTTCCAACGGTTCCACCAGCCCGACGCTGCCGCTGACTGGCCAATCCAACGATTCGCTCGTGGGACCAGCATCGCTCTTGGCCGCCAACATCGCGAATGATGAAGAGTCGCAGATTCTCGCCCTGCCGCAGTTGGAGATTTCTCCCGCGAGCCGAAGCCGGGATTGCGAGGGAAATCTCGAGTGCCGACAGAACGGGCTCGTCCGGATCATCGTGATACGGCTGCCCAACAATGATCCACCCTTGATCTGCCGAGCGCTCCGCGAAGAGTGGACGATACGACTGACGCTCACCCAAGCGCACGAAGCTCGCGGAGTATGCCAAGTCGATGGTTCCAAGCACCTGACCGCGCTGGGTCACCCACGTCGCCGCGCGGTTGGGGTCTGGCAAGACTCCGTCCTGCGCAAGCGACAACATCTCTTCGCCGGTGAGGGCGAGGCCTCGCTCCGCCGGTGCCCCGAGCAGTACCGGGCGCTCCTTGCGGACACGACGACGCAGAATCGCCGCGGGCCAAATCTCACCTTGGTCCTCAAGTGCACTGAGATTCGCGGAGATGCGGCCATCGAGTTCGATCGCCCATCCCTCATGGAGGGCGTGGAAACCATCACCTGCGGACCAGCGCGCCCGGTCCCATGCGATACCGAAGCGCACCAGTTCATCGCGACGAATAAGGGTGTCACTTGAAAGTTGGAACGCGCCACTGCGTAAGTGCGCCAACGCCAGCGCTGGGCTCTCGGCGGAGGGGAACACCGGCAACTGCAGGGCCCAAGTTGGAGTCGGATTGGGTTCGACCTGCTGCACAGAGGTCACCTCGACGAGAGTGACCTCGGCGTGATCGACCCGACTGGCGATTGCGCGGACCAACCGACCCCCAGACCTACCTTGGACAACCACGAAAGGAATCCCCGCGATCCGTTCAGACAATTCGCGGATATCAGCGAAGTCGAGTTCGTGAACCACAGTGATGGCTTTTTTCTTGCCGACCGACAACGCACTGCGGCGAGCCTCATCCGGACGAGCATCTTCCCGGCCAAGGATCACGCACACACGCTGATGTCCTTCCGACCGAGCTACTTGGAGCGCTACTGTATCGATCGCGATTGATATCGATGCTGCCGACACATGCACGACAACTCGCGCCGGGAACGACCTCCTGCGCTTGCGCAGCACGAAGGAGTGACCCTGCAACTTTGCATCGCCGCCGAATATTCGAAGCGCAATCGCCTCCAAAGCCACATGCACCTCGGGGTCCAACCCGTCCGATCCGGATCGCCCTTGAACTGGCCGCTCACCGATTGGCGGAGTGCCGACCAACAACTGCATGGTCCTGTTCTCTGAGGCAAGTAATAGGCGATGCTTGTCGAGGATGAATGGGAAGTGGAGCCTGCCCTCGGGGCACTTCGCCAATGCAACGAGGTTCGGCACCATCACCACCTCGGCATCGAAGAGCAATGCCCTCATGATGTGCGCGGCATTTGCACCGCCGAAGAACGCCTGCTCATAGTCGGTCAATGTCGCAACTAAGACGTCGGGCGGGCGCTCGTCCATCACAGAACCGGGTGCCGCTGCGGGCGGGGCCCACCGGGCTAGGTCGCCCGATGCCATGCCATCAACGCGGTAGAGCGTCTCAATGCGCAAACTCTCGTAGCGCGACTGCACTGCTGCGACGATCCGCTCACGCTCACTAGTATCGGACACGAGAAACAGCACGCGCTGCCCGCGCGCCACGACCGCTAACACCGATGCCGCAACCTGCAACTCCAAGACCCCGCTGTCCTCGGGGTCGTCGAATGACTCGGGGAACGCCTGCACCATGAGATCGCAGTGCGACTCTGGAGCCGGGCCGAAGCCATTGCGCTGCAACGACCGTGCATGAGCCTCCCAGAGCTCGTCGAACCCACGCAGGGCCTCGACCTGATCAACAGTCGGCGCACGGGAATTGAAGAGGATTTCTATCTGCCCCTCACCAGACTCGGGCGAAAAATGTTCGGATTCACTAGCCGAATCCGGCGCAACTCGAGGGAAGAACTTCACACGCGCCCTGCCTTGGATGGCATCCTTAAGAACTTCCTGGAGTCCCCGCATCCACGCCGGAGCGAATCCGCCCGTAGTCACACCGTCGTCTAGACCCTCGGCGTCATCGGCCCCCTTCGAGCGGTTACCGAACCACTTGAACGGATTCAGCCAAGCCAAGACTCCGAGCAGACGAGACCAGAGCGACGGGCGCGGCGGCTCCAATCGCGTAGAAGTAGAAGTAATAGATGCAATCCGAGACACCTTTGCGGTAACCCATGCAACGGTCATCAGCGTGAAGCCAAGGCCGAGTGATGTAGAGATAAATCCACCAATGCTCTTCTTCATGGTCACTGCAGCGACACGAATCAAAGCATCCGATCCAGGAATCCAAATTAAGAGGGTTCCCAACCACCCAGTCGGCGATTGCAGCCAACCGAAGATCTGGCCACTAATCCAGTTCCCCGCTGCTGGCGTCATGACGATTGCCGTTGCGGTCACAGATGCCGCGAACAATAGTTGGCGCAGGGCGGTCCAGAGCCAACCGATTCTCGAACCGTCCGCCTGGCGCTCCTTCCACTCGCAATAGAGCAGTAGTACCTCGAGTGGCAACGCTGCCGCAACTGCCATCCACCATCGGTTTTTAGCCACGACGGCCAGCGAATTCGTCGTGACGAGCCAACCAAAGGCAATACACAATCCGAAGAGCGCGCTTGCAAGAAGCAGCGCTATCGAAACGTACACCACAGGGGCAACGGACCGGTGGGCGGTATCGCGGCCGATCTTCGATATGCGAACTGTCAACGCAGCGGTCAACGTTGCGGACAATCCAACCGCGATTGCAAAGAGGATCAGGTTGGCGGAGTTCCCCGCCTGCCGGAAACCCGAGAGCACACCACCGAGCGGGTTGGTAGCGGCTTGAAACGCCTGCCATACGGCAAACACCGAATAGCCCATGGCCATGGTGCCGATGCCCAGACTGAGCCAACGCCAGAAAGCCATTCGGCGCGGCGCGGTCGACGGGTGGCTGGAGTGCTCTCCCAGATCATGATCGATGAACTTCAAACGGATAGCTGCTTCGGGATCAACGCCTGCAGCCGCATCCGAGCGCTCCTCAGAATCGGGAACGGAATCATCGGTCATGTTCGTACCACCTCCTCTTGGACCCGCGGATAGGAGATGCCCTGATCTGCTCCCTCCCAGATACAGACCCCGGAAATTGCATCGAGGCACATCACGTTCGCCGGACCGCATCGGAAACCGACGCCGATGTCGTCCACCATCAGACCGAAGGTGCCCCAACGATCGACGGCTCCTGTCACGGCCTGCGCCGAAATTCCTTGGCCAAACTGCCGCGCGAACGTGGCCGCACTGACCTCCGCATGCCGTCGGAGAAGACATGTCACCCAGACGACACGATAGAGATCCCGGCCAGAAGCACGCTCGGTCGGGACGCTCAGGTTTCGAAGGTCAGACGCGGAGCCAAGCACTTCACCGAATCGGATCTCCGATGTCCAGTCGGCATCGCCCGATGCGCCTGACCGTTCCATGGCTGACATGAGGTCCTGGCGAAAGTCATCGACAATACCAGCAATTGCGAGGGCAACCCGAGGTTCAAAAGTTCGGCGCCGAACCGCACCCGTCACCAACTGGTCCTCCAGCCGAAGTGCCCCCGCCCACCATGCATCGAATGCCCGACTGCGTACGTCGATCAAATCATTGCCATCGGCACGCAATGTGTCCCTGAGCAACTCGACTGACAACAATCCGTCCGCGACCTCGACACTCGTGGCCGCAGAGTACTCCCGAAGCTCGGGGCGAAGTGAGGGGGAAATGGCGGATGCTTGACGGAGCGCGACGAGCTCGGCCAAGTCTCGGATCGCCTTGAGACGAGCTGCGGCATCGCGAACACGTGCGGCAGCCTGAAACCACCGCCGCTGGCGACCTGCACGTTCTCCCTCGGCCCCCATGCGCATGCGCTGCAGGAATCCTTGAGAGATAAGCGATTCTGCGCTAAGAGCCGTGCGTTCAACCACACCTCGCCCACGGTTACCTGCACGGATCTCAAGCCACAGCACGATGGCGGCAGCGATAATCGCACCACCGCAAGCAGCACTTGAGATGCCGACGATCCAACGCCAGCCAGCATTCACGAATATCGACGAGAACACGGTCGCGATGAAGAGCGATGCCGCGAGGGCGCACAAGAAACGCCAGCCCAGACCTACGAAATGCGTTCGCGCAACATCGAGTTCCTCTCCCTGCGCAAGTGCACGCATCCGCGATGCAATCATCCGTCGCTCAAGTTCATTCAATTCGCTCCACGCCCGAAGACCATCGACTACCCCATCGAGATCCGACCGTGGTCCGACGTAGAACTGACCTGAGCCATACCAAGCGAGCAGGCCGGGATCCTGGTGAATCGCTTGCCATGCACGCGTCTGGACCGCGCGCGGACCAGAGGACTCCTCGAGATTCTGGAGGGCCAACTTCGCGCGGTCGTCGATGAAGAGTCGCCCTCGCTCATCGAATCGCTCGTACCACGGGCTGCGGCGACCCAACCTACTACCGCTGGTATCCGTGCGCATATCCACCAACGGCCGCACGGCAACCGACGCAAGACCCCACCAACTAGGCAGCACGGGTTGCTCCCCCGGATGAGCGATCCCGTCCCTGCAATGTTGCGGAGCGCGGTCAAGCGAAAGGAGGGCCTCGGGTGCCCGCGCCACTGCCAACTGGCGCCCCTCTCCTTCGACGATCTGCGTGTCAGGATCGGGCGGAAGCCCGACAGCCTCCCTGGCGAATCGAAATGCCTCGAGTTCAATCTGGTCATACGGGTAACGCGTCGGGTTAAAGCGCATGCTGCGCCATGCACGAAGACCGCGCTGGCGAGAAGGCGACGCCTCCATGCTTGCGAGCAACCGCCCGACCTCGATAGGCCAAATATCCGCGACACACCAAGATGCTCCGCTGAGCCCAACGCGCGTGCGTCTTGACATCAGGTAGACTGGACGCCCTTTCGCGATCATCACCGAAAGCCCCATTGGGAGTTCGCGGCCTTGCTGCGGAAGATCCTGGCCACCGTTCGAAAGAATCTCAAGAACCTGCGCATCCGACTGGTCAAGCCCCTGCTCCGCGATGTAGACGATTCCAGCCACGCGTGGCGGCACCCGGTCGCGCTGCATCAGCGTCAGCATCTTCTCGCCCAAAGCTTGGATCGCATCGCGGAACGCTGCAGCCCGCCCTTGCGCATCAGCCACCCATAGAACCACTATCGGGGCCTGCGGCGTCGTGGCAATTGAGCGCAAGCGAGCAATCCACGCCTCATCCGATCGCTCGGCCTCAGTCTCGAGGTCGGCATCGCTCAGAGGAATCCAACGGACAGTTCCCACTTCTTCAGCGGCATCGACCGCCAACGCAAGCGCCCGCGCGCCTGCATCGCTTCGCAGCCGCGACCAAACCGAACGCGACGCAACCACGATGAGGCTCGGAACCGATGCCATTGATTAGCTCATGAGAGTCAACCGCGAGTTCCGTCGAACGGCTCGAAGAGGTTAAGGTCTGGCATGCCACGATCAAAGAAGTGAATGAACCTCTCCAAGAATTCCACCTGCTTCTCCTTCTCCTCCGCGGACAGCCCGCCCATGGAGTTGCGGATTGCAGTCTGCCACTGTGAGGCGTACTCACGGAGGAATTTGCGAAGAGCTTCCATGTGCTGCACAGAGGTCACAGCGTGAATGTGATCGTTGAAAGCCTTGGTCTTGCGCAACAGGTTGGCGAACAGGGCTTGCTCCGCAAGGATTGCAAAAACAGCACGGTCGCTCTCTTCGCTCTCGAACCAATTGACGAATTTGCGCATCGAAGATGTCACATCATCAAAGTCTTTCGGCTCCATCCCAGCGAGTCGAAGATTCTGGGTAGTGCTGCTGATCCACAGCTGGCGCATGAAGGTCGGACCACGCCCGCCAGGACGCTCTTCAATGAGCGGAAGCGTCCAGAGTTCGTTGGGGAAGTCTATGTTTGGCAGAACGGACCGGATATCAGCTGTTGTGTCGGCACTACGCGCCGCCTCCTTGGGCGACGTACCACCGAACGTGGCACAGAAGACGTCAACGAACTGGTTGTAGCGGCTGCTCCAATCTGCTGTTACCTCCGTGGAGTAGGCGCGGTTGCCCAAGAGTGCATACGCAAGCGCGACCCATTTGCGGTGCATCTGCTCGCGACCGCGATCATTCTTCACCCAAGGCTTCCACCGTCTGGCCGACAGATGTGCGTCACGGACGTACTTCGGACAAATGTAGCCCAGCCCAACGCTCCCGTCAGCGGTCTTAAACGGCGCGATACCCTGTGGATCCTCGCACCAATCCAGCCACTTCCGGACGTTCGGGTCCGAAGGCTCACTGAACCATCCATCCCAACCTGTGTCGGCGAAGTTGGTCTTTGGAAGGTCCGCGGTCGCTACCAGCATGAAATAGTTCTCTGTCGAAGCAACCGCCTTTACATGCGCAAAGTTCCTCGCATCATTGGCCAAATTAACGATCAGATCAATAAGTTTCTTCGCCCCAGGGTCCAGCGGGGAATTTGGCACGATAAGGGTTGCGCGGTCACGCCGATCGCCAGTGTTCGTGTACTGCACGAATGGATCGCAGCCCGAGGCGAGCCGAAGCGCAACGCTCGCAAGCAACTTGTCCGCAGCCGGCGGACGCAGGTCGTCCTCACTTGCAACAGCACCCCCCTTGCGATCTCCTACCCCGTTGAACGCTTCCCGAAGGTCATACCCAGTCAACACCTCGACCTCGTTGGCGAATTGCTCTGCGAACTGCGCATCACCCTTGCGCTCGCGGTATGTCTCGAACCACGCCGTTGCGAGCCCTTCCAAGACCCGCTCCATGTTGAACATCTCTTGCAAGTCACGGAACTCCACAGACTGGCGTTCGAGCAGGGACTTCAACCGCTCCTCGAGGTTTGCCGTGAACTCATAATTGCTACGCTGAGTCCGCCGCCCGTGCGATGCAATTCGCTCCTTCAAGAACTCACCAAGATCGTTGCGGGCCGATTGAACCGCCCTAGAGTCCGCAGCCAACTGCGCGACAATTCGCTCGAATTCCTCGCGCTCGTGAATCGGACGCAAGGTCCGGATCATCTTGGAAACCGGCGTTGCGCGGTCCTGTTTTAGACGGTCGAACATCTTGTTCTGCTGGTCGAGGCGACCGCTGCCAATATCTAAATTGGTGAAACACTCTTTCTTGAGCTTCTGCGAATCCTGCAAAATACGACCCCGCTCGCGCTCAAGTACCGAAACAGCTTGCTTTAGCATCTCGTCCAGCGAGTCGATATCTTCGCGGATCGCATCCACGATTGACTTCATTTCGCGCGCCACTGCCGGATAGGCGCGTGCGCAGAGTCGCTCGCGCACAGTTGCGCGGAAGGCGTCCACCTGAGTGGGCTTCACCCTACCGAAGAAGCCAAAGTACTTCTTTGCCCAGTCGCTGCCATTCTTCGGAACACCAACGGTCGCATCGTCCTGCTGCGCTGCGGCGGTAGCAATGAGTTTGGCTGCATCCGCAGCGACACGGCCCAGTGAACGAGCCATGGCGCGGGCCGGTCCAATACCCTGCAGCAAGGCCTTTTGTAGGGGCTTCATCACGAATTCGTCGCTGATTACCCGTCGCAGTCGCTCGAGTGCTTCGCGCTTGGCTCCCCCAGAAACCTCCCCCTTGTCCTTCACCAGCGTACGGAAAGCGGTCGCCACAGAGGCCTCCACAACAGATGTCACGCCATTCAGCGCACGATCGAGCTCCTCGAGAACGCGGGCCTTTGACTCGCTATTTTCTATGGCAGCTACGACCGCCTGCTCGCCCATTTCAGAAACCGCAAAGGCAAGCACGCTCATCGAATTTTGGAGATCGCACTGTGATGTGCTGCCAAACGCGGCGAACTGTTCTCGATTTTGAAGGTTCAACAACTTCCGGAGGGAGTTCTCGTGTCCGACCAACGTGGCCTTGAGGTCATCATCCTGAACCACGATCTCATTCTTGCCTTCCATGCTGGTGAGCGGCAAGTGGGTCTGAGCTGACTCACCGTGTACCAACTGCCTGATGCGGTGTGCATTCGCCTCCCGGAGGATCGCAAGACGAATCTTTGCGATCGGAACTGCGAGAATCGAAGTCGCCGTGGCACAGGCGCGCTCGGGCTCGTTGGAATCAGCACTACGGGTTTGAGAGATGCACAGGCGTCCGTAGATCGCAGCAGCCGCAAGTTCGAAGGCGTGCAAAGAGGTTTGCAACGAAATGCTGCGAGAGTTCTTCGTAAAGATGTACGCACGATGGATCGGGGTGCGCCCGTGTCGCGCCTCGTCGCTCTCGGGCATGTAGCGGTCGGTATCAATCGCGGACGCACTACGGTCCGCGGGTGCACGAAGGCTCGGGAACTGGAACGCGCGTTCGCGCGCAATACCAGAGTCGCCGTTGGCGATGACGCCGTCCGCGGGCAAGGCCGACCGAAGCCACATCGAAAGTTCCGAGAGACCCGTGTATGAATTGACCTGCAACTTGATCGCCTGCTCCGGACGCTGTGCAGCAATGTCGGAGAAACAGGACCAGTCGAAGAAAAATCCGATCGGGCGACAAGCATGACGGCCGTTCTTGTCCTGCCAAAAGAACTCACGTGCCTTGAATGCCAAAGTTTGCCACGAGCCCCGCCCAGTTCCGCCCGCCAAACCAGCAATCACAAAGAGGTCGACTGAGAAATTCTCAAGATTGCGTTGATTTCTGCAATGGATCGAAATCCTTTCAAGCAACCGCTCGAATTCCGGCAATTTATCCCACGCCAAGAAGTGACTCACAAGCGGGCACTGCGCGGCTCCACGGTTGACGTTTTCGGGCATCGTGGTCGCCGCAAAGGGGCGATCAGACCGACCATCCCTCGTTGGTTCAAACCACCAATACTGCCGGATGACCGCTTTGGACTCTGGCGACATCGCGGACATGCGCTCCGAAACTAAATCCTGAAAGAGATCCACCGAATCGGCGAGGCGGAAGACCTCGATTGGAGGCGGTTCAGTCAAGCCTGTCGCCGCAAATGCGGCGCGGATCCGGTTGCGCGATTCCTCGAGGTCACCGTCGTCGGTATCGCACAGCACGATATGCACCCGACTTCCAGCGACTCGCGCCGCCTGGGGGTCATTGGCCATCTGCTCCATTAGGTACGCAACGGTCTTGCACCCTGAACCACCGAAGGCAAGCAGAATATTGACGGTTTCGTTAAATTCGTTCGGCATATTTTAGACCTTGGTTTAAAAATAAACAATCAGACCCGGAGTCAAATGTACCCGCGGAAGAAGAGAAAAGCGAACACCGCCCAAATGACGGTCGCGGCCACCGTGAGAGACATCCACCCCAACATTGCGGTGGAACCGTTTGGAGAGATCCTCATGTAGAGGGGGTCTGCTCCATCGGAAGTCGGCTGCAGCGTGATCTGGCGACGCGGTCCCGTGCCGCCGCTCACCGGAACGCCACCGTCCCCATTGGTCCAAGCCGGGCGGGCTAGGTCTCCACCGATCTCAAGCTTCACGCGCTTCCTGCGTAGTTCGTAGACCCACTCGAATCCCCCGTCACCGTACATCGACGGTAGCGGTATGCTCGCACGCTTGGTGCGGATACTGAACTGGGCTGCGCCGGCTAGCCAACGGATCGTCATCCGGCTGCCCTGGATGTTACCCATGTCGTCAGCGCTCCATACGCACTGCGCCCCGAGTAAATCGTTGTTCTGGGTAAAGAACCACGATGCAGAGGTCAGCCCAAGGCATAGTAAGAGCACCACCACCACGATGGCCCAGTTGTGGTCGGGGCTCGCCGTGAACTCGCGCGGAGTCGAATTGTGCATCGTGCCATCGACCGAAGCGAAGATCCCTTGGACCTCGACCGATTCCCCGGGCTGCGCCGCGGCAGCGAACCTGAACGACTCGGGATTGACCTCAACCCACTCGCCACCAGCACGCCTCATCTGGAACTTGCGCGATACACAGGGGCCGGCCGTCTCATCCAAGATACGGAGCATGCGCTCACCGATGACGGTCCCAATCTGAGAACTGGAGTTCAACTCAGTCACCTTAAAGTCGGGCACAAGCGCGTCAACAACAATGGGAACTCGAACTGGACCGAGGTCCAGTAGCTTGCCGCCACGAGACACCACCGCCGTAACGGCGATTTCCGTGACGCCCTTCACTTGTAGGACTAATTTCGTCTTGGACTCCGATCCGCGGATAGCCGCATCCGCGGGCTCAACTTTCCACACAGTTCCGGCGAGGCCTTCCTCCCAGCCGGCGTTCGTCTCCGATGAAACAATGTCGATCGTCAGGTCCAGCGGTTGCAAAGTCGTCCGGTGCAGTACGTCTGTGTTGGCACGCAACTGAAGGTTCGGCTGTCGCAATTTCACCTGCCGAACTACGGGCGGGGCAACAGTGCTTCCATCCGAAGCAACCGCAACCGCAGTCAATTCCAAAACATCCGATCCGGTGGAAACCACATGGGGCGTACAAGAGGCCGACCCAACCCGATCCTTGTCGAGGGTCAACCTTTCATCCGGGCGGCCATCCGAATACTTCAGCAGTACGGCAGCAACCGCAGCGACATCGGCGGGGCCACCGGTCACCACGACCTTGATCGGGAATGCAACCTCGTACGACGCTTCCTGGCCCGCCTTCGGCTCGAGGAAGGCAATTCCAGGGCGCGGTTCACGCACCACATAGTCGTGGCGAACCGCGCCTTTGGCAGAAGCGTTCGAGTCGACCTTGCCATCATCGCCCTTGATCTGAGGCGTTGCGACGACCGAGAACTTCCCGGCTCGAGCGGATAGTTCCGTCGGGACTGGGACTATGACCGTTGCATCACCCGTGGAATTAGCCTCTGGTACCGATACGCGAACTCCCTCTCCGCCATCAAACGACAGAACCACCGCTCCAACGCGAGATGCAACAAAGACGCGTACCGCAACTTTGTTTGAATCGCCACCACCGCGTACCAACTCCGTGTCCCCAAGCTCTACGGACGGGACCGCATTGACAGCGGTGAAGACCGCACCGCGGGCGTCGAAGGGCTTGCCGCACGGCTGAATGGATAACTGCGCAGAAACGGCGCCCTTACCGCGTTGACCAAAGGTGTGCTGAAACGATGAACCCTTCTTTTCCATCTCTTCGCCGTCGACATACCAACGCACCGCCCCCACATCGCCAGCCGCGCCTCCACCCTGAAGGGCTGGCGACGATGGAGCAACTTTGAACTCGACCTCCGTGCCAACATCCGTGGAAGCCGGACCTTCAATGACCAAGCGCGGGTCGACAGCCCAAACCTGGAGATCCTGCGAACTCGATCCATCAGGCGCATTGACAGTGATCTTCAGGGCATACTTGCCTGGAACTTTGAAGCCGGGATGGACAACGGAACTTCCCTTTGCCATCCAAGCACCAGCGAGCTCGGACCAACTGACCGCATCCGCTGGTACGAGCACAGACAACGACAGCGGCTCGCCGACCAAACATGCCACTCCCCAACCGCCATCGCAGGACGGCAACCCCCACTCACTCGGGTTAGCAGGCAGCTTGAGGGCCTCGGCGTGCAGCAAGGCTCGCGCGTCGGGAACTCCTGGCGCTCGTGCAACGACTTCAATATCGGCGCCGCTCTCGGACTGGGGCAACGGCACAGAGCCACGCCATCCGTCCGCCGTCGGCTCCAACTCAATCGGTGAACGGCCTTCAACACGAGCTTCGACGGTTATGGAGACTCTAAACTCTGAGGTGATGTCAGGTGCCTGAATGCTGATCGCTTGTGATCGTGCAGAACGCAACGGGTCTATTTTGACGATCGACGGTTGGAATTCCAGCGAACTTAACTTTGGTGGAAGTTTGAGCCCTCCCGCGAGGTCAACAAAGCCAGGCAGCTTTTTGATCATCTCGCGCGCTTCTTCGCCGAATGCGCGAATCGAAACATTCGACCGAGGATTCCGCTGGCGGAAGACTCGTACGTCAGACAACAACTTCTCTAAGGAAATATCCGAACTCGAATCTGCTCCATCGGAGTAAACGATGATCTCGCCGCCTGAAAAGCGTCGAGAGGAGAGATCGCGCTCCATAGAGTTCACCGCGTCAGCGACCGAACCATAGAGCGAGGTGCCGCTGCCATCGGCGTTTCCGAGGCGACTCACCACGTCCGCGGCGACCATGCCCGCATCTGCCGATCCACTCATGGAGCCACGCCAAAGTGGTCTATCAATCCGCGAGCTGTTCCTGCCAAACTTCACGGCTGTGAGATCGACCGGCGTTCCGCATGCTGCGAGCTGCCGAATGTCTTCAGTGATTTTTTCTTGAACGCCCGCCCAGCGCGTGCGGCCCGCCATCGATTCGGTCATCGACGCCGACCCATCGACGATCAACATAACGCGGAGCGGTAGCAGTTGGGCTGTGCGCCCACCATCACCGGTCGTCGCACGCAACGTCAACACCGCATCCGACGCCGCCGCCGGCATGGAAACAACCACACCCCCGACAAGAACGATCGAGCCAATGCGCAACTTCAAACAATTGCATGTTCGAATTGCTGCACCACGGAGACGACCAATATGACGTTTCATTGCCAACAACATACCAGAGCAGGCACAAGGAGAAACGGCGCAATGGTATGCTCCCGAGTCATGACCGATCGCACGACTATCCGGTGGGGCCACCTCGCAAACCGAGCCATTGCATCTATTCTCTTGCTGTTCGCAGCAGGCTGCGGTGAAATCTCAATACCAGGGGTCGCTTCTAAACACTCCACAGTTCCCGCGCAGGCAGTGAACGAATCTTCTTTGGGGATCATCAGAATTCGGTTCAAAGGCACCAGCGCCGGGGTGCAAGTCTCACAGCGGCAGGCCTTGGAAGACTGGCTGAAGCGTCACGGCATGGAGTGCCCGAAAGTCGGGTACCTGCTGGAGCAACTAGCCAAGTTGGGGTACGACACCGCGTTGGCGGTCATCCCTGGAGACACCGCCATCTTGGACGATGCTGGATTTTACGTGGGTGGGCCAGAGGGGAAATCGCCCGAGGAACTCGAGGACGTGTTCATCAAAGTTGGAGGGTTCGGCATTGGTGGACTGACGGCGAGCAAACTCCAAGTCATACCGATCGGTCATGGTTGGTATTTCGTCGGGATTAATGGCGACGGGGTGATCGATGGCGCCAACGACAGCAGCGCGGAACGGATGAGCGAAATACTGGAGCACGTGGGTGATCGGCCAGCGTGTGTGGTGATTCCTATTGAGGGCCTCGATGCATCCATCGAACAACTTGCTGCAGACGACCAATCGAGAATCATCCGTCGCCTCCGCGCAGTTGCGCAGGCATTAGATAATTCAATCGCCATTGCGGCCGGAGTCTCCGACACAGGTCGCACGGAGGTCATGATCATATTCCGAGACCAGGACTCCGCCGCAGCGCTCGACAAAGCGTTTGCGAGAATCCGCAAAGATATGGAACTCGCGCTGCAAGGAAGTATTGAGCAGAAGGAAGTAACCTCTGCAGAGGCTGAGCGCGACCGCCAGATCATCGCGCACCTCCGCACAGAACAGCAAGGTAACAAAGTCCTGCTTTACATCGAGAAGTGAGGCTCAAAAGAGTCCTCCACCGCAGTGGGCGTTGGGCAATCAAACGCCGGCGGAATTTGCGAGCGGGTGTGATGAAGCGGTGTTATCGCGAGTTGAACGAACGCAAATCAAGGAGAAGGCTTGACATGTGGACGGATGAAACTAGAATCCAAAAATCCCATAAGGGGTGGTCCTTGTGTGGGGTCCCGGTCACCTTGGCCTGATGTGGGGTATCAGTCAATGGGACCAATCGAAGATCAGAAACAAGGCAACAGAAACGCAGAGTGAAAAACGATTGCGCTGTGAATTGCAGACGAAGCAAAGCCATAACAAGAAGTCTTTTGAAGACCTGCTCCCTAAAATGACATTAAGGTTGCGTTATCGACTTTTCAAGCGTTCGACAAGCTCTGCTATGTCGACATCATTGACAAATGTTTGACCATTTATTTGTGAAACATTACATTGACCACCTGTAAACCCAGAACTGACACTTTGGCTCATTCCGGCCATCATTTGAATAGTTAGCTCCCCACACCCTTTAAGTCCTGGAATGTCACCGTCTGCGAGCTGATACTTTACACCGTTGAAATTCAAAATCTGGCATGAGTCCGTTGCCTTCTGAAGCGGCTTTCGGATGGTGCCGCGATTGTCTTGGGGATCGGTCGCAAAACCCGCCTTCTCGTCCTTCGTCGGAAGCACTACCGTGCCATCGGCGCGGGTGCGTGCAAGGATGCGCAATGTTTTCCCGTCCTTGTCAACCCACTGAACGGCCGCTGTCCCATCGGGGAATGTCCCTGCATCAATGCGTTTTGCTCCGTTTTTATCGTTCCACTGCACGCTCGCTTGCCCCCCAGCTTGTGTCGCCGCACTGATGCGAGACTTCCCGTCCTTGTCGTTCATCTGTACTGTCGCGTCCCCATCGGCGTCTGTCGCCGCGACGATGCGCATCTTCCCGCCCTTATCGAACCACTGCACGACCGCCTCGCCATCGGCGAATGTCGTTGCACCGATTCGCAACGTCCCGTCCTTATCTATTAACTTCCATGCCCTACAAGTAACGGTATCAAATGACCCATCACCAACCGGGTGAGTCGCACCGATGAACGCGCCAACACCGATGATGGCGGCGAGCGATGCGATCACAATGCGTTGCCGTTGCACGCTGATCTTGAGTGTCCGAAAGTCAGCCGATAGTGTTTCGAGTGTTTCCATGCGGGTATAATACCACGGCGGCCAGACTTGAATCCAAGCGGTCATCGTGTCGATCATCGACGCCCGTGAGCATCAGGGTTTTTCCCGGTCTGTTGTCGGGAGTGCGACCGTCCCATTGGCGAGTGTCGCCGCACCGATGCGCACATTCTGATCGTTGTCGAGCCACTGCACGCTCGCCGTCCCATTTGGTCCCTACCCCGATTCACGGTCCAAGTGAGGTGCGAGTTATTTAGGACACTGGGCCCTCCAAATCAATGGAGGATTGCATGAAAAAGAAGCGTTGCACTGAAGATCAAATTGCATATGCTCGTGCTCAAGAAACTGGCGGCGAAACAATCGCCGAGATCTGTCGGCGAACTGGCGACTGGTCACTTTTCCTCTAACTGCGGAATGCAATCTTGCGTGGGATCTCGATGCCCTGTAATTCCAACGACAATCGGTAAAGACGGCGTTCTTGTCGTGGGCTTGTCAGCGCTATCAGAATTAATTGGTTCGTATGAATTCATCGTCGCATTTTACCTTTGTGGCATGTGCCCCAACGGGCCGGTTGGCCGTGCTTTATAGTCGATTGCGTGAACTAGAGTGACCTATGCAAATGGCTTTTGTTGCAACTCACGGCGCTTTCGGTCGCTTCTGCCTCCGCGAACTTATGAAATCCCAGTCAAAAGAGCTTGAGAGAGCACACTCTGCAATACGGAACAGAGATGTGCGATACGAATGCACTGTACCAGCGTGAAATTGCCTCGTCGTTCTTAGCCATTGTGCGGCGCATCCCTTGCACAACCCCCAACGAGACCTCTCCGACCAATCCCTGGTGGCGGATAGAATCAATCCATGCCAACCCCGGGCTCGCGCATCATCCGCGTCTTCATCTCGTCCACATTCCGCGACTTCGACCAGGAGCGCCAGCTAATGGTACGGAAAACTTTCGCTGAGTTGCGCCGTCGCGCGCGCGAGCGTGGGGTGGAATTCGTCGACATCGACCTGCGTTGGGGCATCACGCCTGAAGAAGCCGAGAGCGGCCGCGTCTTGCCAATCTGTCTGGCGGAAATCGACCGCTGCCGCCCATACTTCATCGGACTGTTGGGTGAGCGCTATGGATGGACTCCATCGCACGACAAATATCAACCGACGCTTTTGGCCGCGCAGCCGTGGCTGGAGCAACACGCTGGTGGCACAAGCGTGACGGAATTGGAAATTCTCTACGGCGTGCTGAACAATCCAACTATGGTTGGTCGTGCGTTATTTTATTTCCGCAGTTCCAAGTGGAGTTTGGAGCAAGGCGATTCGTTCGTTAGCGCCGATGCGGGCGAGCAGGAAAAACTGACCAGTTTGAAGAACCGCATCCGCGCCAGCGGCTTTCCAGTCGTCGAAGAGTACGAATCGCCACAGGCCGTGGCGGATCGTATTTTGGATGACCTGTGGAAACGGATCGACGCGGAGTTCCCTGCCGACGAAGTTCCTGACGCCTTCGAGCAGGAGTCGCGCCGTCACGACGCCTATGCGCATTCGCGGCTTAGCGTGTATGTGGGCGCTGATGAGGCGATGAGCGTCTTGGCCAAACGTATGGTTTCGTCGCCGACTGCTGCCCAACTCAACGCGCCGACCACCGTGATCACAGGCGAATCGGGCTCTGGCAAGACCGCGCTCATCGCCAATTGGATTCGGGTCCACCGCGAGTCAGTTCCGACAGACCTTGTGTTCCAACACCACTTGGGAGCCACATCGGAGGCATCCGACGCCCAAAGCATGGTGCGCCGCCTGTTGAATTGGATCTGGCGCTTGACCGAACCAACCGCCGCACAAGCATTCTGGACAAATGCTCGCGATGGATCTCAAGTCACGAGCCCATTTCCACTCGAGCCCGACGAGCTCTTTAACATGTTGCCAGAGTGGTTGGCGCGTGCGTCGGCCCACGCGGGCGAGCGCGGCGCGAGGATCGTGATTGTGCTCGATGCGCTGGACAAGCTCGGTGCGAACGAACGATTCGGATGGCTTCCAAATTTTATTCCAAAGCATGTGCGATTGGTGACGACCACACTGATTGGTAATGCACTGAACGCGCTGGCGGCGCGCGGTTGGACGCATGACATCATCACCGTCGCGCCGCTGAGCGAAGATGCCCAGCGCAAGTTGATCTCGGACACACTCGCTCGCGTTGGCAAATCGCTCACCAGCGCGCAAATGGAACGAGTGCTTAAGCATCCGCTTGCGGGAAGACCCATCTTCCTTCGCACGCTCCTTGAGGATCTGCGTGTGTTCGGCTTATACGATCGACTGGACGAACATCTGTCGCACTTGCTGACATCAAAAACCGTGGACGACATCTTCGAGCGCGTGATCGAACGCATCGAGGGCGATGTTGGCGATCAGAATGTCAAACGCGCGCTGGTGTCGTTGTGGTCCAGTCGGGCGGGATTATCCGACTTTGAACTAACACAGATGGCGAATATTCCAATGGCGCGCTGGGCGGAAATCAGACTGCAACTTGACGATGCGCTTTACGAAGACACTGGTCGCACCCGCTGCGCGCATGAATACATGCGCCAGGCCATTGAGAATCGATTTCTGGACTCGCCCCAATCGAAACGCGACGCACATATCAGCGCCGCAGTGTGGTGGAGCGAGCAAGCGGTGGACACACGCTCGATCAACGAGTTGCCGTGGCAGTGGCAGCGCGCGCAGCGGTGGCCAGAACTCTGCGAGTTTTTAACAGGCACGGACACGGGGCGAAATGTCGTTCTTGCACTCCCCTACCTCGAGCTTGTGGACTACTGGATCGATGTGGAGCGCCACACCACCGCTCGTATGGACACGGAGTATCAGCGTGTGTGGCCGAAATGGATGAGGAATGTTGGGGAGCGTGAAGAGGCGTATGAATCATCTTGCTTAGCGTCACATCTTTCTAAAATGGGTCGGTATGGTCACTTTAATGAGCGACTGCACCAGCGTTCGCTGGCGATCGATGAGAACGCTCTGGGCGCAGAGCATCCAAATGTTGGCGCGAGCCTGAACAACCTTGCGGCGCTGTATCAAGCTCAAGCCAAATACGATCTGGCTGAGCCGCTATACCAGCGTTCGCTAACGATCGCTGAGAACGCTCTGGGCGCAGAGCATCCATCTGTTGGCACGAGCCTGAACAACCTTGCGGAGTTGTATAAAGCTCAAGGCAAATACGATCTGGCTGAGCCGCTGCTCCACCGTTCGCTGGCGATAACTGAGAACGCTCTGGGCGCAGAGCATCCAAATGTTGGCACGAGCCTGAACAACCTTGCGGGGCTGTATGAAGCTCAAGGCAAATACGATCTGGCTGAGCCGCTGCTCCACCGTTCGCTAACGATCGCTGAGAACGCTCTGGGCGCAGAGCATCCAGATGTTGGCGGGAGCCTGAACAGCCTTGCGGTGCTGTATCAAGCTCAAGGCAAATACGATCTGGCTGAGCCGCTGTACCACCGTTCGCTAACGATCGCTAAGAACGCTCTGGGCGCCGAGCATCCAAATGTTGGCGCGAGCCTGAACAACCTTGCGGGGCTGTATGAAGCTCAAGGCAAATACGATCTGGCTGAGCCGCTGTTCCACCGTTCGCTAACGATCGCTGAGAACGCTCTGGGCGCAGAGCATCCATCTGTTGGCGGGAGGCTGCGCAGCCTTGCGGGGCTGTATGAAGCTCAAGGCAAATACGATCTAGCTGAGCCGCTGTATCGGCGTTCGCTGGCGATCCTTGAGAACACTCTGGGCGCAGAGCATCCAAATGTTGGCGCGAGCTTGAACAGCCTTGCGGGGCTGTATCAAGCTCAAGGCAAATACGATCTGGCTGAGCCGCTATACCAGCGTTCGCTGGCGATCCGTGAGAACGCTCTGGGCGCCGAACATCCAGATGTTGGCGGGAGCCTGCACAACCTTGCGGAGCTGTATCAAGCTCAAGGCAAATACGATCTGGCTGAGCCGCTGTACCGGCGTTCGCTGGCGATCCGTGAGAACGCTCTGGGCGCCGAACATCCCGCTGTTGGCGCGAGCTTGAACAGCCTTGCGGGGCTGTATCAAGCTCAAGACAAATACGATCAGGCTGAGCCGCTGTACCACCGTTCGCTAACGATCGCTGAGAAGGCTCTGGGCGCAGAGCATCTAGATGTTGGCGCGAGCCTGAACAACCTTGCGGAGTTGTATAGAGCTCAAGGCAAATACGATCAGGCTGAGCCGCTGTACCAGCGTTCGCTAACGATCGCTGAGAAGGCTCTGGGCGCCGAACATCCATCTGTTGGCGCGAGCCTGCACAACCTTGCGGAGCTATATCAAGCTCAAGGCAAATACGATCTGGCTGAGCCGCTGTACCACCGTTCGCTGGCGATCCGTGAGAACGCTCTGGGCGCAGAGCATCCATCTGTTGGCACGAGCCTGAACAGCCTTGCGGAGCTGTATCAAACTCAAGGCAAATACGATCTAGCTGAGCCGCTGTACCGGCGTTCGCTGGCGATCCGTGAGAACGCTCTGGGCGCCGAACATCCCGCTGTTGACGCGAGCCTGCACGACCTTGCGGGGCTGTATAAAGCTCAAGGCAAATACGATCAGGCTGAGCCGCTGTACCAGCGTTCGCTGGCGATGCTTGAGAACACTCTGGGCGCAGAGCATCCATATGTTGGCGCGAGCCTGCACATCCTTGCGGGGCTGTATGAAGCTCAAGGCAAATACGATCTGGCTGAGCCGCTATACCAGCGTTCGCTGGCGATCCTTGAGAACGCTCTGGGCGCAGAACATCCAACTGTTGGCGGGAGCCTGCACAACCTTGCGGCGCTGTATGAAGCTCAAGGCAAATACGATCAGGCTGAGCCGCTGTACCAGCGTTCGCTGGCGATCTATGAGAAGGCTCTGGGCGCCGAACATCCATCTGTTGGCGCGAGCCTGAGCAACCTTGCGGAGTTGTATAGAGCTCAAGGCAAATACGATCAGGCTGAGCCGCTGTACCAGCGTTCGCTGGCGATCGCTGAGAAGGCTCTGGGCGCAGAGCATCTAGATGTTGGAACGATCCTGAGCAACCTTGCGGCGTTGTATAGAGCTCAAGGCAAATACGATCAGGCTGAGCCGCTGTACCACCGTTCGCTGGCGATCCTGAGCAACCTTGCGGGGCTGTATCAATCTCAAGGCAAATACGATCTGGCTGAGCCGCTATACCAGCGTTCGCTGGCGATCGCTGAGAACGCTCTGGGCGCCGAGCATCCATCTGTTGGCACGATCCTGAGCAACCTTGCGGGGCTGTATGAAGCTCAAGGCAAATACGATCTGGCTGAGCCGCTGTACTGGCGTTCGCTGGCGATCCGTGAGAACGCTCTGGGCGCAGAGCATCCAGATGTTGGCGCGACCCTGAACAGCCTTGCGGGGCTGTATAAAGCTCAAGGCAAATACGATCTGGCTGAGCCGCTGTACCGGCGTTCGCTGGCGATCCGTGAGAACGCTCTGGGTGCCGAGCATCCATCTGTTGGCACAAGCCTGAACAACCTTGCGCTGCTGTATCAAGCTCAAGGCAAATACGATCTGGCTGAGCCGCTGTATCAGCGTTCGTTGGCGATCCTTGAGAAGGCTCTGGGCGCCGAGCATCCAGATGTTGGAACAATCCTTAGCAACCTTGCGGGGCTATATGAATCTCAAGGCAAACCCGAACTTGCTGAGCCCCTCCACAGGCGGGCGCAGGCGATCCGCGCAAAGGCTTTGGAATAATAGCCTTAGCCTTGGCAATCAGCATCAATAGAATTGTGCTGATTGGGGCCATTCAGTCGCACTCAAACTTGCACGGCGGCTCACTGCGGAATCGACCGCGATTCCGACTATAAATTCCTATTTGACACGAACGCGCCATATATAGTCAATCATCGCCCAGTCACCGAAGTCCTCCGCCGTCCATGACGGGTGCTCTGTAAATCGGAGCTCAACGACTATCGAGCCGTCGGGATCCACCCAGAACTGCCCGTCCAGGGCTGCGTCATCTGAATTGAGATACTCCATATTTTGTTCGTTTAAGTCGCACTGTGGACAATCGGCCCTTGTGCCGTCGCTGAAATATCCAGTGATGCCTCGGTTTGAACTCTGGACATAACGGAGTTTTCTGGCTTTGTCAGGCCTTGTCGTCACTGCTCTTGGCGTCGGTTGCGCGGCTTTCCGAAACGCTGGGATCCCAAACCCGCAGTCATATACCTTGCTCTTCATTTCCGGTGTAAGTAGCTGCCGGTTGCGTTTTTGGGGGTCGAGTGAATACCACTCAAACCGTGGAAAGCCCACTGAAGTCTTGTTCAGGTCGACCAGCTTGAGATTCTGAAATCCGATAAGGTCGTAAACGAAAAATGAATGGTCCTTGCCGTCGATACATGGGCCAAACCCTACACGCATACGCTTCGTTAACACTTCGACCCTATTGTTTGCGTCGACATCGAGAAAATCAAAGTTTGCAAGGCGCGTCTGGGGGACCGCGCCGATGCTCGAAAGAACAGCCCGCCCTGAAGACTGGTCTGTGAGCACGAAATCGAGGCTGATTGACATATGCGCGCTAGGCGACGGATCCAAATCCAAAATCGAAGCAAATATCACATCGGGCGATGTGTTTCCGTCAAAGTCCCCAAACAGTGCGATCAACCGTTCTTGGCTACTCTTTTTTAAGACTTTCGAAGTCACTTCGCTATATCCATCCTGACCAGCAGTCTGAACAGCACTAGCCACAGGAGTAAAGACCCGCAGTGTATAGGAAGTCTCTGGTTTATCATCAACAGGATAGAACAGCACGACAGCCATACCTCCTGGGCTTAACTCGAAGACATGACTAGTAATATTTACCGCTGTTTTATCGTGGCGGCTTTGAGCAACAACACTCGTAGCGATGGATTGGCGAGCAAGTCTGATAAACTTGGCCTCCCCATTACCCTGAACCAACTGCGGTTCACCACCCTCAAGCACCCAATTTTGGCGAGTAGATTCCGGTCGTGGCGACAACACAGAATCGGTATGGTTGGCAAGCTGCGCTCTCCAATCAACAGGATTTTCTAACAATTCCAGCTGGCCATACACAGGAGACGCGGCGGCAAAGAGCAACGCAAAGTTGACGGCATAGGAAACGGCGGTTCGAACAATGGGAGTATGATGCATAAGTCCTCGTGCGACGATGTGTGCGCGCAATACCCAAGGCCCTCGGTGCTACGCGCTAGGAATGTTTTTTTGGACCAAGTGGGACGCAAACGAATGCGCCAATGGTGATTTCGACAATGGCACAATTGACTAGTGAATTTTTATCATAGATTTTTCTGTGCAAAGCGCAGTCACTGGCTTGTTGGATATTGCGTAAACTCCACAGCCTGTCACGCCGGTTCGAACCAAACAAGGAGCTCACATGAAATCACTTCCACTTCCATCGGTCTTGGTCGCGTGTGTCGCGACTAGTTTACTGACAGCACTTCTCGTATCCCCCCGCGCGCCGAAGGACGCGCAAGTTCAGACGGCGCTACTGTGGGGCCCCTTTGCGACAGAAGCGCAAGCCGCCATGGCAAGCGCAAGCGCCGGAGGTTATATACCCCTCAGCGAGGGTTGCGTCGGTATGTTCTGCGCGCCGGCAGGCACCAACGGCAGAAAGACCATGCCGGCGACAAACACACAGCTGACGGTGATCGGCTCGGTCCCCTGCCAAGAGGAAGTCGGCGGCTGGGCGCTGCAAGGGATATACCGTGTGTTTCGAGATGGATCGGTGCAGGCGCTTGCGACGCCGATCCCGCCTTGCCCAAGTGGGGACTTTTATGTTTGGGTTGCGTATCCGAGGTGAGGGGGGATGGATTCGATGCGCTGAGATGCGGACGCCGCGTGCCTTACCGCGCTCTCGCTCCGATCTCAAACCATTTCGCCGGCATCGCATTTGCCAAATCCCCTGTCACGCTCATCGGCCTTGAACTCAGGGGTGAAGGTGCGGCGTAGCCGCTTGGTGAGGGTCTTTGTTTGCTTGTCCATGGTGTATTCCGAGCGAGCATTCTCGCTAATTTTGGTGTCCACGAAAGTGAAGCAAGCCCACGAATGCAGGGTTCGGCGTATGCGCAATGTGCTAGAAAAGTGGTTTCAAGCAATTTTCGAGTCCGACACGAAAGGTCTCAACCGAAAGGAATCTAGATCCCCCTTTGAGCCAACGAAATACACGTGATGATTCGGCAGGCGTGGCGGTCTGCGTTGATAGGTACTGTTGAACTGCACCGGATAGCTCAGAGAATCCATGCACGAGATCAGCGCTTTCAAGTTGTGCAATCTCGACATCCTTAATACCCCCTTCATGCACTCGAAAGAAAACAACGCACGGTAGGATTGCTTGGCCTTCGATATCGAGTGCGCTAAGGAAATGTGCGTTGAATGCCGCAACGGATTTCCTCGTTCTGGCGTGCAGATAGAAGATGCTTAACTGCGTGCCCGCAAGGCGGTCGAGTTTTGCAAAAACACCTTGGTCCTTCAGAATTTTGCGAAGAGCTTGGTCAGTAAAATCGTAGAAGATGAAGGCAAAATATTTTGCTCTGCCTTCAGTGAGATGTTGTGCACAGATTTCGTCGAATCGTAGAAGGAACGAAGAGAGTCTGTGACCTATACCGTTCCCGCTGCCTTGCTCGTAGATATTCATTGTCTCGTAGATAGGGTTCATTGTTTAGACGCCGAATCGGAATAGGAAGAAGCCTCACGTGACCGGGACCCCACACAAGGACCACCCCTTATGGGATTTTTGGATTCTAGTTTCATCCGTCCACATGTCAAGCGACGCTGAAAAGGAATTCGACTCCAGTACCTTTGGTTCACCCTGTTCCCCTCTACAGTCTCACTCTGACTGGGACCCCACATTGACAGGGCACCTCAATACAGAACCACCACTTATGGGAAACTAACCCGGCCCACAGGGCCAGAAGGCGTTTATTATGAAGCGGTGGTTCCGCTTTGGGTGCTCGGTCACCATACCCTCGTCATTACCAATGCCCAATCCAGTATTTTTAGGCATGCTCATCGGCGCTCGTGCGCGAAATGAACCGATTATCGCATTGTCTGGCAGCACCTGTGATGCCTGATGAGGTATTGCGATGGGCAAATTCTGCTACTACCGCTTCTCCACCTCCGGACGCATGGCTCGGTAATAAAAGCTGCTATCAGGATGATTAAAGTTGGCCACGACATACCAGATGTCTGCACGGCACACCAGATCGACATTGCGATACTGATAAAAAGGCTGATCCTTATCGGGCAGATTGGCGATAATATCGCACGGTGCCTCGCCGGCCCCTTTGATCAGCGAGAACTTTCTGAATGACCAATCAAAACGTTGGATCGCGCGGTTGTCGCTCACCAGAATCGTCAGGTAATGCTTCTTGCCAGTTAAACCCGCGCTCCCTTGAGGTTGATATTCGTCGCTTGTCTTGTATTCATGAACAAGCCTGAGCATTTCCATGAGAGAAGGCGTTTCGTATGACTCTCCTCCCATGTGAAGACGCAGAACTGCGTAACCATTTGGGTATTCACTCCTGAGCACGGACCGAATACGGGCCATCATGACGCCTTCAGCGACGAAGTAAAGCACAAACAAAAGAACCGCCACGGTCACTGCCATAATCGCGATTATCTTGCGCGTTCTTTTAGTCATGATCAAATTCCCAATCCATCGTTATCTGAGCTTGGCTGAATTCACCCACCTATTAGGACACCCTCGTTAGTTAGTTAATAATACCATATGTTCACTTGCTACTGCTAATGCCGCGCGATAACCAAGAATCTTCCGCGGTTTGTTGTTGATGATGGAAACAATCTTATCAATTTTTCTTTGACTGATTTCTCTAAAATTAGTCCCCTTTGGAAAATACCTTCTGATCATTCTGTTTGCGTTTTCAACACCTCCTTTTTGCCCCGACGAATACGCATCGCAGAAAAA
>Ga0209702_10001103_pt1 | contig 53816 bp, 51 predicted proteins | sample FRY01_FD_187210 | JGI IMG/M metagenome (GOLD analysis project Ga0209702, IMG submission 187210) | Freshwater microbial communities from Lake Fryxell liftoff mats and glacier meltwater in Antarctica - FRY-01 (SPAdes) (version 2) | ecosystem: Environmental > Aquatic > Freshwater > Ice > Glacier...
CATCGCTTCGTTGATGTCCTGGGACTGGGCCGGTGTGAGTTCGATACGGATCATGGGCAATGCCCGTCGGATGATAGCCAAGCCCACCGTTTATCGAGCCTTCTTTTTCACAAAACTTGATGACGGGGAGTATATAACAACACCGCGCCGGTCTATTCCGGCCTCAAGATGCATGCGCTGACCATCGACAAAGGAAAAACCACCGGACTCTCCTGGGTGGTCTTGGGTACATTGGACGGTGCGGAAGCACCGCTCGAATCCAAGACCACTATTGACAATCTGGGTAAGGTTAATTTCTTCGCAATGCCGGAACTGGCCGTGGACAACACCGACGGATTCATGTCCTGGGTCACTTTGCCGGTGGGGGAGCCGCTCACCTTGGGATGGGGCTGGAGCCTTTTTCAAGATCCGCTCGTTTACAAGCTGAGTGGCGGCAACGTGAACGTGGTGGCGGGCGCTGGTAGCCCCCTCACCACCACCTATCAGGCTACGGCACCGGGGGAAGGCAGCGCTCTCCATGTCGGGATCAATGACGGCTCGGCCAATCCGCCCGTCTCCACGGACCCGTTGCTCAAGTTCGATGCCAGGTCGCCCAAGAGCTTGGAAATCACCATCCAGCCCATCGGGTTGATCCGGGGTGGCGGGCAGATCATCGCCCCGGTGATGCCCTCGCCTCAGGTGCTCCAGACGGAGTTGAAAAACTATCTGGATTCTGTTTTTGTGCCGCAGGTCAATGTGCATATCACCGTGAAAATCCGACCGCAGGTGGATGTGGCTTATGACGTGGGGCTGGAGGCGCGCTACCGGCGCCAGGCGGGGGATGGCAGATTCACGGTGTGGCAGGGCTCCGCCCAGCGGGGCAACCTGGGCAAGTATTCCCAGGAGGAGGAGCGCATTCTGCAGCAGGCCGCGCCAGACGCCTCCTCCGCCATCACCTTCTACTGGGTAGGATGTGCGGGCATGGATACCTTTGCCTATGAGGATGATGGAACAACACTCACCGGAATACCCTGCGCGGGTTGGGCGGGCAAGGCGATGACGTCTTTTAGAAATGGACGTGCTGAGCCCCATCCGCGTGTCATTTGGATGGGAGCCTTCGCGATGCCGCAAACTTATGTGTACTTTACGGCAGCCCACGAGCTCGGGCATGCGTTGGGGGACATGGGCCACACCATCGACGGATACAACGCGAATGGGGATCAGGAAGCCGGAGGTTTGAGAAATGGATTTGACCCCAGCAGTGACAACTGCAAGCGCCTGATGTCGGGCTTGGGGGGATTGCGCCGAACGCAGGAACCCAAACAGCTCAACAAGCGTGAGCGTGATTGGATCGCTGCTTTTGAAGGCTACACTCAATAACCGACTCTATGTGTTCATTCCGCAACTCATTCGTTTTTACGCTTTTGTTTCTGACGGCACAGGCGCACTCTCAAACTGTAGCCATGCGTGACGATGCCTGGCGGCAGCAGAAGCTGTGGGAGGCAAGCAAGTTGATCGCCACAGGAGACTTTAGTCCCATCACGGAGGCATTCAACGAGCGTGACCTTGATCTGATCTGGAGCTATTACCGCGGTTCGGACTACCTGCTCTATCACACCTTTAAGCCGGTGACCCCGGAGATGATGGCGGCAGCCTCGGGGGAGCAGAAAAAACGTTATGTGCTGATGCAGGAGCGCGAGAAGCTGGCGGCATCGTATCTGCTTCAGATTCCCGAGCATGCCAGGCATGTGGGCGACTGGATCGAGAGATCACTGACTCAAAAAGATTCAAGCACAGGGCGCGACCTGCGAATCAGCGCCATGGGGCAACTCGGCAGTGACGAGGTCATCGTGGAACTGGGGCGTTTCATCTTCGATGACCGCAACCCGGATGTGACCGGACCAGTCCCGCCGCTGGCATTGGGTGTACCCCTAACGATTAAATACCAGGCGGCAGGATATTTGGAGGGCGTACTGCGTCGCAAACAGGATATTGGTGACGAGATCAAGACACCGGAGTTCAATCCCGACTGGTTCAAGATGGTGCAGAACTGGTGGTTAAAGAGCGCGGAAGCTACGCCCTACCGCCGCAAGCTGGCGGACTCCGGCGTGGTGCTGCCACCGGGCTATCCGCCGATGGAGGAGTTGAAGGGTGCCAAAAGCGCAATTGCCCCGTCCCAATCCTCGCCGTCCCCAGCGGTGAAACACTCTGGTAAAGCTCCGCCAGGTGCCACATCAACAGCCATCAAACCACCCTCCAGCACCACTGACTGGCGCGTGTGGCTGGGCCTGATCAGTGGCTTGATCCTCGTCCTGTCCTGCCGTGCTTTTCGCAAACGCTGACATCACATGAGCCACACCATTGATGGATACCAAGGAGGCGAGCAAATCGCGCTAAATGGAGACAGCGGGAGGACCGGTTTTGTCGCCACCAGCGACAACTGCAAGCGCCTGATGACCGGTCTGGTCGGACTCCGGCGCGACGCGGAACCCGCACTGCTCAATAAATTTGAGCGTGATTGGATCGCTGCGTTCTTCAATCCTCAGTAAACTTAAATTTCATGACACGCACGTTTCCAATCCAAGGCGCAGGTTTCTGTCTTCTGTTCGCTTGGGCGGTTGTTCCACTGGCCGCCCAGCAGTTCAATCTCAAGGACAAAGAGTGAAAAAGATGCCATTGCGCCAAGATAAACACAGATAAGGAGGACATCAGACAAACAGTAAAATGAAAGTTAGAACATCGAAACCTTATAACGCAGCCCAGCGGGTAAGAACCCCGCGCGGTAAAGTCTGGAGCCAGACAGCCGGAAGCGAGTCATGCATCGTCAGTCGTGAGGCTGGCATGAAGCGTTGACAGCGAGCACCAAAGCCGTGGAATTGAGCCGCGAAAGTTTTTCCTCGTGGACTGTCTTCGCCGTTGGCATAGCGGGGACCAGTGCGCACATCGCGTCAAAAGGCCAGCGATGGGCGAGCCACCGGGGTCCGAGACCAGGGCAGAGGTGCGTGACAAGGGAAGCCTGTGAGCCGAGCAGCAGCGAGACAGACAGCCATAGGCTGCCCGAAGGGTGAGCGAGAGCGAATCAACTTGGGAGAGCCCTAATCGGGCCTCTGTTGCAGTAAACGCCGGACGAGGGACGACACCGGCAGACGAACGTCCAGGCATGAGCGGGGGGCATCGACCACGAGCATGAGCGAAGCCAAAGATGCAGTAACAGTAAACCGGAGCGGGCCTTTGAAGCAAGCCGAGGTGAGGGGCCAGAGCAGTCGTAGTGTGCCCGTAGTAGCGTTTGAAACGTGGCGAACTGTAACCGACAGGAGCCACGGAGTAGCGAGCCGAGCGCAGCGAGACAGCCAGCGAAGCAAATCAAAATAGAGGCTGGCAACGAGCACACCCGGAAAAAGGAGGAACCGTTGGACGGAAACACCGTGGGATTTCGTGCCCAGGAAAGTGTCAACGTAAGCTCAACGGATAGCACATCGGATGTGGAAACTTGGCAAACGCTGAGCGAACACAGCGAATCCCTCCACCGGAAGAACCGGATGCGGTAGTTCCGCACGTCCGGGTCTGTGAGGGAGCCAGCGCGCAAGCGCTGGCTCTACTCGGCGGTGGCTGGACTATGTGGGGCGGTTGCTGTGGTTTGGTCCCGTTCGCAGGCGTTCTCAGGAGGTCTCGGTTCTTCGCCGAAGCTCGATTACAGACTTACAACCAGCTTACAACTCATTTACGAGCGCCTGACGCTTTGTTGCGGTCCTGCGCCAGAATACCGGCAGACAACGAACCGATGGCGGCTCAGTCAAACATTTCAAATAGTGGTTCCTTCTGGCTGTTGGACTCTATCAAGCGACGGGGCGGATCGAGTGATCCGCCCCGTTTGCTTTCCAAAAATGACGGCTTGGGCGCAGCAGGATGCGCAATTGAGGGTTCTGCCGCCGAAACGCTTGATTTCCCTGCGCATGTCCCGAAGATGCAGCCAATCGCCGCCAACCTAGACGATGAAATTTGCCATTTTCGGAGACATCCACGCCAACCTGGAAGCCCTGCAGACTGTTTTGCAGGACGCTCAGGAGCAGGGTTGTGCCAATTACGTCTGCCTCGGCGACATCGTCGGTTATGCGGCCAATCCGGTCGAATGCCTGCAAATAGTTCGGGATCTCGGTTGCCCGGTGGTGCGCGGCAATCACGATGAAGGCGCAGCCTGCGAGAGTTCGCTGGAAGAATTGAACCCGCTGGCGCAGAACGCCCTGCTCTGGACCCGCCAGCAGCTCAGCGAGGAGCAGCGCCAGTGGCTGCGGGAGCTGAAGCTCGTGCGCCAGGTGCGCGACTTCACCATCGTCCACGCCACGCTCGATTCTCCCGGCAACTGGGGCTATGTGACCAACCGCTTCGACGCGATGGCCAGCTTCAGCTACCAGTTCACCCAGGTCTGCTTTTACGGTCACACTCATGTGCCGCGAATCTTTGAAAAAGACGACGCCGTGCGTGCCGCCCGTGGCACTGATGTCACCCTGCAACGCGGTGTGAAGTATTTTGTGAATGTCGGCAGCGTCGGCCAGCCGCGTGATGGCGATTGGCGTGCCGCCTATGCCATTTTTGACGTGCAGGCGCAGACCATTTCGATCCGCCGGCTGGAGTACGACATTGAGACTGCGCAGAACAAGATTCGCGACGCTGGTCTGCCGTCTTTGCTCGCCGATCGTCTGTCCTTGGGCAAATGAGCGCTACAGCGCGCCAGCTTCCCAGCCTGCGCGACTTTCGCTCCGCGCTCATCGTCAAACCGAGTTCGCTAGGCGACATCGTTCACACCCTGCCCGCCGTGAAGGCGCTGCGTGATGCGCATCCGCAGCTGAAAATTCGCTGGCTCGCGAACACCGAATGGACGCCGCTCATCAGCGGCAGCCCGCTGATTGACGAAGTGATCCCGTTTCCGCGCAAAACCTTTCGCGGCCTCGCTGGCCTGCTGCGCTTTTGGAACTGGCGGCGCACCTGGATGACGCTGCCGCGCGAGGAGCCGGAGATCGTGCTCGATTTCCAAGGTCTGCTGCGTAGTGGCCTCGTCAGCAGTTGGCGCGGCTCGCAGGCTGTCATCGGACTTTCGGATGCGCGTGAAGGCGCACGCTTCTTTTACAACCACACCGTCACGGTGAATGCCGGAGCGCATGCTGTGGACCGTTATCTGGAGCTGCCGCGTGCGTTGGGCATTCAAATCGAGCCACAGGACATCGCCTTTGATCTTGTTCCCGGCTCAGCGCCCGCTGGCTGGCCGGAATCACTGCCAAATTTCATCGCGCTGCATCCCTGGTCGCGTGGAGAGGGTAAATCGCTCTCGAACTCGGCTTTGCAGGTACTTTGCGCTGCCTTGGCGCCGCACCCGGTCGTCTTCGTCGGCATGACAGATGACGCCACCCGGCCCACCGGTACTCACATTCACGACTGGAGCCACAGCACCTCGCTGCCCGAGCTCATCTGGGTCATGCGGCAGGCAAAATTTTGCATCAGCGTGGACAGCGGCCCCATGCACATCGCCGCCGCCGTCAATCCGCATACTCTCGGCATCCACACCTGGAGCGATCCGCGCAAAGTCGGCCCGTATCCCTCGGGCGTTCATATCTGGAAGGCCGGACGTATCGCCCAACGTGACGAATTCACCGCCGAGGAATGCCTGCGCGATGTCAGCGTGAGTGATCAGGATGCGCAAAGCATCGGTGGGCAGGTGAAGTCCGCGATAGAACATGCGTAGTGGCAGGACATGCCGAGGCCTGTGGTATGACGCCGACCGGGTTAAACACGGCGCTCCGTCTTGTGTTTGGCGAAGAGGGTGAGGCAGCGGTCGCGCTCGGTGGCGTGATCGACCATTGGCGTCGGGTAGTCGGGCGCGAGTGACTGGCCGGGCGGCGGCTCATGGAGGAGCTGTGCGGGCACGTCACGGAGTTCGGGGATCCATTGTTTGATGTAATCGCCCTCGGGATCGAAGCGGACGCTTTGCCGCCAGGGGTTTTGGATGCGGAAGTAGGGCGCGGCGTCGGCACCGGTGCCGGCAGACCATTGCCAGCCGCCGTTGTTGCTGGCGTTTTCGCCATCGACGAGCTGCTGCATGAAAAACGCCTCCCCGAGCCGCCAGTCGCAGTGCAGATCCTTGGTGAGGAACATGGCGGTGATCATGCGCAGGCGGTTGTGCATGAGGCCGGTGTGCAAAAGCTGCCGCATGCCCGCATCGACAATGGGGAAGCCGGTGGTGCCGGTGGTCCAGCGCTGGAAATCGGCCTCACTGCCGGGCCAGGGCAGGCCGCGCCAGTCGGGACTGAACTCTTCATCAAAGACGTTCGGAAAATGCCAGAGGATGGCGCAGTAGAACTCCCGCCAAGCGAGTTCTTTCAAGTAGGTCTGGATGGAGCCTGCGGCCGGTCCGCTGTCTGCCTGGGCTTGCTGGCACTGCTGGAACAGCTCGCGGATGCTGATGAGTCCAAAGCGCAGGTCCTGGCTCAGGTTGGAGGTGGTTTGACCGGCTGGAATGTCCCGCTGCTGGCCGTAGCGCTGCAAAATGCCGCTGGTGATGAAGTGCTTCAGGCGCTGCCGTGCGGCACGTTCGCCGGGGGCTGGAAGCTGCGCGGTGCTGGCCGGAAGCTGCCAGTGGTCGAGCGTGGGCAGTGGCAGGCTGGTGATTTTTTCATCGGCCTGTGGTCCTAACGTGGAGATGCGGCCTTGAGGCGCGGATTTGTCGAGGCTGAGCCAGTTTTTCGAGTAGGGCGTGAAGACGCGGTAGGGCTGGCCGCTGAGCGTGAGCACTGCGGCAGGCTCATGCAGGACGTGGTCTTGATGCGAGTGGCAGTCGATGCCGAGGCGCGTGCAGACAGCGCGCACTTTTTGCTCCATGACGCGGCCATGGGGATCGTAATCACGATTGAAATAGACGGCGCTGGCCTGGGTCTCGTGGATGAGGCGCTCGATCTCGGTGTCGGCCTGACCACTGCGGAGGATCAAGCGGCTACCGATGGCGGTGAGGTTGCTGGCGAGGGAAGCGAGGCTGCCGCAGAGGAAATGCTGCCGATTCGGACCGGTCCAGCCGTGGTTTTTGCGCCAATCGCTCAGCACATAGATCGGAATGACCTGCTGCGCGGTTGCGGCGGCGTGATGGAGGGCGGTATTGTCAGTGAGGCGCAGGTCACGGCGGAACCAGTGGAGGACAGTGCGGTGCATGAAAAATTGTGGTAGTGGACAGGATACGGTCAGCAACCGACAACAGGCGGCACTAAAAGGATGGCATTACCCATGCGGTTCGTGATGAATATTCCATTGTGCTGCCGTTACTAGAAGCGCCATAGTTGGCCTTTCACCCCCTGACACCCGCATGTCTCCGTCTGAACGTGATTTAGAAGCCCCCAAATCCTTCACCGCCGTCTGGACCGCCACGGTCCTGCTGCTGTTGGGATTCGTGCTCGCCCTGCTGATCTTCCCGCCGCTGTATGAGACGCCGAAGAGTGATGCGTCGAATCTGATGATCTTCATCGGCCGGTTTCACCCCATCCTGCTGCACCTGCCTGTTGGCGCGCTGATTTTTCTGGTGCTGCTGGAGGTGCTCTGCTCCACCCGGCGTGGTGAGGAAAAATACGGTGACGCGGCGCTGCTGGCGCTGCTGGTGGGGGCGGCCGGCTCGGTCATGGCGGTGATCGCGGGCATCCTGCTCTCGCGTGAAGGCGGCTATGTGGGGCCGAATTTCAGCCTGCATCAGACGATGGGCCTCATCGGCACCTGTGGTGTGCTGCTGTCTTTGGTGTTGCGCATCACGGCCATGGGGCGTCGCAGCACCGAGCTGCTACAAGCCTATAGGGCCTTGTTTCTGCTGAGTTTCGGCGTCCTCAGCCTCGGGGCGCATTTCGGCGGCAACATGAGCCACGGGAACAAATTCCTCACCGAGCATGCCCCGGAACCGATCAAGAGCCAGATGATCGGCATGGAAAAATGGATGCTGAGTTTTGTCACTCCGCCGAAGCCGGAACCTGAGGTGGTAGTCATTCTTGAAGTGAAACTGGAACCCAAGGCTGACCCGGTTCTCATTCCCCCCGTGGTCGTCCGCGTTCCTGCGCCTGCCGGAGATGAAAAACTCGTCTTTCAGCATCTGATTCTCCCTATTTTCGATGCCAAGTGCAACAAGTGCCACAGTGAGGAAAAATCGAAGGGCGAGCTGCGGCTGGACACCTATGAAATGGCGATGAAAGGCGGCGAAAACGCTGGCGATAAAAACATCATTCCAGGCAAGCCGGATGACAGTGTGACCTTCCAGGTAATCTCCGCGCCCGAGGATGACAGCGACCACATGCCGCCGGAGGGCAAAGATCAACTGACTCCACCGGAAACCGCCTTGATCAAATGGTGGATTCAGCAGGGAGCCAGCGCCTCGCAAAAAGTCGGCGGCACGCAGTTTCCGGCGGAACTTCAGGTCACGGTTGACGCCATTTTGAAAGGCTAGTGCTGCTTGCGGCTTTTTGTCTTTGCTCTCTCTTGCTGCTGAATTTCATGAAACACACCTCCCTTCTTCTCGCCCTGGCACTCGCCTTCACCGCGCATGCCGCCGATGACAAAGCCGCCGCTGATCCGGCCGTTGCCGCTGCCATGCAAAAAGTGAACGCCTCCGGTGCTTCGCTCATGCCGGTCGCCGCAGATGCCAAGGACTTCCGCTTCACCGCGCTGAACGTCGCCAAGGAGTTCGGCGACGCCGGACTCGAGCCGCTCGCACCCATCGCCGACAAGATCGCCTCACTCGACATCGCCCGCAGCAAAGTGACCGATGGTGGGCTCAAAGCTGTCGCCGCGATGAAAAACCTCAAGGAACTGCATCTCGAAGGCACTGCCATCGGCGATGCCGGTCTGGATCACTTGAAGGGGCTGGCCGAACTCGAATACCTCAACCTCTACAACACCAAAGTCACCGACGCAGGCATCGCCAAGCTTGCCGGACTCGGCAAACTGAAGGCCATTTACCTGTGGCAAAGCGGCGTGACCAAGGCTGGTGTGGCCGCATTGAAAGCGAAGCTGCCCGGTGCGCACATCAACACCGGCTGGACTGCCGAGGACGATGCCAAACCCGTCGCCGTGGTCGCTGCCGCACCTGCGGTTGCTAAACCTGCCGCAACACCAGCGGCTCCAGCAGCAGCACCTGCCGCCGCCGGTGCCAAGCTGGACCCAGCCATCGCTGCCAAGGCAGTCTTATATAAAGACCTCGTGGCCTCCATCATGGCCGCGAAATGCACCGCCTGCCACGGCACGGAGAAAAAGAAGGGCAAGCTCCAGCTCCACGATTACGCCTCGATCATGAAAGGCGGCGGCGACGGTGCCACCACCGTCATCGCGAAGAACATCAAGGATAGCCTCATGCTCGTGCGGGCGAATCTGCCTGCCGACGACGACGATCACATGCCGCCGAGCGACGAGCCGCAGCTCACGAAGGAAGAACTCGCCGTTTTGAAATGGTGGATCGAAACCGGAGCCTCCGGAACCGCCACCGTCGCATCCCTCAAGGCTCCTGCGGATGTCGAAGGCGCTCTCGCCGTCCTGCTGGCCAAAGGTTTGCCGAAAGCCGCCGCTCCTGCCAAAGTCGCCAAACCCAAGCCAGCTGCGCTCTCGGATGCCGAGAAAAAACAAGTCGCTGACATCAGCAAGCAAATGCAGGCCATGAACGCCTCGCTGATGCCGCTGGCGCAGGACACCGAGCAGCTCCGTCTCGGCGTGATCAATGCCGCCGACAAATTTGGCGATAAAGACCTCGCCCTGCTCGCTCCCATCGCGCAGCACGTCGTCTGGGTGGATCTCGCCCGCAGCCAGATCACCGATGCAGGTTTCGATACGTTGGCGAAAATGACCAATCTTGAGCGTCTCCACCTCGAAAACACCAAGATCAGTGATGCCGGCATTGCGAAGCTCGGCGCGCTGTCGAATCTCGAATATCTCAATCTCTACGGTACCAAAACGACGGACGGCGGCATCGCCAAACTCACTTCCGCCAAAGCTTTGAAGAAACTCTTCGTCTGGCAGACTGGCGTGACGCAAAACGGTGCTAAGGCGCTCGAAGCGCAGGTGCCCGGCCTCAAAGTGAACGTCGGCCTCACCGAGGCGGAAATCGCCAAGCTCACCGCTCCGCCACCCGCGCCACCGCCAGCTCCCGCAAAGAAAGAAGAGCCGAAAAAAGCCGATGCGAAACCGGCTGTTGCACCAGCAAAGCCTGCCGCAACACCCCCTGCCACCAAGCCCGTTCCTGCGCCGACACCTGCGGTGAAACCTGCCGCAGTGACACCGCCGCCCGCTCCGGCGAAACCTGCTGAGCCAGCGAAGAAGTAGGCATGGTCGTTTCGTCCCCTCACCCTAACCCTCTCCCCGAAGTAAATTTTGGCAGACATCATTGCCTGGGGCGGGGAGAGGGAACTGGCTTATTCGCCTGCGCTCATGTGGGGCGCATCCGGCTCCCTCTCCCGGTCGAAGATGAGTTTCACGCACTGAAGGCACTTCGGGGAGAGGGTTGGGGTGAGGGGCCAGTCTGCCACTCACGCCGAAAGTTTCTCCCATGCCTCATCCCACTCGCGCAGCTCATGAATGCTGCTAATCATCCAGTTCCCCCATGCGTTCCCCTTCGATGAAACTTCCCCTCACCTGCTGCGCCATCCTCGGCCTGCTCGTCTCCTGCCATCGGCTCGAAGAGCGCGAGGCCATCACTGAAACACGGGAGATTTCCAGTCACGCGGCCAAAGCGCACGCCAACATCCCCAGCTCCACCCGCTTTTATGATGACCAAAAAGAGGAGCCAAAGGAGAGCCCGAATTTACGCAATCTGCTAACTTGGACCATTCCAGACGACTGGAGCGAATCCGCCACGCCAGATGCCAGCGGCATGCGGCTGCTTGATCTGCGTTTCGGCCCGAATCAAGAAGGCGAATGCTACATCTCCCTCATGCCTGGCTCCGCCGGTGGTCTGGAGGCGAATGTGAACCGCTGGCGCACGCAGATGGGCCAGCCTGCCTACACGCCCGATGAAATCACCAAGCTGGAGAAAAAGCCCTTCTTCAATCGCGACGCCACCTATCTCGCCTTCGACGGTGACTTCAAAGGCTTTGGCGCTGAGTCAGCCAAAACTGGCTACCGCCTCCTCGGCCTCATCCACTCCGCCGAGCAGGCCACCATCTTCGTGAAACTCACCGGCCCCAAGGCCCTGGTGGAGCAGAACGCTGCTGCCTTTGACAGCTTCACCCAGTCCATCAAACCCAATGTGCCGCAGTAAAATGACGAAGGCAGAATGCAGAATGACGAAGCCTGAAAGGCTGACGTCAGTTATTCGCACTTCGTCATTCATTCGTCATTCGCCATTCTGATTTCGTCATTTGCCGCCCCTTTCCCACCGTGTCCTCCTCACCTTCCAGTCCCTTCGCGAAACTTTTCGCTTTCTTCACCAGCTTCGGCCTCGCCACGTTCACGCTGGCCATGCTGCTGCTGCTCACGTTTCTTGGCACGCTGGAGCAGGCGGAGTATGGTCTTGTCGCCAGTCAGGCGCGCTACTTTGAGTCGTTTTTCATTGATCGCATCGACATCGGCTCCTGCTGGCGGGCGCTGGCGCTGGATGCGTATTGGGACATCGGCAATGTGGTGCTGCCGCTCTACATCGTGCCCGGTGGCTACACGCTGATGGCGATCCTGTTCGTGAACCTGTTCTGCGGTGGCATCGTGCGCATCCGCAAGTCGCCGAAGACCATCGGCGTGATCATTTCTCACTTCGCCATCCTGTTTATGATCGCCGCTGGTGCCGTGAGCTATCATTTCGCCAAGGAAGGTAGTCTGAACCTCTCCGAAGGACAGACGAACGATGAGTTTCAGAGCTTCCACGAGCGTGTGATCGAAATCGAGAAGCTGCAGAAGGATGCCAGTGCGAAACGCAATTCACTGGTGATCGGCGATGACAAGTATCGCGACCTCACCGCAGGCAAAGGCCGCACTTTCACGCATGAGAGTCTGCCGTTTGATTTGATGGTGACGAATTGGAAACGCCATGCCCAGCCACGCCCTGATGCCGGCGGTTCCCGCAGTGATGCGGTGGACGGCTATTACATCCAGGAAATCACCATGCTGGATGAGTCGGGTGCCGCGCTGCCGGATGAGCAGCTCGCCAGCGCCTGCATCGTCACCGCCAAGGACAAAAAATCTGGCGCGGAGCACAAAGGCATCCTGTGGGAATTCGCTGCCGCGCCGTGGACGCTGACGATTGGTGATGACTCGTATCTCATCTCCATGGCCCACCGCACCTTCAAGCTGCCCTTCGCCATTCGCCTCGATCAAACCGAGCAGGAAAAACATCCCGGTACCGAGCGCGCTCGCCGCTTCACCAGCAAAGTGACCAAACTCAACGGTGACCACGAGGAAAAGCGTGTCATCACCATGAACGAACCCGTGCGCAGCGAAGGTTACGCGGTGTTTCAGCAGACCTTCGATGATGGTGTCCGCAATGGCAGCGGCGTGAAGCAATCCGGGTTTCAGATTGTCGAAAATCCCGCCGACCACTGGCCGCTGATCTCCTGCATCATCGTCGCCGAGGGCCTGCTGTTGCATTTCCTCATGATGCTAGCCCGCTTCATCAAAGTGGGACCGTGGAAATTCGCCCTTAGCCTCATCTTCGCCTTCAACGCCGCCTTCGCCCTGGCGATGTGGAAGCTGCTTTAACTGACACGCTGAAGCGTGAACAACGTATTAATTATCATGAAAACTCTCCGTCTCAGTCTCATCGCCCTGCTGGCATGCTGCGGGCTGCTGCCCGCCGCCGAATTGCCGCCGCTGGATCTGCTGCGCGACAAAGAAGTCGTCGAAACGTTCGCCGCCATCCCGGTGCAGGAGTCCGGACGTATCAAGCCTCTCGAAAACATCGCCAGCTATCGTCTGCTGCGTTTTCGCGCCCGCCGCAGCATCTGGCTCACCGACAATGGCGAGATGGACGGCGGCAAACCGCTCATTGATCCCGCCACGCAGCAGCCGATCACCAAAGAAGGTGGCAAGCCGGTGAAACTCAGTGCCACCGAATGGCTGCTGATGAGCTGGTTCCGCCCCGACATCGCCAAAACGGTGCCGCTGTTCAAAGTGGACAACTCATCCGCCATTGCCGAGCTCGGCCTAGAGATGAAGGCGAAGCGTGACCAGTACACCTTCGCCGAGATCGAGCCGGCCCGGGAGACGCTCATGGAAAAAATGAGCAAGTATCGCGAGCTGCCGCCCAAAACGCAGACGCCGGAGCAGCGCATGATCGTCCAGCTCGCCGCGAACTTTTTGGACTATGAAATGATCATGGGGCACTTCGATTTCATCCGCTCGCCGCTTGGCGGTAAGACCGAGGGGCTGCCAGCGGGCGTGACGCCGCCGATTCGTCTTTCCAAAAGCCTCAATCTCATCGGCGCCGCTATCCGTGGCGGTGGTCCGCCGATGCAGATCCCATGGTTCCGTGATTTTGGCAAAGGCGCGCTTGGTGCCATGATGGCCGGCAACTCCGAACAGCAGTTTCGCATCTTCCCGTCCGCTGATAGGACCGCCGAAATCTGGCATGGCCCTGGCGAGATTCTGTTCCAGGCCGTCAATGGCGAAAAGGAAGTCCCTGTCGATCAGCTCGCCTGGCTGGCGCAATACGAGGACGTTTATCTGGCCCTACCCGATGCAGCCAAGTTCAAGGCAGCGGCCAAATCCCTGCTTACGAACATTGAAACCGCCGCGCAACAGCGTGGTGAAGGGCAGTTCATTGCGCTGGAGCGGCATACCATGCGTGCCGACTACTTTTTCTACGCGCAGTGGTTGTTCCTCGTCGGTTTCATCGCCGTGGCGCTGACCTGGGTTTCGCCCGGCTCCAAGTTTGAATCACTCGCCAAAATCCTCGCTTGGCTGCTGCTCGGTACTGCCACGGCGTTGGCAGTGACAGGTGTGATCCTCCGCTGCATCATCATGCAGCGTCCGCCGATCACGACCTTGTATGAAACGATTCTCTTCATCGGCTCGGCTACGGCGCTGCTAGGCCTGCTGGCCGAATGGATCACCAAACGCGGCCTCGGACTGCTCGTCGCGGCCATTGGCGGCGGTGCCTGCATGTTCCTGGCCATCCAGTTTGAGGCCAGCGAGGCCAGCGACACGCTGCAACTGCTGCAGGCCGTGCTGATCACGAATTTCTGGCTCTCCACCCATGTGCCGATGATCAATCTCGGCTACGCCGCTTGCATGGTCGCCGCTTTGATCTCGATGATTTACTTCGTGCAGCGCCTCGTGGGCAAAGTCAAAACCGGCAGTGATGAGGCCCGCTTCCTCACCCGTGTGGCCTACGGCTTCATCGCCGCCGGTTTGTTCCTCTCCCTCGTCGGCACCGTGCTCGGTGGCATCTGGGCGAATTACAGTTGGGGCCGCTTTTGGGGCTGGGACCCGAAGGAAAACGGCGCGCTCATGATTGTGCTCATGTGCCTCGTGATTCTGCATGCTCGCATGGGTGGCTACATTCGCGAAATCGGCCTGCACTGCTGCAATCTCACCCTCGGCTGCATCGTGATCTTCTCCTGGTTCGGCGTGAACCAGCTCGGCGTCGGCCTGCATGCCTACGGTTTCACCGACGGCATTTGGCCGAAGATCTACGCCTACTGGGGTAGCCAAGGTGTGCTGATACTCTATGGCTTGATCCTCGCCCTCATGGAGCGCCGGGCCAAACGTCAGGTCAACGCGACACCAGCCGGTGAGAAGGCTGCCGCGAGCTGAGCAACGGCGCTATTTCGATTTCTTGTAGGCGATGATTCCTTGGGCGATGCCCTCGGCGATCCGGGCGCGGAACTCACCGGTCATCATGCGGGCGCGCTCGGTGGGATTGCTGACAAAGCCGCACTCGACGAGCACGGCGGGATTTTTTGTGGTGGAGCGGAGGACGTGGAAGTTGGCGTCTTTGACGCCGCGGTTGGTCATGTCCGTGCGCTGCACCAGATAGGCCTGGATGTAGGCCGCTAGCATGTAGCTGGAGGAAAAGTGGTAGTAGGTCTCAGCGCCATAACCGCTGCCGCCGCGGTTGTAGTTGTAGTGGATGCTGACGAAGATGGCCCTGCTACTGCGGTTTCCCGCCGCCGAACGATCCTGCAGGGGAATGAACACATCGCGGCTGCGGGTCATGATGACCTTGAGCCTTTGTTTTTTCAGCAGTTCCTCCACCCGGCGCGCGGTGTCGAGGGCGAGGTGTTTTTCATAGACGTAGCCGATGGCCGCACCGCGATCATGGGCACCGTGGCCAGGGTCCAGAATGACGGTGTCAAAAGCGCCCGCAGTGGCAGTCAGCATCACCAGCACCGCCGCGATCCACCAAGTGCCTGTCAGCAGGCGGTTCAAAGACGTGTGAGGACGGGAGGAATGCTGCATGTGGATCAAAAGTGACGGCGGAACGCGCTTGAACACCCCGCAAGTTCATCATTCGCACAGTAAGCGGAGAAGCGGCGGCAGGGTCAAGCAGTTTGCCCGCAAACCTCTCGTAGAAGCATAAAAAAGCCGCCGGGTGGTTCACACCCGGCGGCGCATGAGATCTAACTCAGTTCAACCGATCAAGGATTGCCAAGCGGGGATGGTGGCAGGCCACCAGGCTGGCCCAGAGGAGCCGGGGGCAGGCCACCCGCGCCGGGGAGACCACCAGGTGCGCCAAAGGGAGCCGGTGGGAGACCACCCGGCAGACCACCAGCACCTGAACCACCGCCATAGCCTTGTCCGCCCATCGGAATGATGGGAAGAACATTCTGTGGCTGGCCTTGCGAAGCTTGCGTGAACAGATCCATGCCGCCGACCATGACTTTCGGGCCGACCATGCCTCGTTTGCCATTCAATTTTTCCACGGCAACACTGCCGTCATTGCGACCGATGATGATCACACCACCAGGCCAGGTGCGGCCGGGCTTGATCTGGCCTGCCACATCCGCATTCCACTGGGGTGGCCAGCCGTTGGAAGCAGCGTTTTCAAACACCATGGGCATGTTGCCGGGGGTGGTGTCGGTCTGGCCGGCGGTCATGGCCCAGTGGTTTTCACCCGCTGTCAGCGCCATGCCGAAGCCGGGGGCGATGCCGATGTTGTTGTCCGGATTGTAACCGGCAGGGCAGCCAAAGATGCGCTCATCTGTGACGATCTGCTCCTGCACGAGGTACCGGAAAGCATCATTGGCATTCTGAGCCGTGCCGCCGGTGAGCGGATTTGGCACCGAGTCAGGGTACTGGCTGTTGTTGTCTTTGGAGAACTGCTTGAGCGAGAGGATGATCTGCTTGCAGTTGCTGACCCCTTTCATCTGATTGCCCTGGGTCTGGACCATGGTGAAGGCGGGCACGGCCAAGCTCGCGAGAATCGCGATGATCGTGATCACCACCAACAACTCGATCAGAGTGAAGGCGTGGTTTCGTTGCGTTTTCATAATATGCGTATGTTTATGGGTTGGTTATGATGTTATAGGGTTGGGGAAATTTCCCCTTCCACCGCCATTAGACCCAACCGGAGCCGAAAAGGCGAGAAAAAAATCACGCCAGGGCGATCAGGCTCACCTTGGCCTCTTGGCAGAGGCGAAAAACCTCCGCCTGGGCCAAAACCAGCGTCAGTCCGGCCTCCACGGCGATTAAATCCACCCCGGCGGTCGCCGCCGTGCGGATCGTATCCGGTCCGACCACCGGCACGTCAAAACGCATGTCCTGCCTGGGCTTCGACACCTTCACCATCGTCGCGCCGCCGCGTCCCAAGGCACCGCCGCGTTTTACCGCCTCGTTGGTGCCTTCAAAGGCCTCCACCGCCAACACGGTGCCGTTTTTTACCACCACCGTCTGCCCGATGTCGAGCCGGCTGCTTTCCTTGGCAATTTTGAAGCCGTATTCCGCGTCTTCCTGCCGCCGTTTCTTGATCTGCGGCCCGGCGACGTGTCCAGCGCCGGGTATCAGGTCTTCGAGGAAGGTCGTCGCGGGCAGCAAAGTGATGCCGTCCTTTGCCAGTTCGTTGGCGATGCCGCCGAACAGCGTCTCCGCGTTCCGCTGCTTTAGCTTCGCCATCATGATGAGCGTGCGGAAATCCGGGCGCAGGTCGAAGAGGTTCTTCGGGGCGATCTGTCCCACCATCACCGTCTGCGTCACGCCCTGCTTCTTGAAAAAGGCAATCATCTTCCCGAGTTGCCCCACGCGGAACCACTCGATGGCATCCACCATGTCCGCCAGCTCCGGCTTCGTCTCGTTCGTGAATGCCGCTGCCACCAGTTTCTTCACGCCCGCCTTGCGTGCCGCAGCCACGAAGGTCTCGGGATAAATGCCGTTCCCGGCGATGAGGGCGATGTTTTCGAGGTTCGGGGCGGTCATCGAGGTGTGGAGACAGTGCGGACAGCGCTGACGCTATGGCCTGCTGGTCATCGCTCAAGCAAATTCGAGCACCCGGCCGCACCCGCAGTTTGGGTAGGCGGCTGCCCGCCTTGCAATTCATCCGGCATGGCGGACAATCTGCGCACCGATGAACGCCCCCTCCGCATGGCCGACTGATTTCTCCAACGTCTCCGACGAGACGCTGGAACAAGCGCAGCGTGCCTTTGAGGAATTTTATCCGCAGTGTTTTTGGTTCATGCCCAAAAGCCTGAAGATCACGCGCGAACTGGTTAGTTCGATCATCGAAGAACTGAAGCTCAACGGCGGCCACGCCGGCTTCCGACGAGCTGCTGAGCTATGCCGCTAACCGCTGTCCAGCGCGAGGTCTTCGAAGTGATTCGCGGCTTGCGGTCCGAGGATAGCTATGTCGCCGGAGCCACGGTGATTCACCGTGCGGCGAGTTCGATGCGCTTTTCGGATGATGTGGACCTTTTTCACGATGCGGTGGAGCAGGTAGGCCGCGCTGCGGAGCGGGATGCTGCGGCGCTGTGTGCGGCTGGATTCAGTGTGCGCTTTGATGAACGGCATGTGCTCGGCGGTAGTTTTGCCCGCGCGATGCTGCATAAGGGCGACCTCGCGATGAAGCTGGAGTGGGCTTGGGACTCGGCTTTTCGCTTTTTTCCGCTCGTGCCGGACGAGATGCTCGGTTTTCGTCTGCATGACTTTGACGCAGCCACCAACAAGGTGCTGGCCTGCGCCGGGCGGATCAAGATTCGTGACTTCGCGGACCTCATCCAGCTCGACGAACACTATTTGCCGCTGGGCCGCCTCATCTGGGCTGCGTCTGGTAAGGATGCGGGACTCACGCCTGACTGGATCATCAACACGATCACCCGCACGGCACGTTTTCGTGAGGAAGACTTGGCGCAGGTGCGCTGGGCCATCCCTTGCACGCCGATACAGCTCAAACAACGCTGGCTCGCTGCTGTGGGGCGTGCTCAGCAGTTCATCAGCACGCTGCCGCCGCAGACGCTCGGTGCGGTGTTCGTGGACGCGGCGGGGCAGCCGGTCAGCACCGCTGCGTTTGATCCTGCGGTGGAGATCGCCCACTACGGCAGTGTGCGTGGTGCCTGGCCACGGCTGGTGGAGGAGTAAGTCGGCGCAGACGGAAAGCCCCCGCTTCACAGTTTGAATTTTTCAGACTGCCCCATGAACGTCCGTGGATTGTCCCAGGCGACGCGTTCGATCATCTCCGTGCTCCAGCCGCGCTGCCGCATGGCTTGCATCGTCTTCGGCACGGCCAGGGGGTCGCTGATGCCCCAGTCGCAGGCGCTGTTCATCCAGATGCGCTCGGCCTGGCGGTGCTCCAGCATGTCGATGGCGCGGTTCGGGGTGCATTTGCTCTCAGGATAAAGCGTGATGCCGGCCCAGAAGCCTTGATCGAGCACATGGTCGATCGTGTGCTCCTCGACGTGGTCGATGATGACGCGCTCCGGCTTGATCTTGGGGAAGTGTTTCAGCGCATCGACGATCAAGCGTGTGCCCTTGAGCTTGTCCTCCAAGTGCGGCGTGTGGATGAGCACGAGCTGGTCGTAGTCCTGCGCGATCTGTACATGCTGCTCGAAGATTTTCAGCTCGTTGCGGCTGTTCTTGTTCAGGCCGATCTCGCCGATGCCCAGCACGCCGGGTTTGTCGATGAACTGTGGAATCAGCGCGATCACATCCTCCGCCAGCTTTACATCCTCGGCTTCCTTCGGATTGATGCACAGCCAACAGTAATGCTGAATGCCAAACTTCGCCGCACGCTTCGGCTCATACTCGGTGATCTGGCGGAAGTAGTCGTAGAAGCCGTCGGCGCTGGCGCGGTCAAAGCCGGCCCAGAAGGCCGGCTCGCAGATGGCCTGACAACCGGCGATGGCCATGCGCTCGTAGTCGTCCGTGGTGCGGCTGACCATGTGGCCGTGGGGTTCGATGTAGTTCACAAAGGTTCTTAGTTCAGGGTTCTGAATAACGAATATCAAACAAGGAATCTCGAAGTTAGAAGGTTTCTCATTCGGGCTTCATTTCGTGATTCATCATTCCTTGTTCGATATTCGATGTTCATGCCTTGTACGCTCCAATCGCCCCCTGCATCGTCGCCTTCGCAATCGGCTCCGTACTTGGATCGCTGAAGCTCAGCAGCACCTCCTTGGCACGTTGCGGTTCATTCTTGGAAAGCAGGGAAATCGCGTTTTTCAGCGCCTGCACGCGGAAATCGCCCTCCTGACCGGCACGCTGCACGCGGTCGAGAAAGGCGGCGAGGTCGATGAGCTTCGAACGCGAGTCCATGAAGCCGAGATCGACCAGATTGACGGCGGTTGGGGGTGTCCAATCAGGCATGTTGAGGAGAATAGGCAGCGCATGCCGAGCCGCAAATGCCAATGCGGCGGGAGCGAGCACCACGCGTGTCCTTCAATCGCCGGGTTTCACGGGAACCGCAGGCGGGTTTGTAGGAGCCGGAAGCTCCCAGACTTGCGTGGCATCATAGTTGGAGCCTGCCAGGCGTTCGCCGCTGGGGCTGAAGGCGAGGTGGTTGACCGGACTGATGAAGTCACGCAATTCCTCCAGGCGACTGCCCGTCTCCAGATCCCAAAGACGGATGCAGAGGTCGGTGGAGGCGGTGGCGAGGATGGGCCGGGTTGGATGCCATGCCAGCGCGGTGATGGGACCGTCGTGGGCGCGAAATTCCTGCTGCACGGCCAGCGTCGCCGTGTCACGGATACGCACCTTCTTGTCCGCCCCGGCTTCGGCGAAGCGGCGGCCATCGGGAGCGACGGCGAGCACGTTCATCGCACTGCTATGGGTCGCAGTCTGGGTGATTTTGCCGGTGGTGGTGTCCCACAGGAAAATCCATTCTTCCGAACCGGGCATGCCCCGGTCGACCTTGGTGGAAACGAGTCCGAGTGGGTGCTTTTCACCGGTCCAGCCGAGATCCCAAAAACGTTGCACATCCTTTCGTTCCAACGTCACCGGGATCGCGCCAGTGTCGGAGTCGAACAACTCCACGAACGTGTTGTAGTTCTCAATCACCGCGAGCCGATCTCCCGTCGGACTGAGGCGCAGCAACTGCACCCTGGATTTCGGTTCGAGGGTAGTGACAGGCTTCACACCTGAGCTGGTCTCTCGCAGCAGCGAGACGGGAACTCCTGGGTGCTGTGCGCCGATGGCGACGTAGCGGCCATCCGCGCTGACGGAGAGAGCCAAGCGAGACGTTTTGTTGGCAGGTTCCCACAGCACGACGGGGCTGCCCGCCTGTAGCTTCGTCAATGCGACATGGGCACCAGGAAGCCGCGAAAAGAGCAGGTCTTCGGAACCAAAGAAGGAGGCACCTAGCTGCAATGCCGTTAAGCAATGATGGTGATTTCATACAAAGATGGCGAGGTGGATGAAGTGGGCGAGATCATGCGCGGCCACTTTTTGATGGGTTGACGCACTTTACGATCACAACTCCTCGGTCTTCTCGGCGGCAGGGCACAGGCCGCGATCTGTTGTCGCACTCGGCGCACTAGCTCGCGTTGCGCCGCTTGGTCGATCAGGCCTTGCGCGGCGCTCAACACGATCCACAACGCCTGCATGTGCTCCAGGCAGATGCTCAGGCTGATGCGCACGGCTCCGGCGGCCTCCACTTCGCCGCCAACTTCGGCCGCTACGGCCAGCCGCTCCTGCGCGACCAGCGCACAGGCCATAAGCAGCGCGGCGATCTCCTGCACGGCTGTCTCAGGGGTGTGGCTTTGCAATAGGTCGCCTTCTGCACTTGGAGCTTCAGCTCGCGGTAAAAGACCGCATGCTCCCAGCGCCGCGCATACAGTGCGATGAGTTCTGCCGCGCTGGCCTGCTCTTCGCTCAGGTTGGTCCACAGACGCACGTCCACCCATTTTTTCTCGCTGCGCTGCCACACACGCCCACGCACTTCGCGCACTTCCAGGGTCTTGCTCACCTTGCGCCTCTGCTCTTTGTCGCGCAGTTCCACCTCTACTATGGCTGAGCCGTCTTTGAGCACGTGGCGCACGTTGACTGCCAGCTTGGCGCGCACGCGCACCAGGTAATATTGTTGCCTCAGTGCGCTGCAATGCTGCTGCAACTGCGCGAGCATGGGGGCCTGTCCATACAGCCGGTCGAGGATGAGTAACTGGCACTCTGGCAAGTCTGTGAGCAAGCGGGTGCTCAGTTCATTCTCGCTCTCACCATTCAGACCGATGGCAGCGCTCAATGGCGCGTGCGTGCCGAGCTCTACCAGTGCGCTCATGGCGATTTTGGCAAAGGCAGCGCTGCCTTTCCTTGTCTTGGCTTTGATGATGCGTGCGAGATGCTGTGGCGTGTTGCTCACACTCCAGGTGGTGCCGTCGATGCCCACCAGACGCAGTTTGCCAAAGAAGCAGCCGGGATGCAGCACCACGTCGGCCAGAGGACGTAAAGTTTCCTGCATGATGATCTCGAAGATGTCGGGACCAAGGCGGGAGCGGCGTTGGCTGAGAGCTGAATCGGAGAGAGACATGCCGAAATACTGATGCAAGCATTGTGAGAAGCGACCCGTAAAAGGCAGGCAGTGAGCGATGAGGCCGACGATGATTTGCCAGGATTGAATCTTACGCCTCGGGCCTTGATGCGCCGCATCATCGAAAGCAGCTCAGTCACTTGGCTCCCAGTGCAAGAGGTCAAGGATACGGCTGATGAGATCGAGAGATTGAACTTCCGTGGATGATATTGCGGCTGCGGCTACGGCGGTGCTGGATGATGGAGGCATCCGCAGCTAATTAGCCACAAAAAATGAAAAGTACAGTAATTATAACTTAACGGCATTGCGGCTAAACAGGTGCGGCAGGCTATGTTTATCGGAAGCAATGCCATTCTGTGATCGTTATTCTGTGCCTCATTCCACCATGCGCCGTCTTTTTTGTCTCCCCGCTTGTTTCTTCGCCCTCAGTTTGACCCTCACCGCCGCTCCGCGTGCAGAACATGTGTTCATCATCAGCATTGATGGTGGCAAGCCGGCGGTCATCGCCGAGGCGGAGACGCCGACGCTGAAAAAAATCGCCGCCGAAGGCGCGGTGACGTGGCAGGCGAGCACGATTTTCCCTTCCATCACGCTGCCGTCGCACACCTCCATGCTCACGGGAGTCGGACCGGACAAGCATCAGATCCTGTGGAACGGCTACACGCCGATCAAAGGATTCGTGAAAGTGCCCACGGTGTTCTCGCTGCTCAAAGCCGCCGATCCAACAGCCGTGACGGGCATGTTTGTCGGCAAGATGAAATTCCGCCACCTGTGGCTGAAAGACACGCTGGATATTTTCGACTTCGGCGGCCCGCAGACATCCGCGCCAGTCGTCGGCTCGGTGGAGATCGAGAAAGACAAGAAACCCTCGCAAATGGTCGCCAAACAGGCCGCCCCGTGGATCAAGGAGCACAAGCCACGCCTGTGCTTCATTCACTTCGCGGATGTGGACACCGCCGGGCATAAGGACGGCTGGGGCTCGCCCGAGCAAAAAGAAGCGCTGAAAGTTACCGACCAAGCACTGTGGCAGGTCTGGCAGGCCATTAAAGAGGCAGGCATCGCGAATTCCAGCGTCATGCTCATCAGTGCTGACCACGGCGGGCATGACAAAACCCATGGCCTGGACATTCCTGACGACATGATCATTCCCTGGGTGGCCTGGGGCAAAGGCGTGAAGCCTAGCTTCACTATCACCGACAAGGTCACGACTTACGACACCGCCGCCACGGCGCTCTGGCTGTTGGATGTGCCGGTGCCTGCCGAGTTCGATGGCAAACCGGTGACGAGCGCCTTTGAATGAGCGCCGCAGGGACACGAGCAGGATAAATTCCCCGCGTGACATGCTTGACCTTGCCAAACGCGGACGCGGTCTCTAACCTCGCCCCCTTATGAGCGAAAAATCATCTGTGAACTGGGCGGAGATTGAGGCGAAGCCGGAGTTCCGCGCCTTGCTGGCGAAAAAGAAGGCATTCATCGTGCCCGTCTTTGTTTTCTGCATGTTCTACTACCTCGCGCTGCCCGTGCTGGTCGGTTATTGCCCTGAGATGATGAAAACGAAGGTCTGGGGCGAGGTGAATGTGGCCTACGTCTTTGCGCTGTCGCAATTCATCGTCGCTTGGGTCGTCGCCTTTCTCTATGTGCGAGTCGCCGCCAAGTGGGACAAGTCCGCCGCCGCCTTGATTCACGGTCACTGATCTCTCCCCGCAGCCCAGTTACCCCTGCTCCTGTCCACCTTTCCCCTGCTTACTCGATGAACATCCCTCTGATCATGTTTCTGGCCTTCGTCGGCCTCACGCTCCTCATCACCTTTTGGGCGGCCAAGAAGAACACCGGAGCCAGCGCCTACTTCGCCGCAGGCCGCAGCATTACCGGCTGGCAGAATGGTCTGGCTGTCGCGGGTGACTACATGAGCGCGGCCTCGTTTCTGGGTATTTCCGGCATGATCTACGTCGCCGGGTATGACGGCTTCATGTACTCGGTGGGTTTCCTGGTCGCCTACATTACGGTGCTACTCATCGTCGCCGAACCGCTGCGCAACGCGGGCAAGTACACCATGGCCGACTTGCTCGCCTATCGCCTCAAGCCGCGTCCGGTGCGTGCGCTGGCCTCGCTCAGCACGCTGGTGGTCTCCACCTTCTACATGATCGCGCAGATGGTCGGCGCGGGCGCAATCATCAAGCAGTTGATCGGCATCAATTTCGAGTCGGCGGTGATCGGCGTGGGCGTGCTGATGCTCGTCTATGTCGTCTTTGGCGGCATGCTGGCCACCACCTGGGTGCAGATCATCAAGGCGCTGCTGCTCATGGTCGGCGCGATCATGCTGAGCTACCTGGTGCTGCAGTTCCATCATTTCAGCTTCACGGAATTCTTCAACGCGGTCGCTCATGCCGACTACGGCGGCAGTGCCGAGCCGAAAAACCTCATGGAACCGGGCCTCAAATTCGGCGTCGCCGTGGCGGGACCGTGGGGGCCGATTGATCTCATTTCGCTGTGTCTCGGCCTTGTGCTTGGCACCGCCGGGTTGCCGCACATTCTCGTGCGTTTCTACACTGTGCCGGACGCGAAAACCGCACGCTCCAGCGTCGTGTGGGCCATGGCCATCATCGGCGCTTTCTACATTATGACGACCCTCTTCGGGTTCGGTGCCGCGACCATTATCGAAAAGGCGCTGCTCACCACTGATGGCAAACTAGATGTCAACATGGTCGCGCCGATCCTCGCTAAGGTGCTCGGCGGCGAATTTTTCTTCGCCTTCATCAGCGCCGTGGCCTTCGCCACCATTCTCGCCGTCGTCGCCGGCCTCACGATGAGCGCCAGCGCCTCCTTCGCGCACGATTTCTACTCGAATGTCATTCATCACGGCAAAGCGAACCGTCCGGGCCAGGAAATCCGCGTCGCCCGCATCACCGCCTTCTGTGTCGGTGCCGCCAGCATCGCGTTCGCCATCTACCTCGGCCCCACCGTGAACGCCGCCTTCCTCGTCGGCCTCGCGTTCTCCGTCGCTGCGTCGGCGAACTTGCCGGTCATCGTGCTCAGCGTGTTCTGGAAGCGTTTTAACACCTCAGGCGCAGTCGTCGGCCTCGCCGTCGGCCTTGTGGCCTCCATCGTGCTCATCCTGCTCAGCCCCAGCGGCATCTACGGCAAGGAAGGCGCCCCCTTCCCGCTCAGCAATCCCGGCATCGTCAGCATCCCGATCGGTTTCATCGCCGCGTGGCTCGGCACCATCCTGACTCCCCGCGATTTGGAGGCGGAAGCCAAGTTCGCCGAACTCAAAGTCCGCGCCCACACCGGCCTCGGCTCCGAGAAGGCAACGGCGCATTGATCATTCATTTGCGAAACAGGTCTGCCGGCGGCCCGCTCTGCGCGATGATCGATTTCAGCGTACCGACTGCAATTTCACGATGATTCGGAACCGGGACAGTGCGGCCTCCGGTTTTGTCATCTCCCAACCTCATGATGATGTGGCTGCCAGACTGCAGCAGCTTTGGCATGACATTAGGCTGCCTTGAGTTCCAGACTCCGCACTCGTGCGCCATTGCGCCAACGACGACGACGAATCTTCGCCGCGCTGGCGTGTTCCAGGGTCAATTCCACGCTCCGTCTTTTTCGATGACCGCGCTCAAATTTGGCAGGTCAATCACTGATCCTTCTTTTTCGATCCAGCGTTGTTTCATGGGAGAACTATTTCACAGGATGCTCGATCCGGCATCGACATTCTTCAGGTGCAGCACGGACAAGGCTGCACGAAATGCCCCGGCGCGATTTCCTTGAGCGTGAGATCCATGTTCACGCTTTCCTGCCACTTCGGATGCTTCATGCGATGGCCGAAGGCGCAGCCGGCGGGTGGATTGATGGGTGAAGGAACATCACCGCGCAGGAGCTGACGTTCGCGGCGCTTGGTGGGATCGGCGACGGGGATCGCATCAAGCAGAGCCTTGGTGTAGGCGTGGCGCGGATTGTGGTAAAGCTCCTCAGCGGGGGCGAGTTCGACGATTTTGCCGAGGTACATCACCGCCACGCGGTCGCTCATGTGTTTCACGACGTTGAGGCCGTGGGCGATGAAGAGATAGCTCAGACCCATGTCGCGTTGGAGGTCGAGCAGGAGATTGAGCACCTGGCTTTGCACGGAGACGTCGAGCGCGGACACAGGTTCATCGCAGATGATGAGTTTTGGCTTCAGGGCAATGGCGCGGGCGATGCCGATGCGCTGGCGCTGGCCGCCGCTGAACTCGAAGGGGAAGCGATCGGCCGCACTGGCACTGAGGCCGACTTTGTCGAGGAGGTCGAGCACGGAGCGGCGGCGTTCGTCCTTGGTGCCGATGTTTTGCACGATGAAGGGCTCCTCCAAGATGTCGCGCACGGTGTGGCGCGGATTGAGCGACTCAGCGGGATCTTGGAAGATCATCTGCACATGCCGACGCATCGGACGCAGAGAGCGGATACTGGCATGCGTGATGTCCCGCCCTTCAAATTGAATGCTGCCGGCGGTGGGCTTGAGCAGTCGCACGATGGCCTTGCCCAGCGTGGTCTTGCCACAGCCGGATTCGCCGACGAGGCCGAGCGTCTCACCCGCAGCGAGCGAGAAACTCACGCCGTCCACAGCTTTGCAGGAGGCCACGGCACGCCGCAGCACCCCGCCGCGTACGGGGAAGTGCTGCTGGAGGTTTTGGACGGTGAGGAGGGACATGAACCGTAGTAGTAGCAAGTTTGGATCATGCCAACGCCAGCCCGGCCTCGCGTCGATACTGCACCCAGGTGACAAGGTCGGTTGGCAGGAGCTTGAGTCCACCTTTTTCCAGATGCCAGGCCAAGGTCCTGGCTCGTGGCAGTTTGCGATCTTCCCCCAAGTGTAGATCGAGAGCCTCGGCAGCATCCGCGATAATTTTTTCGACCGTCTTGCCAGAAGTCACACAGCCGGAGACATCAGGGAAGTAGCCAGACAAGTTTTTTGGGCCTTTCTCAATGACAAAGAGGTATTTCATAAGGTGAGACGGTGTGGGTGAAGATTATCCGAGCTGGACATTATTTCCAACCTGCTTGTTTTCGAATGCTGTTCCAAGTGCCTGGAGAAAGCTCGTCTGAAGGATGGCCAGGAAGGGTCACTTTGCCTGGTTTCACCGGATGAACAAACTGCCGATGACTCCCCTTGGTGGCTTTGAGCTGCCAGCCGTCATCGCGCAAGCGCAGCAACACATCACGGACTTTCATGGCTGAACGCAGATGGGGCAGTTCTCGACCCAGTGGTTGGCGGAGATTTCGGTGAAGGGCGGGCGGTCGTGCAGTTGAGTCGCGCTATGGTTGCGGCCGGAGCGGTCACCGAAACGGCAGCCGGGTTTGAAGTCGGCGATGCCGGGGACGTTGCCGGGGATGGTCTTGAGCAGGGTCTTGGGCTTGCTATCGAGGCGTGGAATGCTGGCTAGCAGGCCCTGAGTGTAGGCGTGACGCGGACTGGCGAAGAGCTCATGCACGCTGGCCTGTTCGATGATGCGCCCGGCGTACATCACGGCGACTTCGTCACAGACTTCAGCGATGACACCGAGGTCGTGGGTGATGAGGATGACGCTCATGCCCATCTCCTTTTGCAGATCGGCGATCAGCTCAAGAATCTGCGCCTGCACGGTGACGTCGAGTGCGGTGGTCGGTTCGTCGGCGATGAGGAGCTTCGGTTTGTTGATCAGCGCCATGGCGATCATCACGCGCTGACGCATGCCGCCGCTGAGCTGATGCGGGTATTCATTGAGGCGCTGTTCCGGCTCTGGAATGCGCACCTTGATCATCATGTCGACGCTGCGGGCGAGCACGTCCGCCTTACTGCATTCCGTATGAAGTAAAATCGCTTCAGCGAGCTGGCGGCCGACGGTCTGCACTGGATTCAGCGCGGTCATCGGCTCCTGGAAAATCATGCTGATGTCGTTGCCTCGGATGATCTGCATTTCCTCGATTGGCAGTGAGACCAAATCGCGACCTTCAAAGTGGATGCTGCCGCCGAGTATCTTGCCATGCGGCTGTGGCAGCAGGCGGGTGATGGAAAAAGCGGTGACGCTCTTGCCACAACCGGATTCGCCGACGATGCCGAGCGTTTTGCCGCGTGGCACGTCGAAGCTGACGCCGTCCACGGCCGTCATGCGGCCCGCGTCAGTGTCGAAGGCGGTGACGAGGTCTTTGACCTGGAGAATGGAGGAGGCGTCACTCATGGTTGGCGGTAGGCGTCGAAGACGCGCAGCGTTTCGCCGAAGTCGCGGTCCTCGCGCATGGCTTCTTTGGTTTCACGTTTGATGTCCTCGTCGATCCAGAACATGTGCGCGTCGATGGGCTCACGGCTCTTGCGTGCGTTGCCGTTTTTGGGCCACTGCACCCAGCGCCAGGTCATGTAGCGGTAAAACGGTGACTCCCAGGCCGGGATGGTGCAGGCACGGTCCTCGATGAGCTTGGCGAGTTCCCAGGACAAGGTGCGCACCTCCTCCTCCGTTTGCGCTTTGCGGTGGCGATCAATCAGCGGGTCCAGCGCCGGATCGGCGGTCTGCGTGATGTTGTTGGTGTCGGTCACGATTTCGCGTTTGCCATCCTTGCCGATTTTGAAGGCGTTGTCGGAATGATAGTCGTCCCAGAAGCGTGGATAAGGTGGCTGCGCACCGAAGCCGGCAAACCCCAGCTCATGGTTCTTCTGGTCGAGCTTTTTGTACATCTGCGTGGCATCGAGACCTTCGACATTGATCTCTACGCCGGCCTTTTTGGCCTCTTCTTTGAGCCGCAGCATGATTGGCGTGATGGTGCCGGAGTTGAAGGTGGTGAGCGTGAAGGACAGCTTCTTGCCTGCGGCATTTTTCAGGATGCCGTCGGGTCCAGGTGTCGTGTAGCCTGCCTTGGCGAAGTGCTCGCGTGCTTTCACCGGGTCGTAAGGCCGGGCGCGGAGATCGGGATTGGTGAACTTGCCGAAACCGGAGACGGTGCTGTTCATGCGCGTCTTGTCGCCGCGGAAGTCCACATCGATGACCTTCTGGAAATTCATCGCGTAATTGATGCCGAGGCGCACATCGAGGTTGTCGAGCGGCGGTTTGCTTTCGTTGATGCGAATGCCCCAGGTGACCTGCGGGAACTCGTTGTAGAACATGTGGCGTTCGATGTAGCCGTGGTAGATTTCGGGAATTTCCGCCTTGTCATACCAGTAGCGTGGCAGGCCGGCCAGATAGTAGTCAAACTGCCCCTGGCGGAACATCTCGAAGGCCTTGTCGGGACTGGCGATGATCTTGTACTCCAGGAAGTCCACGTTGTAGATGTAGCGGTAGTTTTTCATGTCCCGCGCCCACCAGTCCTTCACGCGGCGCAGCGTGATGGAGCGACCGCGTTTCAACAAATCGGGATCAATCACATAAGCCCCGGTCACCGGGCAGATGCGCCACTGGTAACGCGACGGGAAATCCGGGCCGAACTCACGGTAAAAGTGGCGCGGGCTGGGCGGGATCGGCGCATACCACACCGGATCAGGCTTCGGTTCCGGGATGGTGATGGCGAAGGTGCGGTCGTCGTATTTCGTGATCGCCGAGTATTCCTTCGTGTACCAGTCATTGTACCAGGGGTCTTTGATGTGCTGGCTGGTCATGACGAAGAAGGTCATGAAGAAGTCTTCCACCGCAACGGGGTGACCGTCGGAGTAGGCCGCCTGGTCCTGCAGACGGAAATACACGGTCTTGCGGTCCGGTGAGACGGCCCATTCCTTTGCCAAGCCTGGAATCCACACATCCTCATCGGGATGCCGCGTGACGAGGCTGATCTCGATGTTGTCGTGATGCTCGCCACGGAAGGTGTTGTTCGCATCCGGGCCGATCTTGCGGAACGTCGGCGGAAACGTGGGGTGCCAGTCATGAAACGTGCCGCCTTTCTTCGCACGCGGATCGCCGAACTCGGGCACATCGGCCCCGTTTTCCCACTGCAAATCCGCCGGCAAGTCCGCCGCTGTCTTCCATTGAAAAAACTGCGGCTTCGACTCCCAGTAGGCCTTTACTTCCGCCGTGTTGTCATAAGGCGGAAAGCGCGCGTCCTCGGAGTCGGAGCAGGCGCTGAGAACGATGGCGAACAGACAAAGAGGCAGTTTGATTTTCATTCGCCGACCTCCTTGAGAATGGTTTCGATGAGCAGGGCACTCGCACGAAAGCCAAGTGCAAGGAGGGACTCAAATTCCGTTTTGAGCGAGTTTTTCATCAATCCCGCTTTTTTTGCAGCGAGGAGGAAACCCAGCAGCCTGATTTGTCTTACGCCCAGTTGTTGAGCCAACATGCGGCCATCCAGGTCATCCACCATGAGCAGATCGGCTTGGAGCTGCTGATAGAGGGCCACGGCTTGAGCCTCGCCTAGATCCACTTTTTCGAGGAATTTGAGAACTGCCGTTTCGTCGTTCAGGGTGCGAACGACAAGCCAGTGACAAGCGAGCACACGTTGAATGTCTGGCTGGCTGGCAGCTCCATTTGCCAGTTCGGTGGCGACAGCAGGCGGGATGAAAATTTCGCCGTACAGCTCATGCAGCCAATGCTCACGCTTTAGCAGAGCCAGATAGCACAGGCAGGAGGTGTCTGAGACGATAATCACAGCAGCCCGAGTGATCTAAGGGTGGCGATGTCACTATCCAGCTCTTCGAGCGTGAACTCACGAATGGGCAGCCCACGATCTTTGCGCCATTCCTCGAACTCAAAGAAGCCTGCGCCGCAGAGTCTGCGGGCCTGACCGCTCGTGATCTTTTCCTGCGCGAAAAGGTAGAGAGCCAGCTCTTTGAGAGCGGACTTTTCATCAAGGCCAGCGGACTCGGCAAGCGTGTCTGGAATGGTGATGGTCATGGCGCTGGCAGTTTAGCTCATTTTACCGGTAGGTGGTGAATTTCTTCGGATCAAAAGCCTCGCGCACGGCCTCACCGACGAAGGTGACGAGCACAAGCACCGTCGTCATCGCGACGAAGGCGCTGCTGACGATCCAGGGGTAATTGAAGTTCTCCGTGCCTTCGTGCAGTAGCCGGCCCCAGCTCGGTTCCTCGGGCGGCAGGCCGAAGCCGAGGTAATCCAATCCGGCGAGCGAGGTGATGATGGCGGAGACTTCAAACGGCGCGAGCGTGACAAGGATGGCGATGCTGTTGGGCAGGATGTGCTTGAAAATGATGCGGCCGGTGCCCGCGCCCAGCAGCCGCGCCGAGGCCACATAATCGCGCTCTTTTTCCTTCAGCGCCGTCGTGCGGATGTAGATCGTGGTGCCCATCCAACTGAACACGGAGATGATGCCCACTAGCAAGAACAGGTTTGGGCTGATGATCGAGCTGACGATCATCACGATGAACAAAAAGGGCAGCACGGACCAGATTTCGATCAAGCGCATGCCGATGAGGTCCAGCAGGCCGCCGAAGTAGCCCAGCAACCCACCGGCGGCGACGCCGACGACAAACACGAACGTCAGGAACAATACGGAGGCGATGATCGCCTGTTGCCAGCCGCCAAACAAGATCGCCAGCACGTCACCGCCGCTGGCAGTGGTGCCCATGAAGTGCCGGTGCGCCCAGGAGGGCGGCGAGGGCGGATAAACCACCGTCAGCAGCGTGTCAGCGGCCTGTGCCTCCAGCGCGGCCGCTTTGCCGTCCGAATAGTCGGTGTAGGCAGTGCGTTTACCCTCTTCGAACTTGGCCTTCTCCAGCAACTCGTTGTTCGCATCCCAGCCGAGCATGTCGCCTTGCTTCAAACCATGGCGGAAGACCCACTCCTGGCGTTTTTGTTCCGGCTGGTCGCGAAACACGGTGTAAGCGCGGCCATTGAAGGGCTTCGATTCGCTTGCACGTTGCGCCTTGCCATCACGCAGCACGACCTGCTCGATGGTTTCCGGCGTGTCGAGCTTCGGATCATACGGCACGATGGGCAGCAGCACCCAGTTGGCGGAGTTGGACTCGCGGAACTGCTGCTGCAGCTTGCGGTAGTCGGTCTCGGATTCGTCTTTGAGGCCAAAGGTGGTGGCAGGCAGACCGTTGGTGACAAAAGGGAAGTAGTAGTGCCCCTCGTAACGCACGATCAGCGCCCGTTTCCCGACAATGAACGTGTCCAGCGCGCCCACGCCGACCAGTGCGAGCAAAATGAGGAACGAGACATGACCACGCTTGATGTCCCGGAAGCGGCGGAATTGTTTCAAGGTCAGTGGACTCCAATGCCACTGCTTTTGACCACGCCAAAGCAGCCACGCGCCTGTGAGGATCGTCAGCACGAGCAAAATCCATCCTACCCAAGTGCCGCCGAGAAACGGCACTTTGAACACCGGTACGGATAACGACAGCTCGTGCAGCAACATGCTGAGTGTCGCAAAGGCGTTGAGGGTGATGCCAGTGGTGCGGGGTGACATGGTCTTATTCAAAACGAATCCGCGGATCGGTCAGCGCGACGAAGAAGTCTGACAAAATGTTGCCCAGCATGAGCAGCAGCACCTGGACCACGAGGATGCCCATCACCAGCGGGTAGTCACGGTCTAGCACGCTGTAATAGCTCAGCAGTCCAAAGCCGTTGATCTCAAAGATCAATTCGATGAGCACCGAGCCGACCACGAAGATCGAGACGATGTGTCCGAGCGTGGTCGCCAGCGGGATGAGCGAGTTGCGCAGTGCATGCGCCAGCACGGCGCGCTTGAAGCCTGCGCCTTTCGCGATTGCCGTGCGGACGTAATCGGCGGCGAGGTTGTCCATCAGGTTGTTTTTCACCAGCATCGTCATGAAGGCGAAGCTGCCGACCATGTAACAAATCAGCGGCAGCACCGCGTGATGCAGAATATCCCAAGCCTTGCTGCCGAAGGACAGCGAATCGAAGTTCTCGCCCACGAAGCCGCCGGTGGGAAACCAACCCCAGCGGGCGGCGGGATAAACGACGAGCACGCTCGCCAGCACAAAGCCGGGGATCGAATAGCCGATGAAGATGAGGATCGAGCTGGTATTGTCGATCACCGTGCGATGCTTGATCGCCTTTAAGATGCCGAGCGGGATGCAGACAAGGTAACTGAGGAAGAAGGTGACGAGACCATAAAAAATCGAGATCGGCATGCGTTCGCGGATCATTTTCCATACATACTCGTTGTAACGGGTGGAGATGCCGAGGCTACCCTGGCAGAGGCCGTCAAACTGTGGGCGGAAGACCTGCACGCGATCTTTTTGCGGCTCCGCATGTGTGCGCCAAGCGCTCAGCGCCGCCGTATCATCGGCTTTCAGCGTGCCGTCGCGGGAAACTTTCGCATGCACGAGCTTGTAGGCGTTGTTGGGCGTCCATTGGTCACGCGGCAGCAGCTCTTGCAGCTTTACGGGCATTTCCTGCTGGTCCTTGGCGAACTTGATGAACTGTTTGTCGCCCTCCTTCGAAATCAACCCGAGCCAGGCGAGATAGGCTGGAAAAAAAGACCGGTCGAAGCCATAATAGGCTGCCATTTCCTCCTTCTGCTCCTCGCTGAGCGACGCACCGGCATCCTTCATGCCGCGTTCACCCTGCTGTGCCGCCGCTTGCCGCAGCGCTGCTTCCAGCGGCCCGCCCGGCGTGATGCGGGTGATAAAAAACACCACCATCGTCGCTCCGATCAAAGTCGGGAACATGAGCAGGAAGCGGCGGATGAAGTAGTCGCGCATGAGGCGTTGGCAGGGAGAAAGCGGAAGTCTCCGACAATACGGCCATGCGCACAAGGATTTGTGTGTGATTTGCGCGTGTTGACACGATTCACGCCATCATGGATGACTTGCGCCCGATGATCCGTCTGTTGTTTGCCCTTGCCGTCAGCGCCGTATTGGTCGTTGGTCTGCCGGGTTGCGCTGAGTCATTCAAGGTTCGCAATGAGGCGGTGCCGCAGGAACTCGAGCAAAAACTGCACGCGCAGGCGGTTAAACCATCGGAAGTGACGGTGGCGAAGGGCGCTTTGACGGTGCGCACCCGCAGTGTGCCGCCGCCCGAGGGTGTGTTGAAGGTGCCGATGTATTATGAAAACGGCATTCCGCACATTAAGGTCAGCCTCAACGGTCACAAGCCGAAGAAGTTCATGCTCGATACCGGGGCGACCTACAGCGTGTTCGATGCGGAACAAGCAGTGGAATACGGGATGAAAACCATTCCGCAGGTGCGCCCGCAGATGAGCGGCGTGCTGGGCCGCGAACCCGGCATGGCGGCGCTGATTTCTACTGTGCAGATCGGCACCTGGCGGCTGGAAAACCTGCCCTGCATCATCCGCATGCAGCGCACGACGGCCGGATCGGGCATTTTAAAGGAAAAATTCGGTGTTTCGGTGCTCGGCGTGCATTTGGCGGCGAGTCACTGCAAGTACCTGACCCTGGATTTTCTGACAGGGGATGTGGAGTTCGGTTTCAGCCAAAGTTTCCCCGGCCCCCGTCGCAAACATGTGCATAAGGCGACCATGAGCATGACCAATGGCGTGCCGACGACGATCTTGAAGTATCGCAAATTTGCGTGGGAAGCGGTGGTCGATTCGGGGTCGGTCTTCGGCGTGCAGTTGGATCAGCACACGGCGAGTATGCTGGGCTACAAGGACGGCGGCTGGCATGTCGGTGGGGATTATCTCATCACGGGCGTCGGCGGCGCGCAGTCGCCGAAAGAGGCTGGTGTGCGCGTGCTGGAAGTGCCTGCGCTGGGATTGTTCGGTTCCTATTACCCGTTTGCTGAAATGGATGTCATGCCAGGACCGTCACGGCTCGGCACCTATCTACTGGAGGACTATCGGGTGACGCTCGATTTTGAACACAAGATTCTGTGGGTGGAGTGGGGCTGAAAGCCGGCGACAGCGTCGAAATCGGGATTTTTTTTGCGACAGAATCGCAACAGGACAATTTCGGCGCACAAAAATTCAAAAAGATCAAGAAGGCTGTTGCAAAGAGTCTGACGCTTCCCTATTCTGGAAATCCTTGTGAAATTTTTCACAAGCTCATCCGCCGTCATCAAATATGGGTAACTTTTTTCCGCGTTGGAGCAACTGGCTGCCGCTCAAGGTCGCCATTGCCGTCGTGTTCATTGCCTTCGGCGTGAGTGTCGGCATCGCCTACTACTTCACTCCAAAATACACTCGCGTGGGCTATGAGCCGACGCAGCCGCTGCCGTTCTCGCACAAGATTCATGCGGGCCAGCTCGGCCTCGACTGCCGTTACTGCCACAGTTTTACCGAGTCTTCGAGCCACTCGAATGTGCCGACCAATCAGACCTGCTTCAACTGTCACGGCACCGGCAAGGGCAACATCCGCAGTAACTCGCCAGCGCTGGAGCTGGTAATGAAGGCCAATGAGACCGGCAAGTCCATCCCCTGGGTGAAGGTCCACAAGGCACCGGACTATGTGTACTTCAATCACAGCGCCCACCTGAACCGCGGCATTTCCTGTGTTTCCTGCCACGGCAAGATCAATGAGATGGAAGTGGTGCATCAGGATCAGTCGCAGTCCATGGGCTGGTGTCTCGACTGTCATCGCGAGCCTGAAAAGAACCTGCGTCCGCTCGAGTTCGTGACCAACTTGAATTACAAGGCTGGCGATCTGAACCGCGCTGACTTTTATAAGGGTCTGATCGACAAAAAAATCCCTGCGGCGGACATTGCCACGGTCATCGGCGGCGACAGCGCGAAGGCGGACGATCTCGACCAGCTCTTGGTGCTCGCTGAAAAAACCTACGGCAAAGAAGTGACCCAGACGGAAGTGGGTACCCAGCTCAAAGAGCACTGGCAGATCCAGCCGCCGGAATCCTGCACCGCCTGCCATCGCTAACCCTGCGCACCCCTTTCCTGACACATGAAACAGATTTGGAAGCATCCCGCAGAGCCGCAGAACGCCAAGCGCTACTGGCGCAGCGTCGCAGAGTTGGATCGTCGTGAAGATTTTCTCAAGAACCTCGGTCGCGAGTTCCCTGCTGGCGATACCCTGAACGAAGAAGAGCGTGAGAACGGCCGCCGTGAATTTTTGAAGATCATGGGTGCCAGCGTGGGCATGATGGGTCTGGCAAGCTGCCGGCGTCCGCTCACCAACATCCTGCCCTACACTCAGCACGTTGAGTGGATGGTGCCGGGCAAGTCGCTCTTGTACGCCACCACCATGCCGCGCAGCGGTGGTGCCACGCCGCTCGTCGTCACCACGCACGAAGGCCGTCCGACCCATCTCGCTGGCAATCCGCTGCACCCACTCGGTGGTGGCATCGACAGCTTTGCGCAGGCTTCCGTGCTCGATCTTTACGATCCTGAGCGCTCGCAGCAGCCGCTTGGCGCAGGCAAGGAACTGTCTTGGGCCAAGGCAAATGAATTGATCGCTGCCGCTGTGGCGCAGGCGAAAAAAACCTCCGGTGCCAGCCTCGGCATCGTCGCCGGAGCCAGCACCTCGCCGACGTATCTGCGTCTGCTCGGTGAAGTAAAAGCCGCCTACCCGCAGGCACAGCTCTTCCAATACGAAGCCGTCGGTGGCGAAGGCCAGACTGCCGCGAACAAGCAGGTGCTCGGCGCAGATGTGAAACCCTTCGTGAAGCTCGGCTCTGCGATGCGTATTCTGGCGCTTGATTGCGATTTCCTCGGCGTTGACCCGGTCGCGGGCGAGCCGATCGCCGCATTCACCAAGCATCGCGCCAAGGACGCAAAAACGGCGGACATGAACCGGCTCTACGTCCTCGAAAATCGTTACACGTTGACGGGCGGCATGGCCGACCATCGCAAGCCGCTTCCGGCAAGCCTGATTCCTGCCGCTGCTGCCTTGATCGCCGTTGAATTGGGCGACACCTCCGCCAAAGCGCTCGCTGACACGGCTCCTGCCGGTCTCAAGGAGTGGATCGCACCCGCTGTGCGTGATTTGATCGACAACAAGGGCAAGGCCGTCGTGCTCGCCGGTTCCCGTTATGGTGCCGAAGTCCACGCGCTCGTCGCTTCGATTAACAATGCTCTCGGCGCGTTTGGCTCGACCATCGAACTGTTGCAAGGCACCCCAGCTCCAGAAATGGGCGGTTTTGCCGAACTTCAGGCCGCTGTGTCCGGCGGACAGCTCAAGACGCTCGTTTCTCTGACCCCGGCCAATCTTTTCTACGACGCGCCGGATGCGGCGGCGTTTGCGAAGCTCGTGGCGGAAAAAGGCGTGAAGCTCATTCAAGTGGGCACGCAGAAGAACGCGACGGCACGCAAGGCCGCGCTGCACATTCCGGCCGCTCATTATTTGGAGTCTTGGGGCGATGTCCGCGCTGCAGACGGCACCTATTCGATCGTTCAGCCGATGATTGCGCCGTTGTATGATGGTGCGAGCAAGATTGAGGTCATTCTCGCTCTGCTGGGCCGCAAAAAACTCGGTCCGGCCGAAGCTGCGGCCCCTGCCGCCGCTGGTGCGGCTCCGGCAGCACCCGCAGCTTCTGCGGAAGACGCCGCTTACACGGCCGTGCGCGACACCTTTGCCGCTGTGGCCGGTGGTCTCGACGAAACGAAGTGGAATTTCACCCTGCGCGACGGTTTCCTCAAAGGTTCCGCCGCTGCCAAGGCCAGCGCGGCTCCGAACGTCGCTGCCGTTGCTGCTATCGTCGCCCAGGCCAAGCCTGCCGCCGCGCCGACCGATGACGCGCTCGAAGTCGTCCTCGTCGCCGACTCCAGCGTCTTCGACGGTCGTTACAGCAACAACGCTTGGCTCCAGGAAGCGCCTGATCCGGTCACGAAACTGACTTGGGACAACGCCGCCTGGATCGGCTCCGTCACTTTCCGTCGTCTGGGCCTCAAGGACGGCCAGCACGTCAAAATCACCGTCAACGGCGTTGGACTCGAAGTTCCCGCCATCGAAGCCCCCGGTCATGTCACGAACTCCATCACCCTGCCGCTTGGTTACGGCCAGCAGGATGTGGGTGTGGTCGCTCAGGGCCGTGGCGTGAACGCCTACGCGCTGCGCACGCAGCCCGGCAGCTTCGTGCTGAGTGGCGCGACGATTGAAGTTCTCTCCACCATCGCTGAACTGGCCATCACGCAGGAGCAGAACACGATGGAAGGCCGCGCGATTTACCGCGAAGGCACGCTCGACACGTTCAACAAGGACGTGGCGTTTGCGCAGAAGACCGGCATGGACGGGCACATCCCGGAAAACATTTCCTTCTATAAAGGCCAAGTCGGCAAATACGACAAGGAAACCAATCCGGCCGGTTTCGACTACGAGAAGCATCACCAGTGGGGCATGTCGATTGACCTGAGCAAGTGCATCGGTTGCACGGCTTGCATCGTTGCCTGCCAGAGCGAGAATAACATTCCGGTGGTCGGCAAAGATCAGGTGCGCAAAGGCCGCGTGATGCAGTGGATCCGCATGGACCGCTACTTCGCCGTGCCAAAGTGGGGCAAGAACGAAGTCGCCCAACAGAGCACTTATGCCGTGGATGATCCGACGCCGGAGCAGCTTGAGAATGCCGAAATGGTCAGCCAGCCGATGGCCTGCCAGCAATGCGAGTCTGCCCCGTGCGAAACCGTCTGCCCCGTGAACGCCACGGTCCATACCGAAGACGGCCTGAACGCGATGGCCTACAACCGCTGCATCGGCACGCGCTACTGCGCCAACAACTGCCCTTACACCGCCCGTCGCTTCAACTGGTTCGACTACAACAAGCGCAATCCGCTGATCGACACCAAAGTGCTCGGCATGACGGTCAAAAATCTTTACGCCGGTCCGCTGGGTGAGAAGAAAGAGGACGAAAGCCTCCGCCTCCAGCGCAATCCGAACGTCACCGTGCGCATGCGCGGGGTCATCGAAAAGTGTACTTACTGCGTGCAGCGCCTTGAATCCGCCAAGATCCTGCAGAAGCAGGTGCAGCGCGACTCCAAGGATTTCCGCGTGCCTACCGACACGGTCAAAACCGCCTGCCAGCAGTCCTGCCCCGCTGACGCCATCGTGTTCGGCGATCTGGCCGACAGAAACAGCGCGATCGTTAAGATCAAAGGCTTCACGGACGAGAAAGATCCGAAGAACAATGTTCCGGAGAATCCTCGCAACTACCAGGTGCTCAAATACATCGGCACCCGCCCGCGCACGAGCTACCTCGCGCGTCTGCGCAATCCGAACCAGAACATGCCCGGCGCAGAAAACATCGCCGTGTGGAGCAACAACCAATTCTAATCCGGACACATGGACGCTTCCGCTTCAGCCTCAAACACCCCGCGCATCCTCGACCGCGAACCGCTGGTTCTGAACCAGCGCTCGTATTCGTGGATCACGAACCGCATCTGCGGCATCGTGGAGAACAAACAGCCCGCTCTGTGGTGGGTTCTGTTCGTGCCCTCGGTGATCCTCACCGGCCTCATGGTGTTCTGCTTCACCTATCTGGTTTCTACGGGCGTTGGGGTATGGGGTCAGAAACAACCGGTCGCTTGGGCTTGGGACATCACCAACTTCGTGTTTTGGATCGGTATCGGCCACGCCGGTACCCTCATTTCCGCCATTTTGTTCCTCACCCGTCAGCGGTGGCGCACGTCCGTCAATCGCGCGGCGGAAGCCATGACGATCTTCGCTGTGATGTGCGCCGGCCTGTTCCCGGCCTTCCATGTCGGTCGGGTGTGGATGGTGTGGTTCCTCGCGCCGATCCCGAATGCGAACGCCATCTGGCAGAACTTCAAATCGCCACTGCTATGGGATGTGTTCGCGGTTTCGACTTACTTTTCCGTCTCCCTCGTGTTTTGGTTCCTCGGCTTGGTGCCTGACCTTGCCACGCTGCGTGACCGCTGCCGTCCAGGTCTGAAAAAATTCCTCTACGGCCTGTTTGCCCTCGGCTGGCGCGGAGGCAACCGCCACTGGAGCCACTACGAGACCGCCTACTTGCTGTTGGCCGCGCTTTCGACACCGCTGGTACTCTCTGTGCATTCCGTCGTGTCCTTCGACTTCGCCACCTCCATCGTTCCTGGCTGGCACACCACGATCTTCCCGCCCTACTTCGTTGCCGGTGCCATCTTTGGTGGTTTCGCGATGGTGTTGACGCTCATGCTGCCGGTGCGCCGCATTTACGGATTGGATGACCTCATCACGGCGAAGCACATCGATAACATGGCGAAGATCATCCTGCTCACCGGCACGATCGTTGGTTACGCCTACTGTATGGAACTGTTCATGGCCTACTACAGCGCCAATCCGTATGAAGGTGCCGCCTTCACCCTGCGCGGTCTCACCGGCCCCTCCACCTGGGCTTACTATTGGATGTTTAGCTGCAACGTGTTCGCCCCGCAGTTGTTCTGGATCCGTTGGTGCCGTCACAATATCTGGGTCGTCATGCTGGTCTGCATGTTCGTGAACGCCGGCATGTGGTTCGAGCGTTACGTCATCATCGCTACCACGCTGGAGCGGCACATGATCCCAGGTTCTTGGGGTGTGTACTCCGCCACTTGGGTGGATAAATGCACCTTCCTCGGCACCTTTGGCTTCTTCATGATGCTGTTCCTGCTGTTCCTGCGCTTCCTGCCCGTCATCGCCATCGGCGAAGTCAAAGGCGTGCTGCCGCAGTCCAACGCACATCACGACGACCATGCCGAACCCGGCATCCAGGAGGAAGACCTCATGGACTACTCCGACCGTCAAGTCGCCAAGCCTACCGCCGCCTAACACTTCCAACTGCACCCGCCTGTGAGCACCACCCTCAAACGAGTCCACGGATACCTCGCTGAATTTGACAGCGTGAAGGACCTGTATCATGCCGCCGAGCATGTGCGCGATGCCGGCTACCAGCGCTGGGACGTGCATTCCCCGTTCGCGATCCACGGCATGGATGCCGCGATGGGCAATCCGCGCTCCAAGTTACCCATCCTCGTCTTCTGCGGCGGCATCACCGGCCTCTTCACCGCGTTCACGTTGCAAACGATCACGCAGACCAATTTCTGGAGCCACATCGGCCTCGGGTTCCTCCAAAAAATCGTCGAGACCTACCCGACCGTCGTGCAGGGCAAGCCCACCGACATCTACACGCTGCCGGCGTTCTTCCCGGTAATGTTTGAGCTGACGATTCTGTTCAGCGCCTTCACCACGCTGTTCGGCCTGCTCGCCCTCATTGGCCTGCCACGCTGGAACCATCCGCTGTTTGCCTCCAAGAACTTCCCCAAATTCTCCGACGACGGTTTCTTCGTCTGCATTGAGGCCCGTGATCCCAAGTTCTCCCAGGAAGGCACCAAGGCCCTCCTCGAAAAAGCCGGCGGCAAAAACATTGAACTCGTGGAGGACGACATTTAAGCCGCACGCACCATGAAGTACTTCTTCCTCAGCTATCTTTTTGTCGGCGCGATCCTCGTGAGCGCGTTCGGTTTCCGTGGCAGCAAGTCTGAACTGCCACCGATCGAAGTGTTCCCGGACATGGACCATCAGGCCAAGATCAAATACCAGGCCACCAGCGAATTTTTCGCCGACGGTCGCGGCGCTCGCCTGCCAGTGAAGCACACTGTACCGATGGGTTTTGAAATTCCCGCCAAGCCTGTTGCCGACGGGGCCAAGCCTGCGCGCTTTGCCTTCTCCAGCGGCATCGGCTACTACGACACCGGCAAAATGGGCGATTTCTACGGCTCCGGCCTGCCCACCGAGATCACCAGTGATCCGCTCGTGTTCAATGATGCCTTCATCAAACGCGGCGAGCAGCGCTACAACATCCAATGCGCCATCTGCCACGGTACTTCCGGCAACGGCAAGGGCGTGACCTCCAAATACGGCATCCTCACCGCCTTCAACTTTCAGCAACCCGGCAGCACCGATCCTGCCAATGCCGCCGCCTATCGTGCGGAAGGTGCCATCTTTGATGTCATCACCAATGGCAAAGGCCTGATGGGCGGTTATGGCGGCAACGTCACCGTGCGCGACCGCTGGGCCATCGTGGCCTACATCCGCACCTTGCAACTCGCCGCCAAAGAATCCGGCGCCACCCTCCAGTAACGGCACGATTACGCGAATCCAGGCATGAGTCACCACGTCACCTTCAACGATCTGCCCCAGGGCGGAGAAAAATTCGAACCGGCCAAGGGCGCCAAGCTCATCGGTGCCTTTGGCCTGGTCGGGCTGCTGGGCCTCGTCGCCTCCGCCTTTTTCTTCTTCATCCGCACGGACACCTTCGCCTACTCATGGCTATTTGCGGTGTTCTTCAGCTTCACCTTCGTAGTGGGCGGTTGCTTCTGGATTCTGCTGCACAGCGCCTCCAATTCGAGCTGGGGCGTCGCCGTGCGCCGCATCTGGGAAAATCTGGCGAACATGATCCTCGTGTTGGCCGTTCTCGCCTCACCGCTGCTCCTGCCTGCGGTGCAGAAGCCGCTCTATGAGTGGATGAATCATCACCGTGAAGCTGCCGAGCACGCGCATCATGACCATACCTCCGTGCGTGAAGCCCTGCATCACATGACCGTGGGCGACGCGGAAAAAGGCATCAAGGCCAATCCGCACCTGCACGTTCTCGTCGAGAAATTCGGCTACATGAACATCACCAATCACTTCCTGCCGCCGTTTAGCTGGCAGGTGCGCTTCGTGTTGTTTTTCCTCATCCTCTGGTTCATCGCCCGCACGCTGCGCGGCAAGTCACTCAAGCAGGAGCAGGATGGCGACATCAAGCACACGATTTCTGCGCGTGCGTTCTCCTGTATCATGCTGCTGCCGTTTGCGCTGACGATCACGTTTGCCTCGGTGGACTGGCTGATGGGCCTCGACTACAACTGGTTCTCCACCATGTGGGGCGTGTACATCTTCGCCGGCAGCGCCTGGGCCTCAATGGCCGCTTCCATTCTCGTCGTTACTTGGTTGCGCAGTCTTGGCTACCTGCAAAAAGTGGTCACCGACGAACACTACCATCTGATGGGCAAGCTGCTGTTCGCCTTCACCGTGTTCTGGGCCTACATCGCCTTCAGCCAGTATTTTCTTATCTGGTACGCCAATATCACCGAGGAAACCCGCTTCTACCTGACGCGCAACACGGAGGCTTGGCGTGCAGTGTCCATCTTCATCGTCGCTGGCCACTTCGTCGTGCCCTTCCTATTCCTGCTCTCCCAGCAGCGCAAAAAGAACCCAGTGGTCATCAGCATCGGCTGTCTCTGGATTCTCTTCATGCACTTGGTGGACATCTACTGGAACGTCATCCCTGAGCGCGGACCGTCCCTCGGCCTGGGCTGGTGGGTGCCAGGTGCTTGGGTGCAGGATCTTGCCGCCTTGTGCGCCGTGTTTGGCACCATGGGCTTCCTTTACCTGCGCGGTCTGGCCAAATACAGCCTGTATCCATGGCGTGATCCGCGCCTCATCGAGTCCGTGAACGTCGTCAACTGATCCCCGATTTTTTCCATGTCGCAGCCCGCACAACCTCAAAAAGCCGGAGCCACCTTCCTGTGGGTGTTCGGAGCCTTCGCGGGCTTCGCCGTGCTCTTCATCCTCATTCAGGCCGCCAGCGGTTCGAAGCTGGGTTTTGACCCGCGCGCCGAAGAGCGCAGCGCGAACACCGCCGAGATCGTTAAGGCGCAGAACGATAACCTCGCGAAGCTCGGTCTGACCGACGCGGACAAGAAGAAAGCCATGTTTGGCAAGGCCCACACCGCCCTCGGCGCGCAACAGCCTGCTGCCAGCACCCAGATCGTCCCTGGCTCACCCACTCAGCTCAAGCAGGCTGCCGCAGATGCCGCCGCCGCTCCACCACCAGCCGCGTCTGCGGCCCCCGCTACGACTACGCCTCCCGCCGCTCCACCACCGGCCGCGCCTGCGGCTCCCGCAGCTCCTGCACCGGCCCCTGCCGCACCCGCTTCGCCCCAGTAAGTCATGCAGACCTCTCCCGCCATTCCTGCCACGGACCTCCAGGCCGACAATTTTCGCCGTGCGGCGATCGACAAGTCGGTGCGCGGCCCTGTGCTCTTCTTGTTCACCAACGGTGCCTTCTGGCTCATGCTCTCCACGCTGCTCGGTGTTCTCGCCGGGATTAAGCTGGTGGAGCCGGAGTTCCTCGGCAACTGCGCTTGGATCACTTATGGCCGTCTGCAACCGGCGCACATCAACGCCCTGGTCTATGGCTGGGGCGTGCAGGCCGCGCTGGGCGTCATGCTGTGGATCATGGCCCGTCGTTCCGGCCAGGAATTGAAGAGCGGCAAGAGCCTGCTCATCACCGCCGCTGTCTTCTGGAACATCACCATCACCGTCGGTATTCTTGCCATCGTTCTTGGCAAAAGCACTTCCATCGAGTGGCTGGAAATGCCTGAATTCGTCTGGCCCGTCCTGCTCATCTGCTTCCTCTGCTACGCCTGGCCGATTGCCCGCATGTTTGGCCGTGCCCTCCGTCCTGAAGGTTTCATGGTCAGCACTTGGTACATCCTTGGAGCCTGTTTTTGGTTCCCGTGGATCTTCATCACCGCTAACGTGGCGCTGCATTGCCTGCCTAGCCTCGGTGCCCTCGGTGCTGGCATTGACGCCTGGTACATTCACGGCGTCATCCTGCTGTTCTTCGTCCCGGTGGGTGTCGGTTCCGCCTACTACTTCATTCCCAAGATCACCGGCCAGCCAATCGCCAGCGCGCAGCTTGCCTCCGCCGGTTTCTGGAGCCTCGCCATTCTCGGCGGCTGGACGGGCATGCAGAAATACATGGGCGGTCCGCTGCCAGCCTGGATGACCGCGGTGGGTGCAACCGCTGGCGTGCTCCTGCTCATTCCGGTGGCTCTAGTCGGCCTCAATCACCACCTCACCACGCTCGGCAAACACAGTGCTGTCGCCGCCAGCCCGACGCTACGGTTCATTTTCTTCGGCGCGATGTTTTATCCCGTCTCGGGCTTGGTGCTCGCTTTGAACTCGGCCTTCTGGACCGGTTCGGGTCTGCAGTTTACCCAATCCTGGTATGCCTTCCAGATGGTCAGCGTGTATGGCTTCTTTAGCATGTGCGTGTTCGGTGCCATCTACTACATCGTGCCGCGTCTCACCGGCTGTGAATGGCTCAGCGTGCGTCTCATCCGCAACCACTTCTGGTTCTCCGTTTATGGCGTCGGCACCATCATCATTATGAGCCTCGTCGGCGGTTGGCAGCAGGGCGCGGACTTCAACAACCCTGATAACTGGGATCAGACGTTCATGAACCTTGTCGTCAACTCCCGAGGGTACGTCGTTTCGCGCGCGGTCGCCTGGACTCTCATCAGCTTCTCGAACTTCATGTTCCTGCTTCACCTGCTGCTCATGGTCGCCGGTCTTGGCCGCCGCAGTTCGGCCCCGACCCTGCTGGACCACGAGCATGACGACCACGCTCTTCCCACCGGAACACACGCCTAATGAACTTCCGCACCTTTATCCTCGGTCTCGCCGCTTCCTTCGGGCTGCCATGGCTTTGCCTCATCGTCCTGCCGGCGATGCAGTACCAACAGCTCACGCCCGTCGCCTATGACAAGGAGGCGGACGGTGTCGAAGGCATGTATCCGCCCGCTCCCGTGAACGGCCAGGGTCTGCTCGTTTATATCCGTGAAGGCTGTAACCAGTGCCACACGCAGATGATCCGCCCGCCGCAACTCGGCATGGACGGCTGGTACAAGGGTTGGGGCGAGGACCAGGAGGCCCGCTCCGCCGTGGCCGTGCGCTCGAACGAGTTGCGTGACTACCTCAGTGAAAAATACGCCCTGCTCGGCATTCAGCGGGTCGGTCCTGACCTCGCGAACTTTGGCTGGCGCGCACCGGATGCCGCCGCGCTGCATCAGCATTTTTACTCCCCGCGTTCCGTGCATGATTGGAGCACGATGCCGGCCTACAAGCATTTGTACACGCTGCAGAAGATCCAAGGCCCGGCCTCGGAACATGCGCTGAAACTGCCGAGGAAATTTGCCCCGCCCGCTGGTTACGAAGTCGTACCGACGAAAGAGGCCGACAACCTTGTGAAATATCTCCAGTCTCTGAAAAAGGATTATCTCATCCCCGGACAGGCCGCCGTCGCCGCCTCTCCTGCCAAAAAATAGCCCCTCCCGCGACCCGCACGCCCCCATGAGCGCCTCCGCCAATCCCGACAGCACTGACCTCGACCGCCTTCACGCCGCTGTGAAGCGTGAGAAGGAAGACCGCGCTCCCGAAAGCCAGCCCGCACCGTTGTGGGCGATGTTTCTGCTCATGTTCGTCGCCATCGTGGCTGGCGGCCAGCTTGGTCCGATGACCGGCGGTTGGAGCTTCAGCATCAGCAATCCCTTCGCCAACGTCGGCGGCGGTGACCCACGTCCGGGTGCAGGCGACGGTGGTGCCGCGCTTGATCCTTTCGCTTTGGCGATGAAAAAAGGCAGCAGCGGCTACGCGTTGTGCGGTGGCTGTCACGGTGGTGGTGGCATGGGCAATCCAGGCATCGCTCCGCCGCTGGTCGGTTCTGAATACGTTCTGGGTGGCACGGAGCGCATAATCCGTATCCTCCAGCACGGCATCATCGGCCCAGTCACCGTCCAGGGGCAGAACTACAACATCCCCAATGGCATGCAGCCCTTCGGAGCCGCCATGGGTGGGCAAGATCTGGCCAACGTGTTGACCTTTGTGCGTAATTCGTGGGGCAACGAGGCCACCATGATCACCAAGGAAATGGTCGAGAAGGTGCGTAAGGAGGAAAAACGCGCCGCGCAGTGGACCGATGCCGATCTGAAGCCTTTTGCCGACAAAAACGTCCCTGGGGACATTCCTGCCGGTCCTGGTGCCACCGCCGCTGCTGCCGCAACCGCAGCCAAGTAATTCCGAACCCCGATGATCTGTGTAAAGCAAGCCGTCTCCCGCCAGGCACCTTGGGTTGCCTTTGGAGTCGTCATGTTGGTTGCCAACGTGAGCTGCGGTAAAATTCCCGAGCTGGTTTCGCTCGCACCTGCGGTCACCATTGCGGCAACACCCAGCATCACCGGCAAGGTGACGCTGCTCGGCGCTGCTGCAGCCAAGCTGCGCCAGGTCGTCGATGTCGGCGGCAATCCCTTCTGCACCGGCCATGGTGAAATCATCGACCCAACGTGGCGCGTCGCTGGCGACGGTGCTTTGGCCGATGTCGTGATCAGTGTGCGCGGCAGCCAGCGTGCCGACAATCTGCCCGTCGCAGCCACGCTCATCGACCAGACTCACTGCGCCTTCCTGCCACATACCGTCGCTATCCAGCCCGGCCAGAGCGTGCGTTTCCACAACAGCGACCTCACCTTCCACAACATCCGCATCGCCCGTCATGAGGCCGGCACGCGTGCCAAGGGTGAAAACATCGACAACATCGGCCAGCCCTCACGCGGGGATGAAAACGTGAAGAGTTTCCTCACTCCAGGTATTTACCGGCTGGAGTGCGACGTGCACCGCTGGATGAACGCCTGGGTGTTTGTGCATGAGGGCGTTCACGCCGCCGTTTCCGGCGCTGACGGCCGTTTTATCATCAATCGTGCTCTTGCCGACGGTGATTATTTTGTCGAAGCATGGCACCCGCAGTTTCCCCAAAGCGTATCCAAGTCCATCACTGTGCGTGATGGCAAAGCCACCGCCGATTTCGAGTTCGACTTCGCGCATGCCTTCCACCCTTGAACCTGCAACGTTGAATCCTTCATGAGCGCCGCCACCACCCACGATCACGCCCACGATCACTCGCATGACCATGCGCACGATCACCACGAGCCGGGCTTCCTGCGCAAATACATCTGGTCCACGGATCACAAGGTCATCGGCATCCAGTACGGCCTCAGTGGCATGATTTTCCTGCTCTTCGGCTTCTTCCTCATGCTGCTCATGCGGTGGAGCATCGCCTATCCGGGCGTGCCGCTGCCAGCGATTGATGCGATCCGCGCCATTCCAGGCGTCAGCTACATTTTTGAGGAGATGTTTGGCCGCTGGCTGAATACTGACGGCTCTCTCAACGGGGAGATCTACAACATGCTCGGTGCCATGCACGGCACCATCATGGTGTTCTTCGGCATTGTGCCACTGGGCTTCGCCGCTTTCGGGAATTTCGTCATGCCGCTCCAGATCGGCACCATCGACATGGCCTTCCCGCGTTTGAACATGCTCAGCTACTGGTTCTTCTTCATCAGTTGCGTGCTGATGATGTGGAGCTTCTTTGTCGGCACCGGCCCGGTACAGACCGGCTGGACAATGTACTCGCCGCTCGCCTCGACTCTGAACCTCGGCGTGACGAGTCCCTGGAGCCACGGCCACACCTGGTGGCTCACCGCGATGGTGTTCAACATCTCCGCCTCCCTGCTCGGTTCCGTCAATTTCATCGCCACCGCCATCAACCTGCGGACCAAGGGCATGAACTGGATGAAGATGCCGTTCTTCTGCTGGGCGATGTTTGTCATCGGCTTCCTGCTCCTGCTGGCCTTCCCGCCGCTCGAAGTCGCCGCCATCCTGCAGCTGTCCGACCGTGTGTTTGGCTCCTCCTTCTATTTGCCGACCGGCCTGATGGAAGGCGGCAAGCACCTCGACATTTCCGGCGGCGGCAACCCGCTGCTGTATCAGCATCTGTTCTGGTTCCTGGCGCATCCCGAGGTGTATGTGCTCATTCTGCCCGCCTTCGGCATCCTCACTGAGGTCATTCCGGCGAACACCCGCCGTCCGTTGTGGGGCTACAAATCCATGGTCTATTCCGTGCTCACGCTCGGTTTCCTCAGCTTCCTAGTCTGGGCGCATCACATGTACCTCACCGGCATGGGCACGATGATGTCCACCTACTTTCAGATCACCACGGTGCTCATTTCCGTGCCGTCCGTGGTGCTGCTGACTTGCCTCATGATCTCCCTGTGGGGCGGCTCCATCCGCTTCAACACGCAGATGCTCTTCGCCTCCGCCTTCCTGCCCATGTTCGGCATTGGCGGTCTCACCGGTCTGCCGCTCGCCTTCACGTTCATCGATCTCGCCCTGCATGACACTTACTATGTGATCGGCCACTTCCACTACGTCGTCGCCCCCGGCACCATCTTCGCTCTGTTTGCCGGCATCTATCACTGGTTCCCGAAGGTCACCGGCCGCTTCATGAGCGACAAGCTGGGCAAGTGGCACTTCTGGCCTTCCCTCATCGGGATGAATCTCGTGTTCATGCCCATGCTGTTCCAAGGCATGGCCGGTTTCCATCGCCGCTGGTACGATGGCGGCAAATACTTCGAGCAGACCTCCAGCTTCTCCCATTGGACCACCACGCTGACGCACAAGATCGGCGCGTTCTTCGGCTTCAACATCCCGGACAACATGCTCTCGCTCAATGTGGTGATGTCCGTCGGCGCGTTCATCCTCGCCCTCGGTCAGGTGCCCTTCATCATCAACTTCTGGTTCAGCATCAAAGGCGGCAAAAAGATCGAAAGCGACAATCCCTGGGACGCCACCACGCTGGATTGGGCCACGCCCACACCGCCGCCGCATGGCAACTTCCTGTTTGAACCCGTCGCCCATCGTGGTCCCTACGAGTACAGCGTGCCCGGCCACAACAGCGACTTCTATCCGCAGTGGGAATCCGAACCCGGCAAGCCCGTCCCCGTTCCTGCGGACAAGGCGATTGGCCATCACTAATCCCACTTCCTGACCCTTTTGATCCCTGACCCTTTGACCTGAGATGGACATCCCCTACACCGTTCACGCCCGGCCAGACACCGGACTCTACAATGCCAAAATCGGCATCTGGCTCTTCCTCGCCTCGGAAGTCATGCTCTTCGGCGGCCTGTTCTCCGCCTACATCTTCCTCCGCGTCGGCGCGGATTATCCGTGGCCGGTGCATGATCTCGATGTCACCCTAGGCTTCTGGAACACCATCGTGCTCATTGCCTCATCCGTTACCGTGGTCATGGCCTGGGCCTGCCTGAAGCTGCGCAAGTTTGGCTGGTACCGCATCAACATGGCGATCACCGTGATCTGCGCCGGTGTTTTCATGTTCAACAAGAGCCTGGAATACCGGGCCAAGTTCGCCCACTACGCCGTGAAGCTCACGGATGGCACCTTCCTCACCGGACATCTGCCGCATGGCTATCAGGTGAAATTCGGCGACGTGACCGAGCTATCGTTCACCATCCCGGCCCGCAACAGTGCGGTGACCGCTGATCCGCTCGATTATGTGCTGCCCTACATCGAAGGAGAGGCACCGAAGTTCAAAACGGCGGACGGCAAGGAAGTCAGCCTTGATAAAGCAGTGTTCGCTGAACTGAAGGCTGCCGCTCTCAAGCAGGCCGAGGCCGACAAGAAGAGCGCTGGGGTTTTCAAGCTCACCGCAGTCACACCGCTGAAAATTGCCGCCAAGCCTTCCGAAATTTTCAGTTATACCGACACCAGCATCACCTTCAAGGATGGTACTGTCGCTACCGGCAAACTGGCCGACGACAAGATGACGCTCGAAGTCGATGGCATCGACACGCGTGGCGTAGCGGAGCCGGATCATTCGCTCGCCTTTGACAAGCGTTACATGGCGGACTGGCAGAATGCCTTTGTGGCCAGTCGCGAGCACCACATCGCCGAATTCGAGAAAAAATACCCCACGCGTGACAAGGCTAGGTCCGCCACGCTGCAAAAAGAAGCGCTGTACTTCAAGCTGCACTCCGCGACGCCACCAGCAGCCGATGCGGCTCATGGCGAAGGTGCCAAACACAGCGCGGAAGCCCATGCACCTGCCGCACATGGCGACGGACACGGCGAGGCGCACCATCCCACGGTGGTGATCGAAAAGAAGGACATCACCTTCTTCTCCAACTTCACGCCGAAACTGAACACCTACTACGCCATCTACTTCGTCCTCACCGGCCTGCATGGCGCACACGTTGTCGCCGGTGCGTTGGTGCTGGCTTACTTCCTCTGCTTCGACAACAAACGCCTGAAGCAAGACCCTGAGCACCTCGCCAACCGCGTCGAAGTCGGCGGCCTGTTCTGGCATTTCGTCGATCTGGTCTGGATCTTCCTCTTCCCGCTACTTTACCTGCTGTAAGACCCTCTCACCGCTCAACTCTCTCACGTCATGTCTGACAACATCGAAGAAATCCAGAAGTCGGTCAAAAAATACATCATCATCGGCATCACGCTGATTGTGTTCACCGGCATCACGGTGTGGCTCTCTTATGTGGAGCTGCCCACCCACAGCCTAAACATCCTTGTCGGCATGATCGTGGCCACCTTCAAGGCTGCGCTCGTCGCGCTGATCTTCATGCATCTCAATCACGAGCGCCCGCTGATCTACAAGGTGCTCGCCTTCACCCTGGTCTTCGTCCTTGCCCTGTTCCTGCTGTTCATCTTCTCGCACGCTGATCCGCTGGAGTTCAAAGGCTTCTACAATCCTGTCGAGCAGTAGCCCGCCGCTTTTCATGTCGCTCAAGTACTTCCACGTCGTCTTTCTCGTCTTCGCCATTCTGTGCGATGGCGGGTTCTGGCTGTGGATGCATCTCATGCCTGACGAAGCGGCGAGCGCGGGTGTCAGCGGGCTCAAAAATTACGCCGGTCTGCTCTGCCTGACCCTGCTGGCCTATGGTGCCTGGTACCTCGTCAAAAAAATGCGCACCATCATCGTCTGACCATGACTTTCGCGCCCGCATCCTCACTCCTCGCCTGCGCCACCTGCATGGCGGACAAAGGCAGCCTCGTCGGCCAGGCCCAGGGCTTTGCCATTCTCTTCATGCTCGGCGTTCTCGTCTTCATGTTCGCCTCCGCCGCCGGCATCGTCTTTGCCTTGGTGCGCCGCCAGCGGCAGCACGCCGCCACTCTTACTACCGCCATCTAACTTTCTCTTTTCCCTATGAAACCTGATTCAATCAATGTCTGGCTGGGCCAAACCCCGAACGCCTCTGAACACGGCGGCCTGGTCGATCACATGTTGGGCTTCGTCCACTGGTTCATGCTCGTGCTGTTCATCGGCTGGACCACCTATTTGGTCATCGCCTTCTGGCGCTTCCGCAGCACCAAGAACAAGCGGGCCGACTACCACGGCTTCCGCGGCCATGCCACGACGCACGTTGAGATCGGCGTGGCCATCGTCGAGGCCATCCTGCTGCTCGGTTTTGCCTTCCCACTGTGGGCCCATCAGGCCGATGAATACCCGACCTCCCCCGACACCATCCGTCTGCGGGCGCTGGGTGAGAAGTTCCTCTGGAATTTCCAATATCCCGGCACCGACATGATGCTCAGCACCTGGCACCTCAGTAATGTGGATGGTGCCACCAACACCACGGGCAAAGATTTGCACGACCCGAATGGCAAGGACGACTTCGTCAATCCAACCACCCTGAAGCTGCCAGTCGGCCGCCCCGTCATCGTCGATGTCGCCACCAAGGACGTGATCCACAACCTCGCCATCGTCCCGATGCGTGCCGCGCAGGACGCCACCCCCGGCGTGAAGAGCCATATGTGGTTCAAGCCCATCAAAAAGGGTAGTTGGGACATCATCTGCGGCCAGCTTTGCGGACCAGGCCACGCACAGATGAAGGCCAACCTCGAAGTCGTCGATGCCAAGGAATACGACGATTGGGCCGCCGAGCAATCTGCCGCCGCGCTGAAGAAGACCACGGACGCCGCAGCCGCAGCACCGAAGCCTGCCGCTCACTAATTTCCATCCGCCATGATGGCAGCATCAAAGGGCAAAATAATGACCGCATTATTTTGCCCTTCTGCTTTGGCCGCTCGTTGATTCATTGCCTGTCATGCCATCCCGAGCTTTTCATCGCTACTCGCTCTTCACCCTCGCCGTCGGCGTGGTGCTGATCTGGTGGGGCGCGGCGGTGACGACGGCGGACGTGGGCCTCGCCGTACCCGACTGGCCGTTGTGCTACGGCCGGATCAATCCCGAAGGCTGGTACAAAGTGCCCGCGCTGCTGCTGGAGCATGGCCATCGCTGGATCGCCATGACCATCGGCTGGCTCGTGCTGGCCATGTATTACTGGCAGTTTGCCAAGTTTCGGCCCGGCTGGGTCGAAGGCGTCGGCATCATCCTGTGCGCCCTCGGTTTTCTGGTGCTGATCTTCATGGGTTCGCTCGGCGCTGCTACCTTCATCGCGGTATTAGGGTTCGCCTGGCTGGTACTCAAATGGTACAGCCAGCGTTGGCCCCTGCTGCGGGGTTTGACCACGCTCGCCTTGATGCTGGTGGTGCTACAGGCCGCCCTGGGCGGCCTGCGTGTGCTGAAAATGTCCGATCCGTTCGGCATCACGCACGGCACGCTCGGCCAGGTGTTCTTCTGCCTGCTCGTGTTCATCGCCTTCGCCTCCTCACGCACCTGGACGGAGGGACGTCTCGTGCTCACCGCCAAAGCCGCTGCGCAGGCGCGCTTTTGGACGCTCACCCTGTTCCTTTGCGTCTTCGGCCAGCTCGTTCTCGGCGCTTCATTACGGCACACGCAGCGCGACCACCTCGCCGCCAGCGATATTCTCACCACCCAGGGCCAATGGCTGCCGCCAACCTCGCCGCCGGATGTGTTTCTGCTCTTCGCGCACAAGTACTGGGGCTTCTGCGTGGCGCTGCTCATTCTGTTCGTCGCAGTACGCTCGCGATGCTGGCTCGTCACGCTGCCGTCATTGCGTCCGGTTGCCACATGGCTCCTGTTCATGCCCGGCATTCAGGTCGCGCTGGGAATTTTGGTCATCATGACCGGCAAAAGCTTTTGGGTCACGAATTTCCATGTCCTCAACGGCCTCGCCCTCCTCGCGCTCACCAGCCTGCTCGTTGCCACCTTCTGGGGCGACCGGCTCTGCCGCCGTGAAACCGACGCGGAATGATCAAAAACTGGCGACCTGCCGTGGTTGATCGAGTTCGGCGAGTTTCTGCCGCCATGCGGCCAGTTGCGCCGCATCGCCAGTCTTCTCAGCGAATCGCACCAAACACTCGAGCGCTTGGCGCAGGTGCTGCTGTAAACCTGCGGGAATGTCCGCGCTGTAGGCCTGCAACCCTGCATAATTCTACTTTGGTAATTCATCAGGCCGCTCAAAAAAGTCATCCAGAGGTTTTGTTTGCGGTAGGCGGAGTCGATCGAGTTTCTTCGCTTTCGATGCCGCTGCTGGAGTTGCGCGAGGACATCCGCGCGCGTGACTGCCGCTGCGGGCAGGTAGTGACGCAGCAGCTCGACGACAT
>Ga0209702_10001104_pt1 | contig 53805 bp, 45 predicted proteins | sample FRY01_FD_187210 | JGI IMG/M metagenome (GOLD analysis project Ga0209702, IMG submission 187210) | Freshwater microbial communities from Lake Fryxell liftoff mats and glacier meltwater in Antarctica - FRY-01 (SPAdes) (version 2) | ecosystem: Environmental > Aquatic > Freshwater > Ice > Glacier...
GAATTTCCCTTGCTTTTAAAATTCAAATCGGCGCGATTGAATAATGGGAGAGCTTATTTAATTGGTGGAATTAAACCCGTTATTGACCTTGCATCACAAGACAAGGTTGATGATAAAGGTGAAAAGATCTTAAAGTTGAAGCGTAACGATTTGAATTATGAAATTGGCTTTGGCTTCGATTTTTACTCTCAATATTTTAAATTCACACCCGAGTTCAAAATGTCTTACGGGTTGAGCAACCTGTTGGTAAGGGAAAACAACATTTACACAAATGGATTGGAAAGCTTAAGATCTAAGGCTTTCTATATTTCATTCACGTTTGAATAACTATGATTCAGGAACTGAGGCTAAGTCTTCATCCGGCAGAAGGCTTCGACCGGGAGAATCTTGAAAAGTATATAAGAAAACAACTCCAACTTGAGGATTCTGATCAACTTTATATCGACTTAAAAAAGCGTTCTATTGATGCTCGTGGCCGTTCGGTAAAGGTGAATGTATATGCTGATGCATACGTGAACGAGCCTTCAAAACCGAAGGAAAACGTTCATATTGATTACAAACAAATATCGAACTCTAAGGAAGTTATCGTTGTTGGCGCTGGTCCTGCTGGATTATTTGCCGCTTTAAAACTCATTGAATTAGGACTCAAACCCATCGTTATTGAACGCGGAAAAAACGTCCGCGATCGACGAAGAGACTTAGCTGCCATAAATAAAGAACATATCGTAAACCCCGATTCTAACTATTGTTTTGGTGAAGGAGGCGCGGGAACATATTCTGACGGAAAACTTTACACCCGCTCTAACAAACGTGGAAACATCCGCTCGGTTTTAGATACGTTTTTCAGTCATGGGGCGGTTGAAGAAATTCTCATCGACACGCATCCTCACATTGGAACCAATAAACTTCCGGGAATTATCGTCTCAATGCGAGAGACCATTTTGCATTTTGGAGGAGAAATTCACTTCAATACCAAGGTCACAGATTTTATTATACAAAACGACAAAATCAAAGGTGTCAAATGCAATGGAGATATAACAATTACAGCCGATGCATTGATTTTAGCAACAGGACATTCAGCTCGAGATATCTACGAAATCCTTCATAAATCAAACGTTTACTTAGAATTTAAGCCATTCGCATTGGGCGTGAGAGCTGAACATCCTCAAGAACTCATCGATTCTATTCAATATCACTGCGATCTGATTCTATTCAATATCACTGCAACCTCCGAGGCGAGTATTTACCTCCGGCTTCTTATGCACTTGTTGAGCAAGTTCAAGGTCGTGGTGTGTATTCATTTTGTATGTGTCCGGGTGGTATTATCGCGCCCTGCGCAACTTCGCCTGGAGAAATTGTAACGAACGGTTGGTCGCCATCAAAACGAAATAACCCTTTTGCCAACTCTGGAATTGTCGTTGAAATTAAAGATGAGGACTTAAAAGATTTCGCACAATTTGGTCCCTTGGCGGGGATGTATTTCCAACAAGCGATAGAACAGGCGTCATGCGCTGCGGCTGGTGGCACCCAAAAAGCGCCTGCACAACGAATGGTCGATTTTTGCAATGGAAAAACAAGTTCTAGCTTAGGATTGACTTCTTATAAACCGGGCATTGAGTCTTTAAATCTTAGTGAAATTTTACCAAAAGCTGTCGGCGATCGTTTGCAAAAAGCATTTCCTGTTTTTGGGCAAAAAATGAGAGGCTACTATTCAAACGAAGCCATTTTACACGCTGTAGAATCACGAACCTCAACGCCTGTTAGAATACCAAGACATATCGAAACACTTCAGCATGAACAAATTGCAGGTTTATTCCCTTGCGGCGAAGGTGCTGGATATGCTGGTGGAATCGTTTCGGCTGCAATGGATGGTCAAAAGTGCGCTGAAGCTGTTGCACAATTCTTAACTTCTTAAGACATGGAAAAGGAAATAAATCTTGCACAAATCGATCAGGTATTTGAGCAACAACAGGCATTCTTCAAAAGTGGAGCGACGCGTTCCTATGAGTTTCGAATCAAGCAATTGAACTTGATTAAAGCGCTCGTTAAAGAAAATGAGCAAGCAATTTTAGATGCCTTAAAGCAAGATTTGGGTAAGCATTCTTTCGAAGCTTTTTCAAGTGAAATAGGCACTGTCATGCAAGAGCTGAATCATTCGATGGATCATTTGCGTCAGTGGATGGAAAATGTAGCCGTTGATACTCCGCTAGTTCACCAACCTGCGCGCACGTTTATTATGCATGATCCGCTTGGAGTGGTTTTGATTGTTGCTCCATGGAATTATCCATTTATGCTTTGCATCACTCCGCTCATTAGTGCAATTGCAGCTGGAAATTGTGTTTTTATCAAACCTTCTAACCAAACAAAGGCAACATCGGCGTTAATTCAAAGATTGATTAGCAAGTATTTCAAGCCTGAGTATATGTTTGTGGTTGAAGGTCCTGGAGCTGTGGTTGGAACTGAACTCATCTCCAAACATCGCTTCGATCGTGTTTTTTTCACAGGTAGTAAGGAAATTGGAATTGAAATAATGAAAATGGCAGCCGAACATTTAAGTCCGGTTACTCTAGAATTAGGAGGAAAAAGTCCAGCAATTGTTGATGAAAATGTAAACATCCAAATTGCTGCTAAACGAATTGTTTGGGGTAAGTTTTGGAACGCAGGGCAAACTTGTGTCGCTCCAGATTACGTTTTGGTGCATGAAAGTATCTACAATGAGTTTATAGATGCTGCGAAAACAGCCTTAGAATCGTTTTTCGGAAACAATCCTCAGCAAAGCGAATCGTTTGGGCGAATTGTTAATCAGAAGCGCTTAAATACACTTAAAACCTATTTGAGCGGCGGGGAAATTATTTGCGGAGGAACATTCGATGAAAGTGCATTGTATTTCGCTCCAACATTGATGAAAAACATCAACTTGGATTCTTCCATTATGAAGGAGGAAATTTTCGGTCCAATACTTCCAATTATTTCATACTCTTCGAAGGAAGATGTATTGAAAATAGTTGACAGAAATCCATATCCTTTAGCTTGTTACCTTTTCACTAAGAAGCAGTCGTTCGAAAAGTATTTCCTTGAAAAAATTCGATTTGGAGGTGGAGCCATCAATATGCCCTTGATACAATTTGCTCATTTTGGAATTCCGGTAGGAGGTGTTGGTTTTAGTGGAATGGGAAGTTATCACGGCAAAACAGGATTTGACACATTTAGCCATCAAAAGCCTATCATTAAAACAGGCTATTTCCCAGACATACCAATCAGATACGCACCGTTCATGAAAGTATCCAAGTTGGTCAGATGGCTCATGTCTTAGAGTCTCAATCCAAATCTTATCAAAGGTTTCATGGACTGACCAGGTGTATATTGACTTACAAAATCGACACGAAAAACCTTGAGAATATTGTCCAATCCGATATAGACCTCTGTGTAAATCTTGGTGCTTTCAACCCAAGCTAAATTTGCCCCTGCGATTGTTCCAAATTTGGCCTTTCTAACTAATGGAATTTTATTCGTTAGCCAGTTGTAAAAATTATGCTCAATGTGTCCTTCAAGATAAGGTTTGTTTGTGCTTGAAGTATAATATCCAAGTGCATTAAATCTGCTAAACCCACTAAAGAAAAAGTCGTAAGGCATTGTTGGTGCCCAATTTCGCAAGAAGTACGTTTCGTTACCATTAAAATGTTTGTAGTCGACAAAACTCATGTTTGAGGGATTAATAAACTTACCCACGATGACTTTATATTGGATCTTTCCAATTAAGCCAAGGTCGACTGCGTCATAAATAGAACCTTCAATGTTTGAGAAACGGCTGTCGCTGCCTGCAATACCTTGTAAAGCTTGATTAAATTCAACACCAATGATTGGCCATTTTGAACCTCGAAGAATTTTTCTGTTTCCACGCGTTTCAAATTTCTGATTGATTCTATAATTCGCCTTGAATCCAAGTGTTGCGATTTGATTACGGAATGAGTTAACATCGTTAGTAACGGAATACAAATCACGATTTAATGCATAATCGTTTGTCTTGTTGCTAAACGTATAATCTGAATTGTTCGAAGGCATTATCCTATCGTAATAAGCTGCATTTGCTTGAAACATTAATCCGTTCACTAATTCTCGATTCCACACCAATTTAAAACCTGTTCGTTCAACAAGCCTGATTAGGTTTCTATTCAAAACTAGCGATTGATAGGCGTTCATTAAATTTGAGACTGGTTCCTCAAAATTAACTTGGCCCATCATTCTTCCACCTTCGACATACCAATAATTGAAATTTCTCGGATTTGTGAGCTTGAATGCACTAACTGAGCCTTTCCAACGATAATCGGCGAAGCCATATCTTACATTTCCTTGCAGGAAATAAAATGTATTATCCTCAAATGATTTCGAATATCTAACTTCAGGATTAATTATTACGCCCTCGACAGCATTAAATGAAATCGATGTTATAAGTGGGTTGATTCGCCAATTCCGCTTTTCAAATGTGTTTCGAATATTCACACCTGAAATAAGAATTGAAGTTATAGATAGCTTATTCGACTTTAAATCAATTGAATCTAAATATGGCTTAGAAGATTTTACAGTTTCTATACTATCGGCTTTACGGTAGTTCTTTTCTTCCTCCGTAGTTAGCGTCATTGGACGAGTATCGGCCCAATAAATTGTATCCTTTTTATTTGCTTTTTCTTCTACCTTAAATATTTCATTTCCAAAAAAGCCTTTCGGATAAGGTGGATTAACGCGATAATTTGAGAAAACTCCAATCGAGTTATCGGTTGCTGAGAAGCCAAAGAGTTTTATGCGACTCATCAATTGCATTGATTGAGGCATCCACAAAGTATCTTCAATTGGCATATATTCTTGGCGAATGTGTAAGGTATCGACATACTCAATCTGCGCGTCTTTGGTTAGAATGAGGTCAACGCTATGGATATTCCAAGTATCGTCAACAATAAAAATTTCACCTCTAAAACACGGATCGTTTTTACGTTTAGGTTCCATGGCAATTCGATTGATTGTGCGACCATTGTCAGTAAAAGTTCCAATCATTCGGTATTTATAGTAAAACATTGCCGATTCGGAAACAGGCGAAACAAAACCACGTTGCGAGTAATAGGTAATGTTTAAAAGATTTTCATAGAAATTCATGAGTACGTCAGACACTCGATTCCAACTGAAACCTTGCTTCATTCCGGCAATTTTCGAGGCAATCATTTCTTCCTTTACATCATCTGGTCGTTTTTCATGATACCTTGCAACGGATTCTGATAAATAAACCAAGCCTAAATCGCTGGAATCAGGCATAGAAGATTTAGAAATAAAGAATGGCAGCTTCTTAGGAATCTCGTCCAACCTTACCGCCCCTTTGATATAGATATCAGAAGAATACGCTGGAACTTGATTCAGATGTTTCTTTCTACTTTCAATTGCCTTTTTCATCACGGCATATGCCGGATCCTTTGCATTAGCTTTAACTTCAAATGTCTTTATTTGATAACTTTCAGGCTCCAGAGCTGCTAGTAATTCAGAAATATTTGTCTGAATTGTAACAGGAATTGCTCTCTTCTTAAAACCGATAGAAGAGAACACTAAAACTGAAGAATTCTCCTTTTGAATTTCTAAACTGAATTCGCCATTTTCGTTTGAAGCAGTTCCAATGGTAGTTCCCTCAAGGTGAACATTTACAAATGGCAGTGTATTCCCTTGATTGTCGGTAGTTTTACCTTTTACTACTAAGTAATTTTCCTCAAAACCCAGTGCTTGCATACCAAAAGCAAAATCGAAAGAGAGATCTTTCAATTGACCGAATCTACCTGAAGCACCACCGTGACCTGCATCCATATTCGTTTTCAGTAGAACGATATTGCTATCAGCTTTCACCTCGCGAAGCTTTGCAACCCATTTCGCTGGTTCCCAATATGGCACTTGAGAATCATTGTAACCAGCTGTTGCTAATATTGGTGGATAATTCTGTGCGGCCACATTTTCATAAGGCGCATAAGATTTCATGTAGTCGTAATAGAGCTTATCATTGGGATTTCCCCATTCATCGTACTCGAAGGTTGTTAAAGGCAATGAGGCATCCAACATGGTATTTATCACATCAACAAAAGGTACATTGGCAATGACACAACCAAATAAATCTGGCTGCATATTTACTGCTGCTCCCACGAGTAAACCGCCGGCACTGCCTCCTTGAATTAGAATTTTCCCCTTGGAAGTGTATGAATCCTGAACCAACTTCTCAGCACATGCAATGAAGTCATTAAATGTATTTTTCTTTTTTAGAAGTTTCCCGTTTTCGTACCAACTTCTTCCGCAATCATTTCCCCCGCGAATATGCGCTGTAACAAAGATAAGACCTCTGTCTAACAAGCTAATATTTGCCATATTAAAACCAGGTAAGGATGGATTCCCGTATGAGCCATAAGACGTTAACCAAACTGGGTTGGCCCCGTCTTTTTTAAGTCCTTTTTTGTAAACCATTGTCATAGGAATTGACTCGCCATCAGCCGAAATCCCATAAATACGCTCACTTACAGCTCACTTACATACTTCTCTGCATCGTATCCTCCTCGTATTGAATCTCGATGAATGAAAGTTAATTCTCTTGTTTTTAAATCAATATCCCAAACTTCGGAAGGCTTTCGAATTGAACCATAACTAAATCGCAATTTATCTTCATCGTGTTCATAATATGAACTGGAACCTATTGTGATTGGCTCATTCGAGACTTTTATCGTGTCGCGTTTTCCGGTTTTGAGACTTTGAATTACTAATTGGGATTGCGCATCGAATTGTTCTCCAAGAATTATCAAATCGCCATGAATGTTGAAATCAGCTAATAAAACATCCTCTCTATGCGGTATCAAAACTTTCCAATTCTTTTGAGCGGGTGTTTCAATAGATGTGGTTAGCACCTGATTGTTAGGTGCATTATCATCCGAAGAAATAATAAACTCATTTCCTTCAACGTGATTTAAGCTATACCGATGGTTTCGCTTGCGCTTCTCGACCATTTGCCAGCCTTTTAAAGGGTTTTGCAGATCGTAGAACGATACTTCTGTAGCAAGCGTTTGAGATGCCGTTTTGAAGATAAACCTCTCGGAAGTGGAGCGGTTAAAAGATAATTGGAAGGTTGGATCTAATTCTTCAGCTATTAATTCATCTTCCGAAGAAGGTCTACCAATGACGTGACGATAAGCTCGGTATGATCTCTGAGTAGCTTTTTCAGGAAGGGTGTAAATGACTTCCGTTTCTCCAAACCAACAAATACTGTTGACTTGCTTGATTGTGTCGCCAAATTCTAATCCACTATTGATATCTTTGAAATAAACATCGAACAATCGATCTCCTTTACTGTCAACTCCGTAAAGCATTTTCTTCCCCGAAGGGCTAACACTTAATGCACTCACGCTAAAATACATATAACGCTTGGACAAAGAATCCATGTCCAAAATAAGAACTTCAGGAGCGTTTAATGTATCAGCTCTTCGGAAATATTTGGGGTAATCTTTGCCCTTTTCGTATCGCGTGTAATAAAGATGTTTTTTCGAGCGCGATGGCAGAGATTCTATGTCGTCAATCATTCTTCCTCGAATCTCTTCATAAATCTTCTTCATCAAAATAGACGAACTCCGCATGTATTTGTCGGAATATCCATTTTCTGCATAAAGATGATTTATAACCTCAGGACTTGTTTTATTTCGCATCCAATGGTAATTGTCCAACCGAATATCATTATGGATTGAATCATAATGAGCTATTTGCTTGGCTTTTGGCGGCCTGAGCTCATCGACCTGAGCTACTATGTTCGAATAAAAAAATAGAAATAATGCGGAGGTGAGTAGCTGTTTATACATAGTCAGGCGTGAATGCGAGACCCTTAGTGTTTTTGGAGGTTAAAAAGTTACAGTAAAAAACTAATATTTCAGCCAATTAGCAATTTTCTAATTTGTGCACTCACATCCTCAACAGTATATGACTTCAAAATAAATTTCCCTGCGGGGATGTTTACCGATTCTATCTTATTAATCATTTGCCTATCTTCAAAAAAACTCAGTAAATCAAATACAAGGTTAGCATTTAGCTTACAATTATAAAGTTTTTCGAGTCCTGCTACAACCGGTGTTAGACATGTTTCTCCGTTAGAATTCAAAGGTCTGAACTGCCTAAAAACTAAATTTAAAACGTGGGATACATTAATTTGTAATTCAGGACTTTCCAGCTGAATGAACAAACAGGGAATAGATTTCTTGATTAAGACAGATTCTAAGTAATCAAAAGGTCTCCCGATATCGACACGCTTATTAGATACGGAATAAAACGATCCATTGAAAAGCAATACAAGATGCGCTGGTTGCAAATTTACGTGCATCAGCATTAAATAAACTTTACCGCCAAGAGGCTTAAAATTACTGCTTAAGATAGTACAAGACCAATCTTGGGTCATATTTCTATAACACCTTGATAAACAGGGTGAGCTTCACCTATTAAAACGATATCATTGAAGGAGCCATCCTCTGTTTTTTCAAAAATTACTTTAAGCTCACCGCCACGAGTGAAGACTTCAATTTGATTTCGTGTAATTAAACCTTGATTGAATGCCGCAATTGCCGATGCTGTGACTCCAGTTCCACAAGAAAGCGTTTCCTCTTCAACTCCCCTTTCGTAGGTTCGAACGGTAATAGAATTATTATGCACTTCTGCAAAATTCACATTGATTCCTTCACGCAAGAATGGCTCTGAGTTGCGAATTTTTCGACCAATTTGATTTACATCAATAGAACCTGCATCTTCTACGAATCTCACAAAATGCGGAGAACCAGTATTCAAGATCACATCTTGTTCATCCACCGAGGGTTTAGCTACCTGATTCATGCTTAAGCTTATTAAGAAACCATCACCGCGCACTTCAAGCAATTTGGATTCATGTTCACCGTCAAATGCTCTAAATTTATAATGTGACTTATCTGGAAATTTAATGTTTGCAAAAGCAGTAACGCATCTGCCGCCATTTCCGCACATTGACCCTTCGTATCCGTCAGCATTAAAGTAAATCATTCTAAAATCCACTCCTGGCTCACTTCTTAATAAAATTAAGCCATCTGCACCAATGCCGAATCTACGATGGCATAGCGACTGAATTTTACTACTATTTTGCGTGTCAAAGCGCCGTTCGCGATCATCAATTAAGATAAAATCATTACCGGTTGCTTGGTATTTGTGAAACGCGACTATCATTGTTTAAGTTGTTTTAATAAATCTTCATCAATTTCCCGCTTAAAGGGCAAAAACTCGTCTGTTTCGCCTAATCTAAAAACGGAAATACCATGCTTTAAATAAATCACATCGTTTAAAGAGTATAATTGCGCAGATTCTTCGGGAGACAGACCAAATGCAACAATTGTAGACTTAATCATTCTAAATCCTTTGTAATTCAATGGGGATTTCCAATATTCAATTCGATAGACTAGAGGATGATTTGGAGAACCTTGTAATTGGCGAATTACAGAATCTCGTTTTTGTTTTTGGATATCTGGTTTTATTTTAATCAATGTCAACTCCCGCGACGAGATAAATTCATCGCGTTTGACAATAATCTCAGATTCAGGTGCTTCGATTTCGGAATTAAAGTTTGAACTACTTTCTAATTCATTTTCTATTTCAGAATCAGATGGAACTACTTCCTTCTGAGGCAATACCTCAACTTTTTTGGCTTTAGCACTCGCCCTTTTCGGTGGAAAGGAGCGCATATCGACGATGGTATCTCTTGAGCCGGAGGAAGATTCAGGACTGAATGCAGCCAATGGGTTAAACTGATTCATGATTAAAAAAACAAGCCCCAATGCAGCCAGCATTCCTAAAAAGATGCCTACGACAAACGTAAATATCTTACTTCCTGGATAACTCATTGTTTACAGCTAAAAAAAGTTAAAATCACGAATTATAACAACACAAATAGCGTTCAAACGTTTAAATGCAAACCTAACTTGAATTTCAATCCACATTTCTTCGGATTATTAGATTCATTCACACATAGATGTTCATTGCTTAGGATTCAACTCAAGGCATAATTTTTGTTTTGCCCACACTTGTAACCATCGAATTTATCCTTATGAAAAAGATCATGTCAACCTTTCTGATAGCTGCAATAGGAGGCTTTGTAGCTCTAGGCTTCAATCAGTACTTTAGCAATGAGCCTTCTGGATTTGATCGTTTAACGTCAGAGCGTCCTCCAGTTCAATTTACCAATGAACATCCTGCCAATATGGCTAACGCCCCCGACCTTACCGCAGCAGCTGAGCTATCAGTTCACGGTGTAGTTCACATAAAAACATTAGTAGCTAACAGACGAGGGGCAAGCTCAGATCCTTTTTATGATTTCTTCTTTGGAAACCCAAGTCGCAATGCTCCTTCACAAAAAGCAACTGCTTCGGGTTCTGGTGTCATTATTTCAGAAGATGGATATATCGTAACAAACAACCACGTAATTCAGAATGCCGAAAAAGTTGAAGTGGTTTTGAACGACAAGCGTGAATACGAGGCTGAAGTTGTTGGTCGCGATCCTAGTACAGACTTAGCTTTATTGAAGGTCAATGCCAAGAGTTTACCTTTCGTTTATTATGGTAATTCAGATGAAGTAAAAGTTGGAGAATGGGCATTAGCTGTCGGAAACCCATTTAGTTTAACTTCCACAGTTACAGCGGGAATCATTAGCGCAAAAGGCAGAAACATTAATATCTTGAATGAAAAATTTGCCATTGAATCGTTTATACAAACAGATGCAGCAGTAAACCCTGGAAATAGCGGTGGAGCTTTAGTAAATTCTAAAGGTGAGTTGATCGGAATTAATTCAGCAATTGCGTCAAACACAGGCTCATATTCAGGTTATTCATTTGCCGTTCCAGTAAATATTGTCAGAAAAGTTGTAGCTGATTTATTAGAATTTGGTGATGTGCAGCGAGCATTTATAGGTGTTGTACTTCAGGATTTGAATGCAGATCTAGCTAAGAAGAAAAGCATAGAAGTTATTCGGGGAGTTTATGTTTCAGGCTTGAATACAGGAGGAGCAGCAGAAGATGCAGGTGTTAAGGAAGGTGATGTGATTCTCAAAATTCAAGGGATGGAAGTGAATAATGTTCCTGAATTGCAAGAGCAAGTTGGCCGCTATCGTCCAGGTGATAGTGTTAAGTTAACTGTAAATCGTGGTGGCAGCATGAAAGAGATTGATTTAACCCTGAAGAATCGAAATGGAAATACGAAGTTAATTAGGTATACAGAAGCAGTTGCCAATGAGCTTGGAGCTGATTTCGTTCCGGTTACAGAAGCTGAGAAATCAACGTTAAAATTGAACAGCGGGATTAAAGTAGAAAGCATTCGCGAAGGAAGATTTAGAAATATAGGAATCAAAGAAGGCTTCATCATTACCAACATTGGAGATATGAAAGTAAATTCTATTGATGACATCACGAACGCTTTAAAATCTGAACGCAGAGGACTATTGATTGAAGGAATTTATCCGAACGGAGCCCGAGCATATTATGGTTTAGGAATTTAGTAGTTTACATCAAAAAACTTTAAAAGCCTGTTTCGTCACCGAAACGGGCTTTTCTTTTTTAAAATATTGCTGGTCAATTATGCTTGGCGGGCCAAACAAAAAGGGTAATTTCGCGTCGCAAAACTTCAAAAAACAAGATTATGTCATCAGGAAAAGGAACTAATGGTTCGTATGAAACTGAACTTAATGAATGGATACACGATGAAAAAGCCGCTATAGAGCTAATTCATATTGTTGGTTCATTGTGGTTTGATCACAGTATTGAATTGCTAATTTTCCGCAATCAACTTGTAGATCGCAGCGCAAGCGAAATCCTGAATCTTCATAATTACGCGCAGAAATTCGTGGGCAAAATGATTACAATTCAAGATTCACTGTTAATTGCGAAAGCCATTTCATCCGTGGATGTGGCTCCTTCAAGAATTGACCTTGGTCGTTTAGGCACTGAGTGGATTAATGAAAAGGCTGGATATGTTTCCGTGGAAGAATTCATCAAGGATAAGATGATTGCTTTCATTGGGAAAGACAAACGCATTTTGAAGCCTAAAGACGTTGTATTATATGGTTTCGGAAGAATTGGAAGAATCGCTGCTCGAGAACTGATTAGAATTGGAAGAATCGCTGCTCGAGAACTGATTATTCAAGCCGGTAAAGGAGAGCAATTACGATTGAAAGCTATTGTTACACGAAGTAATTCGGCCGATGATATCATTAAACGTGCTGCATTACTTAGAACAGATTCTGTGCATGGTCCGTTCCCAGGAACAATTATCGAGGATGTAGAGAACCATGCATTAATCATTAACGGCCATACTGTTAAGATGATTGCCGCTAAAAATCCAGCCGAAATTGATTATGAATCATATGGTATCCATGATGCTTTATTGATCGACAACACGGGCGTTTCTCGCGACAGGGATGGACTTTCAGAGCACTTGAAATCAAAAGGCATATCCAAAGTATTGCTAACTGCGCCAGGAAAAGGAGACATTCCAAATATTGTTCATGGAGTAAACCAAGGAACACTTGACACAAACAAAGAGACTATATTCTCTGCTGCATCATGCACTACCAACGCGATTGTTCCAGTTTTGAATGTAATAGAGAAGAATTTAGGTATTTCTGGAGGACACATTGAAACCATCCACTCCTATACAAATGATCAAAATTTACTTGATAATTTCCACAAGAAATATCGTCGAGGAAGAGCAGCTGCATTAAACATGGTAATTACAGAAACTGGAGCAGGAAGTGCGGTTGCTAAGGTTATTCCTTCATTAGCTGGAAAATTGACTTCAAATGCAGTTCGTGTTCCAACTCCTAATGTTTCATTAGCCATTCTTAATTTGATTGTTGAATCAGAAACAAGTAAAGAGGATGTTAATTCGGTACTTCGCAACGCCGCACTGAAAGGTGATTTAGTAGAACAAATTCAATATTCCATTTCTAATGAACTGGTTTCAAGTGATTTAGTTGGAAATCCTTGCTCTTCTATTGTTGATAGTCCTGCAACAATTGTATCGAACGATAAGCGCTCAATCGTTCTATATGTTTGGTATGATAATGAGTATGGCTACACACGCCAAGTAGTTCGTTTAGCAAAGTACATTGCTGATGTCATTCGCTTAACTTACTATTGAAAAACTAATTAGAGTCTGTCTATAGAGTCTCCTGATGTCGTTGCACTAGTCCGAAAAATGCTCATTTACAAAAGTAAACTGCGCTTTTTCGATCTTCGTGCGCCTAATCAAAAGCCTTTATAGTTCAAACTCCTGATTCTGTGGACAGACACTAATTAGAGTCTGTCTATAGAGTCTCCTGATGTCGTTACACTAGGCCGAAAAATGCTCATTTACAAAAGTAAACTGCGCTTTTTCGGTCTTCGTGCGCCTAACCAGAAGCCTCTATAGTTCAAACTCCTGACTCTGTGGAAAGACACTAATTAGAGTCTCCTGATGTCGTTGCACTAGACCGAAAAATGCTCATTTACAAAAGTAAACTGCGCTTTTTCGGCCTTCGTGCGCCTAATCAGAAGCCTTTATAGTTCAAACTCCTGATTCTGTGGACAGACACTAATTAGAGTTCCCTTAAAAACACCCAACAATTTGATTATGTGAATGTTAGAATATTTAGGGTTCACTTAAAAACACCTAAAATTCAGATTATGTGAATATTACAATGTTTAATTTTTGATTTGGTGTGCATTATTGGACGAAATTGATCAGATTGTATGCATCACAAATTATTATTTTTATTGTTTTCTAGAATTTGGCTCAGCCAGTAACACGCCAACTGCTTCGTTAAGAGTATTTTGAAGTACCATTTGTACGTCATAAAATCCTCCTGTCTTGCATCTGATGTGTTTCTGACTTTTTATTGAACCCTTATTAATCCATTAAAAAAGCCGCATTCCTTCATTAAGAATGCGGCTTTTATATTTCTTTTGGAATACTCTAATTCAGCAACTGAGCTATGATATTCTCAACGCTAATTCCTTCAGCTTCAGCTTTATAATTTCGAATAATACGGTGACGTAAGATAGCTGTTGCCACTGCATTTACATCTTCAATATCTGGCGAATAACGACCACGAATTGCTGCATTACACTTAGCGCCAAGAACAAGGAATTGCGAAGCTCTTGGACCTGCTCCCCAAGCCAAGTATTTCTTAACTACGTCAGGCGCATGTTCTGAATTTGGACGAGTTTTTACAGCAAGTTTCACAGCATATTCAAGCACTCTGTCTGTAACTGGAATTCGGCGGACTAGGTCTTGATAGAACAAAATTTCTTCTGCAGAAAGAATAGACTTTAATTCAACAACCTCATCCGAAGTTGTGCTTCTCACAACCTTAATCTCGTCGATGTAGCTAGGGTAATCAACCCAAATATTAAACATAAAACGGTCTAATTGCGCTTCAGGCAATGCATAAGTTCCCTCCTGCTCAATTGGGTTTTGGGTTGCTAATACAAAGAATGGCTTTCCTAATTCATATCGCTTACCTGCAGCCGTGACAGCTTTTTCTTGCATCGCTTCAAGCAGGGCAGCTTGAGTTTTAGGAGGTGTTCGGTTAATCTCATCTGCCAAAATAATATTGGCAAACAAAGGGCCCTTGATGAATTTAAAATGCCTGTTTTCATCTAATATCTCAGTTCCAACAATATCTGAGGGCATCAAATCTGGGGTAAACTGGATACGGTTATACTCAAGTCCTAAAACCTTTGAAATAGTTGTAACAAGGAGTGTTTTAGCTAATCCTGGAACACCAACAAGCAAACAGTGTCCTCTACTGAAGATGCTAATGATTACATCTTTAACAACATCTTCTTGTCCAATTACTACTTTTCCTATTTCAGCGTCAAGACGGTGATAAGCGTCTTTTAAACTGTCAATTGCTTCTGAGTCTGAATTAAATGTTAGCATGTTAAAATTTAAAATTTATTGTTGAAGCCAGTTGATCTGGAAATCACAACCTCGGTACTCGGGATCAATTTTTACGAAAAAGCTAGAACGTTTCCTTTGAATCCACTCATCTACTTTTTCTTGTTTCTTTTGTGCCTCCGCGGCGAGCTGAATCTTTTGATAATCATCTTTCAAATTGGCTCTATGAGGTTCAGTGCGATCTTTTAGCATTAAGATTCTATAAGCTGTCTTTTTTTCTCCTTCGCGAACTGTTGAAGGATCCGACATTTCCCCAATTTTCAGTTTATCGATAGCAAAGAAAACACTTTGGTCGAGTTGCGATACTTCCCACCATGTTGAACCAGTTGCTGGATTAATTAGCAAGCCCGCATTGTTTTTAGTATCCTCATCATCAGAGTACTTTATTGCGGCATCGTCAAAATTAATTCTACCAAGTCGTATAGCTTGTTGAATACTATCCAATTTAAGACGAGCTTTCTCAAGATCATCAGCGGAAGGCTTTGGAGAAATTAGAACATGACGCACATTAATGGTTTCTCCCCTTCTTTCAATTAATTGAATAATATGGAAGCCGTAGGTGCTTTGTACAATTTCAGAGATTTCCTTTCCTTTGAGAGCAAAAGCGGCAGCTTCAAACTCAGGAACCAAATCGCCCCGCTCTACAAAGCCTAATTCGCCGCCTTTAGCAGCTGAAACTACATCTTCCGAATAGAAAGCAGCCATAGAAGCAAAGCTCCTGCCGTCTTGAATTTTCTTGCGAATATCAGACAGTTCTCTTCTCACCCGAATTCGCTCTGCTTCATTTACAGGAGGTTTCTTCAATATTTGAGAAACTTGAACTTCGCTTTGAATAAATGGTAAAGAATCTTTAGGTATGTTATTGAAATAAGCTTTTACCTCAGCTGGGGAAACTTTTACATCTCCTGCAATTTTTGCCTGCATTTGCTGCACTGTGAGCTGCTCACGAATTCGGTCACGAAACTCTTCTTTAATGGCACCAATTGATTTCCCTAGATACGCCTCCAGCTTTTCGACAGAACCAATTTGACTTACGAAATAGCGAATCTTTTTATTTAGCTCTGTATCAACGGCTGCATCATTTGCAGTAACAGAATCCTTTTCTGCTTGATTTAACATGAGTTTTTGAAGAATGATATCTTCCAAAACTTGGCAGCGCATATCAGGATCTTTAACACCAGTTTGCTGTTCTGTTTGAATAGCTTGTGCTTCAATATCCGAATAAAGAATTGCTTTATCACCCACTACTGCAGCAATTTTGTCAATCACAACCGGTTGAGCTATTGCTGAAAAAGTTGCGAATACGAAAACGAATAAACCAAGCAAGTTTCTGATGGCTTTATTATTTTTTAATGTACAACTCAATGTCTTTTTCATTCAATGCGTTCTTGTATGCGTCTTGTTGCATCTTTTCGATCAAGACAATTTTACGTTTATTCAAGATGATATTCTTGATTGTATTTTCTTCAAAGGCGAGTGGCGCTTGGCTATCTTTAACCATGACACCTGATAGGGCTACAAGGTAATGGTAATCTTTGTCATTCAATTCTAATATTCTACCAGAACCTTTGTTAGCATTAACTAAGGCCTCGGTTAAAGGAATTTCTTTCACCACATCATCCAGAAGTAACCAATTTCTATCGTCTAAAAGTGAGTTAACGGCATAAAGTCGAGCGAATTGCTCTAATTTATCCATTTCATCTTGTTTTTTTGATCCAAACCATCTTTTAGCTTTATCAACATTCGGTGTGCTTTTGGGCAGTTTGATGTATCTCAATCTAACTATGTTACTCTTGAGCTCGAAATTAGCAGTATTTTCATTGTAATACGCCTCAATTTCGGAATCAGCAACCACAGTATCAAGCTTTTGCTTGACAAGTTCGGTTTCATAGGCAAAAATTATAAGAGATGTTCTGTAATCTTCAAGTTGTTTAGCTACATCCTTTTCTTCGTCACGCAAATTCATTTCCGCGCGCCGTAAAACTAAATTTTGCTGAATCCACTGCTGAATATAATCATTAGCAAAAGCGGCGCTGTCTTTGGTAGATAAGCCATAAGGAATAGCTCGTCTGAGTTCTGATTGACTTAGGTATTTATCATAAACTCTAGCTACAGCGCCAATCTGAGCATCATCAGCTCCGCATGAAGATATCATGAAGGTGATAAATAGTGCAATGACTGAATGAACTAAGTATATACCGAGCCTATGCATAGTTTGCTAATTTCAAGCAAAAAGCCCGTCCCGGCAGGAATGCCAAAACGGGCTAATATTAAGTATTAAAAATTATTTGATGCTATTGAATACATCTTGGTCAATATCAACTTTATATATTTTCTTGAGTTGAGAAACCCATTCTTTCTCAAGAAAACTTTGATAATCAGCTGTAATTAAGCCTCGAGCTTCAGACAATGATTTTGGAGAAGGTTGCATAACGTCAATTACTTCAATAAACGTAACCGTTCCGTCTGCATTAATAATATCCTCAGAAATGCCCTTTTCCCATTTGATTTTATCGACCATTTCATTGTCACCTTTTGCAAAGACACCTGGATCTGTGCTCAAATTCAATTGAGAAGTTTTGTTCACTTTTTCCATGATTTGTTCCGCAGTCATCCCTTTCTTTTCTCGTTTCGCAACAAGTTTTCTTGCAGCACTTGCAGTTTTAGCATCAGCACATTTGTAAATCATAACACTTACACGTTCGCCCCACATATAATTGGACTTATTTTGCTCATGGAAAACTTCTAAACCAGCAGTGTCTTTAAGAGCTTTAGACCAAACATTCTCATCTGTTATTTCAAATAACAAGATTCCATCGCGGTATTCCTGCATCAGTAGTCTAAATTCAGGGTACTTAGACTCTAAAAGAGCATCTTCAAAGGCAATAAGTTTCTCATCTTTAAAGTAGTCGTATGCTTTTCTAACAAGAGATTCAACATTCGCACTGCCTAGTTGCTTACTTTGATTTTGAGCAATAAATAATGCGAAATCACTTTGAGTAGTCTGTTCAGAACCTATTGTAAAAAGAGGCTTTTTCATGGTTGATGTGATGTCAGCGTTCCATTTTCCTGACAAATAACTAGTATCAACTTTAGCAACGAGTTGATCTAAAGCTTTCGTGTCTTCCTTGAAGTTATTTTCTGTTTTAATTCGATCTATTACCGCATCGCGACTTACTTCAGAGCGTGAATCTTTAGAAATTTTCTGTTTCAATTCTGCCTTCGATTCATCGAAGGTTGGAATTCCCTTTTTCTCCAAAAGCTTCACAATGTGCCATCCGTATCCTGAGCGAAAAGGCTCACTCAAATCATTTTCAGATTTCATCGAGAATGCGACTTTTTCGAATTCAGGAACCATCTTTCCAGTGCCAAACCAAGGCAGTTGACCTCCATTTTTTCCTGATGTTCTGTCATCAGAAAATTGGCTGGCGAGTGTTGTAAAATCTTCGCCTGCCTCAACACGGTTATAGATTTCACGAATCTTCTTCTCGCTTGCAGCAATTACTGTATCACTAGCATTTTCCGGAACTTTAACCATAATGTGAGCAACACGCACTTGTCCTTGAGCGTCCCTGACATCTGTCACTTTTAAAACGTGGTAACCAAAGCGAGTACGAACAGGCATTGAAATTTGTCCAACAGAAGTAGAGTATGCAGCATTCTCAAATGGATAAACCATCATCATGGAACTGAAGTAACCTAAATCACCTGAGTTTTGCTTTGCTGACGGATCTTCTGAGGCTTTTGCTGCAAGAGTTTCAAAGCTATCGCCTTTGACAATTTTGTCTCGCAAAGCCATGATTTTGTTGTATGCAATCAATGTGTCTTTTGGTAAAGCATCTGCAGGAACAGATATCAATATATGACTTGCACGAATATCCTTTTTCATTCTATTGTAAGCTTCTTCAACGAGCTTATCATTCACTTGTTTATCGGTAAGGTAAGGTTGTGCGAGTTGACGACGATAACCTTTCAGTTCGTTCTCGAAAGCCTTCACAGTATCTTTTCCAGCAACTTTGGCAGCTTTTACTTTTAGCTTAAAGTTTACAAAAAGTTCCATGTATTCTTCAAGTGCTTGGCGGCTTTGATCTGTATCTTTCGTATTGTTTTTACGGTAGATAGCCTCAAATTCAGCCTTAGTTACCGGGTCACCTCCAACAGTCATCAACACTGGATCTTTTTCGGCCACCTTTTCTTGGGAAACTATAACCTGAGCAGGTTTCGATTTTGAAGTTGCTGGCTTTGCGCTTTGTCCGCTAGCAAAACTACCGGCTAAAATCCCAGCCACCAACAGAACGTTTGTCTTAAACATGTTACAAATATTAAATGAGCGTGCGAAAATAGGTGAACCTTTAGATAAATCAAAGAAAGAAAGCAAAACTTGCCCTGCTTCTTTTCGCATTGATTTTCGGCTATATTTGCAAGCAAGAGCAGCGAATTCCCGAAATGGAATCAAAAGACCGTTTATTAGATTTTACAGAAAAGCTATCAACAAGAGGCGATAGCACTGAACAAGAAAGGAATAACAGAATAATTAATTCTGTGATTGCTTATTTAGCAGCGTTCACGATTGTGTACGTAAGCTTTAATGTTGTTACCGCTCTATTTGCAAAACGCTATCAATTATTCTACAAGCTCTTCTTTTTTAAAGTCGACTTTACTCAGAATTATGATTTGTGGACGATTGAATCTGTTTTAAAAACTTTCATTTCAGGACCAGTATTTTGCTTGATTGGAGGTGTTGTTGCCCTAATCATGCAGAAACTTTACCGAAAACGCACAGGGATTTTAAAGATTTTTTGGCTTTGGCTAGGTATTCATTTTCTAAATTTCTTTTGTGCTCAGTTGGTATTAATGCCAATCAAAAATACTGGCTCCCAAGGAATTAACGCTAGTCATCTTGGAATTGTAGCAGATTATCTATACTGGGAAGATTTCAGCAAGCTAATTGCATCCATTTTAGCTACACTTGTATTGTTATTTATAGGTTCTCTGGCGGCCAAACCATTTATTCAAATAACCAATAGCACACAACACATCTTTAAGAATGAAAGTAGATTTATTTACCTCTTTCAAACGGTACTTCTGCCCTATTTGATAGGTTCTGCAATTACATTAGTATATTTTTCGGATGGCTCCTTTATCCTCAACTTAGCACTTATATTCTGCCTATTTGTTGTGATAGTTTCTATTTTCATCAACGCAATGAAAAGCAAGATGATTATGATTTACAGATTGCCCGAGTCAGGATTAATTGAGAATAAGTTTGGGATTGTTCTTGCTTCAGCACTAATCTTGATGAAGATTTTGCTCAACAACGGCATAATATTCTGATAACATTGGCTTAGCAATTTCTTAAACTACCTCTGTTTTTCGATTGGATTTAAAGGCTCATTTTAGCCTATATTTGCGTGCAATTCAGGAACAAAGCCTGATTCAAATTGCATGGATTCAAATTCCCAATTTATAGAAGGATTAACTTACGATGATGTCCTTTTAGTTCCCTCTTATTCAGAGGTTCTTCCAAGAGAGACTGACATTAGTAGTCATTTCAGCAAAACCATCCGATTAAATGTGCCTGTAGTTTCTGCAGCAATGGATACAGTTACAGAATCTGTATTAGCGATTGCTATTGCTCAGGAAGGCGGGATTGGCGTTTTGCATAAGAACATGTCCATAGAAAGGCAAGCGGCTGAAGTAAAAAAGGTAAAACGCTCAGAAAGCGGGATGATTATTGATCCTGTAATTCTTCACGAAGATGCTGTTGTAGCTGATGCTTTGCAGTTGATGAAGGAAAATAAAATCGGTGGAATTCCGGTTGTAAATTCTAACAGAACCTTGGTTGGAATCATTACAAATCGCGATTTAAGATTTGAGAAACGATTCAACAAGCCTGTTCGAGAGGTAATGACAAAGGACAATCTTGTAACAACAACTGAAACAAATCTCGAAAAAGCCGAGATATTGTTGCAAGAGCACAAGATTGAGAAACTTCCAGTTATTGATGCCAATAATAAGTTGGTTGGTCTCATTACTTACAAGGATATCGTTAAAAATCGCTTACGTCCAAATGCTTGTAAGGACGACTTCGGCCGCCTCAGAGTTGCAGCTGCAGTTGGTGTTACCGCAGATACTATCGAACGCGTAAAAGCTTTGAAAGAAGCAGGAGTTGATGCAGTTATCATTGATACAGCTCATGGTCACTCGAAAGGTGTGATTGAAAAATTAAAAGAGGTTAAATCTCTATTTCCCGACCTGCAAGTAATCGTTGGAAATATCGCGACTGCTGAGGCTGCAATTGCATTGGTTGAAGCAGGCGCAGATGGTGTTAAAGTTGGCATTGGACCAGGTTCCATTTGTACAACCCGGGTTATTGCAGGTGTTGGTGTTCCACAATTGACAGCAGTCATGGATGTTGCTAAAGCACTAAAAGGAACAAATATTCCAGTAATTGCTGATGGAGGAATTCGTTTCTCTGGTGATATTGTTAAAGCTCTTGCCGCTGGCGGAACCTGCATAATGGCGGGCTCTCTGTTCGCAGGGGTGGAAGAATCTCCGGGCGAAACCATTATTTTTGAGGGCCGAAAGTTTAAATCGTACAGAGGAATGGGTTCTATTGAGGCGATGCAAACTGGCTCAAAAGACCGCTATTTTCAGGATGCCGAAGACGATATTAAAAAGTTGGTTCCAGAAGGTATTGTAGGGCAAGTTCCATTCAAAGGCTCATTAAGCGAAGTGCTTTACCAGATGATAGGTGGATTGAGAGCTGGAATGGGATACTGCGGAGCGAAAACTATTTCTGAACTTCAAACCAAGAAGTTCATGCGTATTACTTCAGCTGGCGTTCGCGAGTCGCACCCTCACGATGTAAACATTACACGTGAAGCACCTAATTATTCTAGCAGATAATAAACTGGGCTTTATTTCTTTCCAACGATTAACTCTGTCATAAACTCTGGTTTTAACCATTTGTTAGCTAAGGCTTTCAGCTCTGTTGGAGTTATCGTTCTGATGGCATGCGTATAACTTTTGAAAAAAGACAAATCAAAGCCATCAAAATGAACAGTCTTAAAGCGTTCCATGCGTTCGAATGGACCTTCGAAATTCTTAAGAATAGCGCCCAGCATGTAGCTTCGAACTAAATCTAACTCTGGCTGTTCTACCTCAACATCGCAAAGTAGCTGCATTTCCTTGTAAATTTCTTCGATCGCTTTGGAACAAACATCAGCGCCCACTTCAGTGCTGACATAGAAATAACCTGAGTTTAATAAAGGTACAATTCCAGCGCCGATTCCGTAAGTATAGCCTTTGTCTTCCCGAATGTTCGACATCAGGCGCGAGCCGAAATATCCGCCCAACACCGTCGATAAAATCTTAATTCCAAAATAGTCAGGATGATTCCGATTGAACATGCGGCGCCCGATTCTAATTGCCGACTGAACAGCTTCAGGCTTTTCAATAAATTCTGGATGATGACGAATCGCGTCCACCGAAGGTGAAAACTTAAAAGGTCCATTCTTAACAACTGTTCGAGAGGCAAATTCTTGAGAAACGCGCTCAACAATCGAATCATCAAGTTTTCCACTCACAAATACTTTGAATGGCGCTTGTTTAAAGTAAACATTATAAAAAGAAACGAGTTGATCACGCGAAATTTCAGAGAAAGTGCTCTCATCATATTTGGATGCGTAAGGTGTACCGTCGAAAAGTAGTTCTTGAAAGCGCTTACTTGCAACAAAACCTACCTTTCCAAGGCTAACTTTATATTGTTGGATTCGCTTTGCACGTTTTATTTCGAGCTCCCTTTCTGGAAAGATAGAGTCATCTAGAATCATTGAAATTACGGGCAATGTTTCATTGAGGTAACGGGAAAGCGTATAAATCGTGATCGAGGCGTGATCTTTATCGATATCGGTTTCAAAAAAAGCACCATAATCGTCAACAGCTTCAGCAATTTGGTGAGCATTTAACTTGCTCGTTCCTGCTTTTATAAGCGAAGATGTGAAGCTTGGAATGAGTGAATTATTTGCTACATCAAAGTTTATATCAAAAACCAACTCAATTTTAAGCACATCCTGGGAACCAGCAGAAAGCGAGAAAATCTGAATTCCATTTGCCAAGTTTGCTGATATAGGCTCTTGAGGAACCGCATCATTTACAGGTAAAATTGCAGGTGCTATTTTTCTATCTAAGGTCATTCCTCTATTTTCTTTCTGTAATATAATGTTGAACAGTTCTCCTCTATAAGTATCTTAATGGCTTGTTGTTGAATATCTTGAGCCGAAACTCTACGTATTTTGGAGATTTCGGTATTAACCATCTCAACTTCTCCAAGCAAAGCCCCAAAAGCTAGGTTCATAGCTTTATTCAAGACATTCATTTCACCAAAAACATGCGTGCTTTCAGCTTTATTTTTCACCTTATCCAATTCCTTTTCGCTAAGTGTCTCATTTTTGAAACTTTCAATTATTTCAAGCACAGCCGCTTCTGCATCTTTCATTTCGCTGCCTTGAGCCAAATGTCCATGCACAACGAATAAGCCTTCATCAAAACTACCCATTACGTAGGCAGATAAATCAGAAAACAGCTGTTTGTCTTTAACCAATGCAGCATTCAAACGTGAAGAATCGCCTCTGCCCAGAACATCCGATAATAAATCTTGTGCATGATATTCGATATCGGTGCGTTTAGCCATATGCCAAACTTTCGTGAGCATATCAGCCGGAACATCACGGTAAACGGTTAATTCACGTGCTTCTGTTTGTTCGGGTTCATTTGGAATATAGCGTATATTAGGAATCCCGGCAGGTATTGGTGCGAACCATTTTTCGCTTAATGTTTTTATTTGTTCAAGAGTAACATCGCCGGCAACAGCCATGATTGCATTTGCTGGATGATAAAACCGCTTGAAAAAATCACGAACATCCTCCATTTTGGCATTTTCGATATGGCTGAGTTCCTTGCCTATCGTAGCCCACTGATAAGGATGAACTTTGTAGGCAATTGGCCTGAGCAAGAGCCATTCATCACCGTAAGGTTGATTCAAATAACGTTGTTTGAATTCCTCAATGACCACATTTCGTTGGACTTCTAAACTCTTTTCGGAAAATGCTAAAGAAAGCATTCGGTCCGATTCGAGCCAAAAACCTGTTTCTAAGTTATTTGAAGGAAGTTGGATATAGTAATTGGTAATATCATTGTTTGTGAAAGCATTGTTCTCCCCTCCTACTTCCTGCAAAGGCCCGTCATAATTGGGGATATTTACACTCCCTCCAAACATTAAATGCTCGAATAGATGTGCAAATCCAGTTTTATCAGGATCCTCATCGCGTGCACCAACATTGTATAAAATATTGATACAAGCCATTGGCGTTGAGTGATCTTCGTGAACAATAACACGCAAGCCATTTTCGAGAGTAAATTGATCGTACAAAATCATGTGGCGAATATAGATTTAATCCTATCAAAGCCCGTTGGAAATTTGGGCGATTCTATGATCTGCTCCCAAACAAGACTTAAGCAAAGAAGTTTATTTCATGAGGTGTTGAACAGTTTACAAACTTGTATTTCTATCTTTGGAGCTATGCAAAAAATCATTGAACAAGCTTGGGAAAACCGTGAATTATTGAAAGATTCTTCGGTTCAAAAGACAATTCGCCAGGTTATTGAAGAAATCGACAAAGGCCGATTGCGTGTTGCCGAGCCAAGTGGAGAATCATGGAAGGTGAACGATTGGGTAAAAAAAGCGGTCATTCTCTATTTCCCGATCCAACAAATGCAAACTATTGAAATAGGTCCATTTGAATTTCATGATAAAATGCAACTTAAGACTGGTTATGCTCAACTAGGTGTTCGAGTTGTTCCGCATGCTATAGCTCGATATGGTAGCTTTTTGGCAAAAGGTGTAATAATGATGCCTTCTTATGTGAATATCGGTGCTTTTGTTGATGAAGGAACCATGGTAGATACTTGGGCCACGGTAGGTTCTTGTGCTCAAATAGGTAAGAATGTTCACTTAAGCGGAGGAGTAGGAATTGGTGGAGTTTTGGAACCAGTTCAGGCTAGTCCGGTCATAATTGAAGATGGATGTTTTATTGGCTCGAGATGTATCGTTGTTGAAGGTGTTCATGTGAAGAAGGAAGCTGTTTTGGGAGCAAATGTGGTAATTACACAAAGCACGAAGATTATTGATGTTACCGGAAACGAGCCAGTGGAATATCGGGGAATTGTTCCTGAGCGTTCTGTAGTGATACCTGGCTCCTACACAAAGAAATTCCCTGCTGGCGAGTATCAAGTTCCTTGCGCTTTAATTATTGGTAAACGTAAAGCTTCAACAGATTTGAAAACTTCATTGAATGATGCTTTACGTGAGCATCATGTTGCGGCTTAATCTTGGTTTTAATTCTTGCCTAAAGGCTAACAATGAATAAAATACTCGTCATTCAGACTGCCTTTATTGGTGATGTTATTTTGGCTACGCCGATATTGGAAGCTTTGCACAAAGGCTATCCGAGCGCTATCATTGATATTTTGGTGAGGAAAGGAAATCAGACTCTTTTTGGCGGACATCCTTTTTTACGTCATGTTTTAGTTTGGGATAAATCAAATGGGAAATACAAAAACTTACTCTTACTGAGAATTGCGATAAAGCGCCAGAAATATGATGCTGTAATTAATTGTCAACGATTTGCTGCTTCAGGCTTTCTTACGGCTTTTTCAGGAGCAAAAATTAAAATCGGTTTCGATAAAAATCCATTTTCGGGAAGATTTACTCATAAAGTCATGCATGAAATTTCGAATGGAAAGCACGAATGTGAGAGGAATCTAGCACTGCTTGCTCCACTTTCAATATCAGGCGAAGCCAAACCGAAACTTTATCCTAAACCTTTAGAAAATTTGCCTTCAGAATCATTTATATGCATGGCACCGGCGTCAGTTTGGTTTACAAAACAGTTTCCCGTTCATAAATGGGTTGAGTTGATAACATTTGTTGGTAAAGACAAACTTATTTTATTGACTGGAGGTCCTTCGGATGCTGCTTTATGCAACGAAATAATTGAGCAACTTCCTGATTTTAATCTGAAAAATGTTTGTGGCTTGTATAGCCTCTTGCAATCGGCAGAATTGATGCGTCATGCAGAAATGAATTACGTAAATGATTCAGCACCAATGCATTTGTGTTCGGCAGTGGATGCACCAGTAACAGCCATATATTGCAGCACAATCCCGGAATTTGGCTTTGGTCCTTTGTCGAAGGTATCTTATGTAGCGCAAACACAAGAGAAGCTGGAATGCCGTCCTTGTGGTTTGCATGGATTCAAGGTTTGCCCAGAAGGTCACTTTAATTGTGCAGAAACAATCCATCCGCAGGATATTATCCATTCCTAAAGAAGCGTAAAAAGTCTATTTTTGCCGGCACTTTGGCAACACTACAGCTTAACGACCCTATATTTGACCTACTTGAAGCTACTGCAATTCAAGAGGGAGTTCGTGCGTTTGTCATTGGTGGATACGTTAGAGATCAATTACTTGGAAGAGCTTTCAAAAAAGATATAGATATTGTGGTTGAAGGAAGCGGGATTGATTTCGCAAAAGCAGTTGCAAGTCGCATGGGTAAAGGAATTAAGGTTCATGTATTTAAGAATTTTGGCACTGCGATGATTCACACAAAAGAGTTTGAACTTGAGTTTGTTGGAGCACGAAAAGAATCTTATCGAAGAGATTCTCGCAAGCCAATTGTAGAGAATGGTACTTTGCAAGAAGATCAAGAAAGACGCGATTTTACGATCAATGCATTAGCTGTTAATTTAAATCCGCTTTCTACAGAGGTGGTTGATCCATTTGGCGGCCTGCTCGATTTGGAGAATAAAATTATACGCACACCCTTAGCTCCAGATCAAACCTATAGTGACGATCCACTTAGGATGATGCGTGCTATTAGATTTGCCTCTCAGTTAGGATTTGAGATTGAGGCAAATTCATTGGCATCTATTAGGTCGAATGCCGAAAGATTGAAAATTGTTTCTCAGGAAAGAATCACAGATGAATTAAACAAAATTATACTTTCATCAAAGCCTTCAATTGGCTTCAAGCATCTCTTTAATACGAAACTCTTGCACCAGTTTTTCCCTGAAATGGTTGCTTTGCAAGGTGTAGAAGTCATAAACGGGAAGACTCATAAAGATAATTTCTACCATACATTGCAAGTTCTCGATAACATAAGCGAGAATACTGATAATTTATGGTTACGATGGGCTGCAATTCTCCATGATATAGCCAAACCTCCAACAAAACGCTTCGATTTAGAACACGGTTGGACTTTCCATGGCCATGAAGATAAAGGTTCAAGAATGGTGTCCGGAATTTTCAAGAAGCTGAAATTACCGCTCAACGATAAAATGAAATACGTGCAGAAACTTGTGCTACTTCATTTGCGACCCATTGCTCTGAGTAAAGAAATTGTTACAGATTCGGCCGTCAGGCGTTTGCTTTTTGAGGCGAGCGATGATGTGGATGATTTGATGACACTTTGTGAGGCCGACATTACCTCTAAAAATGAAGATAAGGTTAAGAAGTATTTGGCTAACTTTGAAATTGTTAGACAGAAGCTAGTTGAACTCGAAGAGAAAGATCGAATGCGCAATTGGCAGCCACCAGTTACCGGAATGGATATTATGGCAACGTTTGGCATAAAGCCCAGCAAAGAAATTGGAATCATTAAAACAGCAATTCGAGAAAGTATTTTAGATGGAAAAATTTCTAATACTTTCGAAGAAGCATATAATTTTATGTTAATTGAGGGAGAACGTTTAGGTTTGAAATCCGTTAGAATCCTTACCTCATCCATTAACGAAACCGAACAATAACATTATGAGCATATTACGCTTTCGTATTATTTTTGAAGATTACGATGATATATATCGTGACATTGATTTTACAGCAGAAAATACGTTTGCTGATTTATTCAACGAGCTTTTAACTGCAGTTGGGTTTGATAATAAACATGTAGGAGAGTTTTTTCTTGCCGATCATAATTGGAGGAAAGGGAATTCTATTGGAACATTAAGCGGTACAGATCAAAAAACTCTTTCGAAGGTCGATTTGGTTGAACATATCGATGATCCACATCAGAAGTTCATGTTTATTTATGATCAAGACGCCAAATGGAGTTTCACGATAGAACTAATTCGTGTAATTGCTTCGCCAGAGCATAAGGTAGTTTACCCGAGAATTTTCTCTAAAAGTGGCGTTCCGCCGATTCAGTATAAGGAAATTTTAATAATTCCAACGAAGGAAAAACCTGCTGAAGATGGCCGTGGTCGCCGCAAGGCTAAACCTGAAGGTGATGATGAACTTTTGGCTATGCTTGGGAAATTAGCTCTAGATGATTCAGAAGAGGACTCTGCTGCTGAAGAGGACGAGGAAGCTATTGAAGGAGCTGAGTTAGAGCTTGAAGAAGAAGACTTGGAAACAGATAATGAGATAGCTAAACTAGCTGAAGAATTCAATAACACAACGGAAGTTGGTGATAATGAAGATTCGTCTGGATATGGGGACGATGATGATGAATTTGGTTCTGATACGGAAGAAGATGAAGATTACGGCCGTGGTGGTGGATCAGATTATGACGAATAAAGTATGAGTAAACGCTTCTTGCTTGTAATTACGGGACCTACGGGCTCTGGGAAGACAGCATTGAGCATTGAATTAGCCAAGCAATTGGGATGTTCAATTGTTTCAGCCGATTCTCGCCAAACATTTAAAGAAATTCCCATTGGGAGCGCTGCACCAAGTAGTAAAGAGATGGAGGGTGTGCCTCATTATTTCATTGGAAGTAAATCTATTTCGGAGGAATTCAATGCGGGGAAATTTGAGAAGGAAGCACTAAGCTTATTGGACAAGCTTTTTGAAGAAAATTCAATTCAAATAGTCTGCGGAGGAACAGGACTATATATTAAAGCTTTGTTGCACGGGATGGATGATTTACCAAAATCGAGCCCTGAAATGCGTGCCGAACTTGACTTGCAATGGCATATCAATAGCGAAGTGCTTTTAAAAGAATTAAATGAATTAGATCCAGAATATTGCCGTTCGGCTGACTTAAGCAACAAGCAGCGTGTCATTCGAGCAATTGAAGTCATTAGGATTAGCGGTAAGAAGTACTCTGAACTCAGAACGAATTTGGAAAAGAAGCGCGATTTTGAGTTTCGTATTTTAGCCATAGATATTCCGCGAGAAACTCTTTATGAGCGAATTAACGCAAGGACAATCTCAATGATGAACTGTGGGTGGTTAGAGGAAGCTAAAGCAGTGCTTCCTTATAGAGATTGCAATGCTTTAAGAACAGTTGGCTATCAAGAGCTATTTGCATTTTTAGATGGAAAAATGATATTGGAAGAAGCAATAGCTTTAATTCAACAAAATACACGCAGGTATTCTAAACGCCAAATAACATGGATTAGGCACCAAGAACAGGTTGAATGGATTAGTCCAACATTGAGCCTTTTAGAACTTGCGGAAAATTTAAAGAAGGAATTAACTTAAACGAGCTTTTCTGAGTAATCCAGATGTTAATTGTTGCTCAATTTCTTTGGCGCGTGGAATTAATATTTCGTTTTCCACTTTGCCATGAGTAAGAAGATCTATTTCAAACATCCTTAATTCATAAAAGAGTGTTGAAATCTGGACTTTATGATTGTTAGCCTCAGAATAGTTGTTAAGTCGCCTACGAATTTCGCCCAATTCATCTTCGACATCATGATGTTCAGTCACAAAACGAGTAATCGCATTTTGTTCCAATAAGTTATATAACTGAATGGAGCTTAAGTCTTCTCCTGAGCACTTAATCAAACGTAACACATACGGAAATAAATCACGCTCTTCGATACATATGTGAGCATACATGTCGCGCTTGTAATCTTCAAAGTAATCTTTTAGAAGATAAAGATGAACGTCGAATTTGCCGTAATGATCTACTAACAAATCTATAAATTGCTCAATACGAGGCAATCTTGAGTTGATATAATAGACATGAGTTTTAATAAGGTATTCGATGATAGATTTTAACGGCAACTTTGCTAACTCGTCTTTAGGAAAGTAGTTGTTTTCTCCAAATGCTTTGAGCATTTCAAGCAAGAGATCCATGTTTACGCTATCAACCTCACAGGCTTTTTCAAGTGTGAGCGTCCATTTTGAATAAGAAATACCAAAGCGATCTACGACAGATGCTAGTAAAGGATTGTCCTTCACGATATCTAATAGTACACGGTCTTTGCTAATTGTCATATTCACTATAAGTGGATTAAAGATAATATAAAATCGGTTAATTCTACAACGAAATATTCGCCACTATCTTATTCGATTTTAAATTTAAGTCCGTCGTGAACAGCTACTGTATTTTTAAAAATTGATTTGGCCTGTTCTTCTATTCTTTTAGTGTCAGAGTATCTGGAAGAAAAATGGCCAAGATATAGTTGTTCTACATTAGCAATTTTAGCTTGATTAGCTGCTTGACTTGCTGTTGAATGAAAGGTCAATTCAGCTCGTTCGGTTAATTCGTCTTCGAAGGTAGCCTCGTGATAAAGAGCAGTCGAATTGGCAATAGCCTTAACAGTATCATCTAAAGGTGCCGTATCTGAGCAGAAAGCATATGAAACAGACCTTGGAGGACTTAAGGTTAATTGCTCATTGGGAATTACTGTACCATCAGCCTTTATAAAATCGGCTCCTTCCTTAATTTCGTTACGTTTATTAATTGGGACATCATGAAATATTAAATATTCGGGCCGAAGATTTCGTGGTTTGGGCTTTTCTTTGAGAAGGAATCCACTGCAGCTGATTCGGTGATTAAGTGGAATTGAAAACAATTTGAAGGAGCCAAAATCAGCAAGTTCCTCCGAATTTGGACTTTCAATAACTGATATAAATTTCAATGGAAATCGAAGCTTTGTGTCGGATAAAAGGAATAGGTCTTCTAGAAATTTTTTCAGAGGAGGAGGTCCAAAAATGATGAGTTTATTTTTCCTTCCCAACAAATGCATGCTTGATAAAAGACCGGGCAATCCAAAGAAATGATCGCCGTGCAGATGACTAATACAAATTGCTTTCAGGCGATTCATTTTTAGATTGAGCCTTAGCATTTGGGTTTGCGCTCCCTCGCCGCAATCGAATAGCATTGAAGTTCCATGAATTTCAATCCATTGAGCGGTTGGATTCCTAGTTAGAGTTGGAGTTGCCGAACCGCAACCTAAAATTGTGACTTCAATGCTCATAGATTAATTTATTGAAGGAGAACTGATAAATAGGGTTCACTTAAAAACACCTAAAATTTTGATTATCTGAATATTACAATGCTTAATTTTTGATTTGGTGTGCATTATTTGACGAAATTGATCAGATTGTATGCATCACAAATTATTATTTTTATTGTTTTCTAAAATTTGGCTTAGCCAGCAACACGCCATCTGCTTCGTTAAGAGTATTTTGAAGTACTATTTGTACGTCATAAAATCCTCTTGTCTTGCATCTGACGTGTTTCTGACTTTTTATTGAACCCTAAATAAAAAAGCCTGCTAAGTCCAAATGGTTTAGCAGGCTCAAAGAATTTTTGAATTTATTAATTCGCAGAAACTACCATTTTACGAGTGATCGCCTGTTTGCCATCACTAATAGTATAGAAGTAAATTCCCGGAATAAATTGGTCTGCTTTAATGTTAATAGCATTTACACCACGATTTGATGTGATTCTGCGTTCAAGCATCAACTTGCCAACCATGTTTCGAACTTCCATAGAATACTCTTTACGCGAAGGAGCATTAAAACGAATTTCTGTTGATTGATTAAATGGATTTGGATAATTACCCAAGGCTTCAAATGAAGAAGTATTCAATTCATTAGTCGACAATGGAGCACATCCACTACCTGAATCATTAGGTCTTACTTTTATTTTATATCCAGTAACAGGAATGGCCTGAATACCTGCTGTATTAATTTCAGAAAGCCATTTATTCGCTAAAATCAAATTTGCCAAAGCATTATCAGTATTCTTGATTTTTGCATCGACTGTAACAACAAGAGGAAAATCTTGACCTTGAGGATTTGACGCAATAATTGTTTGCATACTTGATTGTGATGCTACAATTGATAAACAACCTTGAACTGGTTGGTAATTTGGCGCTGTACCTGTGTTAGTCCAGACAGAGGCATTTGGGATGTATGAAAACCCAGCAGGTAAACCACTTACAGCATTCACTCGGAAGGCCTCAATGTATGCAACAATTGTTGTTGGAGGACCACCAGCAACCAATGTAACAGTTACGGATGTGTCTGTTAATGTTTTAATATCAATGACTGCGCTGTAACCGTATGAATTATCAGCAAACCCACAAGGTAGGTTTGTTATTGTATCAGGCCATACTCCAAAAGTCGAATCTGCATATAAGGCAGCTGGAGTACATTGTGCATCCGCTTGCATAGAAATGCTAAATGCGAAGGCTACAAATAAGAGTAATTTTTTAATCATATTCTGCTAGTTTGAATTAAATTATTCGTTGTTATCTAAGTCCTTTTCAATCGATTCCATGAATAGATAATCTATTGCTTCTGCAACAGTTGGAACAATCTGAAGTACCGGATCTAATTGAGAAATGCTGATTAATTTGCGAATTGATGGCTGCAATCCAACAAGGATTAGAGAACCATTATCGTTTTTGCAAAGACGGTTTCCAACTAAAACACAGGATAAGCCTGAAGAATCACAATAACGTGTTTGGCTTAAATCTAGAATTACATTGGCAACTCCATCCTTATTTAAGAGAAGCAATTCGGATTTTAAATCTGGAGCAATTTGGCTATCCAGCTTTTCTGCAAGGACGCGTAATATTGTATAATGCTCGGTTTTTTCTTGAGCGAAGTTCATATCGTTAACTTTGTTCAAACGTACGTAAAAGGATTGAACTCTGCAACGCTACAATCATGCCGAAATTTAACAATTTTTCACATGGTAGAATCTGTTCTTCCAGCAAGAAGAAAAAGCACAGCCATTCGAACTGCAACGCCGCTTTCAACTTGATTCAAAATCGCTGAAGATGAACTATCTGCGACCTCTGATGTAATTTCAACACCTCGATTAATTGGACCTGGATGCATGATGGTAATTTCTTTACTAAGTGAATCGAGCAGAGATTTCGAAACTCCAAAAAGCATGGCATATTCTCTTAAACTGGGGAAATAATTTGTGTCTTGTCGTTCTAATTGAATTCGTAGCATATTTGCCACATCGCACCATTCGAGTGCTTTACGGATATCTGTTTCGACGATGACGCCAAGCGAAGAAATATGTTTTGGTAAGAGAGTTGGTGGTCCACAAACCATCACTTCAGCTCCTAAAGCTTGAAGGCAATAAATATTAGAGAGTGCAACCCGAGAATGAAGAATATCGCCAATGATCACTACTTTTTTACCAGCTACACTGCCAAATTTTCGTTGAATGGTGAAGGCGTCTAATAAAGCTTGAGTTGGATGTTCATGCGCGCCATCTCCAGCATTTATGATTTTAGCATTTACTCGTTGAGCTAGAAAATGTGCAGCGCCAGGTTTTGGATGTCTCATAACAACCATATCCACCTTCATTGCTAAGATGTTATTGACTGTGTCGATAAGAGTTTCGCCTTTGGAAACCGATGATGAGGAAGCGCTAAAATTAATTACATCCGCCGAGAGGCGTTTCTCTGCTAACTCGAAGGAAAGCCTTGTTCTTGTTGAATTTTCAAAGAAGAGATTAACGATTGTGATGTCTCTTAATGAAGGAACTTTTTTAATTGGTCTGTTAATAACGTCCAAAAAAGTATCTGCAGTTTGAAGGATAAGTTGAATGTCTTCCTTTGTCAAATACTTGATACCTAGGAGATGCGGGACGCTTAACATAGTTACATATCTTTATTTTGGAGTGTGACTTCTGCCAAGCCGTTTTCTGTCCAATTAACGATGACTTTTTCTGAGAAGATAGCATCGACGGTTAGTCCAACGTAATCGGGTTGAATAGGAACATGACGACTCAATCTTCTATTGAGAAGAACCATTAACTCAATATTAGCAGGTCTTCCGAAGTGTTGAATTGCGTCGAGCGCTGCTCTAACTGAGCGTCCGGTAAAAAGCACGTCATCAATTAAAACGACACGTTGCTTTTCTACTTCGAAATCTATTGAAGTAGGAGACGGAACAATCGGCTTTAACCGGAAATCATCTCGAAAGAATGTTGTGTCGAGCTCTCCGTAACGGACTACAATCCCAGTCAGCTTTAGGATTTCATCGCTTACAGCTTTGCCAAAAAGGATTCCTCGAGGTTGCAAGCCTATTAAAACAGATTGCTCAAATGAATCATGATTTTCGATAAGCTGATAGCATAACCTTTTAAGGGTTCTCTGAAAGCTTTGATGATCAAGGATAATTCTAGGAGACATTTAAATAGGCTTGCGACAAATATAGGAATATCATTTTCAGAATTAAAGCATGCTAAAAATAAGCTTTAGGAATTCTTATAAAAAAGAAAACGCCCGACAAAATCTAGTTTTATCGGGCGTCTCTTAAGAAATATTAAGAATTAGCTTTTTGTTTTCTTAGCTGCGGCTTTCTCATTTTCTTCCATATCTGATTTTAGATTTGCAAGAACGTCAAGATCACCAAGCGTAGATTTTTCTATGCTTTCTTTTACTTTTTTAGCAGCCTTCTTCGTGTCATCTGCTTTGCTCTCTTTAGCTTCAGAATCGCGGCTTCCCGTTTTTTCTTCTTCATGAGTACGCGCATGAGATAAAATGATTTTCTTGGTATCTTTTGAGAACTCAATCACCTTGAAATCGATAATTTCTTCAGCTTTTGCAGTTGTTCCATCAGCCTTAACAAGATGCTTGCTAGGAGCGAATCCTTCTACACCATAAGGAAGAGAAACTACAGCACCTTTATCATTGATAGAAGTGATTGTTCCTTGATGCACTGAACCTTCGTTGAAAACGGTTTCGAATACATCCCAAGGATTTTCTTCCAATTGCTTATGTCCAAGACTTAAGCGACGGTTTTCTTTGTCAGAATCAAGAACGATTACATCGATATCATCACCAACCTTCGTGAATTCACTTGGATGTTTGATTTTCTTGCTCCAGCTTAGATCAGAGATGTGGATTAATCCATCAACACCTTCTTCAAGTTCTACGAATACACCGAAGTTAGTGAAGTTGCGAACTTTAGCAGTGTGCTTAGAGTTAACAGGATATTTCGTCTCAATATCAGCCCAAGGATCTGGCATTAATTGCTTTATTCCTAAAGACATTTTGCGTTCTTCGCGATCAAGACTAAGTATTACACATTCAACCTCATCACCTACTTTAAGGAAATCTTGAGCTGAGCGTAAGTGTTGTGACCAAGACATTTCAGAAACGTGAACTAGACCTTCGAAGCCTGGCTCAATTTCAACGAATGCGCCGTAATCGGCAAGAACAACAACTTTACCTTTAACCTTATCATTAACGTTAAGGTTGGCATCAACTTTCTCCCAAGGATGCGGAGTAAGCTGCTTAAGACCAAGTGCGATACGCTTTTTACCTTCATCAAAGTCAAGGATAACCACCTGAATCTTCTCATCAAGAGTAACGATTTCTTCAGGGTGATTAATGCGACCCCAGCTAAGGTCTGTAATATGGATAAGACCATCAACACCACCAAGATCAACAAATACACCGTAAGACGTAATGTTCTTAACGGTACCTTCAAGTACTTGACCTTTTTCAAGTTTAGAGATGATCTCTGTTTTCTGTGCTTCAAGCTCTTCTTCGATAAGTGCTTTGTGAGAAACGACAACGTTTTTGAACTCGTTGTTGATTTTCACCACTTTAAATTCCATTGATTTACCAACGTAAACGTCGTAATCACGGATTGGCTTCACGTCGATTTGAGAACCTGGAAGGAAAGCTTCGATACCAAATACATCAACGATAAGACCACCTTTTGTACGGCACTTAACATAACCTTTGATAATTTCGTCGTTATTCAAGGCATCATTTACGCGATCCCAAGACTTAAGAGAACGGGCTTTTCTATGAGAAAGAATAAGTTGACCGCTTTTGTCCTCTTTAGATTCAATGTAAACTTCTAATTTATCACCAATTTTGAAATCAGGATCATAACGGATTTCAGATAGTGCAACAACACCGTCAGATTTGTAACCGATATTGATAACGGCATCTTTCGAAGTCATAGCAACGATAGTACCTTCAACAACTTCGTGATCGGTAATTGAACTAAGAGATTTTTCATACAGATTCTCCATTCGCTCGCGATCGGATTTGCTATATGAAGATGATTTTTTGCCCTCGTTTTCCCAGTCGAAATCCATTGTAGATGCTACGCCTGTGAATTTTGGAGCTTTGGACGTTTCCTTTACTTCTGTATCAACAGCCGTTGCAGATGTGTCCTGTGTGTTTTCTGACATCAAGTCAATTATTAAAAAAGATTAAACATATTGATGCTCAATGCATCACCCTCGATTTTCGAAGGGCTGCAAAGGTAAAAATTATTCGAAACAAATCCTCAAGAAAACGCACTAAATAATTTATCGCAAACCTTTATTGGTCAGCCTGTTACAGGCAAACAAACAAAAAGACACTGAATACTAATATAAGTATTCTCGCATTGTTGTGACTTCGATTTCGATATTACGGATTGTTTGTTAATTCCTAGCCAATCTAGTAAGTACGGAGGTTTTCTGCAATTTCTTCCATCAACCACATTGGAGTGGAAGTAGCGCCACAAATACCTACAGAATCGTTTGACTTAAACCAAGACTTGTCAACTTCCTCAATGGTTGAGACGAAATATGTATTGGGATTAACTGTCTTGCAAACATTGTATAAAACCTTGCCATTAGAACTTTTCTTTCCGCTAACAAATACAATTACGTCATGATGTTTAGCGAACTCCAGCAATTGTGGTTCTCGGTTTGAAACCTGTCGGCAAAGCGTATCGTTCGACTGAAATGCTGGTTCTTCTGATACGTTTTCAGCTGTTAACCGACGCTTGATTTCTGAATGCATTTCATTGAAACCTGAGGTAGGCTGGGTGGTTTGAGAAAAGAACTGAATAGGCTTAGCAAAATCTATTTGATCGAGATCTTGAATATTATTCACTATGATGGCTTTCCCTTTAGTTTGGCCAACTAAACCATTCACTTCGGCATGCCCTTCTTTTCCATAAACCACAATTTGCCCTTCTCCAAGATGCTCATATCCATTTCGAATACGATTTTGTAATTTCAATACCACTGGGCAAGAAGCATCAATAAGTTGAATGTTGTTTTCGATAGCAATCTTATACGTTTCCGGAGGTTCTCCATGAGCACGAATTAAGACTTTTGTATCTTTTAATGACTTTAATATCTCGTGGTCAATAATCTCAAGTCCTTTATTTTCGAGACGTTCAACTTCCATATTATTGTGGACAATATCACCTAAGCAATAAAGATGACCACTTGCATCTAATTCGTCTTCCGCCATTTGTATAGCGTAAACTACACCAAAACAAAAGCCCGAATTAGCATCGACAACTACATTCATATGGACAAAATTAGGAAATTATTGAAGCCTGCACCGAAATCTGTCATCTATTAATAAAACTGAGTGCTTTACTTAATGCAAAATTTAATTGTTCATCGCGCGACAAGTTTGAATTATCCAAAATAATTGCGTCATCTGCTTTTCTTAATGGACTTTCGGCGCGAGTCATATCTTCATGATCCCGTTGCATCAAGTTATTTTTGATGTCCTCGAATGAAGCTTTCATATTCTTTGAAATCATTTCAGATTCTCGTCGCTTCGCTCTGATATCAATTTCTGCTGTCATAAATAATTTCAACTCTGCATCCGGAAAAACGGTAGTACCAATATCACGACCATCCATTGCAATTCCTTTTTCCTTTCCCATCTGTTGTTGAAGACGTACCATTTTTCGACGAACGTCGGCAACGGCGCTTACTTGACTAACCCAATCGTTCACATCCATATGGCGAATATAGGCTTCTACGTTCTCGCCATTCAGTAATACTTCTGATGTTTTAGTGCCTGGGTTGAATTCGAAATTTATATGAATATCGTCAAGTTCATCGGTCAACGTTTCAACATCTAAATTTCGGCCATTAATTAATCCATTCCTAAGAGCGTACAAAGTTACAGCTCTATACATTGCTCCAGTATCCACGTAAGCATAGTTTAATTGAGCAGCTAAAGACCTCGCTAGTGTTGATTTTCCACAAGATGAATATCCATCAACAGCAATCGTAATTTTTCTTTGAGCCATTAGTTTTTGCGGTAAAACTCAGACAAACGAGCAGTTAAAGTAAACTGATTTGGTGAGCCCGCAAGATGGTAAGCTGAACGCGCATAGGCAAGAGAAAACTTGTAAATTTTTACACCAAGTCCCCAAGAGATACCAACGGTACCTAAACGAGTGTCTACTTTCATTTCTTGGCGACGTTGATAATTATAACCTATCCGGAAAGCTAAAGCTTTAGTAATGTTGAATTCTGCCCCAAGAATAGCATGTCTCATGACCTTGTTTCCGAATCCGATTTTATTTATTATGGTGTCTCCTGTTAATGGATCAATCGATTGTTCAGGCCTTAGAGGATCTTGGTAGGATAAATCAAACTGTTGTAAATTATGAGCAACGAATGAAAATCTTAATGGCACGTGACGGAGTTTTTTTGATAGACCAACTTGCAATTCAGTAGGAAGGGCTTCTCGATTTCCCTCAGAATATGTTGTGAATTGGCGACCGAAATTCTTTAAAACTAAAGATGCCTCGAATGATTCATCAGGACTTTTATAGGATACACCAAAATCGACTGCCATGCCGAAAGAGGTATACGTATCGAATGCGGAATAGATTGTTTTTAGATTTATTCCAACAGAAAAAACCGAATCTATTTTTCTAGCAAAACCAGTTGTGAGGCAATATTCTCCTGCTGTGAAATTTCCGGTAATCATTCCGGTTGCATCGGCACGTTCAAAATCGCCATAATTAATGTACTGAAGACTAGCTGCGGCTGTCCCGACTTTACCTACATCAAAAGCGTAGGCTACATTTCCGAAGTTGACCCCTGCAAAATAATTCACATAAGTGAGCGATAATTGCTTGTTCATCAATGGATTGATCAATCCAGGATTTTGATACGCCATATTCACATCATCGTCACGAAAAGCAATTGCATCACCTCCCAAAGCTTGAACCCTAGCTGAATTTGGAAGATTAAGAAAGCTATAAACATGTTGTCCGCCAATTTGAGCGAAGCTGGTAAGCTGAAATGTAAGTATGGAGATGACAAGGATAAGTGCTTTCACAAAGACAAATTAAGCAGAAAATATGGTTGTTTGAACGGTATTGTTAAGTATAATATTGTTTATAATAGAACAACGTATCTAAATTTATTTCAATTTAGAAAGTCCAAATTTATTGAAAAATCAAAAGCCAAAGATTAGTTAACGTTTTACTTATTATTGATTTGGAGGCATGTAATGTTGGATATTCAAAAAGCGAAATTATTTTGAGCAATTATTATAAGTTTGCAATCAAATAAAAAAGCATGATTCAACGCAGGGCTGATTACATTAAGCGGCAAGAACTCGACAATCAGGAATTAATACTTAATGAAATTTTCAAAATCACTGAAGAGGTAATTATTTTTGATATTGGGGCCTGCGAAGGTGAAAGTTCGTTGCGCTATGCTAGTCAGTTTCCTAATTCTCGCGTTTATTGTTTTGAACCACTTCCGAAAAACTTTGAAAGAATTCAAAACAATATCAATACCTATCAAGCGAAAAATATTATTGCGAACGAATTATGCTTATCTGACAAATCAGGAGAAGTTGAGTTTAATGTTTCATCAGGAACTCCTAAAGAATATGAAGATCAAAAGGTGGATTGGGATTTCGGAAATAAAAGCAGTTCACTTTTAGAGAAAAACGAAGATGTGAATGTTTATGATTGGCTTAAATTTAAAGAAAAGATAACAGTCAAAGCAACTACTTTAAAAGAATTTACCGAGAAAGAAGCATTGAATCATATTGATTTCATTCACATGGATGTTCAAGGTGCTGAATTGATGGTTTTAGCTGGAGCAGGGAATTTGATTGAATCAATTAATAATATTTGGCTTGAAGTTGAAGCAGTTCAGATATATAAAAACCAACCTGTAAAAAAAGATATTGAACAGTTTTTTAGATCAAACGGGTTTACAAAAGTGATTGACACAGTCAATCATGTTGATGGAGATCAATTTTGGACAAGAACTAATTGGATTAAGCAGAGAAAATCTGAAAGTTGGATTAATGAGAAAGTCTCAGAAGTCAGGAATCACGAGTTAAAATATAAGATCCCCTTGATTACTAAAATTCGACAGAAATTACAAATTAGGACTAGGTTAAAGAAAATTTTTGGAATTTCATGAAAGCATATATTTTCCCTGGACAAGGCGCTCAATTTGTTGGCATGGGCAAGGAACTCTTCGAACAATCAGCTGAAGCTAAAGCGCTTTTTGAAAAGGCGAACGATATTTTAGGATTTCGAATTACCGCTTTGATGTTTTCAGGAACCGATGAAGAGTTAAGAAGAACAGATGTCACGCAGCCTGCCATTTTTATCCATTCGGTGATTGTAGCTAAAATGCTTGGAGACGATTTTAAACCTAATATGGTTGCAGGACATTCTTTGGGCGAATTTTCGGCCTTGGTTGCAAATGGTGCGCTTTCATTTGAAGATGGATTAAGATTAGTAGCAAAACGCGCATCAGCCATGCAAAAAGCCTGTGAAATGCAAGCAGGAACGATGGCAGCAATTTTAGGTTTAGATGACTCAGTTGTTGAAGAAGTTTGTGGTTCAATTGAAGGAGAAGTTGTAGTTCCTGCAAATTATAATTGCCCAGGTCAATTGGTAATTTCGGGCAGTGTGAAAGGAATTGAACTTGCTTGCGAAGCCATGAAAGCGGCAGGAGCAAAAAGAGCTTTGCCTTTGCAAGTTGGTGGAGCTTTTCATTCGCCCTTAATGGAGCCAGCGCGTGAGGAGTTAGCTAAAGCAATATCGAATACACTATTTTCTAGGCCAATTTGCCCAGTTTATCAGAATTTTACTGCTAAAGCTGAAAGTGATCCAGAAACAATTAAATCCAACTTAATTGCCCAATTGACGGCTCCAGTTCGTTGGACTCAATCGGCTCGTGAAATGGGCGCTAACGGTGCAACTGAATTTATTGAGTGCGGACCAGGAAAGGTGCTTCAAGGTTTGGTGAAGAAAATACTTCCGGAAGCAAGCACAACTTCAGCTTGAAATTAAAGTAAAGAATTTATTAATCGGCCCGAATCGAGCAATTGCTTCAACAATGGTTCTTTTAGGGCCTTTTTGTATATACCAAGGTGACTCATTTTGTGTATATCGGAACCCAGTAAATCAACCATATTATTTTCAATGAGCCTCTCGGCGATGCGTTTGGGCACAGAACCGTAATGACCAGTTAAAGAGGCTAAATTAAGTTGCAATAAGACACCTTTATCTCGGATTTCAGAATATTTTTCGAAGCTTTGATACCAGTATGGATATCTCTCGGGATGCGCCAAAACTGGTTTATAGCCTTCGAGTTGAAGCTTAAATGTGACCGTATCAAAATTATCTGAAGGATTCAAATAGGATAGTTCGAACAATACATGTCGATCCCCAAAACTGAGCAATTCCTTTTGCCCAATACTTTTATCGAAATCTCCATCACAGTAATATTCGGCAGCAATATCAATTTCAATATTGATTGACTGTTTATAGAGTTCTTCGCGAACTTTATCCAAACCGGCACGAATGATTTCAGGAGTATTTCGGTAAAAATCGCTCATAATGTGAGGTGTGGTTATAAGCTTGGTATAACCTAATTCTTGTAGACCTCGGATAAGGTTGATGCTATCTTCAAGATCAGTTGCACCATCATCGATTCCAGGAATTAAATGGGAATGCACGTCGGTTTTCAGGATGCTTAAGTCTACATCCTCCGAAGGAGAGCCAAATAATTTCGAAATCCAACTCATGCTTTATTGAACCAATCGAGCGTGATTTGAAGACCTTCCTTCATTCTCACCCGAGGTTCATAACCAAGGTAAGTATTTCCTTTAGAAATATCGGCCAAAGAATCACGAATATCTCCTTCTCGTGCTTCACGATGCGCTGGATCGAGTCCTTTGCCTGCAAATTCTCTCAAAACATTATACATTTCCAACACTGACATTCGTTCACCCACGGCCACATTAAAAACTTGCCCTGCGGCTTCAGGTTTACTTGTAAATAGTGCACGAATATTGGCCTGAACTGCGTTTTCTACAAATGTAAAATCACGCGTTTGACCTCCATCGCCATTCAGATAAGCTGGCGTATTGTCCATGATAGCTTTCATAAACAAAGGAATCACGGCAGCGTAAGGACCATCGGGTTTTTGACGGGGGCCAAAAATATTGAAATAGCGCAATCCCATCACTTGCATGTTGTAGGAACGGAAAAACACATCAGCATATAATTCATCTACTCGCTTTGAAACAGCGTAAGGCGAAAGTGGGTTTCCGATAAGATGTTCTTCTTTTGGCAATTTTGGATGATCGCCATAGACGCTTGAAGAAGAGGCAAAAACCATCTTTTTAACACCATTTCGACGGGCACAATCAAGAACAGTTAGAAAGCCTGTAACATTGGCTTGATTTGTTGCTATTGGGGTTTTAAGAGAACGAGGAACAGAACCTAAAGCTGCTTGGTGTGAGACATAATCGATGTTTTTTAAGGCATCTAACATGAATGCTTCATCGCAAATTGTTCCTTCAATAAACTTGAACTTAGGATTATCGAGCCAATGGCTGATGTTATCAATACTTCCTTCGCTAAGGTCATCAATTACACGTACTTCGGCCGCGCCATGTTGCATGAGATAATCCACGATATGCGAGCCAATAAATCCAGCCCCACCGGTGATGAGGAAACGGGAGTTTTTGAACTCGGGATTATTCCCATGAAAATTGACGTTCTGATACATGCTTTGGTTGAGTTATTATCTTTTGGTGTATTGTTCTTGGTAGTAGTGTTGGTAGTCACCTGAGGTAACGCCATTTAACCATTCATCATTGCTAAGATACCATTCGACAGTGCGGCGGAGTCCTTCTTCGAATTTCAAAGATGGTTCCCAGCCAAGTTCGTTTTTAAGCTTGCTAAAATCGATGGCATAACGCTGATCATGCCCTGCGCGGTCTTTCACGAAATTGATTAATCCTTCAGAAGTTCCTGAATCACGGCTGAGTTTTTCATCCATGATTTCGCACAATTTGCGGATAAGGTCGATATTTTGCCATTCGTTTGCACCTCCAATGTTGTAGGTTTCACCAGCACGACCTTTGTGAAAAATCAAGTCGATCGCAACAGCATGATCCTCTACAAATAACCAATCGCGAATATTGTCACCCTTACCGTAAACAGGAATCGGACGCATATGTTTGATATTGTTGATTGCAAGGGGAATAAGCTTTTCCGGAAAATGGAAAGAGCCATAATTATTGCTGCAATTTGAAATTACAATGGGTAGACCATACGTATGGTGATATGCACGAACTAGGTGATCACTACTAGCTTTTGAAGCTGAATATGGAGAGCGTGGATCGTAACGAGTATCTTCAGTAAAATAACCTTCAGCACCAAGGGATCCGTAAACTTCGTCGGTTGAAATATGATAGAATCGTTTTCCATCCATTTCACCTTTCCAAGCATCTTTGGCCGCATTTAAAAGATTAGCAGTACCTAAGACATTGGTTTTGATAAATTCGTTGGGATTGGTAATTGAGCGATCCACGTGAGATTCGGCCGCTAAGTGAATTACACCGTCGAATTTATGCAGGTTAAAAAGCTCACGAATGAATACTTCATCAACAATATCGCCCTTTACAAATGAATAATTTGGAAGGTTTTCGATATCCTGAAGGTTCATCAAGTTACCGGCGTAAGTAAGCTTGTCCAAGTTTACAACATCGTAATTTGGGTATTGCGATACAATACGACGAACTACATGCGAGCCAATAAATCCGGCTCCACCTGTAATGAGGATCTTCTTTTTTTCCATAGGTATGGCATTTTTAGCGAGTTGAGTTTCCCAAGCCCAAGCAGAGGCCATCATTTGGGATATATCTCTTTGGGCTTTCCAGCCTAAGATTTGGTTTGATTTAGTTGTATCGGCGTATACTTTTTCAATATCGCCTGCACGTCTAGGTTGAATTTGATAAGGAAGCTTTAATCCTGAAGCGGCTTCGAAAGCTTTCACTGCATCTAAAACTGAATATCCAGTTCCAGTCCCAATATTGAAAACTTCAAATTTATCTTTCGCTTTCTTTTCGATGAGGCGCTTTAGAGCAACAACATGGGCAGCAGCAACATCCTCAACATGAATATAATCGCGAACACAAGTACCATCGTGCGTAGTGTAATCGTCTCCGAAAATATTCAGATGCGAATGTTTCCCCATTCCTGTTTGCGTTATAAAAGGCACCAGGTTATTAGGTTTCCCATTTGGTAATTCGCCAATAAGAGCCGAAGAATGCGCTCCAACCGGGTTGAAATACCTCAAGGCAATCACATTTAGATCAGAAACTTTAACCTGATCAGAAAGAAACTCCTCTCCTATTTGCTTTGTATTGCCATATGGAGATAATGCAGGTTTAATTGGAGATTGCTCAGTTACCGGCAAGGTATCCGGCTCGCCATAGACTGTACAACTAGATGAAAAAACAAGACATTTTACTTCCTTTTCGATCTGAATTTTGATCAGATTCAATAAGGAAACAAGATTGTTTTGGTAATATTTAAGCGGATTATCTACGGATTCACCAACTGCTTTTAAAGCTGCGAAATGGATACTTGCACAAATGTTGGGTTCGCGGTTGAATAATTCGAGCAATGCAAACTCATCACATAAGTCTACCATGTAAAAACGTGGAGCAATTCCCGAGATCAGCTCAATGCGATCCAAGATGAATTTATGTGAATTAGATAAATTATCTGCAATTACTACATCGAAGCCTTCTTGCTGAAGCGCAACGACAGTGTGCGAGCCGATATATCCTACTCCGCCTGTTACTAATATGGTATTTTTCTCGGCCATGAATTATAGGCTCCAATATTTTACATTGGTCAATTTACCTCTGTATACGCCTTTTATATCGGCAACAATTCCTTTTTCGGTTAGAATATTCGTAAAATAAGATTCTGGCAAACCAACGTAAGCAGTGTGATTTACTGCAACTACCAAAGCATCATATTTCCCTGTTTCTTTAGTTACAAGTCCGAAACCGTATTCATGAATTAACTCATCTGAACTAGCGTGAGGATCAATAACTTCAACGTTGACACCGAATTCCATAAATTCCTTAATAACGTCTGCTACTTTCGAGTTACGGATGTCGGATACATTTTCCTTAAATGTTGCGCCTAAAACAAGCACGCGGCTTTTGGTAATATCAACGCCAGCTGCAACCATTTTTTTTACCACTTTCCCTGCAACATAAGCACCCATGCTATCATTAACGGCTCGCCCTGAGAGGATTACCTGAGCAGTATGTCCAACCTCTTTGGCCTTGTAGGTCAGATAGTATGGATCGACGCCAATACAGTGACCACCAACTAAACCTGGAACAAACTTCAAGAAATTCCATTTAGTTCCGGCAGCTTCAAGTACATCATAGGTATTAATTCCCATTTGTCCAAAAATCTGCGAAAGCTCATTCATTAGAGCGATGTTTAAGTCACGTTGAGTATTCTCGATGATTTTGGCGGCTTCTGCAACTTTGATTGAAGATGCACGGTGAACACCCGCATCAACAACAATTTCGTATGTTTTAGCAATTTGATCGAGAGATTCTGGACCACAGCCACTTACAACTTTAATAATCTTAGAAAGTGTATGCTCTTTATCTCCTGGGTTGATACGTTCTGGTGAATATCCGACTTTAAAATCATCCTTGAATTTTAAGCCAGAAAGTTCTTCTAACAAGGGAATACAATCTTCTTCTGTACAGCCCGGATAAACAGTAGATTCGTAAACTACATAGTCGCCTTTTTTAAGGGCACCTGCAACAGAACGCGTTGCTGAAAGCAGTGGACGTAAATCTGGTAGATTGTGCTCGTCAATTGGAGTTGGGACGGCTACAATGAAGAAGCTGGCTTCACGCAGTTCGGCTGGGTTAGCAGTAAAGTAAATATCGCATCCATCGAACTCTTTTGAATCAAGTTCCTCGCTAGGATCAATGTTATTTCGCATCATTTCGACGCGCTTCTCATTAATATCAAATCCTATAACTGCAATGTTTCTCGCAAATTCAAGTGCAATGGGCAATCCGACATAACCTAGTCCAACAACCGCCAATTTTTCTTTCTTATCAATTAAGTCTTGATAGATTGAACTCATGCTCATTTATTTAGATTTCTTAATTCGTAAATACGTTCAATAATTTCGACAACCTTAAGGCCTTCAAGCGCGTTTGTTGTCGCACTCGTTCTTCCTTTGAGAGTATCAATTACGTTTTGAATAACAAAGTGGTGATTTGCTGCGGAACCTTTATAAGTTCCATAATCATTAGCTGGACTAGCGGGCGCTAATTCTGGCATTTCGTAATCTTTAATATGGCAGTATTCTACTTCATTCATGTATTGACCACCAATTTTGACGCTACCTTTTTCACCAATAATGGTGATTGAGCTTTCAAGATTTTGGTTCCAAACAGAAGTCGAATAGTTGATACTACCCATTCCTCCATTCACAAAACGAAAGGTCACTAAGCCTGAATCTTCAAAAGCCGTCAAATCTTTATGGTTAAAATCATCGAATTTGCCTTGGATATCTTTTATATCTCCAAAGAGCCAAAACATGATATCGATAAAGTGAGAGAATTGGGTAAATAAAGTACCTCCGTCTAAGTCAGGAGTTCCTTTCCACGATTCTTTTTTATAATAGCGTTCGTCGCGGTTCCAATAGCAGTTTAGCTGCACCATGAAAATTTCGCCCATGAGGTTGCGCTCAATCACATCCTTAATCCATTCAGATGGAGGAGAGTAGCGATTTTGCATAACACAAAATACCTGGCGGGATACGCGCAGCGATGTATAGATAACTTGCTCGCATTCAGCTTTAGTAAGTCCCATTGGCTTTTCGCAAACAATATGTTTACGATTTTCAAGAGCTAGTTTTGCATGAGCAGCGTGTAAACCATTTGGAGTGCAAATATTAACTACATCGAACTCTAGGCCGGAAGCAAAAAGGGCTTCAACTGAATCGAAATATGGAACTTCAAAATGTTCAATGCCCAAAAGCTCTTTAGGACGAATATCAGCGAGTGCTACCAGCTCAGCATCTTCGTTACGTAATACCATTTCGGCATGACGCTTTCCAATATGTCCAGCTCCAACAATGGCAAATTTTACTTTATTATCAACGATCATCCTTTGACAATTTTAGAAACATGCCCATTTTGCAATAGGTATTCTTCGCCGCTTTCAGAGCATTGGGCAATTCCTTGATCGTTAAACCGAAGTTTCTGGCCAAATTCACTCATCCAACCAGTTTGTCTCGCAGGATTGCCAACAAATAATGCATAAGCGGGAATCTTTTTAGTAACAACTGCTCCAGCTCCAATAAAGGCAAATTCTCCAATATCATGACCACATACGATAGTGGCATTAGCTCCGATAGTGGCACCTTTGCCTACATGTGTTTGCATGTACTGATCTCGACGAATGACAGCGCTGCGCGGATTGATAACGTTTGTAAAAACCATTGACGGTCCAAGAAATACATCATCGTCACAAACTACACCAGTGTATATTGAAACGTTATTTTGAACTTTTACATTATTGCCAAGGACTACACCCGGAGAAATGACCACATTTTGACCAATGTTACAATTTTTACCTATGCTACAATCGGGCATAATATGCGAGAAATGCCAAATTTTGGTGCCTTCGCCAATGTGACAGCCATCGTCAACAACTGCGGTTGGGTGGGCAAAGTGAGTTACAGTTTCCATAATTTATGCTGAAGTAAAGCTTCGTGGAGTGATTACCCATTCGGGCAATTCACGGAAATAATCCCAAGTTTTTTTCATCCCTTCACTCCGAGAAACTTTCGGTTCCCAGCCAAGAATACTTTTAGCACGAGTGATATCAGGTTGACGCTGTTTAGGATCGTCCTGCGGAAGCGGTTTGTAAACAATCTTTTGGTCGGTTCCTGTAAGTTTGATAATCTCTTCGGCGAAATCACGAATACTAATTTCGTCTGGATTACCAACATTTACAGGTTGAGCGTAATCACTTAATAGCAGTCGATAAATACCTTCGATAAGGTCATCGACATAACAAAACGAGCGCGTTTGAGATCCATCACCAAATACAGTAATATCTTCTCCGCGAAGCGCTTGACCCATGAAAGCTGGCAATGCACGACCGTCATTGAGTCTCATTCTAGGTCCATATGTATTAAAAATCCTAACGATACGCGTTTCAACTCCATGGAAAGTATGGTATGCCATGGTAATTGCTTCTTGGAAACGCTTGGCTTCATCGTAAACACCACGAGGACCTATTGGATTTACATTTCCCCAATAATCTTCATTTTGTGGATGAACGGTAGGGTCTCCATAGACTTCAGATGTTGAAGCAATGAGCATACGTGCTTTTTTAACACGAGCAAGGCCAAGGAGATTGTGCGTACCAAGTGAACCTACTTTTAAGGTTTGGATTGGAATTTTCAGGTAGTCGATTGGACTTGCAGGGGATGCGAAATGCAGGATGTAATCGACATCTCCTGGTACAAAGACGAATTTTGAAATATCGTGATGATAGAATTCGAAGTTTTCGTGTTTAAAGAGGTGTTCAATATTACTCAAAGAACCTGTGATAAGGTTATCCATTCCAACTACACGACAACCTTCGGCCATGAAACGGTCGCAAAGGTGAGAGCCCAAAAATCCGGCTGCCCCAGTAATTAATACACGTTTGTTGCTTAAGTCCATGATTATTTTCCTTTTTTAATAGGTTTGCGGCCTATGCTAAAGTATCCAAATCCGAGTTTTTTCATCTGATCAACAGAATAAAGGTTTCGGCCATCAAAAATAGTTTTGGTAGTTATTGCTTTACTCATTCGTTCAAAATCCGGATTACGAAAAGTAGCCCATTCTGTGCAAATAATCAGCGCATTAGCATTATCTAATGCAGTATACTGATCTTCTGCAAATGAAATTTTCAATCCTAATCTTTTAACATTATCAATTGCTTCTGGATCGTAAGCAGTAACAGTAGCGCCCTCTTTTAACAAGGAATCAATAACATACAAAGCTGGAGCTTCGCGAATATCATCGGTATCCGGTTTAAAAGCTAATCCCCAAATTGCGAAATGCTTTCCTTTAAGATCGCCTTGGAAGAACGACTTAATTTTCGGCATCAAGGCAGTTTTTTGATTTTCATTCACTTCCATGACTGACTCCAAAATCTGGAAATTATAATTTACATCGGAGGCAGATTTTACAAGTGCCTTTACATCTTTAGGAAAACAACTTCCACCATAACCAATGCCTGGAAAAAGGAATCTCTTTCCAATTCGTTCATCTGATCCAATACCCATGCGCACCTGATCTACATCTGCTCCAAGTAATTCGCAAACATTAGCAATCTCGTTCATGAAGGAGATTTTAGTTGCCAGAAAAGAATTTGCTGCATATTTAGTGAGTTCGGCCGAACGTTCATCCATTATAATTATAGGATTTCCTTGACGAACAAAAGGAAGATAAAGCTCTTCCATTATTTTCCGGGCGCGGTTTGAGGAGGTTCCAATAACCACTCGATCAGGTTTCATAAAATCTTCTACTGCGAAACCCTCACGTAAAAATTCAGGATTTGAAACGACATCGAATTCAGATTTTGCATTTAAGGCAATCGCTTTGTGAACCTTTTCGGCAGTTCCAACAGGAACAGTACTTTTATCGATGATCACTTTGTAGCCATCCACTAAAAGATGCCCCAATTGTTCGGCAACGCCCAAAATATATGACAAATCTGCCGATCCATCTTCACCTGGAGGGGTTGGCAATGCTAGAAAAATTAATTCAGACTGATCGATTGCATCTTTCAAATTGGTAGTAAAATGTAATCGGCCTTGTTTGATATTTCGTTCAAAATAGACATCCAACTGCGGCTCATAAATGGTTACTTTACCTTTACGCAACTTCTCTATTTTCTTCTCATCAATATCAACACAAATAACATGGTTACCGGTCTCTGCTAAGCAAGTGCCAGTTACAAGCCCAACGTATCCTGTGCCAACTACAGCTATTTTCTTCATAGTTTTTTATTGATTCAAAAACTGATTAACCGTTGTAATGATATGATTTAATTGGTCGTCCTGCATTTCCGTATGCATTGGTAGTGAAATTACCACTTCGCACAAGTGTTCCGTTACAGGAAAGTCACCGGCTTTATATCGAGGATCGGTATACGCTTTTTGCATGTGCAATGGCACCGGATAATAAATCATAGCAGGAACTTCATGTGATTCAAGGAATTGCTTCATCTCATCGCGAGAAATACCTTTGCATTTAAGGGTGTATTGATGAAAAACGTGCGTTGAATCAGTGGATCTTTGGGGAATAATTAATTTTCCAGATTGGCCAAAAGCTTCATCATATGCATCTGCTAACTTTCTGCGAGCAATTGCATAGGAATCTAAGTGTTGTAATTTAATATTTAATATGGCTGCTTGAATAGAGTCTAAACGGGAATTTACTCCAATAGAGTCGTGATAATAACGAACTTTCTGTCCATGATTAGCTATCACTCGCATTGAATCTGCTAATGCATCATCATTTGTAAATAAAGCGCCACCATCCCCATAACAACCCAAGTTCTTAGAAGGAAAAAACGAAGTTGCTCCGATGGTTCCAATAGTTCCAGCTTTAGCTACTCGTCCATCAGAGAAAGTATAATCAGCACCAATTGCTTGAGCAGTATCCTCAATAACAAAAAGATTGTGACGTTTCGCAACTTCCATAATCGCCTCCATATTAGCACATTGCCCAAACAAATGCACGGGAACTATGGCAACGGTTTTAGCTGTAATTGCTTGTTCCATAGCATTCACATCAATTGCGAATGTTTCAGGATCTACATCAACCAATACAGGATTCAAGCCTAACAAGGCAATAACCTCAGCAGTTGCTACATATGTAAAACTTGCCGTTATAACTTCATCACCAGGCCTAAAACCAAGCGCCATCATGGCAATTTGAAGTGCATCTGTTCCGTTAGCACACGGAATAACGTGCTTCACACCAAGGTAGCTTTCTAAATTTTTTTGAAAAGCGCCAACAGCTGGTCCGTTAATAAATGTAGTGGTGTCAAGAACTTCATGAATGCCTTTATCAACCTCGTTTTTAATGCGATCGTACTGAGCTTTCAAGTCGACCATTTGAATTTTCTTCATGCCTTTATAAAAGTTGCGCGAAGATACATATTTTGGTGGTTTACATTCTTTACATATACAGCGTTCTAAACTGAATATATTTGCACATGCTCAAATTGCTCCGCGCCACTTCATTTTTTTGCCTGCTATTCAGCGTGATAACCCTAAAATCGCAGGTCAATGTAAAGGATTCACTAATAAAATTTACCATGGTAAATATTTCTGCATCATGGAATATTCCCAATGCAGATTTAGCGCAGCGTTTTGGCAATTTCGCGTCAGCGGGCATCGCAGGCATCAGAAAAAGCAAAAAAGGATGGTTATGGGGAGGCTCGGCTCAATTTCACTTTGGCAATAAAGTCAAAGAAAGAGATATGATAAGTGGCATTACTGTTTATGATGGATTTACAGTTAGTTCAGATGGCACCCTATCCGATATACAATATCTCATGCGAGGTTTTCAAGGAAACCTAAGCGTTGGTAAGATTTTACCTTTCGGGGGAAGAAATCCCAATTGTGGGTTCTACGTTTTGCTGAATGGTGGATTTATTCAACATAAAATTCGATTTGAATTAGAGAGAAAAACAAATGTGCCTTCCTTGACAGGAGAGTATAAAAAGGGCTACGACAGAATGAGCAACGGCTGGACTACTTCGCCTTCTTTAGGATATTTGTTTTTAAGTAATAAAAGAACGATTAATTTTTTTGTTCAAGTAGACTATAATTACTCATCGACCGAAAATAGACGCTCCTATAATTTTGATACAGGATTACCGGATAATCGGATAAGAAATGACTCGTTTTTTAGTTTTCGCTTTGGTTGGGTTTTGCCAATATATAGAGGTACGCCTGCCGATTTCTTTTATTTCTAAAATATGTGGCTGATATACTATAGCTGCATTTACCTCTATGTAGGATTCATTCGACTAGCTTCAGTTAAATCTACAAAGGCTAAATTGTGGTTACAGGGGAGGGATAATTGGAGAAAAAAGTTAGAGAATAAAATCCCACAAGATCAACCTAAAATTTGGATGCATTGCGCATCCTTGGGAGAGTTTGAGCAAGGAAGGCCGATTCTAGAAAAACTAAGAATTGAATATCCAAAACATTTTATTGTACTCACTTTTTTCTCGCCTTCAGGTTATGAAATAAGGAAGAATTATACGAATGCTGATTTAATTATTTATTTGCCTGCAGATACTATTGGTAATGCCAACAACTTTGTTTCTAAAGTAAATCCAGAGCTTGTTGTATTTATAAAATATGAATTTTGGATGGGTTATTTAGCTCAAATAAAGAGACGAAAAATACCTGCCATTATTATTTCCGCAAGATTCAGAAAAAATCAATTGTTTTTTGGGATTGCGGGAGGATGGTTCCGGACGTACTTAAGAGCTTTTTCGCCTATTCATGTTCAAGATAAGGCATCCAAAGAGCTACTAAATGGATATGGATTTAACAACGTAATAGATAGTGGCGATAGTAGATATGACAGAGTCATAGCAAATGCTAATCAACCAAAGGCACTTCCAGAAATTGAAAAATGGCTTGAAAACAGGCAGGCACTCATTGTTGGCAGCAGTTGGAACAGCGATGAAGAAGTTATTCTTCCTTGGAATTTTAGTGAATATGCATTAATTATTGCTCCTCATGAAATTGATGAACATCATATAAAAGCAATTGAAATTAAATGCGAAGGAAAAAGCATTCGGTATACTGATTTAATTGAAGGAAAAACTCTAGGAAATTGCAATGTTTTAATTATTAATACAATTGGATTATTAATGTCGATTTATCGTTTAGGTAAAATAGCCTATGTTGGTGGGGCATTCAAAGGGACTTTGCACAATATTTTAGAACCTGCAGCTGTGGGATTGCCAGTAATATTTGGACCTAAAACAAATAAATTCCCTGAAGGCGATGAGTTGATTCGAGCTAAAGGAGGATTTAAAATTCATAATAGAGACGAATTAAAAGAAAGAATACAGTATTTGACCATGAATGAAAATGCCCTAGATCATGGTTTAAAAAGCCTCGAATTTGTGGTCAAACAACAAGGAGCCACTGAATTAATTTTGAAGGATATTCGTAATTTGCTTAAAAATAAATCTCTATGAAAAGGGCTTTGCTTTTAATTCTACAGTTTATTTTTCTATTCAAGATGAATGCCCAAGAAAGAGTAATTACTGTTGGGGTTCAAGTAAAACCGTTATTCTCATCAAAGTTCTTTGGTACTGGTCCAATTACCTTAAATGATG